>Ga0247732_10000153_pt1 | contig 44102 bp, 69 predicted proteins | sample UWRJL163409C2_FD_180940 | JGI IMG/M metagenome (GOLD analysis project Ga0247732, IMG submission 180940) | Plant litter microbial communities from Arlington Agricultural Research Station in Wisconsin, United States - UWRJ-L163-409C-2 | ecosystem: Environmental > Terrestrial > Plant litter >...
TGCGGCCGTACAGCACCCACAGGGCAGCATTCATCGGCAGGAGGCCGTAAGCGCCCGTTGTCAGTATCCAGAGGAGCCAGAGAGCTTGATTGACCAGACCGTACAGCCAAGCATTGCGGGACTTATTCCCGGCAAGGATCGTCATGTAGATCGTGATGGCCGAAAGCAGCCAAGGCAGTTGGTCGCGGATGATCTCGCTCATTGCAGCCTCCCCGTGGCCGAAGTGGATGTTCTTTGATACGGAGACATATCCCCATCATGCGGTCGTGCATTCGACTGCACAGGCCCAATCTTTTCAGTGCAAGGAACGCAGCGAAAATGTTCATGGTCCAACCCGCACGAAGCAAAGTCATAGATCGCCGCAGAGGAGCCAACGGATGACATGAACCTGCCGCAGTCATCGCATTTCGGAAGATTGGTCATTGCAGCCTCCCCGTTGTTCTGTCTGTGAGGTGGTTAAGGGTGGGAGGGGTCATTGAGCTGCCGCCTGCGCTGAAATGGTATCGTTGCAGTTGGCGATCTGCATGGCGCGCTTGTTGCGCTCTATCATCTGTTCGGCTGTGATGACGGGGGCGTCCTTGAGTGCCATGATGCGCTCGAAATATTCGGCCTTTTCCTCGTTGAACTCTTCCGGCGTGGGAGCGAGGCCGTTGCGCTGCTTGTATTCCTGGTGCTCGTTCAGGAAGCCAAGGCGAAGGGCTTTGACGCGGGCCTGAGCCTCTGGCGAACGCTCTACAACAGGCTCTGGCTTCATCGAGTCCAGAGTGGCACGGGCTCTGGCCAGATCGTCGCTGATCAACCGCTGTTCGGCGCGAACCATCGCAGCCAGTTCAGGGGGAAGCGGGATGAAAGACTTGCGATCGATATCGTATTCGCCGCGAACCAACTTCTTGCAGGCAATAGTTAGAGCCTCGCTCGACAATCCCGAAAGGGCGTAGGAATAGACCTTGTTGACATCTTCCGCCTTGATCGTGCTAGGGAGGCCCATGCCACCAGTCCGCAACGTGCGGATAGCCTTTGCCGCACCTTCTTCACCGCAGGGGCGAAGCTTGTCAGCGATGGCGGTAATCTGCTGCTGCAAGGTCGATGATGTTGCTACTAGCGCCGTCGTCATTGTCGTGTTTCCCGTTGATGACTTTGTCGAGTTCCCGGTCAACAGCCTCGTTGTGAAGCTGGAAGGCCGTCTTGCGTGGCGGGCCGGTCGTATTGGCCTTGTTGTTTCGGACCCAGTACCGCCATGTGGCGGGCCAATCCTGCTTGGTGGCCGAGGCCCCCGATTTCGAAATCCAGAAGTCTCTGAACTTGTCCGCTTCGAATTGAACGGCTTGGGAAGACATGCCGAGGTCAGTGGCAAATTGCCTGTCTGCTTCGGAAGGCTCCCAGTCGTCAGCGATGCGAGTTCCTTTTTTTGGAGAAACGGTAGTTTCTCTTTTTTCACTCTGGCTTCTGGCATCTGGTATCTGGGCTTTAACCTGCCCCTTATCCGATGGGTTAACCGAACCTTGGCTAACCCCTTGATTTCTAAGGGACGGGTTTCCGCCTCTCATTCCATTATCTCTGTTCGATCTCGCCTTCATCTCGTCGCGAACCATGCGTCTGCTCAAGATGATCCCGTGGTCTGTGACGCTGTAGACGCCATTTCTTCCCAGCTCTTTCAGGGACGATCGGACGGCCTTCAGGGGCACATCAATCAGCCGAGCAAGAGCCTCGTCAGTCACGGCTATGCCATTCACCATGAGGTGACCGTATGGGTCAGCCTCGTGCATGATCCCGAGCATTTCGAGCCAGACGTACCGGCTCAAAGGCTCACACATTCTCAGGGCTGGGTCGGCTCGCCAGTCGGATGGGTAGAATTTCATCCACGGCTGCTTCACCATTACGCGGACGCCTTTTCCATGCGCCGATGGGCGATCATGAAAGCGCGGATTTCCGCTTCTGTTTCTGGCCATACCCGGCCAGACTTCCCTCTGACGCCGACACTGCGAAGCCGCTCGAACAGCCGGCCATTGCCAACTGACCGACAGAAGTTCGGTTCACTCATGCCTGTTTCAGCAAGGAAGGCTTCAATGTCTGTGAGAAGGTTCGTTTGCATGAGGGCTATTATGCACGCTTTTGCGTTCGCCGCAAGTGCCCGCAACAACGTTCATGCAATTAATTTGAAATCTGGTAATTAGCAGCATGGCTACCGATTGGCGAACCAGACTCACAGATGCAATTGAGAAAGACGGTCGTTCCCGTCGCGAAATCGCACGCGAATGCGGGTTCGGAACCAATTTTGTGAGTGAACTGCTAGCTGGCGAAAAAGCGCCCAGCACTGACAGGGTAGTCAAGCTGGCAGAAGTTTTAGAGATCAGCCTGGCTTATATATTTACGGGCGTGGAAATGTCTCGGCAGGATGAAGAATTTCTGAAGATCGTGGCGGGTATGTCCGACAAAGAGAAAGAGCACCTGTTAGGTCTGCTCGAAACTCGCCAGAACAAATAACGTTCAAAATCACAACGTCCCGCTGTGCCCGTGTGAGCGCCATCCACGACAGCGCGATTTTCTCCGTCATATCCATAGTGGCGATAATCCCTCCCCTGTTACAGGCTCCATCCCTGCCCATCCATTGAACGCCAGTGCGTGCGCTTTGTAAATGGGGATAAATTCCTATACCACGTTTTCGGCCGTTTTGTCGTGCACTTTTTTGCGTTCATCACGCTTGACGTGACCGCAAAAGCGTGCGATGTTGTGTAGGTAAGCAGCGGCCACAACCACCCAACCGGAGACGAAGATGAAATCGCATGAAGCTCACCACATCGCACAGCTCGCTCTTCGCGGCGACATCAAGGACCGCGCTCTAATCCAGGAAGCCTACGGGCAGTTGGTAAATGTCGCATCGACGAGCTTCGGAACCGAAGCATTTCTGTTGGCTGATCGCTTCCCTGACATTTGCGACCGCTCTGACCTCGATTGGCTCAACGAGATCGACGACGAGGAAGGCTCCAACACCAGCTTTTACGACCCGATCTACTCCGACGCTTGATCGCGTTCGGCATGGTCCTTCGGGGCCATATCGAAACTGATCCGCAGCGGCCACAACCACCCAACCGGTGATCAGGTCGCTACATCGAAAGACGCAAACGACCGGAGACGAAGATGGAAAAGGCAATCTACACAATCGAAGCTTCCACCGAATGGGGTGCCGGTATTGGCCCGAACGGCACTGGCAAGCGCGCAAAGGTTTCCGGCTTCTACGTTGTCAGCCCTGATGGGCGCAAGGCTCGGGCTTTCAAGGGAGCAAATGCTGAAAAGCAGGCTGCAGAATGGGCTTCCCACCTCAATGAAACTCTTCTCGGCTTAGCGGCCTAATACCCGCTTCGCCCCGCCGCGAGGATGTCGCGGTCATGAACGTCGGTGGGCAGACGTGGCAGCTCGGAGAGACGGCAAATGGAGAACAAAATGACTGTAGGGCCGAAAGACTTTTTTGATGATGGCTTCGACGCAAGCCGTGACGGCGATAGCGCCTTACAGGCTGCGGCCCGCGAAGCCGGATGGGCTCTTTCAACTTTGGTTGATGAGATCAAATTTGAGAAGCGCCAACAGGTTGTCAACATCATCAATCGGCTGTCAGCGGCCCTCAAAGCCACCTCATAAGCAATCCACAGCGGCCACAACCACCCAACCGGTGATCTGGTCGCTACATCGAAACCTCGGGAGAAGATGATGAGCAAGAGAAACCGCCTGAAGAAAGAAGCTGAAGTAACCGCAGCATCCAAGCCCTTGTCGCCGTCATCCGGCCTGACACTCGGCTCTCACAAGTTTCCTGCCTTTGATGGCTTGTCGGCAGCGTTCGGCGCTCGTCTGGCGGACTACCCGAGGATGGAGGCTGTTCCGAAGCAGTTTCAGGAACATTCCGGCCAGTATCAGAACGTCGTCTCTTCGCTGTTTTTCAGGGGCGGAAAGCTCTCCGACTATGGCCTTGACTTCAAGCCATCGATCGACCGTGCCGCCGCCATGACCGCACTACGCGCCCTTCTCGGGTCGTTTGATCCGAAGCACGAACACAAGACCGCAGTCGTCGCATGGGCCCTGTCCGAGTGGTGTGATGGAACTCCAATCTCCTAACCCCGCAGTACCCCTCACCTCACCCATCTGCTCACTGCATAGAAAGACACAAGGGAGACTGAAATGCCGGAGTTGATCGCAGCGGTTCAGAACCTGCTCACGAACAAACAGTCCAAGTACACGGATCGGAACGGTCGGCGCATCAGCATTCAAGACGAGAACGGCGAACTGATGTGGCTCGTCTCGTTTGACGACATGATCGAAGTCGAAGCCGCCCTGCGCGATGTTCTCTCCAAAGCCACCTCCTGACCCCACCACCTCACCCATCTGGTCACTGCATAGAAAGACACAAGGGAGAATACGATGACGAAGACAGTGAAGCGATACGACCTGAAGCAGGAAGGCGACTACAGCCAGGTTGAAGGCGTGATGAACGAAGTCAGCAATGGCGATTGGGTCTCTGCCGACGACTACGACACCCTGCAAGAGGAGGCCTTTCGCCTGCGAAACATCATCATCGACGCGACACTGAACGTCAAGGTGGCGCTTTCGGATCTTTCCGAGGCCTGACCACCGCTTAGCCCATCCCACCAATCTAGCAGGAGTCGGAAACATGGCAATGGTTCAACCATATCACATCGAAACGGCAGATGGCCTTGTGTGGACCGGAGCCGGCTACTCTTACGATGACCTCGACGCGCAATTCTTCGATACCGAGGAAGACGCCCTGTTTGAGATCCACACGCTCGATCTCCAGGAAGTCGTCGTGGAAAGCTACCAGCGGTATTCCAGCACCTCATTCCCCAAGATTTACGACGCGACGGAGGCTAGAGCAGCATGATCACCAACCGCCCACATATCGCCGTAGAAGTCCCCGTGGACACGCTTCAGGACATTCGCGGATGGGTAGCCCATTGGGAAGAGGACGCCCGTTGCAACCTCGTTCCGACGAGGGAAAGCCTTTCGATCGTTCGCGGGCTGATTGGTGCCGCGCTCGACCAGCCGCGTGTTTTCCAGTGGGAGGCAGTGGAATGACCGACAAACCAATTCTGTTTTCGGCGCCGATGGTCCGCGCCTTGCTCGCCGCGACAAAGACGCAGACCCGGCGCGAGATCAAGCCGCGAGGTACGCGTCCGAGCATCTTCAACGGCGGGTGGACTGACAGCTATGTGCTCGACCCCGGCAACGAGAGCTGGCGGCGGCAGGATATCCGTGTTGCGACCGGCGACCGCTTGTGGGTCAAAGAGACGTGGGCACCGCTGACAGCCGTAACCCACAACGATCCCGGCACTCAGGCAATCGCAGACGGCGGTTTCTATCGCGCCGACGAAGGCACGGTTGATGGCGAAGTCTCTAAGTGGAAGCCGTCGATCTTCATGCCCCGGCATGCATCGCGTCTCACCCTGACCGTCACCGACGTGAAGGTGGAGCGGCTGCAGGATATCAGCGAGGCCGACGCGAAGGCTGAGGGCGCGATCCCATATCATTGCGCGGCTTCGAAGCTGGACTATTACGGCCCGACCCACGCCATGTGCGGCCAAGATCACCGGGCAGGCTTTTGCCAAATTTGGGAAAAGATCAACGGCATCGACAGCTGGAACGCAAACCCATGGGTAGTTGCCTACACCTTCACGGTTCAGCGCGGCAATATCGATCAGATTGAGCGGGTGGCGGCATGAGATACGACCTCGGCACTATCGCCGGAGCTAATCGCCCGTCCGACATCATGAGTGCGAACCGCAGATATGGATGGGGGCTGTTCTCCATTTTCATGCTCGCTGCCAATCTTTCTCTGATCATCTTCGCTGTGTGGGGGTGGAGATGACCACAGTAACCCAGATGCGAGAGATTTTTATATTCAGCGCGCAGGGCTGGAAGCGAGATCGATCCAGAGCCCGCACCGCCGAACAATTCAAGGTAGCCCAAGACCATTTGGAAGCCTGCCGGAAGCAAGTCGAGTTCTGGCGCTCCAGAGAGAAGGAAATCAGCAATGACAATCGCCGTTAACGAACGCGCCGTGATTGGCGGGAACAATCCGCCCGTGCCGATGACAGCCTTCGACGCGATCAAGATTGATATAGATGATCTATGCGAGGAGGCGAACGTCTGGCTGGACGGAGAACAGGTTACTACCCAAGAGCAAGCCGACGCCATCAATACCCTGATCGATCGCATCATGAAAGCGGCCAATGCCGCCGACGAACAGCGTGGCATCGAGAAGGAGCCGCACGACACGGCAATTGATGAAATTCAGGGTCGCTACAACAAGCTGATTGCCGGGGTTTTCTCGAAAAACAAATCAGTCACCGGCAGCGCCAAGCTGGCTATCGACGCAGCAAAGAAGGCCCTCGCTCCCTACCTCTTGAAGCAGGAGCAGGAGCAGGCAGAGATTGCCCGTCTTGCCCGCGTCGAAGCTGACCGCCTTCAAGAGCAGGCCCGTGAGGCCATGAGGCAGCGCGATGCAGCCAATCTATCACAGGTGGCTGAAGCCGAAAGCCTCGTCATCCAGGCTAAGGCAGCGACGAAGTTTGCCGACAAAGCCGAGGGGACCAAGATCCACGCCAGAGGGGAAGGCAGGGCAATAGGCCTCCGTACTGTCTACCGCGCCGTCATGGACGACAAGAAGCTTGCGGCGTCTTGGGTATGGGTTGATCGCCAGGACGAACTGATAGCCTTCATCCAAGACCTCGCAGACAAGGCCGTTCGTGGCGGCAAGCATACAATTCCGGGATTTTCCGTCATCGAAGAGAAAGTTTTGTGATGTTCGACCAGCTCTCTGCAGAATTCCCGCGTGATGCCATTAGCTGGCGTGCGCAGTCCGTCACGAAGGACGGCACCAAGGCAATGGCTTTGGCCTATATCGACGCCCGCGATGTTATGGACCGTCTTGACGAGGTGTGTGGACCGTCTGAATGGCAGGACCGATACGAGTTCCATGGGGCTCGTACCGTTTGCTACCTGTCGATCCGCGTCAATGGTGAATGGATCACCAAGGCTGACGGCGCTGGAGACAGTGACGTAGAGGCCGAGAAGGGAGCTATTTCTGATGCTCTGAAGCGTGCCGCAGTCAAATGGGGCATTGGCCGATATCTCTACCACCTCAAGTCACCGTGGGTTCCATGCGAAACTTCGGACTACAACGGCAAGAAGCAGTGGAAGAGCTGGACGGCAAGCCCGTGGGATTATGTTCGCGGCCAGCCACCAGTAGCCAAGAAAGAGCCTGAAGCTCCAAAGGCTACAAGCGCCGCAGAACAAAAGCGCCAGTTGCTGGAAATCGATAAGGATTTGCTCGACGCCCATTCCGTTTCCGATGTGAAGCGGGTTGCCGACATTTGGCAGACGATTGCCACCCGTGACGGTTGGTCACGAGATTACAAGCTAGCCGCCAAGGAGAAGTTCGACGCGGCCCGCGCCAGCCTCACCGACACGGTGGACGAAATCGAAAACACCTTCCCCGGTTCTCGCACTGTCGATGACCGTATGCACCCTCTCAACGCAGGATAAATCATCATGGCCGGCAGTGTTAACAAAGTGATTTTGATCGGAAATGTTTGCGCCGATGTGGAAATTAGGAGGACCCAGAGCGGTTCGCCTATCGCAAATTTGTCCATCGCCACGAATGAAACATGGCGAGACAAAAATTCGGGCGAGCGCAAGGAGAAGGCTGAATTTCACCGCGTCGTCATCTTCAACGAAGGCCTGTGCAAGGTGGCTGAGTCCTACCTGAAAAAGGGGAGCAAGGTCTATATCGAAGGCTCCCTCCAGACCCGCAAATGGCAGGATAAGGACGGCCAGGATAAGTACTCGACGGAGATTGTACTACAGGGCTTCAACTCCACGCTGACGATGCTGGATGGACCCGGCGACAAGTCGAAAGACAATCATCGAGCCGATGAACCGGCCAAGTCATTTGCCGAAGACCTTGATGATGAATTGATCTTTTAGGAGGCCGTCATGAGCAAGACCGAACATCCGCCCATTTACGTCATTCGCCGTGGCGACGTTTTGCAGCCCGAGATGCAGGCCGACGCCGAGATGATCCGCAAGATGAAGCCCGGAGAGCGTATCCGGGTGGATCTCCGCACCGGACGGTCTCCGTCAAGGCTCCGGTTCTACTGGCAGCTGCTTAACCGGCTGATCGAAGCTACGGATTGCTGCCCGAATGTCGAAGCCCTTCACAGCGTGATCAAGCTCGATCTGGGCCATGCAACGCCTGTCCGGCTTCGGAATGGGATGACGGTTCTTGTCCCGTCCAGCATAGCCTTCGACAAGATGACGGAAGAATCCTTTGCCGAGTATCTGGAGCGGGCAATCGAGTGGATCGGATCTAACTTCGGCGTCACTCCAGACCAACTGATGAACCGTGGGGAGAAGGCAGCATGAACAATCTCGTCCAGTCGCACCTATCGCGTCATCCTAAAGCCAGACCAACCACCATATCGGACAAGATCAAGATCCAGGCCACATGCGAACAGCTACGCTCTGAGATTGCTGGCCTACACCATGCCAACGAGTTTCGCGCCCGCGTCAATCACCAGCCGGAAGCTGGGTTGCTTGCTCGCACGGTCAATGTGCTGGGGAAGCTGTTTAAGGTGCTGGCAGCGAGGTTAGTTCAATGACGAGGATCGTAGCGGTAGCTATCCAATGCGGCGCAACCATTTCCCTGCTTCCGCCTGCCCGTCATCATACCATTCTCCAGAGCATGGACCTGATCATGGGCATTGATACGGAGAAGGTTCTGCCGTCTGAGCAAGGGTTTCTCACGGATGAGGGCCGGTTCGTCAATCGCGTTGAGGCCTTCTACATCGCTTGGAAGGCTGAGCAGTTCTTGAAGCCTTCTAACGGGCCCGAACTCTTTTCGGAGGATCTTTGGTAATGGGCTTCCGTATCAATCCAGCTATTGCGCCAGACATAACACCGAAGGCCAAGCCGACGAAGAGCAAGGACTATCTTGCGTTCATCCATCTGCTCCCGTGCGTCATCACCGGCCAATATGAGGTCCAAGCCGCACACCTGTCTATGGCAGCACCAAAGTATGGCCATTACGGACGCGGCAAGGGCAGCAAGGTTTCGGATAGGTGGGTGCTCCCGCTCTCCCCAGCCAAGCACGCACGCCAGCATGAAATTGGTGAGGACCTGTTTTGGCGCAACGCCGGGATAGACCCACACATCCTGGCGTTAACCATTCATGGCCTGTGGACTGATTTGGGCGACGATGCCGAGCCGTTCGCCACTGCCATTATCAATCAAGCGAGGCTTTCATGACCCAGCAAGAACACGGATCTGTCGCCATGGGCGATAGCACACTGCAATCCCGCGTCCAGCCTTGGATGATGGCCTGTTTTGGGCCTGAGATTTCCGCCGACCGGCTTGAACGGAACGATCGGTTCATTGAGGAAGCTTTGGAGTTGGTACAGGCCAGCGATTACCCGAAAGAGCGGGCGCTTGCTCTGGTCGATTACGTCTATGGCCGAGACCAAGGCGAGATCAATCAGGAAGTTGGCGGGGTTATGATCACGCTGGCCGCTCATTGCCTCGCCCACGGCGTTGATATGCATGAGGCAGGCGAAACGGAACTGGCCCGTATCTGGACAAAGGTTGATGCTATCCGAGCAAAGCAGGCCGCAAAGCCGACAGGATCAGCCTTGCCGGTCTCCGCTCCCCAGCCCGCCCATGGTACGTCCGCAACGGAGCGGGTGACCTCGGATCAGCCGGTATTGTTCGGCCTTGAAGCGCAAGGTCATATTCCCACCGTCGAGGCCGCTCTTTCTGAAGGCACAGATTGGCAGCAGATAGGCCGACGCATCGGATGGGACGGTGAAACTGCGAGGCAATACTACGAGCGCCACCTTGCTCGTTCCGCCCTCGCCACCCCCACACCGAATGAGGTGCCAAGCAACCAGCATGAGTTTGTCCCTGATCAGAAATATCCATGGTTCTGCGCCCACTGTGGCTACGTTCCTCATGAGCCGTTGATGCATTTCTCCACTCCCACACCAAAGGAGGAGTGCAAGTGATCAAGATTAATAGCGAACAGACGGCCTATAATATCGGCTATGACAATCCGGCGCTTCCATACAGGGGAAATTTTCTGTCACCTCACATGGTGATTTCTAACGCCTATTATTGCGGTCAAGCCGATGCGCAAAATCACGCGCCCAGAGCATCTGATTTTAGACTGGATGACTACGATTTCCCAAGCTGCGAAAGGAAGTCTCCGGTTCCCGTCGCACCCGATGCCCGCTCCATCATCGATGAGCATAAGAACTACGAGCGCGAAATCGCGTCCCTGCAATACCGACTGGAAGAAGCCGAAAGCCACTTGGCAAGGCTATCCGTGCAGGAGTTCCCCGAAGATGTAATGCAGGTTGCCGCGCAGTCATGCCGAGATGCCTACTACTCCCCCACAAATTTTGATGGGACTCCCTCTATAGTCTGCAAGGCTGTAGCCAGAGCCGTTCTTGCCGAGCGCCAAAAATGGAGCGCCCTCGCCCAGCAGCCTATATCCGTGCAGGCGCCTGTAGCCTGGCGATATAAAAGGACGGAGTGGGGCGAAGAGTTCTGGCATTGCTCCGCCTGTGAACCGCGCACAAAGGAAGAAAGAGAGAGATGGGAACCCCTCTACACCGCTCCAACAGTCGGAGGTGGTCCAGAATTAAACCCAATAGAGACAGCCGCCGAAAAGGCAATCCATTATTACAACGGGTTAGGAGACGGATACCCAAGCGTGACGGTGGTCTTCAATTGTATCGAAGATGCTGAACCTTTTCGCTCCGCAATCGAAAAATTCGTAACCCGATACGTAGGAGCGTCCAAATGACCGAGATGATTGAACGGGTTGCGCAGGCGATCTTGAGAGAGAAGCAGAATAACCGGTCTGCATTCCCGTGTAACCTAGATTTGGCACGTGCCGCCATCGAAGCCATGCGAGTTCCCACAAAAGCCATGGAAGATGTCGCACGATCAACAGCAGATCCATGGTGTGAGAGTTGGCCGCTAATGATCGACGCCGCTCTCAGGGAGACGGAAGAATGAAAATAACTGAGGAAATGATCGAAGCTGCCCGCTCTGCATATGCAGCAGGCGATCTGCCTAATGATGTGTGTTCTTACGAAGGCATGCGTGATGCCTTGGAGGCCGCGCTTTCCCTGGCTGAGTCAACACCCGTACCCACCGAGCCGTGTGAGTGGGGAATGGTCCCGAAGATTCTGACCCCAAGAATTGTTCAGTACCTTCAGACGAATACCGAGATGGGCGCCTACGTCTGCGAAAACCTACTGGGAGCCTATGGCCTGATGGATGAATATCACACGGCCCTGATTTCTGCATGCGTCAAAGATGCCAGCGGTTTGTCATCAAACCCAATTGACCCCGATCCAAACCCCAAATTCTTCGGACAAGAATGGCTTGACGAAGAATACCGCGTCGATGGGGCTGGTACGATCTGGGACCGCAAGACCGGAGAAAACGTATCCGAACGTCTTCGTAGGGAGAGCAAGGAATGAGCGACCAACGCGATATTTACGAAGTGGCCAATCAGCTCGGTGGCTATGTTGGCCCCACCACGCCTGAGTTCCTGAAGAAATTCCTGCTGCGCGAGTCTGAGGAAGCCTCAAAGCTTGCCGATCGTATCATTCACCTCGAAAAGGCACTTCGAGACATAGCCGAAGAACGTGGCAGATGCTCCAAGTGTGGGAAATTGGCCGATATGCCGAGTAATTGCGTTAGTTGCGATAACTATCGCGCTTGCACGTGGGCCCCACAAAACCCTGCAGACATTGCCCGTGCAGCTCTGGACGCAAAGGAGAGGAAGGAATGACAGTCTACACGCCGGCCACCCTTGCCAAGAAATGGGAATGTTCAGAGCGCCACGTGCGCAACCTTATCACCAGCGGCCAATTGCCTTCATTCCGGCTTGGTGAAAAGCTCCTGCGGATCAGGGGTGAAGAAGTGGAGAAATTTGAATGCCAGATTGGCGCATCACACGACTACGAGGAGAATATTGCCTCACCTGGGAAGACGAGGCTGGAGTCAGGCGCCGTTATAAGCTTGGAACAGCCGATCCGAAAGAAGCGAACCGCCGCGCCACGTCTCGATATGCGGAACTGACCAGACCGAAAGGTACGACGGTCAAGGATATCTGGAATGCCTACTGTCACGCCAAGGAGGGCTTGGCAGTGCTCGAGACGATGAAACACACATGGAAGGCTCTCGAGCCAAGGTTCGGCCGCATAGAGGCGACAGAGGTATCAATTGACGATTGCCGAGCTCACACGCTCGAGCGCAGAGCAGCCAAGACCACGAAAAACCCAGACGGCATTCAGGATGGAACAATCCATACCGAGCTCGGACATCTGCGCATGGTGCTGAAGTGGGCCGAGAATAACCGGATCATTGCTCGAGCTCCACATATAGAGAGACCGGCCAAGCCAGAGCCGAAGGATTATCACATCTCGAGAGACGAGGTGAAGACACTGATGGCCTGCGCCAACGTCCCGCACATCCGCCTGCTCATCCGTCTGCTCATCAGCACAGGAGCTCGAGTGACGGCAGCGCTGCAGCTTACGTGGGACAGGGTGGAGCTCGACCGTGGGATTATCAACCTGCGTAACCCGTTCGATCGCTCGAGGCGGAAAGGACGCGCCACGGTGCCAATCAATAAGCAGTTGCTTGAGGATCTGCTCGAGGCCAAGAAACTGGCCATGTCGCCATTCGTCATAGAATGGGCCGGGAAGAATGTAGTCTCAGTAAAAAAGGGGATGAAGGCTGCGGCTATCGCGGCGGGGTTGCCGGATGTAACGCCGCATGTGTTGCGTCATTCGGCCGGCGTATGGCTGGCGGAAGACGGACACAGCATGGCGGAGATTGCGCAATTTCTCGGCCATGGGAATACGCGGACAACGGAGAAAGTCTACGCCCGCTTTAGCCCGGAATATCTGCGCGGGCTTGCATCATCTCTCGAGCTCTAAATCAACGTAGTGCTCTTGTGGCATGCTGAACCGGAGATGAGGAACAGAAAGTGATTCTAATGCCTGAAACGACCTTTCAAGAAGTGCTCTTTTCCCGTAAAAGGTCGGTTTGCGGCCAAGGGAACAATGTTGACATCGTAGGGGTCACAGGTTCAATCCCTGTTACGCCCACCATCCTTTTCAAGCACTTAGCTGCTTTCTGCGAAGCGCCCTCTAGGTTCAATGAACTTGGAGGGCGAATATTACTGCCCCAAAGACGTGGGACGATTGCCTGACAGTCGGGACAAGTCACGCTCTAGCCTTTGCTGGTTTTCCTTCAGATCAAAGATGATATCGCGGGCGCCGTAAGTGGATGCCTGCGCCTGCTTGATCTCGTCAATCTGCTTTTGAAGCTGAGCCTTCTGCATATCGTCGGACTGCCAGACGCGCTCCAGTTCGGCTCTCGGAACCATCTGGTCGTTGATCTTTCCGATTGATAGGTTCATCTGGCTGAATTTGTCGATGTACTCATTTCGGGACACGACACGGTTATTCTCGTAGGTCGCACGGAAATCCTGGAACGCGGCGATCGACACGGCATCCTTGGAGACCTCGGAAATGTTGACATCCAGCCTGTCCAGACCCTTGCTGAGGCTGCTATAGAAGAACGCGCCCCCTGTGGCTAAGACGGTGAAGCAGACGCCCGCCGCTGCCCAGATCACAGGCCATTGGGTTTTGGAATTGCTACGAAGCTCATTCGACAGGGTGCCGATGGCCGAATTGACCGTCTGAAACCCTGTGTTCATATTGCTGCGGATATCGATCAGGTCTTTGCCTTGGTTCTCCACCCTCTCGGAGAGACGGGCATAAGAGGCAAGAGGATCAAAGTTTCCATTGCTGGACATATCAGAATTCCCTGATGACATTTACAGCACCCGAAGCCATGTGTTTTCATGATTAACGATAGGGGAATGATTGGCGGGTACAATGAACCCAGCCGTAACGAACCCGTATCGTGCGGTCAGGCCGGTGCGCTCTGCTCTAACAGGACGTTCCGGCCGATCTTAGTCGATCGTGAGGGCAATCGCCGTGAACACGATTGAGGCTGTGACCAAGGCCACGAATATCCATGAGATGATTGTCAATCGGCTCATTGAAGCTTCTCCCTTGTCGCATCGTAGAAATCAGCGCACCGGCCGACGCGGGAGTTTGCCCGATCGGTCGAGAGGCGTTCGCGCTTCAGAACGGAAATCACCTCATCCCCTACATTGACCGGAGCGTGAGGCTCTTTCACCCTGCAGTCATCGGGGAGGGCGGGAAGAACAACGCGAGCCTGCGCCCTGCCCTGCGTCTTGGCGCTCTCATTTAAGGTCGAGCAAGAACTTGCGGTCAACGTCATCAAGACTGCAAGAACGGCCGGAAGTTTTGCGAAGAGCCTCATATTCCGAAATCCTCTTTTCAGCTTCATCACGCTGCGTTGCTTCGGCGGCGCGGGAGTTTTTCAGTTGGACCTGATAGGCCTCGATCACGATCCGGCCGGCGGATACCTGGCGCTCTAGCTCTGCGGCCTTGGCTTCGGCAGAGATGGCGCGAACCTCAAGCACCATGCCCTGCTTGGCCTCACGAACCTCAAGGGGGATGATGACCAGCCAGAACAGGAGAGAGGCAGCAGCGGCGCCCATTGCCATGCGGACGATGCCAGCAAAACCGCCGATGACGTTCCATAAGGCGATCATTGTTTCACCTCGCTGGAATTTATTCTACGTGACGCCATGATTTTCGCCGCCTAATGTCAGAGACAGTTGTGAAGTGGATGCCGTATTCCGCAGCAATATCTACGATGCGCCTGCTATCCTGACGGATGGCCCTAACCATATCGTCCGTTACCAGAGCATTTCCGTTTGCTTCGCCCGGGCGCGGGTGCGCTGTGTGCCGGGATTTCCCCATCATGTCGGCGGTATTGTCGGCCGGGGTTCCCAAGAATAGGTGATCCGGGTTCCAACAATTCCTTTTGTCACAGGTGTGAAGGACGAATATGCCCTTTGGGATTTCACCTTTATGCGCCCGATACGAATATCGGTGAACGCGCTCATTTACTGAGCCAATACGGATTTCACCGTACCCGTTATGTGTTTTGGAACCCTGCCAAAGCCAGCACCCGCCATCTTCGATTATTGACTTAGCGTTCAGCCTGTCCAAAGCTGGGGTAATCATCATTCCTTTTTTGCGGCCCATTTTACAATCTCCTTGTTGCACAAGTGACTGTAATATAATTATCTTTTAAAGTCGTCCTCGCGCTCCGAATTTTCGGTGGATTACTGCTTAACCTCTACGCTCGTCGTAGTTGGGGCGCTCTGGTCGATGGCCTGCGTTGCAGCTGCGGCCTTGTCTTTGTTTCGATCGTCAATCACGCCGCTGAAAAGGTAGCCATTGGCGATGATGCCGATCAGGAGGAAAGCGCCGTTCACGATATCCTGGTTAAGCCGCGTGTCTTCACCCGCAAGGGTTAGATAGATTATGACCACATAACAGACGCCAAGAGTTGAGAAGACGGCCCAGCGACGCCAGAGCCATGAGCGTTCAACAAAAGCTGGCATCAGCCGTCCTCGTAGAGTTTGGATTTTTTGGCCCAGTCGCGCCATGGGGTCAGCTCGAAATGGGGCATGTCCCAAGCGTCCGATGTGGTTTTGTCGCCGTCCATGTTCCAATCGCCACCCCAGCGCAGCGGGATGCCCTTCTCCTTGGCAATCCTCATGACGATATCGGCCAGCCGCTTGAAGGCCTTCCGATCGTTCCAGTCATAGGGGAATGGGAATAGATCGAACGCGATTGCCGGCACATAGTTGTGAGCAGACTGGCCGAACTTGGCCTTGCTCTTCCCGGTCTTATAGGCCCGGGTCTGCGCATCCCGGCCCCTGGTGCTATCGAGCACGCGGAAATCCATCTCCTTGATGGCCTCGTTGGCAATCGTCTTGAGATGCGGATGGCATTTGGACAAGTTTGTGAGCGATGCAACGCCGAAGACGGGCATGGTGATGTCCTTTGATTGTCAGGGGTGTTTGGCGCTTGCCTGATAGGTTGCACCGATGATACGAGATCCAACCGGGGCGACATGACCCCGAGGGTGGGGAAAAGATGAAACACAGCCGGAAGCCGACGAGACAGGACGTAACTTCGTGCTACAATTTGTTGCTAGGCCGTGAGCCCGAGAGCCAAAAGGCTGTTGATTGGCACGTCAACACCAGCAACACCGTCGCGGACATGATCGCCAAGATTGTCCGAAGCGATGAGTTTGAAAGCCGGTTCGGGATATTCAGAACTGGGACCTTCATGGCCGCAGACAAATTCGAGGTTGAGGTTGAATCCACCCCAGAGCAGCTTTCGAAGCTATTGGATCGCACCGCCCTCACTTGGAACGAGTTGGGCGTGGACGAGCCGCACTGGTCGGTGATCACGGACCCCAGCTTCAAGAGCGAAAGCATTGAAGCCAACCAGGACTCATTCTACAAAACAGGCGAGGCAGAGATTGGCCGGTTAGGCGCTCTCCTGCAGCGCAATGGCCTATCCTTCAGCAAGGACGCGACTTGCATTGACTTCGGCTGTGGGGTCGGCCGGCTGTCCCTGCCTCTGTCTGATCGCGTGAATAAGGTGATCGGCGTTGACATATCAAACGGTCATCTCACCGCAGCGAGACATGCGGCCACAAAGTACGATAAGCCGAATGCCTCGTTCGTAAAGATCGATGCCGTCAGCGATCTAGACAACCTGCCATCGTGCGACTTGCTGGTCACCCTGATTGTCCTTCAGCACAACCCGCCGCCGGTCATGCTCGCCATTCTGGAAAAGCTCCTTGCGCGTCTGAATCCGGGCGGCGTTGCAGTCTTCCAAGTCCCTGTTTACCGGGAAAACTACAGCTTCTCGATTGAAGAATATCTAGCGAAAACCCGCAGCCTTGACATGGAAATGCACCCTTTGCCGCCCAGCAAGGTATTCAAGGCAGTCTCAAAGGCCGGATGCGCCGTTCTTGAGGTCCGCGAAGACCTGCATGCCTATATGAGAGACATCGTTTCTCAGACCTTCCTCGTCCAGAAAGCGGCCGTGGAAAAACGTCCTTCGATCTGGAGCCCGTCTTATTGGCTTTCGAGCAAGACATATGACGAGTGAATGGCGACGGCAGCTCCGCTCGATGTCGTGACCTTTATCGAGATCGTGTCTGTGGCGCCGAAAGCGATGCCAGATGCAGTGGCCGCTTTTACCGAGAAGGACGCAGCGCCGGAAATCGTGCCCGTCAATGCGGTATCGACGTTGTTAATCCGCAAGACATATGTGAACGTCTGGCTTGCACCAGGTGCTGCACTCACCCGAACATAGAACTCCGTAACGCGTGACGGGCGAGCAACGACCGAATATGCTTCGGCCTGCGTTGGTGTCGCCTTGCCAGCCCCGAGATAGTAGACGGAATTGGTGGGAACTGACCCGCTAGCCTGATAGGTGTCATGGCGAGTGGGATTGCCCATGTCCGAGGACGAGCCCTGCGCAAAATGGTTGACTACCATATTTGACGAGCGGTTATTCCATGCGCGGTTGAAGTTGGCGGTGGCATCCTCAACGACGAGCGAAGTGGCATAGCTTGAACTGTCTTGAATGCCGATGTTATCGTAAATATCGTTTTGCTGTGCGGAGTTGGTGAGAGCAATCGCATTCGGGAAAGTCGCAGATCCGACATTCTGAAGCGTGTTGTTGTGCACTTTGGAGCGCGTAACACCGGAAAGCAGGATAGCCGATTCATTGACCTTGCTGATGATGTTGCCACTGATCTCGCAGAAATCACCCGTCGCAATCTGAATCGTCTTCTGGCTGGACGAAATAGCCATATCTCTATCAGAGAAAATATTATCCGGGATAATGAGGCCAGAGACCTCTGAAGCATCAACGAGAGAGCCGGCAGTTGACGCTCCCCAAGGGGAGTAAGTGTTCGCCCGGATAATCGAATTTCTGATATTCTTGGTGCCGGTCTTGCCGCGCAGGTAAACCATAGCGCCGCCGCCTGCTTGACGGTTGCACTCGATGGTGATGTCACGGTTTAGAATGCCCACTCCAGCGGCTGTGGCGTTGATGTTGACCAGGTTTGCAGACGTATTTGCAACATCCTCCACCGTGAAGGTGTTTTCGTAGATGCCGAGGGAACCTGTGCCGGGGCCGATGAGGAACCCGACGCCCGTGCAGTATAGGTCGTTGAAGGTGTAGCTGGCATCAGTCCCCGGATACGTGGTTGCATCCGAAATATCGAGGAAGTGAAACCCGCGAGCCTGGCAGTTGCGGATTTCAGCGGCTCCATAGCCGATCTGCTTGATGCATGTTCCGCCCTTGTTGGGGCTGTCAAACCGGGTCTTTGTAATCGACCACCAGCCGGCAAACTCAGTGCGCAGGCTTTCGAGCGCAAGGGAGTTTCGGTTGAAAAAGCCACCTTCCATGCGGACGAAGAAAGGCGCTTGTGCCGTTACCAGCGTTCCGTAGATGAAGCGCCACTGGTATTGCATAACCGCCGTTGCACGGAACTCCGAGGCCCCGAGCATGAAATGGATGGGTTTGTGACGAGGTTCGAAAAGGAGGCCTGAAGGTGGGGTATATGCGCCGCCTGACCCATCGGCCACTTGAGGCACCCAATCGATCGGCAAATTATGGAGATAGACTTTATAGCCGGGGGTGGCCCCAATGCCACCGTATGTGCAGAGGTAGTTGGCCCACAATTGCAAAGCCGCTGTATCGTTGGCTACACCATTACCAATCGCACCGAAGTCTTCCGGGTATGCGATGCCGAGCGCTTTACGTGCGTTCACGCCAAGGTCGAGCGTCACCCGCTGGGCGGCGGCATCGGCATCATCCAGTAGCGCTTTACCGGCCGCTGTCAGGTCGAAGGTTCCGGCCGTACCTGCACCCGTGAACTGAATGCCCTTATTGGCGGCACTGGTTAGCGCAGCAATGGCTGTAAGGTCCGCATCATAGGCTTGGACGTTGGTTCCGATGGCCAAGCCAAGATTTGTGCGGGCTGTGCCAACATTGGCGACATCCGAAAGATTGAGAGATGACCTGAGAAACCCGATCGGCGCATATGCATCAAACGCCTGTTTCGTCGTCAATGGCGTCATACGCTTGGAAGGGTTGGTCCCAGCCTCCGCTTCTGCCTGAGAGGCGACGGGCGCCCCGGCATCCACCAGCTTTTGAATGGTGGTTTGCCGGGTGGTTGCGCCATCAATGGCCACAACTTCGCTAGCTACCGGGGAGTTTTCCACCGGCAGGGCATTAATCCGAATTTCAGCCATGATTGCTCCTAGAGCTTGATGCAGCGAAGAGTTGTGGTGGAGCGAGGGCGGGTTTCCGTCGCTGTGCGAACGACCAGGGAGGCGTTGAAGCCCGTCTTGCGCCTTGTCACCGAGGTAGCCACATCGACCGCCAAGTCAGCGCCGCCGAGGCCATCGTCAAAGAATGCGCCGGTCCAATCCGCGATATCCTCGGGACTGGCCACAGCAGTTCGCCGGGAGGAGAATCCGCCCGTGATGTTCTGGATTGCGTCAAGCTGGGACTTGCCAACGGTCAGCGTTGCATCGACCCCACGGCCATCATCGGCGCCGCGCTCGAACTCACCACGGCTATCAAACAGCGGCATGCGCTTGTTTGTCGCAAAGTCAGCAGCCGCAGAAGCGCCACGGGTTGTAGCTACGCCGCCGTTTGTCTGGATTGGCAGGGTGGTGTTATCGAACTGACCCCAGAGGAGTTCGAACAACGGCTGAGTGTCGGCATTGGCCCGCGTGGTTGCGCCGGACGTTGGGTTGCCGATCGTGCCGCCGTTTTCCTTGATCCAGCCTGCCGGGGCTGTGGTTCGCCGGAAGCCTTGGACAGCGCCAGTTGGGACCGCAACAGCCGTTACCGATGCCGCGACCGCCGTAATCTGGGCAATGACGGCAGTCATCTGCGCGAAATTGGTGTAATCCCCATCGGCGGAGCCAGCGGCTGCATTGGTTATTTTAAAGCCAGCGGCTGAAATATTGCCAGACAGCGGCGCCGCACCGGATCGATAGAGTGCTTGGCTCAGCATTGATTGGATATCGTCAAACGGAACGTTCACTTGTGCGGCTAGCACCTTTTGGCCGGTGACAGCCCTATCCCGCGTGACGGTTGCGTTGCCGTTTGTGTCGATTGGCATCGGCATTTCTCCATGCGCAAGCGCCCCGGATTGCAGGGCATTTGAGGATCGGTTATGGTGGGTTTTTCAAATCGGGGTTTTGATGGGCTGGAAGTTATTCCAAGCGGCCATATTTGGGTCGATTATCGTTCTGGCAATAGAGTACAAATGGGAGGCTGACGGCCTCGCCATAGGCGTCCTAGCCGGAATGACATCATGGTATGCTACCGGTCTGGCAAGCGGCCTTGGTTCGCTTGTGCGGCGGCTTGCTGGCCGATCAGAGCCTCTACTACCGCAGCCAACCGTGGGTCACTTAGACGGGTGGGCGCGAGAAGTTGGTTTGATAGATAAGCCTGTACTGGACGGCTCATCAGCCCACGACCTGCGACAGTAGGAACTGCCATACCGGTCAGAGCCCCGATTATGGCGCCGGCCGGACCTCCAGCAATAGCCCCGGTTCCCGCGCCACCGGCGCCAAGAAGGCCACCAATAGTCCGCGCATTGAGCCTGGTTGATGTTCCGCTGTCAGGGAGAGGCTTAAGAAGTGACTCACCGGCTCTAGCTAGCTCATCAAAATCACCTTCAGCGCGAGCGTATTGGCCAGCTCTCCCAGAAACTGCAGCTTGTCGCAGTTTAGCAGGCGATATGCTTCCAAGGGCCGCGTTCTCACCCGCCCCTGTTGCGGCTTTCTCAAGAACCTTCATGTTCCCATATTCGCGGCGCAGTCGTGCCCACTCTGTGGCGTCTTCAGGAGTGACGGAACGCGTCATCCCATCGTCAAGAGTGTTGCGTAGCCCGCGAATGGCATCGGCAAACTCAGTGTCTGAGTTTCGAGCCCTGTGTGCCGTTTTGGTGAGGCGCGATCGGATAGTCTGATAATCTGCGCCCGACATATTGCCGCCGCCAGTGTTGAACCTCTCAATAATATCATCAGCGAGATTGCGAACAATTTCCCGCTGATCCGTCGGAAGGACGCGTTCATATCGGTTTAGGGTTTGCCCTATACCTTGCCCAATCTGCGGGTCAGACCGGAGAGTGTTTCTTGCGGCTACGTCACGAAACCCCGTGGATAGACGATCATTGATCGCGGTCATGTTTTCGGGCGTGGCCAACCCTTGACCACCCGCCCGACGCATTGCCGCATCGGTAAACGCCGCTGCTTGATTATCGAGGAGGTTCGCCGTAGCGCCACCGCCCAATTCGCTTTCCATAGCCTTCAGGTTACGACCACCGGTCAATTGTCCTGCAGTCGGGCGGACGCCTTCGGCTCTGAGGACATCAGCAGCGGCAGCACGTTCTGGGGAAATACGTAGAGGCGTGATAGCCCGACCTGCTGCAGAAACCGCCATCGGCGCAAGAAGGGCGGCGGCTACACGAGCGTATGGCTCAACTGCCGACCCTTCCGTTAATTGTCCAGCGCCTTCGCTAGCAAGGCCAGGTGCGGCGCCAAACTTGAGAAGGTTCCCCGGAGACAAGCCACCAAAAGCAGCGGCACCTGGAAGAAACTCACCAACAGTTCCAGCATACTCCCCTGCCGTTGTCTGAGGCTCGTATTCGGAAGCTCCGCCGCTTATGGTGGAGACGCCTTCCCTTGCCTTTGTCCCGCTGAACGGGCTGTAAGCGCCAACCTTCTCCATTATTGCTGGATCCGGGCCACCAAAGAATGTGCCCACTTCCGGTTCCTCACCGGTCGCGGTCTCATATGCCTTGCGTGTTAGCCACGTCCCGCCAGCCTTCATGAGATCGGAAAGCGTTCCGGGCAGGCCAACGAGATCGGCCGTTCCACGTGCTATTCCAGACGCACCTGATGCGGCAACATCACCAAGAGTAGACATCATGCCTCCTGATGAGGCGTCTCCACTCTCTGGTGAACCTCCAGCTTCCTGACGGCGCCTGCGAGCACGGGCAAGAGCCAAGGCCTTCTGCTGCTCTGGTGTCATTGAAACAGCTTCCTATCTTCTGGCGTCATGAATTCCCAATCAGCGGCATCAACGCCAGCGGGAACCTTTGAACCATCTGCGGGGATAAGTTCTTGAGCTTTATCTGTCCCGGTTTCCTTGATCGTCTTAACCAGATTATCGACAGCGCTCTGAGGAAGGCCATTTTTTAGTGCCTCTGCCGCTACCTGACGGCGAACCCTCTTTGCCTCTACACGGGCCTTCCCGTCTCCTGGCTGGGGAAGCAGGAGTTCGCCATAGCTCTTTTCTTCGTATGGAGTGAGAGCCGCGCCAGAGTCTTTGCGAAGATAAGCCTTGACGAAGTCGTTGCCCGCGTCTTTGGCTATCTGATATTCATCGCTCTGAAGGTAGTTACCCAAATTCATTGGGATGGCACTCGACGCAGCTCCACCAAGGCTAAGAAGCGCACCCTCGTATTTATCGAGAGTGGGTGTTGCGGCAGTCATTCGTGTTGCGAAGAACGAGTCCTTGCCTTGAGCTTCCGTCAGAGACTTACCCCCGCCGCCTTGCGAAAAATTGACCTCGCCATTAGGTCCAACGGACAGAGAAGTCCCACCGCTACCGCCACTGAGCATGAACTGGTTATATTCTGGCGTTCCGGCCTTAAGCCCCGCACGATCCGCACGAATTTCCAGAGCCCTTACTGAGTCGGGGGTTTTTTCCTGAGCCAAATTCGGAGACTGGAGCCAGCTTTCGGTGTTGGGGTCATAGACATTCCCATTACCAGCATTGATAAGCGGCTGACGCTTGGGCTGACGAGCCTGATCAAGTTCGATCTGACCCAACTCAAGCTGCTGGCGACGAAGGGGATCTGCGTCTTTCTGCTGCGCCTCGTATCTCTGGCGCTCCATCCACTGCTGCTGCTGGGCTACCTGCTCCTGCTGGCCCTGCTGCTGCTGCAGGAGAGCCTGGGCAATGGCGCGGGTCTGCGGCGTGGCCTGCGGGTCGGATAGGGCCTCTATGATGGCCGGGTTGATAGATGGCTGAGCCGATGGTTGGGCCTGTGCCATCTCTTGCAACATTGGAGCCTGCTGGGGAGTGTTGACCGTCTGCTGCTGGCCGATCGAGGATATAGCGGCGGGCTGCTGTGCTGCCATTGCCGGTTCTTGCCTACCGGGAAACGCGGCCATGGCTTCGGGAGTGCCACGAAATGCAGCAACCTCGCCAGAAAGACCCTGATCAGCAACCGGCATAGGTGCTTGCTGCTCGATCGCATCCGTTGCGGTCTGCGGCTGGGCCGATGCCATCTCAACAGGAGGCTGGCCACCGATCGCGCTCAAAACCATGCTTTCCGGGTATAGGGCGCCGGACTTGCCATGCTCCTGAATAATGAGACCACGCACGAACTTTGCAGCCATAGCGGGGTCATTCAAGTTGATATCGTCGTCAGGAGAAAGGCCCATTGACGCGGCAACATTCGCAGCAGCCTTGGTGTTTCCTGGCGTCCATCCCATATTGCCCGCAATAAGCTGATTGGCGGTCTTCTTGCCTCCATCATACTTGCGTTTGGCAAGTTGGAACATGGCATTCATACCCGCTTCAGGAGTAGCAAATACCGCCTGCGGGTCGCCTTGGTCAGTATTGACAGATGGGCCGACAATGCCGGGAACTTTTTGTCCAACAAACTTGATGTTGCCGGGGTTGTTATTCCTCATCCCGGCCGGGAGTTTTGCCCGCAGTGCAGGGTCGGACAGATATCCGCCAAGTTCCGTGCCATCATTGGCGAAAGAAGGGGAAACCGCCGCCCCGGCCGGTGATGTTGCGGCAATCTCTGCGGATGCGCTCGAGGCCGGAATAACGGACGATACCGCTGCGGTACCGGACGCGGTAGGAGTGCCCCCAGAAAGCGCATTAGCAATGAGTTCCTTGTTGCGGCTTGCAATGTCTGCGTCGGCATTGTCTGCCCTGCGGTAGTCGATACCGGCAAGCAGACCCTGAGCAACGCGATTGAGGCCCTGAGACCAATGGGCAACAGGGGAATAATCCATGGCTCCCTTGGCAAGGAGGTCAGCCGCAGCCCTTTCCTTCTCGACCTGAGCAGGAGTAAGCTTTTCGCCAGCGCGGCCCCAGAGGAATGCTTGATTGGCCATTAGGCGACCTTTCCGTAATCAACCATCTGGAAGCCTGCGCCGTCTCTGGCAACAGCCGATGGATTAACCTGCGCGACTTCATCGGCCATGACGCCCATTTCGACAGGGCCACCGCTGGTATATCGATAGGTGTAGACCGGCAATCCCGCGTCTGTTGAGCCAACGCGGCGAATATCAGTCTTCAGCCGGCGATCGGAGTACTTGATGCCAGCTGTCAGGCCTGTGCCAAGGAGGCCAAACAAGCCGCCCATCTTGGCATTCGAGCTAGCAAGTTCTGATTGGTATTTGCTATTGACAAGACCTGTATAATCGACTCCGCCAACCTGCGTCTGGGGCGTGTTGACAAACTCTGGTCCTTGGACCTGCGATCCGGACAGAAGCGCTCCGATCTCATTGAGCGGCTGGTTCCGTTCATAGCTGGCCTCTTGGAACGCCTGCTGCCGGCCGGTCAACGCCAATTGGTTATAGGCATCGTTCTTGGTCTGGCCAAAGTCTCCCATAGCCGATGTATAGGCAGCTGTGCCGGGACGAATGCCAGAGTTGACGAGCTGCGCCCTCAAGGCCTCCTGCTCACGGGCAAACCGAGGGTCAAGACGCGCCGAGCCCAATTCATTGAGCTTGGCCTCTGTGGCCGAATTCACGTCGAACGGCTGCGCAAGATAGTCCTTCAGGAAGTCTGAACGCTCGTTGGCGATAGTGCCAAGGTTGAGTTCCGCCGCTTGCGTCTGATCAAGGATTTGCTGCTGCTGAGGAGAGAGAGACGTTGTCGCCGTATATTTCGGCGTGGAAACCGTCTTACCCTGAGAGTCCACAAACGTATTGTTGCCGTTCTGGGTATAGGTCAGAGACCCATAAGGGCCTTGCTGATCAACCATGTTCAGCTGGGATTGGGTGAGCGCAGTATCTCGGTTCATTCCGCTCTGGGCTTGAGCCGTAGCGACGGGATCCGGTGCCTTCGGGGTTTTCATTCAGCGCTCCTGTCTGTAGCGGTATTCGTCTTTGAGCACACCAATCAGGAATGCATCACGACCCTTGCCGAATTGATTGCGCATTAGCCCCTCTATCTTCCCGCCAAGGCGTTCACCTAGTCGGGCTACTTCTGGGGTTTCTGTCGTTAACGTGAAGCGTTCGCACTTGAGGATGTCGAAGACGTAATCCCCTACGGCTCGCAAAATGGTACGGTTCCAGCCGTGACCAGCAATGGTCGCGTGGACGTTGGCGCCCTCAAAGACGTGAAAGATGACCCCGGCGACTATCTCGCCGTCTCTCTCAAGGCCAATGCATGTGAAGGGCGGGATGAAGGCGGAACCAATCTTCTCGGAGACAAAGGCCGCAACACGGTCATCGGTAACGAGCAAGGCTAGCTACCCCAATCCGCCATGTCGTAACTCATATCAATCCCGATGATTTCCGCATCGAGAGGTACGAGAGACCCGGATGTGATCTGCGCTCCCGTCGCCAGCGAATAGCCGATGCCACCGATGGAATACCAATCACCTTGCCAGATAGGAGTTTGAGATGAACCCCACTCGCTTTCGCCCCACGTTGCCGTTCCCCATTCACTCCCGACAGGAACAAAGGAAGCGGCAGGAGGCGCCGGGAGATTGACGATGTAGTCTTCCTGAACGGATAGCTGGGGATCGATCCTATATGGGCCTCTGGTCTGCAGGCGACCTTGACCGCCAACCTTCTGAGCGCCTGGAATGCCAAAGTCGGTAAAGAGTGGAACATACGTGGCCGTATATGGCCGGCCTTCGTCCAAGCCCGTCACCCAAGCTTCAATGATCTTGCCTTCCTGAGAGCCAAAGAACAGCCGGCCATTGAATATCTCAAGGCACGTGCCGCTCCAGTTGGTGAACTCGGCCCATGCTCCAGTCCGAGCATTGGATATGAACATTGATGCAGGCTGCTCGTTCACTGTCGGCAGGCAGATGATAACCATCTGCTTGTCGTCCCAAAGAATGCAATCCCACGGCTCGATAGAGCGCAGGCTGACTGCCTCGTTCCACACCGTCTCGATCGAGTAAGAGACGGCATTGGAGGATAGAATGGAGTAATCGACCTGGAGGGCTTGGGAGAGAGGAACAAAGCCGATCGATGTAGAGAAGATCAGATCGCCACCAGCGCGAATGAAGGCCTTTGGGCCTCTAGGCTTGCCCATCTGATACCGGCCAACCTTCTGCCAATCGGCAGGAGAAGCTGGATTAATGCCAGTGTAGACAACAATTTCGCCCTCATCCGTCACAAATATGCAGTTATCATTCAGGCCGTTGCCATAGTCGAGAGACCATGTAGCGCCGAGCATAAGCTTACCACCGAGGCTGAATTCAGCCCCCATCTGGAATAGCGCAGCCGCACCTGTGATTTGATCAACTGGCAGGTAATAGACATCCAGACTATCCTTCAAAATGAAGAAAAGCCTATTCTTATATGCCCACACATAGCTGAAATCGCTGGTGTGCAGTGGCGTTCCATCCGGCTTTGTGCCGGTAATGGCGCCATATAGCGGGTCAATGACGCCATCAGCCACGGCGGCGCCGGCAATGCTTCCGGTAATGGCTTCATTGTCCATGAATGGACCGCTGGTGATGGTCCCAATGAGGAGATACCCAGTGGTCCCAGTGGTTTCCACGACCTTCGTAATGGTTGCAGTTGCGCCGGATGTCCCACCGGTCAGGACCTCGCCCACAACGAAGTCCACCGTGCCGCCATCATAGTTCAGCCGATTGACTGGCTGGTCCGTGATCGCATACCAGGACGTACCGTCATAGATGTGCATCGGGTCATTGCCATTGACGATAATCAGGTAATTGCCGCCAGTTGTTGCAAACTGCTCGTCAATCCAATCACCGCCCGTCATGCCGGTGATAACGTCAAGGCCGTCAGTTGACCCTTCTCCAATGAAATCGCCGGTATCCGTAACGATGTCGTCGTCCTCGTCGGTGACCAGGATGTAGTTAATCGGTGAGGATATGGTGGTAATGTCGTAGACGGTCGTTTCGGTCGAGCCGAAGAACTTTTTGTTATTGCCAAAATTGTATGTGAACATCGCCGTTACCGGCAGATCACCAGCGCCAAGCGTTGCATAGATCTGGCAACCGCGCCGGATAACGCCACCCGTAGCCGTTGGGAATATGTTTTCGAGGACAGCGGCGCCCTGCGGTCCAGCTGGGGGCACAGCGAGGTTCTGGTTCGATATCCAGCCCGCTGTTGCTGCCGGGAACGTCGCTGTCTGGGCCGTGCGCGGCTTCTGGCGCTGTGTCGGAGTCCTCATGGAACATCAGGCCCTAGAGCATAGGGCCAACCAACGTGCAGATTGCCGGGACGATAGCGGGCATTGCTCCTGATGACGGTTGCGCCACGGTCGCGGGTTTGCGACTGCGAGAGGGCAATCTCATATGTCTGCATGTCCTCAGCATACTCCATGCGCTTCTGAGCCCTCCAGCGCCAGATAAGACCAAGCGTCAGCAGTCGCTCATCAAGTGCGAAGGTGTCCGAGTCAGTGGTGAATGCAGGCTTTCCAGCACCGCTCTCATCAACCGCTATATTCTTTGAGATGTAGGGGAACTGGGCAACGGAGCTTGCACCGGGAGCCGGCTGAAACTGCATACTGCCGCCAAGCATCATCCACCAGCCAGGAGGCGTGGCGCCGAGGAAGTAGCCGTTCTGGATCGCAACCCATGTGTCGAGATTGGGGGATTGGGTATAGCCCCAGAACCAAGAGGCGCCGTCAGAGACGCCTTGGGCAAGGTTCATGCGGTCATAGTCAACCGGCAATGGGAAAGCTGTTGCCGTCCCATCGCCAGTGATAGTGTTGATCTTCGTCAGCGCGCTCCAATCATGCGATTTCATGATATCGACACCAACCTCAGTCACGAGGTCAGCAATCTCCACCATGGTCTTTTCGGTGCTGGAGAACAGCGTCGAGGGCTTGCGCCCTATCAGCCTTACCAGTGCACTTTGAGCAGCGCCGAGGACGCTCACTTACGCAGCATCCCGTGCCATACCGACGAGCGACTCGTGCGACGGGTTGCCCAGTGGGGTCTGGCCGGTCTTCTCGCGGATGAAGGCCTTGAGGGCTGGGCTGTCCATAGCCTCAAATTCAGCATCGGACAGCATGACAGCGCTTTTGACTTCAGCTGGTGAAGGCTCTTTCACCGGGATGAGCGATGCCTTGAGCGCGGCTAGTTCGGCGCGGAGCTTGTCGATCTCGGCGCTGTCGGCCCTACCGCTCTGGCGGGCCTCGATATACGAGCGGGCCATATCCTTGAGGGAATTGCCAGCCATGCCCAATGTCTTGAGATTGTCGCCCTCAAGATGATAAAGCGCCTCGATCGAGTAGATCCGGAGAGCGCGGCACAGCGAAAGGTTCGCATCCGAAATGCCATGTGACTTCAGCATCTCCAGCGGGGTGCCGGATGCTTCCTGGTCGGCGCCGGAAAGGAAAGCGCGGTATTGCTCGCCCCAGCGTTCTGCAAACGTGATGATCTTGCCGTTTTCGCGCTTCCACATCGCATCGACGGGGAAAACGGGGGAATAGTTCTTCGATCCGGCAAAGCGGACCTCAACGACCTGGATCATCTTCTTGATCAGGTGGCCTTCACGCTCGGAAGCGTTGATATCTTCGATGCTCTCATATCGAAACAGCGGCGTGATGGTGATCTCGCGGGTGTCGATAGCGACTGATTCAGCCATGATATTGTCCTTTTGTCTGAGGAAAGGGGCAAAGGAAAAGGCGACCTGTTAGAGCCGCCTCTATGCATTGGTGATGGCTGATTAGGCCGGTACGGCGTTCTTGGCGCCACGGCTGACATGGAAGTACTGGCCGGTGACAATCGCCGTATTGACGGGCGTATAGAAGCCGCCAGCGCCGGTTGCTACCGTGTACGCCGGGACGGTCATCGTCACCTGCGTTCCGGTCGTGGCAGTTGCCGCAATGTCTGCGGATGCCTGGACCCAGTAGTATTCGCGGCCATCGTCGCCCATCTCGACATTGCCGAGTTTGTAGGACGGCGAGGAAATGCCGTTGTTGTCCCAGTATGGGAGGCCGGTGAACACGTCTGCCAGCTGCGGGCCGAGGTTAGGCGTGGTGCGGAATGGTACAGAGTTTGCCATGTTGGTATCCTTTCTTTGCTCGCGTTACGCGGTCTTGATGCGAACTTGATGGAGAGGATTCTCCACCACGAACTGACCAGACCACACGATGCCCTGTGCCCATGCGTCCTGGTTGATCGGACGAATGCCGTCGCCGGGATGGAACGGAACGAAGGACTGGCCGGGGAATTCGTAGATGGCCATGCCTTCTGTGCTGAGAGCGAAGATGGTGTTCGTCGGCATGACGTTGCCGATACCACCGGCTGCCACAACGTCTACCAGGCCTGCAGGCGTCCACACGCCAAGGCTTTCGAAGCCAAGGTTTGCAGCGCGCTGCGTGGTGATGCGCTGATGGGCGACCATCGACGCGGAGACAGCCGAGTAGGCGTTTGCATCCATAATCCAGAGATCCGGATACATGGCGTTGCGCGAACGAGCCAAAGCCACACGTTCCATGATCGGGCGCGCTGTCGTGGAGTCCCACGTGGTATAGCCGGATACATCGCCGGCCGGGATGTCGTAGTAAGTCGTGCGCCAGTTCGGGACGTTCGCACGATCAATGCCGCCGTATGTGCCGGTATTGGTCACGATCGGGACAGCGCCGCCCAGGCCGATCATCTGACGCCCACCGGAACCGGTGCCATCAGCGACAAGAGCGGCTTCCCACTCTTCCTTGATCGTCTTTTCGGCTTCAGCGATGTAGAAGTCCATCAGGTCGATGACTTCCTCTTCGCCGGTGTTGTACATCAGCTCCGTACCGGTCAACGAGAACATCGAGACAACACGCGACCAATTGAAGACCGCCGAGTTCAGCAGTTCGCGGGGCGTGATTTCGATCTTATCGTAGCCCGTAAACCACTGAGCGGATAATTTGTCGAACTGAATGGGAATGCGAAGCTCTGGACCGCCGGCGCGCTTGGTCTTGATGCGGCCCGAGTCCTTGAGGATCTTGGTCAGTGGGGTAGATTTGTGCACGATGTCCTGCACAATCTTGGAGCGCTTCGCGACGGAAGCGGTCAGCGCCTGACGGTACTGACGGTCTGTTACGATAGGCATGTGTTTCTCCTTTAGGAGGCTTTGCGCATCTCTCTGCGAAGAAGCGTCCTGATATCGGTTGCGTCGGGATCGTCCTCATCGGGGTCTTGCCCGTTGGGAGCGCCACGGATGGATTTCGTGCCAGCTGTGTCAGAAGGCGCGGCTTTCGCGACGGCAAGCGTCTCAGGGGCTTGGGAAGATGTGACTGAAGAAGTCGGATTGATCCGAACAGCCATGTCATATGCAGCTTCAAGCCTTTCATGAGGCGTCAGGGACGCGGGAATCTTTCCAGAGGTAAGGAAGAACGCGATGTCTCCCTCAAGCTCGTAGTATCGCGGGTTGTCTTTCGCGAATGGGGCGATGATCGATTGCACCGTCTGCTCTTGGCGCATCGACTGCAGCTCCTCCTTCAGCGCGGCCACTTCCGGATCGGATTGGCGCTGCTGCTGGGGCTGCTGTTGTGGGGCTTGGCGCAATGCCTGGTCATGCGCCTGCGCATGCGCCTGCGGGTTCTGCATGACATGCTGGGCATACTGTTGCGGCGTCAGGCCGATATTGCGCAGGACCTCAGCCACACCCTGCACTGGATTGGACCGGAGCATGTTCTCGATGTTGGTATAGGATGTCAGGGCGGTCTTCAGGTCCGTACCGCTGGACTTGGCCATCTCGTCAAACTGGCGCAGTGGTTCGTAGCGCTCACCGGCCTCACGGTATCTGGTTACCTCGGCTTCATGCTCCTGAGTAAGGCGGGCAATCTCGCCCTTTACCGCATGTGGGACGTTGGCCCATACTTCCTTGGCCTTGGGCAGGAAACGAGCGGGCGGCTCGTGATGTTTCTGGCCCTCAGACTGCCTCTTATCCGTTTCCGCCCGCTCGGTTGCGACCTTCTCAGGCTCGCCCTTGTCAGCCTTGGCGTCATCTTCCGGCTTGTCGCCTTCGGTCTGGGCCTTGGCGATCTTGCCTTCTTCTGTGTCGAGCTTGGCGGGCTTGTCTTTGCCGGCCTTTTCGGCGTCCTCTACCTTGGCCTTAGCGGCGTTGGCAGCGTCTTCAGCTTTCCCCTTGGTTTCCTTGGCTTCATCAGCCTTGATGCGCGCCAGTTCGGCCTTGAGGGTATCCCCGGCGCTCTCTGGCTTTGCTTCAACCTTCGGAGTTTCGGCAACCTTCGGCTCGGATAGGTTTGGAGCGCCACCACCAGTACCAAGCGGGGCGCCACCCTGATCAATGGACGTGGAAAGGGGAGCCGTGCCCGCGATGGGCGCTGCTTGCATGTCGGTCATTGATTCTATTCCTGTCTGAGGGGAATGGTGATAGGATTAGACCCAAATTAGAGGGCCCATCCATGACGAGTATTTACAGTGAAAACATCGAGCAGCATGAGCGCAAAGCAGCGCTTTGGCTGCAAAACGGGCGCCCTGATTATGCAGAAGGTTCCATGAAAAAAGCGGCTAGATGGCGGGCTAAAGAACGCCAGCTGTCAATGCTTCTTTATGGGGTGTTGCCGCCGTCCCGTATGGACGCTTTGCTTGGCCAGCATATTCGCTCAATAGAGGCCAGGCTTGTGAAAGAGATGAACGCCGCTCTCTATTGAATAGCCGCGATTTCAGGCGACACGTTGCCGCTCATCACATCGTGAACGGCCTGCTTGATGTCGGCTCGGCGCTCTGCGGCGTCCGGCACGTATTCAACTGTCTTCATGCTGTCATTGCCAAGGGCGACGTATTCTTCGCCCTGTGGGTTGCCGCTGGCCTTGTAGGTGTTTTCTAGGTCGCGGGGTGTGTCGTACCACTTGCCGGTCGCCATCGACTGGACCGGCTCTGAGAATGAGCGAACCAGCATCGGGCAAGCGAGATGCGACCGGCCCTCATTCTGCTCTCTGACCCGGCGAAGAACCTTTCGGCCATTGCCCAAGTCGATCCAGGACATAGTCATCAGGCTTTGAGCGCCGCAATGATGGTGTTGATCTTGCCGGCCAGGTCCGCAATGTCATTCTTGACGGCCGTAATCATCGTGTTCACGGAGGCCAAGGAAGCGGCAGAGGTGTCAGTCGTGGCAGCTGTGGCGTTCGGCACTGCAGCAACAGTGTTATCAGCCGTTCCGCCCGAGCTATCGGTCAGCGCGACGATTGCCACAACGGCCGGCTTAGCGGCAATGGATGCATCGATCTGAGTGGCCACCTCTTTGGCGAGGGGCGGAACCATGCTCAGTTCTACGAGTCTATTCGTATTGGCCATATGACTTCCTTTCGGGGTTAGACGCCTTGGACGACGAGCGGAATGCCGCCGCTGGCAACGATGGTGATCTTCAGTCCGGAGGCTGCAACGGTGGCCAGAGGCGCGCCGCTTGCGACATTAACGACGCGAATACCGCCACTGACGGCGACGACAACGGGAAACCCAGCCATTATTCAGCCCCTTCCCGCTCTGCCTGACGCTCGGCCAAGCTCAATTGACGATCGGCCTGCGTTTCGGTGAATTCCTGCTGACGAGAACCATGATGCTCACTGAAGGACTGCTTGCGCTCGTTCATTTCAGCGTTGCGCTCACCTTCAACGGCCTGCTGCTGGATGCCCTCAGCGGCCATAGCCTGGTCAACCTGCTTGGCTTCCGCATTGCTGGCGGCTGTGTATTCGGAAAGCTCCTGCTTGCGCTGATCGAGGCCAATGGAGGCGAGGATCTTGGCTGTGTCGGCCGTGAGCTTGTTGATCTGTGCTTCGGTGAGCTTGGCGGTGTTCGCCGCCTTCTCCTGCATGTCGGCCAGCTGCAATTGAAGCTTGGCTTGCGCCTCCTGGGCCTTGGTCTGATCAGCTGCCGCCTTCTGCTGTAGCTCAGCCATCTTGCGCTGGTTCTCAGCCTGATCGAGCTGGGCCTTAGCCTGGACGCTTGCAACAGCTGCCTGCGCCTTGGTCATCTCTGCCTCAGCCAGCTTATTGTTGGCGTCGGCCATAGCCTTTTCAGCCTCACCACCGCCTGCACTCTGGCCAGCCATCTGAGCGGCCATTTGTGGTGCTGCATCAACGAAGTCGTCAATGAGGCCATTCAGTTCCCGGCCAACACGATAGGGCGCCGTGACAAACTTCAGGAACCCGCCAGCCAGAGCAGCGCCAGCTTCACCAGCTGCAGCCAAGCCCATGAGCGCCTGTGTTGACGTTGACACCACGCCGAGGAATTCATTGCGGGCTGACTTCTCCTGCATCTCATCAGTCATGATGGTGCTGTCTGTGGCAATCTCGAATGCAAAGCCGCGTGTTCTGTCATCCCGTAGGAGTTCAATAACGTCCTCGATCGGGACGGTCTCCTCAGCCTGCTTGAGAGGGCCGGCATACTTCTGGATGATCTGCTGTTGTGCCTGCTGGAACTGCTGGGAAGCTTGCTCAATCTGCTGAGGATCAATTGGTTGACCCTGCTGCTCGGCTTGCTGTCTGGCCTTCTCAGCCTCTTTCTTGGCATTATCGCCTAGAGCCTTCAGTTCTTCCTTAGCGCCGTCCTCGATTTCCTTGATATTCTTGGCAATCTCAGCCTTTGTCGGGATCTGCAGCTGCGACATATCCAGCAGGGTTTTCTGGCTGAATTTCTCCGAAGCTATCTCGGCAACGATGCGGGCAACGTCACGGGCAACGCGCTGCAGTTCGTCAATCTTATCCCGAACGCGCACCGAACCGTATTGGCTCTTGAGCTGTTGAGCTCCTAGCGTCTCCTCAGCCTCAGTAGCGCCGCGCATAATGTCGGAAATGCCCGAGAGCTGATAGAAGTCCTCGATCAGCTGGCCACGTGCATCAATCAGCCCCTGAATAGCGGTGGCAATGTCTGCCAATGGCATCCACGTGACAAACCCAGCCGCAGCGTTCTGCATCAGCGAAGCGCCAGGCACTGGAATGATTATCTCGTCGTCATCAGACTTCAGCGCCTGCTGGATAGCGTCGCCAATGTCACCACCGGCCGGCACAAGGCCTTTCAGCTTGATCTTGTCGAGCAACAGATAGATGCGGCCGGTGAGCGTGGTAATCTTGCTCAGGTGCGCGGCATAACGGACGTAATCCGGAACGGGAACAAGCGAGCGCCGGCGCAACGTGCCATATGCCGGACGTGGGCAAGGGAAGAAATCCTTGAGCGTCAGGTGCGGCTTGCCCTCATCCAGCATCTTATCAACGCCATTCGCGACCCAATAGACCTTCTTGTCAGCCTTGTGCCAGACCTCCCAAACCCCAGCCTTCTTGCTGTCGTCGGCGCCGCCATTGTCCTTGTCGTCACGGCGTACCTCGAACATGGCGCGCTGATATGCGTCGCCGCTGCTCTTCTTGAAACGCTTGCGCATCTCCTTCTTGGTGAGCCAAGCACGACGAGCAACCCAACCCACATCAGCCCATGATCTAGCGGGCTCATGAAGGAAGTCAGTGCGGTCTACATGATCAACACAAGCGCGCTGCTGGCCTTCGTCGCTCTCATACGTGACCCACTGTACACCACGGTTGGTGAATGCCAGGTCATCGCGCAGGGAGAGCATGGACTGATCAATGTTGGTGCGATCAAAGGCCGATGTCACAACGCGCTCAATCAGCTCTGCCGTAGTGTTGTAGAGCGGCCGGCGGTCGGCAAACATCGGAGCAACAGCCGGGACAGGCACATGGGCATAGATAGCAGGCTTGAGGATTTCCATGCTGGCCCAGAACAGGTCATAGTCCGGATCTAGCCAGTCGGTGTCGTAGTTGTTGTCACGGCTGTAGACATCATCAATGCGGCGGCATGTGTCCTGATAGTCGCGGAATGTATCCGTTGCCTTCTTGATAGCGGTCAGGACGCGGGACGAGGACTTAGCCTCTCCACTCTCATCTACCAGCGTATCGCTGACTTCTGTTTCGATCTCATCAGCCATGCGGCTCTATCTCCTGCGCACGTTGGGGAGCGGTGGCGCTAGTGCGTATCCGTCTTCAACGGCATAGATGGGTTTGGCTGCGTCTGGCTTTGGCTTGCTGCCGTTGCTCATCCGGTCGATAAGCTGGCCGACGAGACCAAGCATATCTACCTGGTCATCGTGCACCCCAACGGGGAAGCTCATCATCTCGCTTATCAGGTCACTGACGAAAGGAGCGTCTTTCAGCATCCGAAGGCCGCGTGTTGCTATCAAGCCTCTGATCGACTGTGCCCGAACTGACTTATCGCCACGTGTCGGGAACTGCTCCCGAGCAACATAAGCCTGCCGGGACATCATCCGCTTAACGAGGAATGGCCCGACGCCAGCCTTGATCTGTCCTGTCTCTTCAGCCCATCCAACAGGCTTATGCTTCAGCACCAGGTCGCAAAAGGCATCAACCCACATATCCGAGGATGTCTGCTGGCGCCAAAGATCGAGCAGCCAAGGGTTTCCCTCTGGATCCAGACCAATGACACCATGAACTGTGTAGTCACCGCCATTCGCCGTCACAGCGTAGTCAGACGCGCCATAGACGAGCATCTGATCACGTGGCGGTAGATGATCTACGAGGTGTATCCACTCGCGCTTGAAGTAATCGCCCGTCTCAGGGCTTGGTGACTGCTGGTAGAGCGCTGACCAATCGCGAGGAGGAAGCGCCCGCTTGATCTGCTCCAATGATGCAATGTCGTACTGCTCAGGCCAGAGCGCTTTGCCAGCGTCATCAATGGCCGGGAGGTTGAGAACCACCCATCCCTCGTGATCGTGTTCGGCCTGCAGCCAGCCTGCCAGATCGTCCTCATGCCAGCGGGTTTGAATGATGACGATGCGCCCACCAGGCATAAGCCGTGTGTAGGCCGTCGATGTGTACCAATCCTTGGTCTTCTTGCGGATTACTTCGGACTCCGCGTCCTCGCGGTTCTTGACCGGATCATCAATAAGCAAAAGATGAGCGCCACGACCGGTGAGAGGACCGCCGACGCCAACCGCATAGAAAGCGCCACGCTGCGATGTCGAATGCTCATAGCCGCCTGTCTGCCCCTCGATATGGAAGCGTTTGGCACTCTTGCTGTCGTCAGCCAATCCTACGCCGGGGAATATGGCCTTGAAGCTGTCATCCTCGATCTGGTTCTTGACCTTGCGTCCGAAGTCGTCAGCAAGTTCCTGCGCATATGTGGCTGTGACCACGTAATGGTCTGGATTGCGCCCGAGATACCAAGCCGGGAAGAACTCGCTGGCTAGCATGCTCTTGCCGTGCCGTGGCGGCATCGTGATCATGAGGCGCTTGATATCGCCGCGCTCTACTGCCTCAAGATGGCGGGCAATCAGTCTATGGTGTGCGGCGTCCCTGTATCCCGGCCATTGGTATGCTGAATATGAGATGAGACGCGAGAACGCAAAGTCCTCAGCTGTCGGCGCGTGCTGCGGCTGCAACGGCTGCGTCTCTCTGTTCCTTGGTGGTGATGGATAGCTGCAAATCGCCTGTGATCTGCATCGGAAGAACCTTGCCAAGCAAACTCATGAACGGGCCCGGGTTCTCGCTCGCCTGCTGCGTTAGATATCCAACCAGACCTTCATTGCCGCCCGCTTCAGTCGCAGCCTGCAGGATCGCGTCCTTTAGGAGCGCAGTCGTTTTGTTCGGCGTGCCCTTCGTTCTGCCGCCTGTCTTGATGCCGGGGGCCATAATCTAATCCGTCCTACTTTAGATCTTACCGAGCAAGAGGAGGATGAGCAGCACAACGACTACCAGCCCAATGCCGCCCGATGGTGCCCAGCCTGTCGTGTATCCGAAGTTTGGAAGTGCACCGACGAGGAGCAGGACGAGAATGATCAACAGGACGGTTGCTACTGACATGCTCTGTCCTCACGCAAAAAGGCCCCGGAAGGGCTGTTTCAATCTATTGGTGCTGTATTGCGGGGGCAAAAGGCCATTTCAGGCCAGAACGACAAGGTTATTTCAACCTGCGGTAATTGATCCGTGGCATTCACCCGATGGGTTTCGAGGCCATTAGGGTGTTTGTTTGGTTTAAGGCCCGACCACGGTAGGCCACCTGTGATCAAATCAGGTTCAAACGTTAATCCTACACCAGGAATGATGGCTCAGGAAGGGACCGGGACAGCAAGCTGCGTCTGTTTCCCCGTCTCGCTTTCGCGCCTTCCTGATCTCTTGGCCTTTCGGCTATACTCTATGGCTTTGGAATGGCTAAAGTCTGCCTAGCTCGTAGGGACGGTAACCCTGCTTGTGCCACTCGTTCATAAGCATCTGGTTATGGAATGCTGCCGCTGCCGGACTGAGCCGGCGCCGTTTAACCGGCGCGATGGCAAACCACACGATACCGAACATCAAGAGAGACCCGAAAATCGCTTCCATTATATTCTCTCTGAGGGGGTAAAACCGACGCAGTTCGGATTGTGTAATTAACATACTCAGGTGATTATGCTTTGGCAAGCCCACCATGGTCATGAAGCGCCTGCAATCCCCTGCGAAGCCACACCTTTTGCTGACCCTGCAGTTTTCGCATATGGTCATGATCCATAACGGCTATGTTATATGTCATGGCTCGCACCTGTGGCCCGTCCTCGCATCGAAGCAATAGGCCCGTTAGCTCCATCATCTTGTTGCTGGCCTGTCGAGCACGATTGGCCTTGTCTGCCGATATATCACCCTCATGGCCATGGATCGTAAAGAGCGTCTGAGCCCTAGCGCTTGGGAATGGGATACCCGTCAAGCGGTGGTATCGAGCAATCGCCTCAGCGTAGGCGTCTCCTGCCGCTAACTGCTCATCCGTGATATGCCCATCCAGGCGAATACGGCCGAGCGTGTAGCCTGCCAGTGGGCTTTCGTTCATGTTTGCTCCATGCAGGCGTTGGCGGGCCTCTACGACTACCGATCGAGCTTCCTTCTCGGTCCATGATGGTTTGATCTGGCCAGACGGAAACCTTTCCGCTCCCTCCTTTGGCGGTCTGCCTGCAGAGGAACGGCGCTTGGGGGTGCGGATCTTCAAGAGCTTACTGGCCATGTTTTGTCCCTTTTTGGTATGGTTCGCGATCAGTTCCAGTGAAGCCAAGGACGCGCTCCGCAGCTTTGCGGGCAATCTCAGCGTGCTGTTTCTCTTTGAAGGCGCCGAGGTAGACATGGCGCGGGCCATTCCAGATGCGGGCTACCCAGCTTCCCGCATATCCGTCATTGCGCGGCTTCCAATTGACGCCATGAACGCCAGACGTATTGTTGATGCGCTTGCTGCCGTTACGCTGGTTTTCGCTCTTAGTGACCTTGCGCAAATTGACGAACCGATTGTCAGCTCTGTTGCCGTTGATGTGGTCAATCTCAAAATCGGGATAAACTACGTTCTCCCCGGTCATTATCAGCCAAGCCACCCTATGGGCTGAATAGTATTTCTTATCGATGATGATCTTGGCGTACCCATCAGCATTCGACCCTCCGGCTACCTTCCCAACGCGCTGAAGATGAATTGTGTAGAGTTCCTGCCTATCAAAATCCGACCGGGGCCGTTCCTTGAAAAAGAATGTGCCACTTTCAGGGGCATAGTTGTAATAAGCCATAGCTCGTGCTTGAGTTAACTCAGCCATTGTCGATCCTTCCACGATCGGTTTGGTTAGAGCCAGATAAGGGTTGCCGCCCGCTTCTGGCTCGTTGATTCTACAATGATTTGAATAGCTTTTCACAATATACATCGAGTTAGTAACAGCTATCTTGCAGCTAAATGGTAAGAAGCTGTCCGATCCTTTTTCCTCTTGTGCTTGGCGATACTAATCACATCACCCTCAAGTTCTGCTTTGAGCTTGTTGTTGGCGTGAACGGCCACCGAATGGTCCTTGTTCACAAACCGGCCAATCTCTGGGAACGAGCGCCAAGGCTGCTCTTTCTTGATAGAATACATAATAAGGTGGCGCGGGATGACTGCGGCCCTATCGCGTCGGCTACCCTTGATGATGTCCATTGTGATCCCTGGAAACTTGCGCAGGATCTCCGCCGCAATCTCTTTCATAGACCGTCGCTGCTCGGGGATTTCCTCAGTCTGAAACACGATCTCCGAATGATATGGGCAGTACTCGTCCACCGGATTGATGGTAAATGATGTGGCCATGCTGAAGGTCGCACGAAGATTTGCCTGATATGCCCGGTACAGAACCATGTGGTAGGACACATCGACTGGCTTGCGGCTGGCAGCTATCTGCACCACTGGCGCCAGCCGTGGTGGCACTCGCGCAGGCTTTCCCATCAGGCGGGCGCGTGTTGCTGCTGCCGATCGTCTTTGCTCTGCTTCGGAAATGTGGGTATGGATGTTCATGGCGTTGGCTCCTGCCCGACTGAAAGCATCACTGGCGGATGTCCAGTCCCGATGATGCATAGAATGATGGGAGCGCCCGCATTGATAGCGTCGATTTCCTTTGGAGTGGGAAACCACGCTGTCTCCATGGCTGGCGTTTCTGGCCCTGTCACAGTGCTGTCAAGCACGACATCCCGGAGAGGTAGGCCGAAATATCCTTGTGATTTGCCTATGACTCGTGTCATACCTTCGATCATTCCCACTTGCATCACGCTCTCCCACTCTGTTCCGGCTGGCCTTCAAAACGGCCGGTGACCTCTTTCAGGGCGGCAATCATGTCCTTGCGCTCGCAGTTAGAAACGTAGTTTGTACGCGAACCCGTTTCTCCCTCGGCGTTAAACACTAGCAGGACAAAACCGTAGTCCATCCGCTCAGCATCTGCGTTCAGCACTGTGTCGAGTATATTGGCAAGCGATTGCATGGCTTTCTTCGAGTCAGTCATTATCCTGCGCTCCTCGTCCTGTTAGGCTTAGGGCCGTAGACCTCGTTCATGCTCTCAGAACTCCCTGCTGGCGAAGTCGGGACACCATCTCACGGCGGCGTCTCATCTCGTCTTCGCTGACGACTGAAGGAATGGGCTCTGGAGGGGTGTTGCCGTAGTTGGCCGATGTGCGCTGCGTTGGGTTATGCTGATCCGTGAACCGGCTTTCCTTCTTCACCCACTCGCATCGAAAATCCGTCCATCCTTTGGAGACGTGGATTTCTGCTGCCTGCTCGGGGTTTCCGTATTCCCGGTATTGCTCGATCAGGCGCTTGGCGATGCGCGGGGTGAATACTAGCTTGCGCTTCTGCCTGGCTTTGATGATGGTTTCGGCCAGATCCTCGGGGATCACCTCGCAAAGGATCGTAAAGCCGGCCTTTTCGTCTGCATCCATTCTGATCGTCATTGTGCTGCTCCGCTTGAAACTGCCACTGCCCAATCCTGGGCGTCCTGTGCGCTGTGGAGCGTCACGACCTTCGCGCCGCGCCATGCGTCATTGAAATCACGCTGATTATCGTTCAGTGTCTTGCCGTAGCCCTTGGTGCCGCTCTTGCATTCCACCAGGAAGTTCTTGCCGCGATGACCTACCAGCAAATCCACCGGCTGATTGAGCTGGTAGACGCTGAAACCACAACCAACGAGCATGTTGATGATCTCGCGCTCTGCCGTATCTCTCTTCGCAGCCCGTCTCATTCGCCAGCCGCCTGATGGATTTCCGCGATAATCTTCTGCATTTCGGCGCGAAGGCTTTCCTTCGACTGCGGTGTGTAGTGTCGAAGGGATGACCCGGCGCAACGGAGGATGCGTTCTAGATACATGTCGAGTTTGTCTGTCACTGTTGCTTCCCTTATGCGGTTGGCTAGAGAGGGCTTGGGAGCGGCATTGCAGGTCGCCAATGCGAGAGAAACTTGTCGTCAAAATCGCAGGACCAGAATGCTTCTCCATCATCCTCAATCCACCATTCATTGAGGCAAACGACGCCTGAGGTTGTGCAGAGATCAATGATGGTCCCGTCTTTCGGAGCTGTGTCGATCGACTGCCATTGATATTTATTGCGCTCAGCCAAAAGTGCTCTGGCCATTGGCATCCACTCATCTTCACCCGCCTTGGGGTAGGTCATGTATGCGCGCTTCGCGGCTCTAAGGATGTCTTCTGGAATTTTGCTCATTCCCATTCCCTCGCGCTTCTAAGGTGCTGAACATGGCTTTCGAAATCAGCCTGAGCGCCTCGCATATACTCGTCATCGTTCATGTATGACGGAGAAGCGGGCCGAACCTCTGCACACTTCGCATACGTTGCACCGAGGTCTTCACCCAAACGGTCTATGGCTTGGATAAGATGAAGACGATGATCATCGACATTCCTGCCGGTCAGCTCATCAGCGAGACAGCGGATAAGAAAAAGCCTCGCGTTAATTTCTGGTGCGGCTGACATTGCGGTCACGGTTCTGCTTTCCCTTCTGGGGTGGGTTAGGCGGCGGTTTTCCGCTTGGGTTTCAGTGCTTGTTTCTTCGCCTTGACTTCCGCAGCCAGGATAGAAATTTTAGCCAGTAGATCCGAATTAGCATCGTCTCCGAGCCTCCCATCCATTTCGAGTTCGTGCTTCAAGTTCATGATTTGCTTTTCGCACATGTCGTAGTAGGCAGACTTGATGCGACGGAGCATTCCGCCCTCAACGGTCTTTGCACGACCGATGCGGATATGGTTCAGGGTCCAGAACGGCAGCCCGTATTTGCTCTCGATGCGCTCAAGAGCTGGGAGTGTATCCCCCCATCCTGTTGTCTCTTTGGCTACCATCTTCAAGATGAAGCCTTGGGCCTCGATTGCGGCGCTCATTTCTTGCTCCGTATGCTTTGTTTCTTTGCACGTCATGCATTCTCTCCTGGTGCATCTTGTTCGTGTTCAAGGAGAACAAACGATGCAAACAGGGACTTCAAATTTCATAGAGAGCGACGAGTTAGACACGCCAATGTCGAATGTCGTCGCTCTCTTTAGGTCCGCCGCTGCGGAACCAGTTTCGATAGGCCAGGAGTTCGCCTGGATACTCGATGAACTCGCTGTAAGAATGCGCGGGAACTTCGACTACCCAAGAGTGGTTGTCAGCTCGAAGTCTGCACATCCTTCCACGTCTCAAAATTGAGGATGCTCTTGATGGTGGTGCGGTGAACTCGAAATTTATTGGATAGCTGCCTGAAGCCCGTCACGCCTGGAACGTATTCAGCGCGGATTTGAGAAACCTCTGCCTTCGTTAGTTTTGCTCTAGCAAAAGCGGCTTCTTTAACGGGGTATTCCCGAAGCTCAGACCGAGGCGGGTGAACTGTCCCGTGGTTTACCGCGTCCAGATAATTATCGAGAAGCGTGCCCCAATAGAGATGCTTTGGGTTTACGCAGCCAAGGTGCCCGTTACCGCAGGTATGAAGGGCCATCGGCCCATTCATCTTGGTGTCCGCATGGGCCCGGTTGCACATCCACCGATGCGCAGCACGGAAGCCGCCAAAATTGATACAGCCGTAACCGTGAGTGTCCCGGCTAAACGGAAACTCAAGACAATCGGAGCCAACATGGTCTACATGCTCTTCAAGCCATTTTTTAACTGTGCCGGGTCTAGTCATCGGTGTTTCCTTATTGAGAGGTGCTGGGCCGACCGGGAGGACAGCCGGCCCAGACTTTGACGGAGCGAGGGGAGCGCTCAACGCCAAGACAAATTACTGATGCCGAGCACCGAATAGGATGCGTTCTTCTTCGGTCTCAGGGATGAGCGCAGTAGTCTGCGTTTCCCGGCATTCCGCGAGATAGCGGCCGAGCTTGGACACGCCCGTGAGGAAGATCCATGTACCGAAGCCACCGGCGACAATCCAAGCTGCAGCCACAGGGAGAATGCTTGACCAGTCTATGTCTATGAACATGCTAGTTCTCCGTGGGTTTCGGCGGTTGAAGGTGGTACTGCAGATAAATTGAGCCGATCAGCGACGATTGGATGATTAATGAGGAGCCATTCGGCATGTTCAAACTCACTGTTATCCATGTGCTGGAACCACGGCCATTCCTCGCCGTATGCATTGTTCAGCTTGGCATATTCACAGGCGGCGGCATGACACTCGGTATGGGTGTGGGTGCTGTAAGTGTCACCCTCATAAACGCCGAAGCCGTAATGGGCAGGAGATCCGGCATCGATCATCTTGTTGCACTGCTCGCAGACGTACTGCTTTCGTGTTCTCTTGATGTCTCGGGAGGAGTGGAAGTCGCTCATGGTGTCTCCCTTACTGGTGGTGGCGGAGAGGCGAGAGAGGAGCGAAGAAATTGGAGAAATCCGTTATGATAAGCGACAACTTCAAAAATTTTCGCTTCGGTTTCGTTCATTTCATCGACGCGAATAGGAAGCATTGGAGTTTTATTCAGATGCCGATCTACCCACCCGAGGAGGTCTAAACTCTGGTTCTTCTGCGACAGATAATCCGATGCAGTAGCGGCAAAGCGTGGGTCAAGCGGATGAGGCATGAACTCGACCGGATCGACAGGGCTCTCGCCCTCGATATCCCACCAGTAGGCGCGCTTCCCGTCATCAGACCAAAGGCACTCAAATATGCGACCATCATCGTCACGCGCCCATATGGGCAAGGAATTGCCAATTGGCAGTCCGATTGCAGAGCCGATCACCTGATCGATGCTCTTGTCTGCCTCGGAGATCGGCTTCCATGCGAATTGGCGCAGCGCTTCCTCAGCCTTCTCAGCGCGGGCTATAGCGTTGGAGTAGAGGGTGGAGAGTTGGGTTATGTCGTCAAATTCGTAGCATTTCTGCATGCTTTCGAGATCGCCGCCGAATTGGGCGTGGGCAGCGAGAACGTCAGGATGGATTTTCATACCCGGTTCCACTTCCAATGATTGCGGCCGTACAGCACCCACAGGGCAGCATTCATCGGCAGGAGGCCGTAAGCGCCCGTTGTCAGTATCCAGAGGAGCCAGAGAGCTTGATTGACCAGACCGTACAGCCAAGCATTGCGGGACTTATT
>Ga0247732_10000154_pt1 | contig 43525 bp, 33 predicted proteins | sample UWRJL163409C2_FD_180940 | JGI IMG/M metagenome (GOLD analysis project Ga0247732, IMG submission 180940) | Plant litter microbial communities from Arlington Agricultural Research Station in Wisconsin, United States - UWRJ-L163-409C-2 | ecosystem: Environmental > Terrestrial > Plant litter >...
CGCGCCACACGAACGCATGCCGGATGCTGACTGCGGGAACAAACCCGCCTTTTATCATCGGCAGTTGGAGCATGAAAGCGACCCGACCGGTATGCTGAACAAGAAACTCGCGTTGCAGGTTTTCCCTGCTGCGCCACCAGACGAATCGAACATCAAAAAATGTCAGATAATCAATTAGTTAATAAAAAAGATCAGTACAACCTCAACAAGCTACAAAAGCGCCTGCGCCGTGACGTTGGGAAAGCAATTGCTGACTTCGGTATGATCGAAGAAGGTGATCGCATTATGGTTTGTCTTTCCGGCGGAAAAGACAGCTACACCATGCTCGAAATTTTGCGCAACCTGCAACAAAGCGCGCCGGTGAATTTTTCACTGGTGGCGGTCAATCTTGACCAGAAACAACCGGGGTTTCCGGCACACATCCTGCCTGAGTATTTAGACGCGCTGGGTGTGGAATATAAGATTGTCACCGAAGACACCTATTCCATCGTCAAAGATAAAATCCCGGAAGGCAAAACGACCTGTTCCCTGTGTTCACGTCTGCGCCGCGGGATTTTGTACCGCACCGCGACGGAACTGGGTTGTACCAAGATTGCCCTCGGCCATCACCGCGATGACATTCTGCAAACCTTGTTCCTCAACATGTTCTACGGCGGCAAGCTGAAAGGAATGCCACCAAAACTGATGAGCGACGACGGTAAACACATCGTGATCCGTCCGCTGGCATACTGCCGCGAGAAAGATATCGAACGTTTTGCGATTGCGCGCGAATACCCGATTATCCCTTGTAACCTGTGCGGCTCGCAGCCAAACCTGCAACGTCAGGTTATCGGCGACATGCTGAAAGACTGGGATAAAAAATATCCTGGCCGCATTGAGACCATGTTCAGCGCGATGCAAAATGTGGTGCCTTCGCATCTCAATGACATGAATCTGTTCGATTTTAAAGGGATCCGTCATGGCGATGCCGTAGTCGACGGTGGAGATCTGGCGTTTGACCGTGAAGATATGCCGCTGCAGCCTGCTGGCTGGCAGCCGGATGAAGATGAAGCGGCGGTGCCGGTTGAACGTCTGAACGTGCTGGAAATTAAATAATCTCCCGCGCAGCGTTCACTGTGAATCTTATAGCCCGCGCAATGCGGGCTTTTTGTTTATCAGGCTAGTGTGAACGTCTCCGTCCAGTTGTAATTAGTCATGACAAGGTTCACCGGCAAACTCAGCGAGCCAAAGTCTTTCTGCCGGTTTTCATGGAACCAGACACGCAGCGATTCAGGCAGATATTGCGCGCTGTAACGCAGCAAGGTGCTGTGCCAGAAGACTTGCGGGATTTCCGTGTTGGGGAATCGCTCTCTGATCCTGGCTGCCCACGGCGTATTCAGCAGATGCTCAACCAGCGCCTGTCTCACCCGCAAACTTTCCGCGTCCGGAAATCCGGCCAGCAGAAGCTGATCCGGTAAAGCCACCAGCCGCAAATCGCTGATCTGCATAACATGGCCACAGCAATACTGTTCAAAAATGCTGATCAGATCCGCGAGGCCTTCCGCGTCTTCAGGGCGGTCATACAGCGCCTGCGTGATGGCGAAAAAAGTGAAATGCATGCCGTTAACCTGCGCCACATCGGCCAGCGGATCCCCCTGCGCAGCGGTGGCTAAGTCTGCCAGTAACCCCGCCATCCGGGGGCCTGCGCGATGACCGCTGGTGATGGCAAGCCGCGTCGGGTGATAAAAAGGCTCAGCGCGGATTTCGCCCGTGTCGCGGTGGTTTTTCCAGATGCCGGATGTTTTAGTGGTCGTATTTTCATACGCCTGATGAATCATTTCCCGGGTATGCACAGCAATCTCCTGTTATGTCGAAAATAAGGCAGGCAAGCAAAAATGCCTGTACAGGCCTTCCGCAGGGGAGAAACCTTAAAAAAGATTGAGCGAAATCAACATTAGAATGGCTGAATCGGTGCAGTATCTATTCCGCAGGTGAATGCAACGTCAAGCGATGGGCGTTGTGCTCCATATTGTCTTATTTCCAAATTTTTAGAATTAATGCATAGCACAATTTAATTCGAACGACGCCGGTCTTATGACCGGCTTTTTTTTGGCTTTTTTTCAGCCAGTTAATGCTCTACAGCCACCGGCTTTTTTTCATCCACAGTGCGACACCACCGCCCAGCGCCAGCAGACAGGCACAGAAAATCCCGAAACCAAACGGCGAGGTATTGCCGGGAATACCGCCCAGATTGACACCAAACAGACCGGTCAGGAACGTCGCAGGCAGGAAGACCATCGCCAGCAGCGACATGGTGTAAGTGCGGCGGTTCAGTGAATCGGCCAACAGTGAGCTGATTTCATCCGAGAGCACGGCAGTACGCGCAATGCTGGCATCCAGATCATCCAGTCCGCGCCCCAGCCGATCGGAAATTTCCTGCATCAGACGGCGGTCATCGTCATTCATCCACGGCAGGCGTTCACTGGCAAGGCGGGAGAACACATCGCGCTGCGGCGCCATATAGCGACGTAAAACGATAAGCTGTTTGCGCAGCAACGCCATCGCACCCCGCTCCGGCACCTGCTGCTCCATCAAATCATCCTCAATATCGATAATTTTATCGTGCAGATCTTCAATGAAATTACTGGTGTGATCGGTCAGCGCATCACAAATTTCCACCAGCCAGCGTCCGGTATTCCGCGGCCCGCTGCCTTGCTTCATATCCCCGATCATCTCTTCCATGGAAAACACTTTCCGGTGCCGCGTGGAGACAATCATTTTATCGGTGAGGTAGACGCGGATGGTGACCAGCTGATCGGGCCGCGCATCCGCATTAAGATTGATACTGCGCAAGGTGATCAGCGTGCCCTCGCCTACGCGCATAACTTTCGGGCGGACGCTGTCCCCGGCCAGTGCCTCGCGCACGGTATCCGGTAACACCGGCGTGCTGTTGATCCACTGTTCGCTGGCAGGAAGCGTGTAATCAAGATGCAACCAGCAGGGTTTATCTTCACTGGCGACACATAGCGGACTGATATCGTTCACGCCGCCCTGTCCGTCCATCTGGAAAGCATAAACGGCATCCGAAACCTGTAGTTCTTTTCCCTTGATGACTTCCACGACATTCCTCGCTTTTTCTTCGTTATCTGTTTTAAGTTTAGCGCTAAGTCTCTCAGTTTCGCGACATAACCGAGTGTTTCTACCCGCCGGGTGTCTGCATTTCGGCCAGTTCAGGCATCACGCCGCGCATCATTTCGAGGAATTTGCGCAGGCGCGCCGGATAATAACTGGAATACGGATAGACCAGATAAACCGGCAGCGGCAAGGCGTTCCAGCCGGGTAATACGCGCTGTAAACGTCCTTCGGCGATGTCTTCTTTGACGATCCACGCAGACACAATGCCCGCCCCTAATCCCGACAACGCGGCCTTACGCATGGCGTATAAACTGTCAGTCGCCATACGCGGCGCAATGTTGCAACTTTCCATTCTGCCGTCATTGTCATGTTTTAGCGTAAATTCGTTGCGGTAATACGTGCTGAAAGAAATCCAGGGTAATTTTGCCAGTTCGCTGACCCGGGTAACCGGATGCTGCCGCAGCAGTTCCGGCGTCGCCACCACAATACGTGGCACCTCGGCCAGCAAAATGGCCACCATCGACGGATCGGCAACATTCCCCACCTGAATGGCGCAGTCAATATCTTCAGAAATGAAGTCCGGCGTGCGGTCATTCAGCATCCAGTCGACGGAAAGATTCGGGTATCGCTGTAAATAACGGGTCAGCGGCGCGATCAGCTGGTCCTGTCCGAACGCATGCGGCGCACGCACCCGCAGGGTCCCCACCGGTTCATCACCCGCCCCGCTTAGTTGATCTTCCAGCGAGACCCAGCGTTCGAGTAATAATTTTGCCTGCTCATAACACCGCTGGCCGTCGTCGGTGAGCTTCATCGCGTGGGTGGTGCGCAGGATAAGTTTCGCGCCCAGCAGGCGCTCGAGTGACTGCAAACGGCGACTGACGGTCGGCTGGCTGGTGCTCAGTTGCGCCGCAGCCGCAGACAAACTGCCGCTTTCCACAATACGCACAAAAGTTTGCATCAGGTCGATACGGTCAATACCGCTGGTGACGGGTGTATTCATACGCCTCACGTATAACAGTTTTACCTTTCTGCAGGCTACCACTTATAACCATTCGGGTGAAGAATGCATTCCACGCACTTACGGCTACAAACTTATTATTCAGGGGTCACGTTATGTCAGAACTTACCAGCACATCCCATGTTGAGGGATCCGCCCTGTCGGGCAAAATCATTTTTACACTGGCCGCCGGTGCGGGGTTAAGCGTCGCCTCGATTTACTACAGCCAGCCGATGCTCGGTATTATGGGCGGTAATCTGCAAGCCAGCACCACGTCCGTCGGTCTGATTCCGACGCTCACACAGGCCGGTTACGCATTGGGAATTCTGTTTCTCATTCCGCTGGGCGACCGTCATGACCGCCGCACCATTATTCTGCTGAAAAGCATTTTACTGGCCGCTGCATTGCTGCTGTGTGGTTTTGTGCCAGGCATTCACGGTTTGCTGGTCGCCAGCCTGATCACCGGTATCGGTGCCACCATGGCGCAGGATATCGTGCCCGCCTCGGCGCATCTGGCGCCAGCCGCACAACGGGGAAAAACGGTCGGCACGGTGATGACCGGTCTTCTGGTCGGGATTTTGCTTTCCCGCGTACTCAGTGGTTTTGTGGCCGAGTATTTTGGCTGGCGGGTGATGTATCAGCTGGCGGCGCTGAGCGTCGCGCTGATTGGCGTTGCGCTCTGGCGGGTATTGCCGCGTTTCAAACCGGATACACGTATCAGTTATGCCGGTCTGCTGCACTCGATGTTTGGCTTGTGGAAAAACTATAAAACACTGCGTCATGCCGCACTGGCTCAGGGTTTGCTGTCCGTCGCGTTCAGTGCCTTCTGGTCAACGCTGGCGATTATGCTTAACGAACAGTTCCATCTGGGCAGCGCGGTGGCCGGGGCATTTGGTCTGGCGGGTGCAGCAGGGGCATTAGCTGCGCCGCTGGCCGGGGCGTTAGCCGATAAGAAAGGCCCGGCGCGGGTCACGCAAATGGGTTCTGCACTGGTGATGATTTCTTTTGCGGCGATGTTCCTGTTACCGCTGTTGTCACCGCACGCTCAGCTGGCGCTGATTGTGCTGAGCGCCATCGGTTTTGACTTAGGTATTCAGGCCACGCTGGTGGCACATCAGACGCTGGTGTATGGCCTTGAACCAGCGGCACGCGGCAGACTGAATGCCCTGCTGTTCACCGTGGTGTTTATCGGCATGTCAGCCGGTGCGGCGCTGGGCAGTAAAGCGCTGGCAACCGGTGGCTGGACGGGTGTGGTGGCGCTGGCAACGATTGCGGCCGGTGCGGCACTCTTGCTACGTCTGTTCAGCCGTAAAAACTGAAAGATGAGATAAAAGAAAAGCGCCCGCAGCTATTCACTGCGGGCGCTTTTTTACGTCAGAAATATCAATGTCTGAGGATGTACATTTCCTGACTGTAAGCCACATCCTCCGGGTTATTAATCGGATAGCCTTTCACCCAGGGTTTGATCAGACGGCCGTTGGTGTACTGATAAATCGGCGCAATGGGGGCCTGTCCGGTAATAATCTGCTCGGCTTTGTTGTAGTCATTATTGCGGCGCGCTTCGCTGGTTTCACGGCTGGCGTCACTGATGACTTTATCGTATTCCGCATTGCTGAATTTGCTGATGTTGCCGTTATGTGTGGACGTCAGCAGCGACAGAAACGTCGAGGCTTCGTTGTAATCGCCGACCCAGGACGCGCGGATCACATCGAAATTACCGGTGTTGCGGCTGTCGATGTACGTTTTCCATTCCTGATTCACCAGTTTCACATCGGCACCCAGCGTCTTTTTCCACATCGATGCCACTGCGATGGCAATCTTCTGATGGCTTTCCGAGGTGTTGTACAGCAGCGTCAGATGCAGCGGTTTTGACGGGCCGTAACCGGCCGCCGCCAGCAGGCTTTTCGCCTGTGCGTTCAGTTCTTCCTGTGAATATTGCTGCAGCTCACTTTCAGCCGGTTTAAAGCCGTTGGTCACATCCGGCGTAAAGCGCCACGCCGGTTTTTCGCCCGTGCCCAGCACTTTTTCAGCAATAATTTTACGGTCAATACTCAGTGAAAGCGCCTGACGCACCCGGACGTCGTCGGTCGGCGCACGGCGGGTATTGAAGGCGTAATAATAAGTGCCGAGCTGATACGGCGTGTAAACCTGCCCCGGCAAATCATGCAGCAATTTTTTGTACTGGTCTTTCGGGAAGGACTCGGTGATGTCGATATCATTGGCCAGATAACGTTTCGTGGCGTTGGATTCTTTGTTGATCGGCACGAAGGTGACTTTCGTCAGCACCGTGCGGGCATGATCCCAGTAATACGGGTTCGGTTCCAGCACCAGCTTTTCATTGACCACGCGGTCTTTCAGCACATACGCGCCGTTACCCACCAGATTGCCCGGTTTGGTCCATTCATCACCGTATTTTTCAACAGTGGCTTTATGCACCGGGAACAGGCTGAAATTCGCCAGCAGACTGACGAAATAAGGCACCGGTTTATCCAGAGTAACGCGTAAAAGCGTCGGGCTGACGGCGGTCACACCCAGTTTATCCACCGGCATTTTCCCGGCGATAATCGCATCCGCATTAGCAATGCCGGCCAGCCCGGCAAACCACGCGCCGGATGATGACCCTTTCGGATCCACCAGACGCTGCCAGCTATAGACAAAATCCTGTGCGGTCACCGGATCGCCGTTCGACCATTTGGCGTCTTTGCGTAAAGTGAACAGGAATACCTGATTGTTCTGGTTTTGCCAGCTTTCCGCCACGCCCGGAATATTTTTCCCGGTGGCGTCCTGATTCACCAGCCCTTCGAATAAATCACGCGCCACCTGCGCTTCCGGCAGGCCGACAACTTTTGCCGGATCCAGTGAGGCGGGTTCGTCTTTAATGTGACGGACAATTTCCTGTTTGGTAGCGAGCTGGGAACCGGCAGGAACCTGAGCGGCGATAGCCTGACTGGCAGTCAGCGCCACCAGCGCGGCGCATGCGGAATACGATAAAAGCGGAAATGGATTTCCCTGCAGCATAAATTCTCCTGAACTGACAAAGGGCTACGCCCTGAAACATTCACGAGTTTTATCATTACCGGTAATAATTCCCTATAAGAAATCATTACAGATTTGCCTTCGCGCACAAAACCGCCGGGTTTGGTGAATAAAAAGCCGGGCGAAGTCAGTCCGAACCGGCAACGTCAATGCCACCGCAGTGAAATTTCATGGCCGGTTCGACGTCCTGAGCCAGCCAGGTCGGGCCATCAAGGTCAATAAACTTAGCCCCCGCCGTCAGCGGTAATGCTGCGCGAACCGCCCGTGACGTGCACAACATGCAGCCGAGCATAATCTCAAAACCCTGTTCACGCGCGGCTTCTGCCAGCACCAGTGCACCGGTGAGTCCACCGGTTTTATCCAGTTTAATGTTCACCATGTCATAGCGGTTTTTCAGCGCCGGTAAGCCTTCAACCGTATGACAGCTTTCGTCAGCGCAAATCGGCAGCGGGTGGATAAAGTTTTCCAGTACCGAATCCTCACCGGCAGGCAGCGGCTGTTCAAGCATCAGAATGCCGAGGTCAGCCAGCAACTGACAGCGAGCCGCCAGTCCGTCACTTTGCCAGGCTTCATTGGCATCGATAATCAGCGAGGCGTTCGGCACGGCGGCACGCACCGCCACCAGCCGTTCGGCAATCAGGCGGTCATCAAGTTTGATTTTCAGCAGAGTCGCCCCCTTTTGCTGCAAGGCCAGCGCCGCTTCCGCCATCGCTTCCGGCGAACCGATACTCACCGTCTGCGCCATGCTGATGGAAGGCAGCGGTTCAGTGCCGGTCAGTTGCCATAAATTCAGGCCACTGGTCTGGGATTCAAGGTTCCACAGCGCACAGTCCAGCGCATTGCGGGCGGCGCCTGCCGGAAGTATCTGTTGCAGTTTTTCGCGGCTGGCACCCTGTTCTATAGCGGTAACGACGCTGGCGATTTGTGCCATTACCGAGGTTTCGCTCTCGTCATAACGCGGATACGGCGTGCATTCCCCGACGCCGCGAATGCCGCTTTCTTCTATTTCGACCACCACCACCCGCGCTTCAGTGCGGCTGCCACGGGAGATCACAAACGGCGTATGTAACGGCCAGGCTTCAGGATAAAAGCGAACACTTCTCATAGCGTCTCCAATAGTGAAATGCGCCCTGCGGGATACAATCAATACATACAACTTATTAACAAATAATCTATATCCAACATAGCATTGTTCCCCTAAACTGAAAGCCGTTTGACTCAAATGGAAATAGGAAATAATCATGACCCAGACAGTACACTTTCAAAGCAACCCGGTTAGCGTTGCAGGCAAAATCCCTCAGAAAGGCGATGTTGCTAAGCCTTTCACCCTGGTCGCTAAAGATCTTTCTGATGTCAGCCTGAGCAGCTTCGCGGGCAAACGTAAAGTCCTGAACATTTTCCCAAGCATCGATACCGGCGTTTGCGCCACGTCCGTCCGCAAATTCAACCAGCTGGCGGCTGACATCGACAACACTGTGGTGCTGTGCATTTCTGCTGATCTGCCCTTCGCACAGTCCCGTTTCTGCGGCGCGGAAGGCCTGTCCAATGTGATTACCCTGTCCACCCTGCGTGGCGGTGATTTCAAATCCGAATACGGCGTGGGCATTACCGATGGCGCGTTGTCCGGTCTGACTGCCCGTGCGGTTGTGGTGCTGGATGGTCAGGATAACGTGTTGTACAGCGAGCTGGTGAATGAAATCACCACTGAGCCTGACTATGAATCTGCGCTGGCTGTGCTGAAATAATCACTTCTTAGCAGATGAAAAAAAAGCAACGGCGTAATCCGTTGCTTTTTTATTGTGCATAATTTCTGAACCGGGAATTACTCGTCGCTGTCGCCCGTTTCGCCACGACGACTGCTGAGGCCGTATTCGCGCAGTTTGTTAGCAATAGCCGTGTGTGAGACGCCCAGACGTTTCGCCAGTTTACGCGTGCTCGGATAAGTGCGGTAAAGCCGGGTCAGCACGGAGCGTTCGAAACGTTTGCTGATGTCGTCAAGCGAACCGTTCAGTGCTTCCTCACCTATCGTCACTTCAGCGTCAAAGTCCGGCAGAACGATGTCCTGCGGGCGTAGCTCTCCGCCTTCCAGTTGCGTCAGCGCACGATAAATGGCATTTTTCAACTGGCGGACGTTGCCCGGCCAGCCGTAGTGCGTCAGGTAATTCGCCAGCTGTGAAGACAGTTTCGGACGCGGCATCCCCTGTTCATCCGAGAAACGCGCCACGAACAGTTCAGTCAGCGGCATCACATCCGCAGGACGGTCGCGCAGTGGTGGCAGTGTCAGGCTCAGCACGTTCAGGCGGTAATACAGATCCTCACGGAACTCGCCGCGCTGCACCAGTTCCACCAGGTTTTTCTGAGTGGCGCACATCACGCGGACATCCACTTTCACTTCGTGCTCTTCACCCACGCGACGGAACGTACCGTCATTGAGGAAGCGCAGCAGTTTGATCTGCATTCTCGGCGACATTTCACCGATCTCATCGAGCAGCACGGAGCCGCCGTTAGCCTGTTCAAAGAAGCCTTTTTTGCCTTCCAGCGCATTCGGATAAGCGCCTGCCGCGTAGCCAAACAGCTCACTTTCTACGACGTCATCCGGCAGCGACGCACAGTTCAGACCGAGGAAAGGTTTTTTGCCGCGTGCACTGCGCAGATGGCAGGCATGCGCCAGTAAATCTTTACCGGTGCCGGTATCACCGACAATCAGCAGCGGCGCATCCAGCATGGCAAGTTTACGCGCCTGATCCAAAACGTGACGCATTTTGGTGCTGACTGCGACGATGTGGTCAAACTCACTGTCATCGTTAACAGTCAGATCCTGCAACTGACGTCCCATGCGGGCAGCCGATTTGAGCATGACGACAGCGCCGGCAATTCCGCCTTTTTCGTCTTCGTCATCCACATGTATTGGCGTGAGATCCATCAGGAAATCCTGGCTGCGGATCACAATACGTTCGGTGTGTGGCTGGGCATTTTCGCTTTCCAGCCAGCGCGTGACGTTGTAACCGGTGATCAGATTCGCTGCTGTCACATTGCGGATTTTGTCTTCATCGAGTTCAAACAATGCCATCGCCGACGGATTGGCCTGCTCGACCTTGCCTTTCATATCAATGGAAAAAACCGGTTCCGGCATGGAAACCAGTAAAGCGCGTAACGCACGATGCTCCCGTTCGGAAGGCATGAACGACACGGTACGGACGTCCGTCACGCCGTCGATGCGGCGGATTTCAGCCATCAGGGCGCGAAAAGTATCAAAATCCAGTTGGGAAAAATTCAGGTAAATACGGCCAATCGAGGCAATCTCGATACCGCGTAAATCAATACTGCGTAAAACCAGTAAATCGAGGAGTTCACGGGTGAGACCCAGGCGGTCTTCGCAAAAAACTTCCAGACGCATCAGTGTTGACCTTTTTCTGCCGGTGCGGAAATCGCTGCAGGCATAATACTCTTTCATGTACACCGGAAGAAGAGACTGTCACGAAAAGTTGACAAAATAATTCGCTGAATGACATCTGACTGCCATGATGATCGGGTAAGGATTTTGCTTTCATAGTGATTTCTGCTGACAGCATCCGGCACATGTTGGTTTCGCCATCCCGCCTTTTTCTGCTACTATCGCCCTTCTGATTTCATCGCCAAATGGTTCCCGACTATGAAGTTCGTCTCCTTTAATATCAATGGATTGCGCGCACGTCCACATCAGCTTGCGGCAATAATCGAACAGCACCAGCCTGACGTTATTGGTTTACAAGAAACCAAGGTGCATGACGATATGTTCCCGCTGGAAGAAGTCAGCCAGCACGGGTATCACGTGTTTTATCACGGGCAAAAAGGCCATTACGGCGTTGCCATGCTGACCAAGCAAGAACCCGTCGCTGTACGCCGTGGTTTCCCCGGTGATGATGAAGAATCTCAGCGCCGCATCATCATGACCGATATCGAAACGCCACAAGGCATTCTGACGGTCATCAACGGTTACTTCCCGCAGGGTGAAAGCCGCGACCACCCGACTAAATTCCCGGCAAAAGAGAAGTTTTACCGTGATTTGCAGGATTACCTGACCGCCAGTTTGTCGGTGAACAATCCGGTCGTGGTGATGGGCGATGTGAATATCAGCCCGACCGATCTGGACATTGGTATCGGCGAAGACAGTCGCAAACGCTGGCTGCGCACCGGTAAATGTTCGTTTCTGCCGGAAGAACGTGAGTGGATGGATCGCCTGAAAGGTTGGGGTCTGATCGACACCTTCCGTGCCGCCAACCCCGACACCGCTGATAAATTCTCGTGGTTTGATTACCGTTCACGCGGCTTTGATGAAAACCGTGGTCTGCGTATTGATCTGATCATGGCGAGCACGCCGCTGGCCGCGCGTTGTATCGCCACCGGGATTGATTACGATATCCGCGGGATGGAAAGGCCGTCTGACCATGCGCCAATCTGGGCGACGTTCGACCTGAAGTAATGACCATGAAAACGATTGATGTGGTCGCCGCCCTGATTGAGCGCGAGGGCAAATTGCTGCTTGCCCGTCGGGATGCGTCCGGCGATCAGGCCGGTTTGTGGGAATTTCCCGGCGGCAAAGTCGAAGCCGGGGAAAGCCAGCCTGCTGCATTAGTGCGCGAGTTGCAGGAAGAAATGGGCATCACTGCCACGGTGGAAGATTTCATCGCCACCAGCGTTGTGCAACAGTCTGAACGGTTAATTCGTTTGCATGGCTGGCGGGTCAGCGGGTTTACCGGCGAGATTAGGTTACAGTGTCACTCTGAAATCTGTTGGGTAACGCCGGATGAGGTGCTGTCGTTTGAACTGGCACCGGCGGATATCCCGCTGGCACAAGCTTATCTGGCAAAATTTGCCGGTTAGCGATCATGGCAAATAAAAAGGCGCGGACTGTTGCCAGTTTCGCGCCTTTTTTGTCTGAACATTTTAAGAAAGCGTTATTTCTTCAACACTTGCCATTTGAGTTCGTTGGTGCCCACCACATTCGGATCACGGGAACACTGCAGGACCACGCTGTCTGCCGTGACAACGGCCCCCTCGCTGTAACTCTGGTTGTTGTAGATACAGCAATTGTGGCAGGTTGGCGCGCTGTTATTGTTGTTGCCGCTGTTCTGCCAGATTTGCGGCGGCAATGGCACAACGACATCCGTACCGTTGCCGATATTGCTGCGGTTCGCCATCGCCGGTGCAGCCAGCAACGCGGAACTGATCAGCGCTGCCATCAGAACTTTACGGATAAAAACATTATTCATCACTGTTTGCTTCCTTCCCTTTGGTACTCGCTTTGCGGCGTTTAGGGGCGCTTTTGCCTTTCGCCACAGCGCCCGCCGGTTTGGAAGGCAGACTGCGGAATGCCGAAGACACCCGGTTCGTTTTGGCCTGCATGATGAGATTCTGCAACGTCGCGACCAGCGGTTGCATGAAATCCTGATAACGGCAGCTCTTTTCACTGATACGCGTCAGCGTGGATTCCCAGTCAGCGGTCATATCCGGGCGGGCGGCGATGTCCGGCAGCGAGTGGATCAGCGCGCGGCCGGTATCGCTGGAATGAATATAGCGCCCTTTCTTATACAAAAATTCGCGGCGGAACAGCAGCTCGATAATCCCGGCACGCGTTGCTTCCGTACCTAATCCATCTGTCGCACGCAGGATTTTTTTCAGTTCTTTATCCTGCACAAAACGCGCAATCCCGGTCATGGCGGAAAGCAATGTAGCATCGGTAAAAGGCCGCGGCGGCTGGGTCTGGCGTTCAACCACTTCTCCGCGCTCGCACAACAGTTCGTCACCTTTGGCCACCACCGGCAGCGGCGTGCCTTCGTTTTCCTCGTCGCGTTCTTTACTGCCCAGCAACGTGCGCCAGCCCGCCTCGGCCAGAAAACGCGCTTTGGCGATAAATTTACCGCCCGCGATATCCAGGTCGATAACACATTTGCGGTAAACCGCATCCGGGCAGAACTGCATCAGATACTGGCGCGCCACCAGACCGTAAATTTTGCGTTCGTCATCCGTCAGGTTGACGTTACTGCTGCGCGCCGTCGGGATAATCGCATGGTGCGCATCAACCTTTTTGTCATCCCAGCAACGGTTACGTAAATCGGTATCCACTGCCGGTTGTGGCATCAGGTCAGGCCGGTGAACGCCAATGGCATTCAGCACGGCATGACGCCCGGCAAAATGCTCTTCTGGCAGATATCGGCAATCCGAACGCGGATACGTAATCAATTTGTGCGTTTCATACAATTTCTGACAGATATCAAGAATTTGCTGAGCACTCAGCCCGAAGGCTTTAGAGCCTTCAATCTGCAATGTGGAGAGTGAAAACGGCAGCGGCGCAATATCATTCTCACGCTTGTCATTATAGCCGGTGACCATCGCCGGTTGTCCGGCAATACGCGCCACGACATGATCGGCCAGCGGACGGTGCAGTAATCGCCCTTCTTCATCCTGATACGGCTCGCAGGAATCACTGGGCTGCCACAGCGCCACAAAACGCTCTTCGGCAGGCGTGACGATATGCGCTTTTACTTCAAAGAAATCTTTCGGCACGAAGTTTTCGATATCTTCATCGCGACGGACCACCAGCCCGAGAACCGGGGTCTGTACGCGTCCGACGGAGAGCACGCCGTTGTAACCGGCGTTGCGCCCCAGAATGGTGTAGGCGCGGGTCATATTGATGCCGTAAAGCCAGTCGGCACGGGCGCGGGCCAGCGCGGAAACACACAGCGGAATAAAATCACGGTTGTCGCGCAACCGCTCAATAGCACGCTCGACGGCCTGCGGGTTGAGATCGTTAATCAGGCAGCGCTGGGTCGCGTGACGTTTTTCCGGCGTCAGTTCGAGATAATCCAGCACTTCATCCACCAGCAACTGCCCTTCGCGATCCGGGTCACCGGCGTGGACAACCTGCGAGGCCTCGAGCAATAAGCGTTTAATCACGTTGAGTTGTTTGGCGACGGAAGAACGCGGCTGAAGCTGCCACTTTTCAGGAATGATCGGCAAATCGGCGAGCGACCAGCGCGCAAAGCGGCTGTCGTAGGCATCGGGCTGCGCCTGTTCGAGTAAGTGGCCGACGCACCAGGTCACCACCTGATCGTTGCCACAGGCAATATAACCATCGCCCCGGCGATGAGGTTTCGGCAGGACATCCGCAATCGCGCGGGCAAGGCTGGGTTTTTCGGCAATGAACAGACGCATCAACAGGCACCTGTTTGCGGTGTAATCGCGACAAAGATTTCCATTATCCCACCCTTCATTTCACTACGTCCTCATCATGCAGAGTGGCTATGTTAGCCGCTGACGGCGTAATTAGTAAGATGGTTACAAGGATCCGCGACGGCGGTCGCTCATTTAGGCAGCAAAAAACCGGTTTAATCGGAAAAGGCCGATCAAAACCGGTTGATAAGTGAGCGGTCTGATTTTACAAATGCGTGACGAATGGCGTGCTGTCGGCCGGGATCACCTGCAAACTGGCTTTCAGTTGCGGTGTACCGAGATACAGGAAACCGACGATTTTATCGTTTTCACCACATTTGAATGCCTTGCGCACGTCCGGATGATCAGTCCACGCGCCGGTACGCCAGATGCCGTTAAAACCCTGCGCCAGTGCAGCCATCTGCATGGCATGAACCGCACAACCGGCGGAAAGCAACTGTTCCCATTGCGGTACTTTAGGACTTTCTTTGCACACGGCAATCACGGTAATAATTTGCGGTGCGCGCAATGGCGCCTGCGTGGCTTTCTCAATGGCTTTTTCATCCGCGCCGTCTTTTATGGCGGCCGCGCGCAGCACCTCACTGAAACGGGTCAGGCCGTCGTTTTCAGCAATGACAAAACGCCAGGGTTGCAGGGCACCGTGATCCGGGGCGCGCATACCCGCATGGATGATGTTTTGCAGCGCTTCACCGGCCGGTGCCGGTGCAGCCAGGCGGGAAGCAGAACGGCGGTTAAGTAATAAGTCCAAAGCGTCCATGATGTTCTCCTGAGAATAATTGCTATTTAAATTACGTTAACATAATCGTAACGCCTTTTTCCAACGGTCAACTGGCTTTCAGATAATGCATCACTGCCAAACTCTGACATGATTTAAAGCTGACATTTTTCTGGCGGGTCATTAGGATAGCGGGACTTATCTGTCTTGTTGGAGAGACCATGCGCACATTGTGGCGAATTATCGCCGGTTTTTTTAAGTGGACCTGGCGTCTTCTTAATTTCGTCAGAGAATTCATTCTCAACGTATTCCTTATTCTCATTATTCTGGCTGGTGTTGGCATCTGGTATGCCGTGCAGGACAAGCCTGTCGAAACGACCCAAGGTGCACTGCTGGTTGATCTCAGCGGCTCAGTGGTCGACAAGCCTTCCGTCAATAATAAAGTCCGTCAGTGGGGCCGCGAATTGCTGGGCACGTCGAGCAGCCGCTTGCAGGAGAACTCGCTGTTTGATCTCGTCGAGACCATCCGCTCCGCTAAAGACGACAAAAACGTTACCGGGATTGTGTTACAGCTGACCGATTTCACCGGCACCGACCAGTCTTCACTGCAGTACATCGGTAAAGCGCTGCGTGAATTCCGCGATGCAGGCAAACCGGTTTACGCCATCGGCGACAGCTATAACCAGTCACAATATTATCTGGCCAGTTACGCCAACAAAATCTATCTGTCGCCGCAGGGCGCGGTCGATCTTCACGGTTTTGCCACTAACAATCTGTATTACAAATCCCTGCTGGATAAGCTGAAAGTCACCACCAATATCTTCCGCGTCGGAACCTATAAATCTGCCGTTGAGCCATTGATCCGTGATGATATGTCTCCTGACGCCCGTGAGGCAGACAGCCGCTGGATTGGCGGATTGTGGACCAACTATCTCAATACCGTGTCAGCCAACCGTCAGATCACGCCCGAACAACTGTTCCCGGGTGCGGCGGGCGTGCTGGCGGGTATGCAGGCAACCGGCGGTGATATGGCGCAATATGCGCTGAAAGCCAAGCTGGTTGATGCACTGGCGTCACGCACCGAAGCCGACAACGAGATGGTGAAAGCCTTTGGCTGGAACAAAGACACCAAAGACTTTAATTACACCAGCATTTACGATTATTCGCCGAAGCCAAAACCGGACAACAACGATCCGCAAATCGCGGTGATCTTTGCCACCGGTGCAATTAACGACGGTGAAGAACAACCGGGCGCAGTCGGTGGCGACACCACGGCACAGCAAATTCGTGATGCCCGTCTGGATCCGAAAGTGAAAGCGATTGTCTTGCGCGTTAACAGCCCGGGCGGCAGCGTCAGCGCTTCTGAAGTCATCCGTTCCGAACTCGCGGCTGCGAAAGCCGCAGGTAAACCGGTTGTGGTTTCAATGGGCGGTATGGCGGCATCCGGCGGTTACTGGATTTCAACACCAGCCAACTACATCATCGCCAGCCCGAGCACCCTCACCGGCTCCATCGGTATCTTTGGTGTAATCAACACGTACCAGAACACGCTCGATTACGCGGGTGTGCATACCGACGGCGTGGCAACGTCACCGCTGGCGGATATCGCTTCCACCAAAGCGCTGCCGCCGGAGTTCTCGCAGATGATGCAACTCAATATCGAGAACGGTTATAAAACCTTCCTCGGTCTGGTTGCCGATTCACGCCACAAAACGCCTGAGCAGATCGACCAGATCGCCCAGGGCCACGTGTGGATCGGTTCAGATGCCAAAGCCAATGGCCTGGTTGATGAGCTGGGTGATTTCGATGACGCTGTGAAGAAAGCCGCTGAACTGGCCAAACTGCCAAAATGGCAACTGAACTGGTATGTCAGCGAGCCAAGCCTGAGCGACCTGGTATTCTCGCAGGTCAGCGCATCGGTCCACGCTATGTTGCCAGCGGCAATCCAGGCGTATCTGCCTGCGCCGGTGAGCAAAATGGCCATGGCGCTGAAATCACAGGCTGACCTGTTCAGCAACATGAACGATCCGCAGAACCGTTACGCACTCTGCCTGACCTGTGGTGATGTGAAGTAACGTTCCGTTTTGGGATAATGTGGGATAAAGAATCGCCTTAATGCACAGCCCGGAGCTTCTTGCTGAGAACTCCGGGCTTTTTTAGGGTGGGACGTCAGCCACGAAGCCTTTATACTTAGCGCAGTTGCTTTCACCTTTCTAAAAAAGAACATCTTCGATGACTAAAAAATCTATTTACGTTGCCTATACCGGCGGCACAATCGGTATGCAGCGTTCTGAACAGGGTTACATTCCGGTGTCCGGCCATTTACAACGTCAGCTGGCGCTGATGCCTGAATTCCATCGCCCTGAGATGCCTGAATTTACCATTCAGGAATACGCGCCTCTGATGGATTCCTCCGACATGACGCCGGAAGACTGGCAGCACATCGCCGACGATATTCAGGCGCATTACGACGACTACGACGGTTTTGTTATCCTGCACGGCACCGACACCATGGCATTCACCGCTTCTGCACTGTCGTTCATGCTGGAAAATCTGAGCAAACCGGTGATTGTGACAGGGTCACAGATTCCGCTTGAAGCGTTGCGTTCTGATGGTCAGATCAACCTGCTGAACTCGCTGTATATCGCCGCGAATCATCCGGTCAACGAAGTCACCCTGTTCTTCAACAACCGTCTGTATCGCGGCAACCGCAGCACCAAAGCGCACGCAGATGGTTTCGATGCCTTTGCCTCACCGAACCTTTCGCCGCTGCTGGAAGCCGGGATCCACATCCGCCGACTTTCCACGCCGTCACTGCCTGAAGTGCCTGCGGCGAAGCTGAAAGTGCATCACATCACGCCACAACCGATCGGCGTGGTAACGATCTACCCGGGCATTTCCGCCGAAGTGGTACAAAACTTCCTGATGCAACCGGTAAAAGCGCTGATCCTGCGCTCCTACGGTGTCGGTAACGCCCCGCAAAAAGGCGACCTGCTGAAAGTGCTGAAAGACGCATCTGAGCGCGGCATTGTGGTGGTTAATCTGACGCAATGTATTTCAGGGCGCGTCAACATGGGCGGCTATGCCACCGGCAACGCCCTCGCCCATTCCGGTGTGATCAGCGGCTTTGATATGACCGTGGAAGCGGCACTGACCAAGTTGCATTATCTGCTCAGCCAGTCACACACTCCCGAGGAAATCCGCGAACTGATGCAGCAAAACCTGCGCGGCGAACTCACCGAATAAATAAGAGGGCGATATGAAATCTGCTTTGTTGCTGGTCGATCTGCAAAATGATTTTTGTCGCAGCGGCGCGCTGGCCGTGACTGACGGCGACGCCACGATTGCGGTTGCCAATAAGATGATGACATGGTGTAAAAGCCATGACATCGCCGTGGTGGCATCGCAGGACTGGCATCCGGCGGGACATCGCAGCTTTGCGGTGAATTCCCACGCGGAGCCCTGGACGTCGGGCGAACTGAACGGTCTGCCGCAAGTCTGGTGGCCGGTTCACTGCGTTCAGCGTGAACCGGGCGCTGAATTTCACCCGGGGCTGAATCTGCCGCAGGTGGATTTTGTGGTGCAGAAAGGCACCAATCCTGACATCGACAGTTACAGTGCGTTTTTCGATAACGGACATCGTGCTGCTACGATGCTCAATGACTGGCTGAAAGCGGCGCAGATTACACATGTGTATGTGATGGGGCTGGCGACGGATTACTGTGTGAAATTCACGGTGCTGGATGCGCTGGAGCAAGGTTATCAGGTGACACTGCTGACCGACGGTTGCCGTGGCGTCAATCTGCAACCCGAAGACAGTGCTGAAGCGGTTGAAGCGATGCGTAAAGCAGGGGCAAAAATCAGTACCTCTGAGGCAGTAACAGGCTGAATTTGTCTTCCCGTCTGACTTGATAAAGGCGCTTCAGCGCCTTTATCAGCAAACAGCACTTTCGCAACCCGCCCACTTACTCCGGCTTCAGTTTAATCAGCGTATCCTGCGTAAATTGCTGTTTCAGTTCCTGCTTGCTTTTGGTGACAATCTGCCCGTCCGTGCCAATGCTCATGTGCTGGGCATCAACATTGTGACGCGACTGATACAGCATCACGGCCTGCAGGCTGTGCTCTTTCTGTTCCGGCGTCAGCGCGACACCGTCCGGCCACTTTCCGAGTTCAACTGCCTGCGCGAGACGTGCGTAAATTTCCGGCGTCATTACATCAATAAGTTGATTAATTTCCATCTGAGCACCTTGTGTTCATCTGTATTATTCAAACGGTTTTGAATAATAGCTGAATCGATTTTGTCGGTAAAATTACATCACCATTTTCTTGCGAACTAACCGCGGGTTTTATTGCCACTTTTGCCATCCGTAAAGCTCATTGAGGCAGAGTTTATGCAGTAACGTTCACCTGTCGGTTTCGGGCCATCCGGGAAAACATGCCCCAGATGAGCTTCACAGCGGGAACAGCGGATTTCGACACGCGCCATTTTATGCGAATTATCAGTGAGATATTTGATCGCATCAGGGTTAACTGGCTGATAAAAACTTGGCCAGCCACAGCCGGAATCGTATTTGGTATCGGAGTAGAACAACGCTGACTCGCAGACCACGCAATGATAAATCCCTTCGCGGTGGTTGTGCAGCAATTTTCCGGAGAACGGAGGTTCTGTTCCGTGCTCCTGCGTGACATAACGTTGAATTTCAGTGAGTTGGTCAAGTGTAGGGGAAGATTTGGCTTCAATGCTCATGATTCTCGTTCTCTGACGAATATAAAAATCAACTTAAATAACAGTTTATAATAACAAAAAATTAACAACGAGTCTGCCCGTTTTGTCCTAAACTGTATGGCATCAGCGTTAGCCAGCTTGCAACTTGTGATGGCGATCACACTCCTGATCTTCCGGCTCTTTATATTCTGTTTTTCGCCCCCATGTGGTTGTGAGCCGATTTAAAAACGGAACGTGCAATAAGCGAGCAAGAGTAGGTCGTCGCTTTGACTTACAGCAATAATTGACACGATTCCGCTTGACGCTCAGCAAGGTTTTTGTAATTTTACAACCAACCTTTTATTCACTAAAAAAATAGCTGGTGGAATATATGACTATCAAAGTAGGTATCAACGGTTTTGGCCGTATCGGTCGCATTGTTTTCCGTGCTGCTCAAGAACGTTCTGACATTGAGATCGTAGCAATCAACGATCTGTTAGACGCGGACTACATGGCATACATGCTGAAGTACGACTCAACTCATGGTCGTTTCAACGGTACTGTTGAAGTTAAAGACGGTCACCTGGTTGTTAACGGCAAAACCATCCGTGTTACCGCTGAGCGTGACCCAGCTAACCTGAAATGGAATGAAGTTAACGTTGACGTTGTAGCTGAAGCTACTGGTCTGTTCCTGGATGATGCGACTGCTCGTAAGCACATCACTGCAGGCGCTAAGAAAGTTGTTCTGACTGGTCCTTCTAAAGACAACACCCCAATGTTCGTTATGGGTGTTAACCATAAAGAATACGCAGGTCAGGAAATCGTTTCTAACGCATCTTGCACCACTAACTGCCTGGCACCACTGGCTAAAGTTATCAACGACAACTTCGGTATCGTTGAAGCACTGATGACCACTGTTCATGCAACTACCGCAACTCAGAAAACCGTTGATGGCCCGTCTCACAAAGACTGGCGCGGCGGCCGCGGCGCATCCCAGAACATCATCCCTTCTTCTACCGGTGCTGCTAAAGCAGTAGGTAAAGTTATCCCAGCTCTGAACGGTAAACTGACGGGTATGGCGTTCCGCGTTCCTACTCCTAACGTTTCTGTTGTTGACCTGACTGCACGTCTGGAAAAACCAGCGTCTTACAAAGAAATCTGCGCAGTAATCAAAGCAGCTTCTGAAGCAGGCGATCTGAAAGGCGTTCTGGGCTACACCGAAGACGACGTAGTATCTACCGACTTCAACGGCGAAAAACTGACTTCCGTATTCGATGCGAAAGCAGGTATCGCGCTGAACGACAACTTTGTGAAACTGGTTTCCTGGTACGACAACGAAACTGGCTATTCAAACAAAGTATTGGATCTGATCGCTCACGTTTCCAAATAATTGGTTATGTGAATGAACTGATTGAAGGGCGACGCAAGTCGCCCTTTTGCTTTCTGTCGGATGCACTTTTTTATCAGCACATGAGTGCGATCAAACAGACGGGTTTGGTTCATGTGTAGTCTTGGTTCAAAATCGTAATTGTTTAACCCTGACAGGATTTTAGATAATGACAGAACAACTCTTTTCTCTTCCGATCGTAAACCAAATCTCTACCTCCGTTAGCCAGCGTCTTGTCGACGAACTGCCGGTACTCGTGGTGACTCATCCGAAAGTCCGTGCTGCCATTGCCCTGCAAGGTGCACATCTGTTGGCATGGCAGCCTGAAGGCGAAGAGCCGGTGCTATGGATGAGCAGTGCCAGCGCGTTCAAAGAAGGCGTTGCGATTCGTGGCGGTATCCCTATCTGCTGGCCGTGGTTTGGTCCGGCGGGCAAACCCTCACACGGTTTTGCACGTAACGTTGCGTGGGAACTGACTGACCACAAAGAAACTGACGAAGATGTGGTACTGACCTTAACGCTGAAAAGCTCCCCTGAAACACTGGAATTATGGCCGCATGCATTCACGCTGACGGCACGCTTCACGCTCGGGGCAACCTGCCACATCGAGCTGGAATCAACCGGTGATTTCGAAGCCAACAGCGCCCTGCACACCTATTTCAACATTGGCGACATCGCCGATGTCACTATTAAAGGCCTGGGCAACAGCTTTATTGATAAAGTCGATGGCGCAAAAACCAAGCAGGAAGACGGTGATCTGACCTTCACGGGCCAGACTGACCGCATCTACACCCAGCCGCAAGCCACCAGCGAAATCGTTGATCCGGTTCTGAAACGTACGCTGGTTGTCGCACATGAAAATAACGCCGATGTGGTGGCCTGGAATCCGGGTTCTGCACTGTCGGTGAGCATGGCTGATATGCCGGATGACGGATATAAAACCATGGTGTGCGTTGAAACGGCGCAAGTTTCCCATACACACACCTCTACGCATGCCGCGCCAGCGCGTCTGGCAGTGACCTTCTCTGTCCGTAAATAACCGGTTTAGGTTTGCAGCAAAGATGACATAGGGGCCAGATGGCCCCTTTTTATCGTCTGATGACCGATGTGAATGATTGACTTCAAACCATATCCAGCGGCGTTTTATGATTCGGTGCCGGGAATACTGTGTCAATTCGTGCTATTTCATCGGCCGTCAGGCTGAGCGTCAGCGCCGCCGCATTATCTTTCACGTGCTGCGGTTGTACCGCTTTAGGAATAGCGATCACGTTACCGGTGCGCGTTACCCAGGCCAGAGCAATCTGCGCGCTGCTGACACCCCGAGCGTTGGCGATTTCCTGCATCACCGGTGCAGTCAGGACGTCGTGACGTAACTTGCCGGCCTGCGCCAGCGGGCAATAGGCCATAACGGGAACGCTGTGCTCCTCACACCATGGCAGCAGGTCAAACTCAATGCCACGGGCTGCCGCGTGATACAGCACCTGATTGGTCATACATGCATTGCCTCCGGGGATTTTCCACAGCGCCTGCATATCGTCAGTATCAAGATTAGAGACACCCCAGCGCCGGATTTTGCCGGATTGCTGCAATTTTTCCATCGCCGCGACAGTGTCATGTAGCGGAATCGAACCACGCCAGTGCAACAAATACAGGTCTAGACAATCTGTTTTTAAACGCTTCAGACTTTGCTCACAGGCGGCGATCGCTTTCGCGCCACCGGCATGATGCGGATACACTTTTGACACCAGAAACACGTCATCACGCCGCCCGGATATCGCTTCACCGACCACCCTTTCCGCACCGCCATCCGCGTACATTTCTGCAGTGTCGATCAGCGTCATACCGGCATCCAGCCCTTGCTGCAAGGCCTTCACTTCGGCACGGAGATCACTGTTCCGTTCCCCCATATACCAGGTACCTTGTCCGATTGCGGGTACTGTCGTGCCATCAGGCAATTGCACGGTCTTCGCTTTCATCTGTTTCCTCCGGTTGGGTCATAGCTGAAAAGTTAATTCGATTCTTTGAAAATTTACTGATCTATAAATGTGCAAATGGGGCGATACGCCCCACTAATGTGCAATATGTTCACCATGATGGTGCATTGCCTCAGAAGGTGTAAGTCACACCCGTCCACAACACGCCAGTCCAGTTATTTTCGATGATCGGGCTGTCGGTCACTTCACTGGACAGACGCAGGTAGCGACCGGTCACGAACCCTTGCCATGCTGGCGTGAAGTTATATTTTGCGGAGACTTCAACATACGGGCTGAAGCTGTCGTTCGGGGAATAGCTATGGAAGCCACTGCGACGGGATTCGTCTTTGGTCACGCCATAATAATACTGGGTGAGATTCGAGCTAAACCAGGTCACACCAAAGCCCGGTACCACAGCCCAGTTAGAGCCTTTAATGGCATACAGATAAGCCAGATCAGCAGTCATGCCATTGCTGGTATCCAGCGTATCCGCATTGAAGCTGGCGCGGAGGGTACCCCACTCGGCATTATGCGAATAAGCCAGACCGGCCATCAGCGTTGAGTGACGTTTATCGAGGCGCTTCATGCGCTTATCGTCGCTGTCGCTTGGGTCAAAGCTCAACGGGAAATAGCTGGCGGTGACGCTCAGTTTGTTGGCGTCATCATTCCACAGGTAATAGCCCGCCATCAGGGTGTGAAAATAGAAATCATCATTGTCGTAATTGATGATCGGTACCGGGTATACGTGGTCATTATTACCACGGTACGGATCCGGAGCGACCAGCGCAGATGCACCCGCCTGCCAGGTTCCCGCCACGGCAGCATGACTGCAAAGCACTGCCGCGCTAACGATGGACAGTGTTTTTAGATTGATCATTTTCATTGTCTTAATTCCATTAAGTAAAAAAACGTCGCTAGTGTAAATGAACCTTAAACGTCACGCTTAGCAATTCTGGGTCTATAAAAAGACATATCCAGAAAAACCGGGGCGATCGCACAATTTAACTGCAAAATATGAAATAAAAATGACTAAAGAAACAACTTCCGCTCTGCAGGGCACGTCCTGTAAGGCTTTTCAGAGCATTCCGCACAACTGAGTCATTGATATGACTTAAAAAACGCCAAAACCAGAGAGGAAATTTTCTTAATGCCAAACTACGCTTATAAATAGATGAAAGACTTAGCCTGAACGGTTGCCCGTCCCACCGAATAAAGACAGTTCTCAAACCATCGAGATTGTCGCTTTCCAAGGGGTTTTGCAAGTTGGCATAAGGGTTGCTGTATTTCAGGTGGGAGATCTTTCTTCCGGGAGCGCTGAAAAAAGCTCTCATTAACCTGTGCGTTACCCGAATCATTGGAATTGCAGCAAGGCGGCAAGTGAATGATTCCCGATGAGCTTACACAGTTAAGTGACCCGGGTGAACAAGCGAAGCCAACGAAGGTGCGGTTCCAAAGACGAAGGGTAAAATAACGAAGGACGGGCATCGTATGAACATATTTGACCATTATCGCCAGCGCTATGAGGCTGCCAAGGACGAAGAGTTCACACTGCAGGAATTTCTTACCATTGCACGGCAAGATCGCAGTGCTTATGTCAATGCGGCGGAACGTCTGTTGATGGCAATCGGTGAACCAGCGATGGTAGATACCGCGCTTGAACCACGCCTGTCGCGTTTATTCTCGAACCGTGTTGTTGCACGTTACCCTGCATTTGAAGAATTTTACGGCATGGAAGAGGCTATCGAACAGATTGTCTCCTACCTGAAACACGCCGCGCAGGGTCTGGAAGAAAAGAAACAAATCCTTTATTTACTGGGCCCGGTGGGTGGCGGTAAATCGTCACTGGCCGAACGGCTGAAATCCCTGATGCAACGTGTACCGATTTACGTGCTGAGCGCCAACGGCGAACGCAGCCCGGTAAACGACCATCCGCTGTGCCTGTTCAATCCGCAGGAAGATGCGCATATTCTGGAAAAAGAATACAACATTCCTCCGCGCTATCTCGGCACCATCATGTCGCCATGGGCGGCAAAACGTCTGCATGAATTCGGGGGGGACATCACGAAGTTTAAAGTCGTGAAAGTCTGGCCGTCGATTCTCGAACAAATCGCCATCGCCAAAACGGAACCGGGCGACGAAAACAACCAGGACATCTCCGCACTGGTCGGGAAAGTGGATATCCGTAAACTGGAAAACCACGCGCAAAATGATCCGGATGCTTACGGTTATTCCGGTGCTTTATGCCGCGCAAACCAGGGTGTGATGGAATTCGTTGAGATGTTTAAGGCACCGATTAAGGTGCTGCACCCGTTACTGACGGCGACACAGGAAGGTAACTATAACGGTACCGAAGGGATCTCCGCCCTGCCGTTCAACGGCATTATTCTGGCGCACTCCAACGAATCTGAATGGGTGACGTTCCGTAACAACAAGAATAATGAAGCGTTCCTTGACCGTGTGTACATCGTGAAAGTGCCTTATTGCCTGCGCGTGTCTGAAGAGATGAAAATCTACGACAAGCTGCTCAGCAACAGTGAACTCTCGCATGCTCCTTGTGCACCGGGAACTCTGGAAACGCTCGCGCGCTTCTCGATTCTCTCGCGCCTGAAAACGCCTGAAAACTCCAGCAGTTATTCCAAAATGCGGGTGTATGACGGTGAAAGCCTGAAAGATACCGACCCGAAAGCCAAGTCCTATCAGGAATACCGCGATTATGCGGGTGTGGATGAAGGCATGAACGGGCTGTCGACGCGCTTTGCGTTTAAAATTCTCTCCCGTGTTTTCAACTTTGACCATGTGGAAGTGGCTGCCAACCCGGTGCATTTGTTCTACGTGCTGGAACAGCAAATCGAGCGCGAACAGTTCCCGCAGGACATCGCTGAAAAATATCTGGAGCACCTGAAAGGCTATCTGATCCCGAAATACGCTGAGTTTATCGGCAAAGAGATCCAGACTGCTTATCTGGAATCCTATTCAGAATACGGACAAAACATTTTCGACCGTTATGTTACCTACGCTGACTTCTGGATCCAGGATCAGGAATACCGCGATCCGGATACCGGTCAACTGTTTGACCGTGAATCGCTGAATGCCGAGCTGGAAAAAATCGAAAAACCGGCCGGGATCAGCAATCCAAAAGATTTTCGTAACGAAATCGTCAACTTCGTGCTGCGTGCCCGCGCCAATAACAGCGGCCGCAATCCAAACTGGACCAGTTACGAAAAACTGCGCACGGTCATTGAGAAAAAAATGTTCTCAAATACCGAGGAATTACTGCCAGTTATCTCGTTTAACGCCAAGACGTCGACAGATGAACAGAAAAAACATGATGATTTTGTCGACAGAATGATGGAGAAAGGATACACACGCAAACAGGTACGCCTGCTGTGTGAATGGTACCTGCGCGTAAGAAAATCCTCGTAACAGAAGATCGTTGGCAACGTCGTTTGGGGGAAATATGACGTATTTTATTGACCGTCGGCTGAATGGCAAGAATAAAAGCGCGGTGAACCGCCAGCGCTTTTTGCGCCGCTATAAGTCGCAAATCAAACAGTCGATTGCCGAGGCCATCAACAAGCGTTCGGTTACCGACGTGGATAGCGGGGAATCCGTTTCGATCCCCAATTCCGATATCAACGAGCCCATGTTTCATCAGGGTCGCGGTGGCTTGCGCCACCGTGTTCATCCCGGCAACGATCACTTTGTGCAGAATGACCGCATCGAACGACCGCAGGGGGGCGGTGGCGGTGGCAGTGGTCAGGGCGATGCCAGCAAGGATGGTGAAGGCGAAGATGAGTTTTCATTCCAGATTTCAAAGGACGAATATCTCGATCTGCTGTTTGAAGATCTGGCGCTGCCAAACCTGAGAAAAAACCAGCATAAACAGCTGAATGAATTTAAAACCCACCGCTCCGGTTACACGTCTAATGGCGTACCGGCCAATATCAGTGTGGTGCGCTCTTTGCAAAACTCGCTGGCCCGCCGCACGGCGATGACAGCGGGTAAAAAACGCGAGCTGCGTGAGCTGGAATCGACGCTGACCGAGGTCGAGCACAGCGAACCAGCACAATTACTGGAAGAAGAACGGCTGCGTAAAGAGATTGCTGAGCTGCGGGCAAAAATCGCCAAAACGCCGTTCATCGATACCTTTGATTTGCGCTACCGTAACTATGAACGTCGCCCCGAGCCTTCGAGCCAGGCGGTGATGTTCTGTCTGATGGATGTCTCGGGTTCGATGGATCAGGCAACCAAAGACATGGCCAAACGTTTCTATATCCTGCTCTATCTGTTCCTGAGCCGGACGTATAAGAACGTCGACGTGGTCTATATCCGTCACCATACACAGGCTAAAGAAGTGGATGAACAGGAGTTCTTCTACTCGCAGGAAACCGGCGGGACCATCGTTTCGAGTGCACTGAAACTGATGGATGAAGTCATTCAGGAACGCTACGACCCGGCGCAGTGGAATATTTACGCCGCGCAGGCCTCCGATGGCGATAACTGGGCTGACGACTCCCCGCTCTGCCATCAGCTTCTGGCACAGAAGATCCTGCCGATGGTGCGTTATTACAGCTATATCGAAATTACCCGCCGCGCCCACCAGACGCTGTGGCGTGAATACGAAGTGCTACAGGAGAAATTCGATAATTTCGCCATGCAGCATATCCGTGAACAGGAAGATATTTATCCGGTATTCAGGGAGCTGTTTCATAAGCAGGTTCAGGATCATTAATGTTTAGTCTTTAAAAACAGCCGGTTAAGTTACTTTTACTGGCTGTTTCCCTTCACTTTTGAGTGCATATTCCCTTTCAATGAGATCAATAAATTACTCTTCGTTTTGGTGAAGATTTTCTTTCCATACGTCCAAACTATACCGTTTCATATGACGCAACAGCACAGTGAGTAAAATAATTTATTGATTAAAAAAGTAAATATCACCATTTATGAACGTATTTATTGGCAAATCATTTCAAAAGTGATGAGCATGCGAAAATAAAGTTACTAAGGACTTCTCTCCGGCATGCCTGCAGATAACCCATTGTTCGAATCGTTCAATGGCAGTCTGAGGAATGCCTGAATATCCACTCGTTCCTGTCGATCGAGAATGCGCAAGAAAAGCTCGATCGCTGGCGGAAGGAACATAACCATGATGGGCCACATTCCTCGTTAAATAACCAGACTCCGGCAGAATTTATCCGAAGCCTGCAAACAGGCCCGGATCTCTGATTTATCCTGGCACAGATATTGGGAAGGGATCAGAAACCGGAAATCTCAAAAAGTGCGTGGAAGTAAAACAGGTGTGCTTACAAGGGAGGAGAAAAAAGGACTACAAAAATGATATAGCTTGAGTGCAAGAAGGTTACAGAATGGGTGCAAAAACACCGGCGCAAGGCCGGTGTCGATAGTGCCTGACCAATGTAGGTATTTTGAAGAGACTACATCTGTCGAATATCAGATAAAAATTCATGAAACTCTTTTTCTGTCATCTCAAACTCTGGCCCTTCGACCATTGCAATTAGTGACAGCAACGCAAAATCTAACTTTTTCGTGAGTGAAAAACTTGGATCTTGATAAATATCAAGTGCCTCTTTTGATATTTTAAAAATATCAAACCCATCCGCAACTATTCTTTCAAGCCTATCAGCCACTACGTCTTCCATGCTCATTGCTGCCCCCAATTCTTTAATTCTGCTCCGGTCGGAGGGTAGTGCTGAGCATCAACCGATTGGCCATTAATACTTTTCGGGTGGACACGGATTACCTCCCCTGAATGATCATAGCTTTCCATCCACTGCCTCGTACTGCCCGTTTTAGGATCAAACTCTGTAACAAAAGAAGCCCCCCGAGTAGGGCCTTCCGTTCTGGCTGTGTAGTGGTCAACAAAAATTGGCCACGGCTTTAGAGTTTTCCAGAACAATCGTTCTGATTCGTTGGGCGACTAACCACCATTATATTGATGAGTTTTGAGTTGGCTGTGATATCCCGTTATGTAATTCGTTATCGCTGTGCTGGCTTCGCTAAAATTAGCGTATCCATTATCCGGCATCCATTCTGTTTTCAGACTTCTAAAAAAACGTTCCATCAGGCTGTTGATGCTCCCAGCAATTCCCCCGGCGACCCAGGCTTTGCTTTATCTGATATCTCCACAGTAACTGCTTGAAATTACTACCAGTATAGTGCCTACATTGGTCCGAATGATACAGCAAACCCCCAGAGACTGAAAATAATTTGAAACATAACTACTTAATTAGTTTTTGAGGTTTTGCAAAACCAGTATTTCCGTTTATAAAATATAGTCCGCCATCCCAACGATAGGCCGTAATATTACCTAGATCATCTACACTGATATTTGTGAAAGGATTCCCCTCAGAATCATACTCACTATAAACCTGCCAAATTACTTGAGCACTCGCATCAATCAAGTAAACATTTCTGGCGCATTGCTCTCTGCCATAGATGCTTTCCATATCGAGCCGATCATATAGCACTACTTTATTTCCATCTTTTACACTTAACTCGTTCACAATTTGGTCAGTCATTTCAATAATCTCATTTTAAAGGTATTGGCTTACCTAATAATGCCGCTGGTATACGATCTAAAAGCTCATACTGAACCCCACCAGAACTTGATGCTCCAAACTGCGGCTGAGGTGCAACTTTCCCAACTTGCATTTTGGTTCCTGCTGGCACAATTGTAAGTATTCAACCAAAGTGCAGAAGCGTCAGTATGGCGGTGAGCTGTTTGCACAGGCGGCTCTAGGACTGGGTTATCACCCGTTTTAGCGTTTGCTGGATGAAGGGGAGCATTTGGTTCACTCCGGTGAGCGTCACATCGTCTACCGTTGCCTGCGCAACCGGCGCTTTACCCATAAACGCGATGTTGGCGGCAACACGCAGATAGTAATCTTCTGCACGATTGAGCGGGCAGCGCCCAGAGTTGCCCCCAAGCCAGTTTTCGCTCTAACGACCTGTCCTCGCGGTTCGACACGATTAGTAGTGCGAAAAAGGCCGAAAAGGCACTGAGAAACATCACCAACGGGAAAGCGTAGCTAAACCAAATTGGACGGGCTTGTACCACAGAGACTTCGCGACCAGTGTATACCAGTAACCCCACCGCTGAGAATGCACTTGCCAACGCCAGCCATTGAGTAGCGGAGCCGTCACGGCGCCAGCAGCAGCCAGCATCATTGCTGCTCTATACCGAACAACTCCCTTGCGCAATCCCCGCAAAGCACCCAGGGTCGCTGCAACGCCCACGGCGAGCAGCGCCACAGGCGTTGCATGACGTATGTCCATGCCGAGGCCGAACACCAGCGCCAGTCAGTCCCAGCGCGGCTCCGATGATTAGGCCCAGCAGTCCACCCGTCAATGAGAGCATCGTGAATGATCTCTACTTTCCCTTGAGCAGTCTGGGATGCGATTCGTGAGAGGCGGACATCAAGTTCGGCGACTCGGCGGCTGATTCAGCGTGGTCACAGTGATTGTTGTTGCTGTGCGCGAACGACTGGTTATCCTGCCAGAGCTGAACCGCTGAGGATATAAAGTAAAATCCCGGATCGATGGCCGGGATTGAGTAATCAACTTAAATCTAAAGATACAAGTTGCCCGTCTTCACCAAAAATAATTGTCACCGCTCCGTAAGGACAATCAGCCGTAATAACTTTGTTTTTGAGCTCCTCATCTACACAGTGTGAAGCCTTCAGCGTTTGATCATCAAATCGGATTTCAAGGAAATAACCCTCTCCGTTGTTCACATGAGGTAATGCATCTTTTTCACCTCGTGCCGCAAGATATTTTTGTATTTCTTCAATATGTATTTTTGCCATACTCATTGCGCCTCAAGGTAAAGGAACAAAAGAACCTTTCTCGATAAGATTTTTCACTTGGTTTGGCCTGATAGGACCGACAGATATTATCTTCATTTCATTATTTGGTACAGTAATGCGCAAAAGCTTTCCATCAACGGTTTGTATTACATTGATATGACCGCTTCTTGCATCATAAACACGTACCGCATCGGGGTTGTTAACAAGCTTTTGCAGGTCTGCAGCGTTAAATTTCCCAGACAAACTCCCCAACCTTGGGTCATTTAGTTGATCGTAAACTCGTTCAGCTATATTAAAGACACCAGTTTTTGGAGCAGCTTTTGCAAATTTCCCAATTAAGGCTAATGCTCGCTCAGCTGGTAATGTACTTAATAATGCTAACGCATAATCTTCTGGATTTTTTGCATTCAATAATGACATCACAGTGTCTGATCCTGGATTATTTTCCAAGATAGCCTTGATAACATCCTCAGGTAGATCACCTTTTATATATTGGTCACGGATTTTCTGTTTTTCTTGATCCGTCAGATTGGGATCTTGCAAAAGCTCTTTTTCTAAAGAGGCTGCACCTTCAAAATACTTACTACCTTGGCTACCAAAAACGTCCCCAAGACTACTAAGTGCATTATTCTCCACTGCCGTCTTCCCAGCAATCGCCCCTTGCACGCTTGCCAATGACGAATTCCCGGCCACACCACCCGCCAGACCGGCAGCTAATGTACTTAATGCGCTGACATTTGCCTTCTGCTCCTCCGTCAGGTCTTCTGGTTTGGTATTGGGGTAAAATGCACTGATGATGATTTTCGCAGCTAATTCTCCCGCAGCACCGCCTGCTGCGCCGCCCGTCACTGAGCCACCCTGAATATAGGCTGTCACAGCCCCGGCCAATGCATGCCCAACGGTGTTAGCGACAGCGCTGTCCCCCGTGACTTTTTTTACCTCCTGAGACAGATAAGGTGCCAGCCCGCCCGCCAGAGCCTGTCCCATATCGCCACCGGTGAGCCCGGCAAGCGCTCCGCTGATACGCCGGTTACCATTAGCGTAGAACGGGGCAACTGGTGATCAGGCCTGCTGAGTAATTGATAAAAAGATCCCGGCAACTTGGCCGGGATCTTTTCAGTTCATTTGTTTATATATGTGTTTCAGCCATTTTTCCGAAGAACGCCATTCGTTATGGGTAATAATAGTTACAATCAATTTTGTTAAGCAGTATGTCCTGTAATTCATCTTCTGATAGAGAAAGTGCCAGCAAATAATCTATCTCTGCTTTCATCTGCTGCCGCTCTTCCGCAGTCTCAGTAGCCTTATATGCTGCCAATCTTTCATTCGCATTACCAAACAGCACCTCAAAATCTTAGTTAAGGTAGAACCTTAATAAATATGATAAATAAGGGTATTTTTCTTTAATATTCATTAAGTTGTATACTATTCATTAATCCATATCTGCCATTCTTTGTGGTGAACGACTACGTTTTTCGGCGCCCTAGCGGGGATACGTGGGTAACAAAATTGCCGTCAGACAGGCTGCATCAGTGATGCAAAAGAATGGTTGCGGGGACAAACTCAGGAACTGTGCGCCTAAAATCCGGATTCCGAGTCAGAAAATAGGCAATTGGTTGATTTTTTGGCACCTCCGAAACCATTTCCCTTCACATCAGGCTGATTAGCCCTAAAAACCTTGGTCAGGAGACATGGCAAAAAAGCGATTGAGGCGCCTAACCATCAAGAAAACTCTATTTTACAATCTGATAGAGGGAACGAGCGCCCATCAGAAATAACAAATTGTTCACCTTCGATTTGAGCGAGTAATAGAGCAAGGCCATTTGCCCCTATCTCAATATCTTTTTTCCAACCGTTAAGATCACCATGATAGGAAATCGCGTGAAAAAGAGGACCCGAGGGCGGGGTGACTTTGCACCCTCGATCATTTACCCCACCTCGAACGGCATTCGGAGGTTCAGAAAAGCACGTTACGTTATTAAATTGTTTTCGGAATTTGTTTTTCCCATCATCCGAAAAATAAACAACTTGCTGCCCATCAACAACCGTAACACCAGGTACACTTCGAGAGTCCGATTGCTCAATTTTTCCGCCCAGAATTTTTTCTAAAGCCTCTCGTTCACTAGTCATTTCACACCTCACTTTCAGAACCTTCATTCAACAGTGAAGGCATGCACAGGCTCTTCCGACGACTTGGCTTAGGTTATTAATCAGTAAGTAATTATCGGATAATCACCTTGGCTAGTCGTAATTACATAAGATTCTAACCCGTTATTTTCTGGAGTTATGCATATATAACTTCCATCGTCAAAGCATAAATTCAATCTTTTATTACCCAGGAGTGAGCAATTTTTAACCTCATGATTAAGAAGAGGAAAAAGTAAATTACTTGTTTCTATATTTTCTCCATGACCTAAATGTGACCGTTCATTTCGACCGCATAGGAATGGGCATTGGATCAATACTCGGGTACTAGACGAAAATAATAAAATCATAGACCCAATTCCAACTGTTATTCCGGTAAATATAGAGTGCTCAAACTCATGAAGTTCATCTTTACTAATCATTGCTACCTCATCTTTTTGGTGGCATCGTCTCTGTTGGTAATGGAATGTGCGTTTCCCCACGAGTGCCGGTACCGCCTGTGGCAGGATTCGTCGGCTGACCATTTTTGACCGATATCCAATAACCATTTTCTAACCCAGGTACCGGAGTTGAGCCAGGCGGCATAACTCTAATATACGAGCTGCCAGGGTTACTCGGGTCAGTACCAGGAGGATAATAAATTATGCTTCCGGTTACTCTACCTGGTTTGCTCACCCAGTCCGAGGGGATTACAGGACCTTGTGCCGGGTTTGTGAAAGGTTGCAAGTTAGTCGGTACTTTAGGTGTTGAAGTTCCTCCGCCATTCACTCCACCCCCGTTTTTGCCTGTTCCTGTTGCACCAATCCCAACACCTACTCCTAATCCTGGACCCTGGACTTACTACGTTATGTGTCAGCTCAGGATTTTCAGTGTCAGGAAGCCCACCAAATATCTCATTCTCCTTTTTCCTTAACTCTTCTGCATCCTTTTCGAATTTGCTAAGGTCACTCTCCGCATTATTCTCAACTGCCGTTTTCCCGGCAACCGCACCCGTCCCCGCAGCCACAGACGAATTACCGGCCACGCCACCCGCCAGACCGGCCGCCAGCGTGCTCAGTGCGCTGACATTCGCTTTTTGATCATTCGTCAGGTTTTCCGGTTTTACTCCCGGATACAGCTCTTTCGCAATCAACTGCGCAGCCAGTTCACCGGTCGCGGCCCCGGCTGCACCGCCCGACACAGAACCGCCCTGCAGATAGGCGACCACTGCGCCGGCAAGCGCATGCCCGGTGATATTTTCGACTTCGTTAACGTTGCCTTTGGCGTCTGTGGTCGCCGCCTTCACGGCCAGGGACAGATAAGGGGCCAGCCCGCCCGCCAGCGCCTGGCTCATGTCGCCACCGGTTAAGCCTGCCAGCGCGCCTGATATCGCCGTGCCCGCCGTCCAGAACGGGCTGCCGATACCATACTTTTGTTCTGCTGCAATGTATTCCGGCGAGTTCTCCAGCATTTTCTGCTGGTCTGCAGGTGAAGCTTTATTGTACTCCGCCGTGCCTGACAATCTTGCGAGCGCGTCACTTCGTGCATTCACCTGCGCCTGCATGACCACGTTCTGCATCGTCTGGACGCCCACCTGGCTGATAGCCTGCGCCACGGCCTGATTTTCTTCTATTTTCTGCTTGTCGAAAATTTTATCGATATGCCCGTTGGCGTTCTCCGTATCACGGCTCAGCGTACTCACATCCTGCGTTTGCTGGCCGGTATCACGCACCGTAATGCTGCCATCAGCAACCGCTGAACGGGTGGTGCCCGATGCGCTGCCGCTGGCATTGGTCATCACCGGCAGCACACCCCCTGCATTGTGCCGCACGTCCCCCTGGTCTTTACTGGATGAGAAACCGGCGCTGACCCCAACGCTGCTGGCACTGTAGTTTGCCTTGTTCTGGATATCGTCCCAGCCCAGCGTCCCTGTATTCAGACTGTTATTGGCCGCATCAGCGGTCGAGGCAATCACGGCACCGTTCAGTTGTGTATGGTCACCGACGTAGATGTCATAACCCTGATTGCCCGCAAACAGCCCGCTCTGGTCGCCCACGCTGGCGTATTCACTTTGGGTTTTAGACTTGCTCATACTCAGGGAAGCAGAGCCGGTCATCGACCCAAAGGTGAAGCTGAATCCACCGCTGATGCTCTGCTGTTTACTCTGGTAGTCGTCGGTATCCTGCTGACTGGTGAGCGTCAAATCACGCCCGATATTTGCCGTGATTTTATCGCCCAGCGCCTGCGCTCCGGAGAGTACGGTGTCACGCCCGCTGCTTAAAATCAGGTTATCTTTGGCATTTACGCGGGTATTGACGTATTCCGTCGTTTCACCGTCCGAGGAACCTTTCGCAGCATACCCATTACCCTGTACCCCAATGCCGGTTTCCTTACCCAGTGAGATATGCGCGCCGACACTCCAGCCGTTTGAACTGTCTTTACTCGTCTGTTTGCTGTTATTCGTCGCGGCCTGCAATAGCAGATCGTTCTGCGCAGCAAGCGTGACTTTATTTCCCGTCACACCGCTGCCGGTGATAGTGATATCACCGCTTTGCCCATTGGCACCTGTCGAAACGATGGCAACATTACGTCCACCGGTAATCGTGCTGCCAGTGACCTGATTTTGTTCCAGTTCGGAAGTGGATTTACTTTTACTCGCACCGATATTGACCTGCAACTGGACCAGGTTGCCATCCACTTTGCCATTCATCAACTGAGACGCCTGCGTTGCGGTCCCGTCCATCGAGGACATCCAGCCCTGCTCCACCGCCTGCACGCCATACAGTGCTTTCATTCGGCCGTCGCCGGTCTGTGAGGCCTGTTTGGCAATGCTGGTGAGCGACAACAGCGCATCCGTCACCGGGCTCGACAGCGAGACCGTCAGGCCGCTTTGTTTCTGCTCGTAGATTTGTTTGCGGGTCAGCATGTCATTGCCGGGGTCAACCGTGACCGAGCCGCCGACGATGTTGACGTCATTTTTAGCGTTCACATCCGAGCCACCGATATGCGCCTGTTCACCGGCAATCAGATTCACGTTGCCGCCGGTGCTGCCGACGGCACTGCTGCTCTGGCTCTGGGTGGTGCCGTCCTGATTGATTTGCTGACGCGAGGATTTGCTGCCGAACGTCACGCCCAGACCGCCTCCGCTGAACATGCCGCTGGTTTTTTTCTCACTCAGCCGGTAGCTGGACTGTTCCTCTGTGGCGGCGGTAATGCTGAGGTCTTTCCCCGCTTTCAGCGTCACATCCCCGTCACCGACCACGGACGAACCTTTCACCGTCAGGTCCTGCCCGGCGACAACGGAGACTTTATTGCCACTCAGCTGTGAGGCTTTCTCTGTGGTGGCATAGTCCTCTGCAACGGTATGCGTGGTCGTGCCGGAGAACAGGTGTTTTTTGGTTTTGGTTTTTTCGTCGTAGCTGTACTGGCTTTCCTGTGCGGTGGTGATATTCACATCCCGCCCGGCGTTCAGGGCCAGGTCGCCGGTGGCCTGTACTTGCGCGGCCTGTGTCGTAATGTCACGCCCGGCGGCAATGCTGGTGCTTCCGCCGCTGACCACCGCTGTCCCTTCCTGCCCGACATTTTCACGGATACTCACGCTTTTGCTGCCGTGGGTTTCGCTGTAGGTGCTGGTCTGCTGCGCGTTCAGGTTGACGTCGCGACCGGCGCTGAGTGAGGCGTTGAGGTCGGCGGTGAGTTGCGCCGCCTGCGAGTTAAGGTCGCGCCCGGCGCTCAGCGTCAGGTCGCCGCCGCTGCTCACCACCGTGCGGGTGGCGTTGTTGCTGTCAGCCTGATTTTTGCCGCTGGTCTGATGGCTGCTCTTGTCCATCGTGTTGAGGTTGATGTCATTAACTGCCGCCAGCGTGGCGTCGCCTTTGGCGGTGACGGCGCTGCCCGCCACGGTCAGGTCGTGCCCCGCGCTGGCCGATAAATTACCGCCCGCGCTGACCGTGCTGGCCTGGCTGTCGGTGGTCTGCGCGCTGCTTTTTGCCGTGGTATTGCTGGTGCTGAGCGCGTTGCCGGTGATGCTGATGTCGTTCAGCGCCACCAGTTGCAGGTCGCTGCCCGCCGTGAGCCGGGCGCCGGTGTTGTTGATGTCGTGACCGGCGGTAAGCGAGAGCCCGTCAGTGGCCGAGATACCGGCCACGTCGCCGGTCTGGGTCTGGCTGAAGGTCAGCTGAGACGTTTTGCTTTTGCTGGTGGTCGGCGCGGCCGTCCACTGCTGCGCCTGCGTAACGTTGTTAATATCGCCGCTGACCGAGGCCAGTGCCACGGTCTGTCCGCTAATCGAAGAACCGATATTATTGATATCGCCCAGCGCGCTCAGTTGCAGGCTGCCGTTAGAGGCAATCAGCCCGGCGTTAAGGTTATCCAGCGAGCTGCTGCTTTTTGCTGCCAGTTGCGTCCGGGCCTGCAGGGTACTGCCCGCGTTGACGATATGCCCGGCGTCGAGATTGACGGTGTTCCCGGAAATCACGCTGCCGGTCACCGAGTGGGTGTCGTTGGCAGAAAGATAGAGTTTAGGGGCCAGAACCGTCTGGCCGTTGACGGTGGTTTTTTCCCACCAGACGATGCTTTTGGTCAGCGCAGCGACCTGTTCCGGCGACAGGCTGACGCCCAGTTGCAGGCCCAGACCGGCCTGCTGTTCGGCGGCGTTATCAATCAGATACTGCATCTGCGCAAGGTCTGATCCTGTGCCGCCGACGTAACGCTGCCCGGTCTGGCTGAGCACGGCGTTATCGACATAACGGGTATCGAAGGCGGCATCGCCGAGGAATTTGTAGTCATAGTCCGGCGTCAGCTTCAGCCGGTCCATAAAGTAGGCCGAGCCGAGGAACTTGCTCTCGTCGGTATAGACCGGTGCCGTTTCAATGCGCGGGTTGGACGGCGTGCCAGGCTGAACCGCAGGATGGACAACCTGACCTGCCACCGGCGTTGCAGAAAAGGCCGCAGAGGTCAGGCCGGTACCACCCGGGGTGGCCTGTTTGCCCACGGCAGATATCGCAGACGTCGGTCGCGCAAGGTAATCGTTCAGCGCATTGAACAGTGACGGATCGGTTTTACCGATCCCGCCAAGTTGCGGGTTGGTGGTGATCAGATACGGGCTGGAAGGATCCTGACTCGCCACAAACAAACCGTTATTGCCGGTCGGCAACGGGTAATCCGTCAGTGCAGTGCCCTGATTGCCGATTTGCTTTAAAGCATCGGTGACGGAATTGTTCCACTGTACCGAGCCGACGGTCAGGTTTTGAGCGGATGCCAGTTGTTTGCTTTGCGAACCGCTGACCTGTTGCAGGCCCGACGTGCCGTTCAGAGACGGGGCGCTTATCGCATGGGATAAACCGCCTGCGTTAGCGGAGGTCGTGGTATTGCTGATGTTATTGCTGAAACTGGCGTTAACTGCCCCACCGGCCTGAATAACTGAGCGGAGGCCTTCGCCGGTGCTGAGGGTTTCGTAAGTTGCGCCGTTCGCTAACTGATAGGTAACTTTAGTATTGGTATCGGCATCAACGTAATAGCAGTTGCCACAGTCAGGGTCAAAGTAAGCTAAGCCGTGGAGTTTATCGAAGCTCTCAGTGGCTGTAACGCCCGTATATTTATAGGTCAGATATTCATTTTGGACGCCATTCTCATAAGACTGATTATTCAAAGAACTGCCGGACAGGGTGATGTTTCCCCCGGCCAAAATATTGCTGGCGATATTATCTACATTACTGGCTGCAATATTTAAATCGCGGTTTGAAGCAATACGCCCCGCGCCTCCTGAGGCGGTAGCATTAACGGTTGAGGTACTGACCAGATATTTCTTTTCTGCAGCCGTCGCTTTCGGCGCAAGGTAAAAATGGTCATCAACGGAACCGTTACCTTGTCCCATACTTCCGCCAGTTCTGACCGATACCGTGTAATAACCGAGGTCGCTTTCGTTGAGATCCCCTAATCTCATGGTCACGGAGCTTTGCCCCAACCATGACGGCGCATCCACCGGCGTTTGAGAGGAACCGGACACACTCAAACCGTCCCGCTGATTCAGCAGATGGCCGGTATTGATGGTGATATCGCCGTTGGTGGTTTCGATATCCCCCGACGTGTTGACCACTTCACTGTTGGCGTTGCCCGCCGCGTCCCGCTGCAGCCACAGGCTGTTGCCCGCCAGAATATCGCCGTAGTTATTGTGAATACTTTCGGCCAGCAGCTGAATGTTGTTACCGGCGTACAGCAGCGCGCTGTTCGTCAGTTGGCCGCCAGCGGACATCACCACGTTGCCTGCCCCGCCGACAAAGCCGCTGTTGTTAAGCACACCACGGCTGGCGAGGCGGATATCCCCGCCGGACTGTACGCTGCCGCTGCCGTTGAGCTGGATGTTGCTGGCGTCCACGCCCACCGTCCCGCCGCCGCCGCGCAACTGACCGCTGTTGGTAAAGTTGCCGGTCGAACTGAGCTGGATGCCGTTGCCCTGCAGGGTGCCGAGCACGTTCAGGTCGCCCTGCGTGCTGAGGCTGAGGTTCTGCCCTGCCGCCAGCGTGCCGGTCTGGGTGAAGCCCGAACCGAGTTGCAGCGTCATATCCCCCAGCGCCAGCAGGCTGCCCGCCTGATTCAGCACCGGTGTCACCAGCGTCAGGTTGCCTGCGCTGTAAAGTCTGCCGCCCGCCTGGTTGTCGGCGTTCTGAACGTTAAGCCCCAGTGACTGGCTGCCCAATACTGTGCCGGTGTTATGCAGTTCGTTACCGGTAAGCGTCAGCCAGTCGCCCTGAAGCTGGCCCTGATTGGTCATCTGCGTGACGTTCAGCGCGCTGTCGCCCTGTCCGGTCAGCGTACCGCTGTTGTTGAGCGCGCCGCCGGTCATGGTCAGGCCCTGCGCCTGCAGCGTGCCGCTGTTGGTCAGCACCGGTGCAGACACTGTCAGCCTGCCACCGCTCAGTAAGGTGCCCTGATTATTGAGATTATTGGAAAGGGTCAGATGGCTGACGCCGTCGCCCTGCATCTGCCCCTGATTGAGCAGCGACTGCGCGCCCAAATCTAACGTGCCCTGACTGCGTACGGTGCCGCCGCTCAGGTTGGTGATGCCGTTTTGTACCGTGCCCTGCAGGCTTTGCTGGCCCTGTAACTGCCCGGCGTTGCTAATACTGTCGGTGGTCAGCACAAGATTACCGGCCTGAATGGTGCCGCTGTTAGCAATATTCCCGGCGTTCAGCGTGGCGGTGCCGCCACTGAGTAATGTGCCGCCCTGCTGAATCTGAAGTTGCCCGCTGAGCGTGGTCGCAAGCTGACTGACACCGCTGATGCTGCCGCTGCTGGTCAGCCCACCACCGGTCAGAGTCAGATTATCCGCCGACCAGTTCCCCTGATTATTCAGGTTCGCCGCCTGCAAAATAGCCAGACCGGTGGAGATGATTTTGCCCTGCGCCTGGGTGTTGAGCGCGCCGGTCAGGTCGAGGTTGGCGCTTGAGGCGGTCTGGATGGCACCGTTAAGATCTAACTGACCGGCGTGTACATCGGCGCTGTCGGCCTGCCAGTTGCCGTTGTTGGTGACGTGCGCGGCGGTGACGGTGAGTGCGCCCTGCGTCAGCATCTTGCCAGACGTGGCGTTGGTTAAATCCTGCTGCAGCTGCGCCGTCAGGCCCTTCAGGCCAATCAGGTTGCCGCTGTTGTCCGCGTTGTTCGCCGTAAGCGCCAGCGTGTCGCCCTGGATCTGTCCTGTGTTGCTGACGTGGTCAGCCGTCACCGTGGCGGTTTTATCGCTGAGCAACTGGCCACTGTTTTCCAGCGTGGCGGCGTTCACCGTGACATCACCGGAAGAGAGCAGGCTGCCGCTGTTGGCGAGATCCCCCTGCATCTGCGCGTTCAGGCCATTCGTGCCTAATGCCGTGCCGCCGTTGGTCAGGCTGTTACCGGTAAGATTAAGCTGGCTGCCCTGTAAACGTCCCTGATTCTGGGTATCGCCTGCCTGCACACCCAGCGTGCCGCCGGACAATACCTGCCCCTGCGTACCGTTGGTTAACGTACTGGCGGTGAGCGTGGTGCCGCCGTTGCCCTGCATCAGCCCGTTGTTGCTGATACCCGTGGCATTCACGCCGACGGTTTGTGCAAGAAGCTGGCCGCTGTTGGTCACTACCGGTGCCGTCACGGTCAGACCATTACCCGCCGATATCACGCCGGTGCCCTGATTGGTCAGACTGCCGGTGACATTCACGCCGACGTTACCGCCCGACACGTTGCCCTGATTGACCAGCGTCTGGCCTTCCAGCGTCATCTGGTTCTGCGCAGACAGGCTGCCTTGCTGCTGCAAGGTACCGGCTTTCACATGCAGGCCGTCGTCGGCGGTGATGGCACCGTTGTTGGTCAGCGAGCTGGCCGTGATATCCACATTGTCCGCACCCAGCGCCGCGCCGTTGGTCAGCGTACCGGCCTGAACTGTCAGCGTGCCCGGTGTCACCAGTTTCCCGGCCAGATCGGCTTTTTCAGACGCACTGATCCCCAGCGCGTTTTTACCCTGCGTCTGCGAGCCGTTGCCGGTAGTGAGCTGTTGCGTGGTCAGCGCCGCGTTGCCGTCGGCGGAGAGAAAACCCTTTAAGTTCGCGGTATCCGCACTGAGGTTCACATCGCCCTGGCTGGACTGTACCGATCCGGCGCGGGTGGTCAGCGCGGTGGCGTTAAGTGTTGCACCCTGCGTGCCGGTTAGCGCGCCACCCAGATCTGCCTGGGCGGTGTTGAGCGTCAGCTGACCATCGGCCAGTAAGGTTGCCGCATCACCGTTGGTCACGTCGTCCCGCACGGTCAGCGCTAAGTCGCCGCGGGTGCCGGTCAGCCCCTGATTATTGAACTGATTCAGGGTCAGCGTCTGGTCACCGCCGGACTGCGCCGTGCCGTTGTTATTGAAGGTATCGCCGTCAAGCTGCTGCGTGCCGAGGGACTGCAGCAGGCCGTTACTGTTCAGGGTGCCGAAGCTGAACTGACCGTTGCGGTTGGCGGCCAGCGTACCGCCGTTGCTGAAATCGTGTGCGGTAAAGTTCAGGTCACGCCCGGCAATCAGGCTGCCGGACCACTGCCCGCCGCTGGCAACCGTGGCCTGCACGTCATTTTGCGCCGAGGTTTTACCACCCTGTGCGGCATTAAGCTGGTCAGCGTTAATCGAAAGAGTATTGCCCGCGCTGGTGGTGCCGTCGAGCTGCTGCTGCGCGGCAGATAACTGCATATCTCCCGTGGAGGCCAGCGAACCGGTGCCGGTCACCTGCAATGTGCCGCCACCGGCTTGCAACGTGTTGCCGTCGAGCGCACCGGCCAGCGTGGCGCTGCCGGTTGCCGTCAGGGATAAATCTTTATCGCTGTGAACGTACCCCTGCGCCCCGACGGACAGATCCGTAGCGTTCAGGCCCACGTTACCGGAGGTCGACAACTGGCCGCCAAGTGTCTGCTGCGCGGCAGTAAACTGAATATCGCCAAGGCTGGTGATCAGCGAGTTTTGCCCGGCGTTCAGGGAAGTGCTGTTGAGCGTCAGGCCATTTTTGCCGGTCAGCGTGCCGTCGACAATCATCTGACCGCCGCCGATGTTCAGCCGGTCACCGGCAAACAGCGAGCCCTGTTCACCCACGGTCATCTGGTCAGCAACCTGCAACCCCAGCCCCTGCTGCGAACCGATCAGCCCCTGATTGCTGAGGGTGCTGGCAGTAATATCTTGTTCGCCGCCGGACTGCATTTTGCCGCTGTTGTTCAGTTCGCTGGCGTTCAGGATCTGTGTACCCCGCGCCTGTATCAGGCCGCCGTTGGTCAGTTTTTGCGTGGTAAGTTGCGTGTTGCCGCTGGCGGCCAGCGTGCCGTTGTTGGTCATGTCGCCCGCACTGACGCCCAGATTACCGCCCGCCGTCAGGCTGCCGTCCCACACGCCGTTATTACCCGCCTCCGCCTGCACATTCCCGACAGCGTAAAGCTTAGCGCTGCTGGCCGAACTCAATGAGCCGCTGCTGAGCCGCAGGTTTTGTCCGGCGCGGACGTTCCCGCCGAACATCGCACTGTTCTGCACGCCGATATCCGCATCGGTACCGGACTGAATCTGCGACCCTGCGAGGGTGGAAAGTTGCCCGAAACGCCCGGTCAGTTGGTTGTCAGTCGACAACAATCCACCAAGCTGCATTTCTCCGGCAGTGAGGGTCAGGGCACCGCTGGCCTGCACCACCCCGCTGTTATCCAGCGTTGTCGCCTGAAGATCTTGCGTTCCCTGCGCCTGCAGCGTGCCGGTATTGGTCAGCCGCTGCGTGGTGATACGGGCGTTTCCGTTTGCGGCGATCAGTCCGTTATTGGTCAGATCTCCGGCGTTCAGTTGGAGATCTTTCCCCGCCGTCAGCTTGCCCTGCCACTGGCTGCCATTACCTGCGGTAGTATGAATATTGCCTGCCGCAGATACCTGCGCGGTATTGCCTGAATTGAGCTGGTCAGCGGCC
>Ga0247732_10000156_pt1 | contig 43201 bp, 58 predicted proteins | sample UWRJL163409C2_FD_180940 | JGI IMG/M metagenome (GOLD analysis project Ga0247732, IMG submission 180940) | Plant litter microbial communities from Arlington Agricultural Research Station in Wisconsin, United States - UWRJ-L163-409C-2 | ecosystem: Environmental > Terrestrial > Plant litter >...
CGCAGCGCATTGAGGAACTGTCGCCAGAAGCTCGCGCCATTCTTGCCGAGATACTTCGCGACATCACCCACTATGCGCGAGAGCACGCCCAGGTCAGTTGGCGTAAAAACAAGGGACCGATGGCCCTCTATTGGAAGGCGGTCGGCGCCTATTCCGAGCACATCCGTCGCGCCGTCCGACCCGCACGAACGCGGAGGGCTACCCCATGAAGACTCTGGACCGCGCCCTCATCACCTTCACCATCGTGGTGCTAGCCGTCTCCGCCTATGGCAGCTATCGCCAGCGCCAGGCCATGGATGCGCTGATCAAATCCAACCTCATCCTGATCGAGGTGCTGGTGCGCGAGGAAGGGCCAGGCGCATGAGCAAGCCCGTTCCCGCATCGAAGCTGGTCGAGCGCTACGGCTTCACCGCGCGCCACTGGACGCGGCTCGCGGCGCAAGGCAAGGTTCCAGGCGCTCGTCAGCCCTTTGGCGCCAACGGCCGCTGGGTGTTTGACCCGGAGGCCGTCGCGCGCTGGTGGGAGGCCCAGCGCAAGCAGGTGAACGAATGGCCAATGTCTACAAGCGGGGCAACACGTGGTGGGGCCGGGCGCAAAAGAACGGTGAAGAGTTTCGCCGTTCCCTCGAAACACGATCTGAGAGCGTCGCTCGCGAGCGTCTTAGGACGTGGCTCGACGAGCTAGACGCCTCTGCATGGGGCGGCCGGCCGAAGGTCACCTTCAACACCGCCGCCGACGTCTTTATCCGCGAGCACGGCCCCACGCTGCGGCCAGGCTCGCTCAAGCGCTACGGCTCATCCATCGTCTGGTTGGAAGAGCGCTTCTCCGACAAGCTCATCGCATCGATATCGACAGCGGATCTGCGCGAGTTTGAGACGTGGCGGCGCTCCATGGGCGCGGCGGCGCCGACCGTGCGGCGCGACCTCGCCTGCCTGTCGTCCATCTACGGATTCGCGATCGAGAAGGAATGGGTAGACGCCAACCCGGTGTCGCCCTTCCTCAAAGCCCGCAAGAAGCGCGGCTTGCGCGAGAGCCCGTCACGCACCCGCTATCTCACCCGCGCGGAAGAGGCCCGGCTGCTGGAAGGCGCCATCGCCCGCGTGCGCGACGCCATACTGGTGGCGATCTATTCCGGCCTGCGGTCAGACGAGCAATGGGGGCTGACATGGGACCGGGTCGACCTGGCGCGCAAGCAGGTCGTCATCCCGAAGGAAATGGCCAAGGGCAAGCGCGAGCGCACCGTCATCCTGCTCGATCCGGCAGTCGAGGTGTTGAAGCGGCTCCCCCGGCATATCCGCTCGCCGTTCGTGTTCTTCCACGGCGGCCCGCTGCCGAGCAAGAAGCCGGGCGATGCACCCCGGCGGGTGTCGCGGACCACGAAGGACGGCGACCGTTTCAACCACATGCTGCGCGGTTTGAAGAAGGCGGCCGAGCGGGCCAACGTGCCGGATCTCATCTGGCACGATCTGCGCCGGACCCATGGGTGCCGGTGCATTCAGGAGCAGAACTTCTCCATGGAGATGGTCCGCGACCAGCTCGGGCACTCCAGCGTGGTGCAGACCGAGAAAGCCTATGCCTTCCTTGAGGTCGAAGCACGCCGCACACGTGCCGGCACAATTCCCGGCACAGCCGAGAGCGAAACGGTTCACGACGTGCAAAGCGTTGTGAAACCTCAACAGGGCAAGCGGCTGGCGACAACCAAGAAGAAGTGAAGCCAGCCCGTCAGGCCGCACAATAACCGGCACAGTGTAAGGGGATTGCCGCTTTTACCGGCGTAAAATCAATGGCTTATAAGCTGCGCCAATCGGATTTTGATTCCCCCATGCGGAGGTTCGAATCCTCCCGCCCCAGCCAAAAACTTGAATGAAATCAACGATCTAGTCATCGGACATTTCGGACAAACCGGAACAGAGCGCGAATTCCGGACGCACAAAAGCCGGCACAGTTGGCTCACGGGCGCTCAGCTCTTTTCCCCGATTCTGCGGATATCCCCACTGTCCACCGCCCTCGTGATGGACAGTGAGCCACGGCCGGCGCTCGATATAGTCGGGCGGGCCGCCGGACTAGTGAGTCGGAGCCGTCCCTTCCGACAACAGACGGAGACGCGCCGATGACGTTTTACGAATTCATATTGAGCCGGAAGGCCTCCGACACCCCGCGTGGAGACTTCGTCGGTGACGTGAAGAGGGATCGGGATTTTCCCAAGGATGTCGCGGACTGGGACCGGCTTCATCTGTATTTGTCGATGAAGGCAGGCAGCAACGCCGAAGCGGTTCTTAAGGCAGCAAAACCAGTGTGGCGCGCCTATGAGCGGGAGGTCGGCAAACTGGCGTAGCAAAGCGCGGGCGCCAGATTCTCTCCCAGGTTGGAGTTAGGAGAGAAGTGCCCCGAACTAGTGTTTTCAACGGCTTAGGTATCGGTGAGAAAGATAATTGGCGCAGGGCGCTGCAAGGGTTTGCAGGGCCTTTCTTTCCCACTTTCTGGGCCGCTATTCGAGATCGTCGGGCGTTTCGCCGTAGCGCGCCAACTCCACGGCCGGCTCGAAGTCGCCGAGGTTCGGGTCCCCACTTCGGGAAAACGCAATCGCACCGACGTTGCCTTCAGCGGCGGCCATCTCACGTGCGCGGCTTTTCGCCTGGGCGGCGTTCTGACACTCGACCGGCTCCAGTCCGAAAAGCTCGTCGAAGCCGTTTCGGATGAACGGGATCGCGACGTAATAGGTGACCTTCGCCATAACTTCTCCCTGCTACTTGGCCTTGCGATCTCGCCGCAGGGCCTCGCCTTTCCAGGCCGTTGCCGCATCCAGTCCATCTAAAGCTACGCCGTTGGCGTCTTTCGCTCCGCAGATGCAGCACCGCATGAGCCGCAGAAGGCGGTCGAGGCTTTCCATCTCGGCGACATTGGTCATCTGAATAAGCTCGGCCGGGCTGAATACGGTGCGATGACCGCATGAGCACTGCACGCCCATCAGTTGGTTCTGGTGCCGAAGCCGGTAGATATTCCCATCCATGTTCCAACTTTGTTCTCACCCCATAAGGGGTGTCAAGCCCGCCTTGGAACGCAAAAAAAGCCCCGCCATCCCGAGGGAAGGCGGGGCCAGTCAGACAGGGAGGCCACGTCAGAGGACGGGGGCCACTACACCCGGCCGGATGGCCGGATCTGTTGCGCCGTTAGAGGGCGGGCGTGGGGATAACTTCCGGCTGTCATAGGCACAGCGGATCAGTTGCGCGGCCAGGCGCTCAGCCTCTTCCGGAGTCAGCGTCTGGCAGGTTTCGGTTGGCGCGATCACAACGCCGAAGGGCCTCGCCCAAGCGCGGATCTCCATCAGCGCGGCCCTCGCCGACGGGGCGGGCGCACCGGCTTTGGCGGCAACTGATCGAGCTTCACTGAAATCTCTTCCAGCAGCTCGGTCATGCGGTCCTGCTCGCCCTCGCGGCGGTCGGCGATCGCCTCGCGCACGGCCTTGGTGAGATCCTTGAGAGCCGCCGCCACGTCGCGGAACGTGTCGGTGTCGACCAGCGTAGCGCCGAGGATGGACGTGGTCGGGTCTGGCGGGGCGGTCTTGAGAGCGGTGCCGGCAGACTTGTTGCCTGAGAGTGCCGCGAGCAACGCGAGCGCGAGGCCAACGATGGTGACGGCGTCAGCGACGTTGATACCGAGCATCGAAAGCCGCCCTATAAATCGAGAGAAGGTCGGCCAGGGCGAGCGGCACATAGACCGCGAGGCCTGTGGTCACTACGCCATCGGCCATGAAGGTGCCGGCGAGCAGGAACAGCGAGATGTTCGTCCACAGCAGGAAGCCGGCCGTGGCGCCGATCATCCTGACAATGGGCGTGCGCGGGTAACGCCCATTGATGAACAGGGCGGCGACTCGCGCCGCCCCGGCGAGGCCGAACACCAGCATGATGTCGGACTCGCTCAAGCCGTGGCGAAGCAGCTCATGCATGTTGCCGGCGGCAATGGTGTCGCCGGGTTGCATGAGCACCAGCGCCCAGCCGATCATGACAATGGCCGACAGCCATTCGAGGCCGCGATCGGCGTGGGTAGTGGGGCGCGTTCGTTGCCGCATGGCCGTCAGGCCCCGATCGGCTTCTTGGCCACCCAACGGCCGTAAAGGGTGATCGCGCCGCCGACGGCCGTCCCTGCGGCCATGGTGATGCCAATGATGGCCTCGGCATCCTCCGGACTGACGGCAAAGCCGAAAAGGCCAGCGGCACCCGCACCCATCGACACCAGAGCGCCGATCGTCACGCGAGACTGATACCAGGGCTCGGAATTGGTGGCGTGCGTCGCCTTGGCCACGATTTCCTTCACGACAGGGTTCTGGCGAACCTCCTGAATGACCTGCGAGGCGATCTCGCGCGACTGCTCGCGCGGGGCATTGTTGAGGGGCGAGCGAACGACTTGCTCGACCGCGCCACGGATGGCGCCGGTAAGGATGTCGGCGACGATCATTTGGAAAGCTCCCATGTGAAGGTGTGGCCTGCGGATTCGGCGAGCACGGCAAGGGCGGTCGCCATGCCGGCGATCATGGTCAGGGCGGCGTCCTCTGCCGGTGATGGGGCGGGCGGCTCACCCAGCTCCGCATCGCCGCGCCAACCGGCAGCGGTCCACCCGGCGGCATTGAGGGCGGCGAGGAAGGACTCGGCGTAGCCGGCGATGGCGGCGGCGCGGTCAGTGCCATTGACGACGGCGCGGGCACCGATGAAGTCATGGGCTTCACCGGCGAGGAACTTCTCCATGCTCTTGCCGGTGAAGTCGCCCTTGCCGCTGGCACCGGCAAGCATGCCCTCGAACAGGATGCGGGCGGATATGGCCGGATCGAGTGCGAGGCCGGGATTGCTCACGAGATCAATGCCGATGATCTCGCCCAGGCGGCGATAGTTGTCCTCGTGGGTGAGCTGCACGTCGCCTCGGCCGAACATCGACCGGCCCTTGGCATCGACCCGCCAGTACGGCGTCTTCACGCTTGGCAGCTTGCCGGCCTTCCACGCCTTCTCCAGCGCAGCGACAGCACCGGCATCCGTCGACGCGAGGGTCTCTCGCACCGGCTGCATGCGCTTGGCGGTCTCGTGGTAGCTGGTCGCCAACGGATAGGCGACGAGGTCGCGATCATCGAGATTGAGCCGTGCGGCCTCATCGAGCAGGCGGGTGAGGCCGCTAACTTGTGATTGGGTCAGCCGGCCGCCAAACAGCGACGAGCGCACCCGGTCAAAGAAGACCGTGCGGTTCATGAAGTGCTCCGAATATCAGGGTGCGAACGTAAAAAGCCGCCCGGTCAGGGCGGCTTGGGGTGGTTAGATTGCTATTAAGCAGCGGACGTCGTCAGTGGCCGTAAGCTTTCAGCAGCGCGCCAAGCGCTGCGGCGCCGAGCATGATGAACGACAGGATCATCCTCTGACGCGACGGCTGCCTTCGCCAGATCATGGCCATGCGGATGACGATGCGGGCGAGTTTGTCCATGCCCTCGGTGTAGCCAGATCGGCAAACGAGGGAAACCCACGACATCGGCGGCGCGTCATGCCGCCCACCTGAAATTGGGTCAGCCGGCCGCCAAACAGCGGCGAGCGCAGCCGACCAAAACGACCGTGCGGTTCATGGAGTGCTGCGGAAATGCAGATTCCGCCAGGTGGGGGCGGCTGGCGGTGTTAATCAAGCATCCGAGCTAAGGAGGCTCTAGGTTTAGGGCTTTGTCGCCTCGAAGATGAGCGCCCAATTCGTCATGGGCCGCAACGTCCCCAATGCATCGGTATAAGCGCCGCCCTCGCTGTCACGGAGGTTTCCACGAGGGCCCAACGACCGGCCGCCCCGGTGGGGATCGTCCGGGCGCCCAAACGCATAGCTCAAACGACTGCCACCGGGCGGTTCTTCGTTAAGGACAATGGTCACTTCAGTAGGAGACGTCACTGATACCGAGAGGATTGCATTTGGCACCAATGTTCCATCTTTGGTCCAGAGATCGAACCCCATATTGGGTGCCTCACTGATCCAATCCGTATCCAAAGCGACCGGGGGGACAGGTACGTAGAACGACATTCGAATCCGGGTGCCCGACCAAGTCGCTTCTTTTAGGTCAAGTGCCACAGGGGGCGTCGGTACGCCGCTTTCCCGCGCATGAACCAACTTGGCGAGTGCCCGACCAAAATACTTTCCGACATGCTGGTACGTCACATTCTTTGCGTGAACATCACCCGCAAAATCACCGAGGTACATGGGCAGCACGCAGTAGATTATGTCGCTTGCTAATCCAGCTTCTCGGATCGCAAGGGCAATTTCCGGCCGCTCGGGAGTGCTCGCTCGACCACGCGCGAGATATGCGCGATGACTGGCGGGTTGATAGGCAAGAAACGGCGGGACCCAACCATCCTTGGTCAAGGCGGCAGTATCGTTCGATATCGACGCAGCGAGTTCCTTCAGCCACTTGGTGTAAGTCTCGCGATCCGTTCCAGCCAGATGGTCGGTTTCACCGTGCGACATCAGCGTCGCCAGATAGCGGTAATCTTGACCTTCGGCCCGCGCCAGGCGCGCGCCCGCCTCGGCGTACTGAATGAGCCACCCATAGTTTGCTGACGGTGGCAGCAACACCTTGAGGCGCGCCCCGGACCGCCCGGCACTGGATCCCAGGATTGAGAAATCGAGCTTATTAGGATCGGCGCCACGCAATTCCGCTAGGGTGAATCGAAAGGTTTCCGCGGCAGCGGCTATGCCTGTCTCGCCACGCGCACTCTCACGCGTTTCCGCGAGAGGTACAAACCCATCCAGCAGCGGTGCACGCTTGGGCGGGCGCCGGACGCCCTCACGAAACATTACGTCGAACTGACTCGGTTGAGTGGTGAGAGCAGGCACGCCCAACGTGCCCAAACTCAAACTTTGCCCATACCCCACGATGTGCCAAATGGGGCGGCGCGGGCTGTTTTCGTGTTCCGGAGCAGATTCTGCTTCGCTGCCGCATGCCGAGACCACCAGCGCGATGCCGGACACCATTCTCCAGAAAAGCGAGCGCACCTAAGGGGTCACCACCGGCGAGGAAGCATCGGGCGAGCCCACCTTCTTTCGGTGCATTTTGCGTTCATTTATCCTCGCCGCCCTTCGTAAAGCTCGACGCCTCTGACCCGTCGCTTTGCGCCGGGCCTGCCGCGCCTCTTCGTCCTCGCCGAAGGTGCCTGCGACGGCACCATGCCCAGACTCACCAATCTTTTTATCCAAGCGCTGCGCTTTGCGAAAGGACATTTCGAGCTTCTCCTGCGGCAAATCGGATGTGCAGAAAAAGTGTTCGAATATCTTCATATTGAATGCAAGCACATGTGCATAAACATGCCGCCGGTCCGCATTCCACTGATGATTGAAGGCATGCATGACGATGTCGTAGCTTGGGAAATAAAAGAGGCGATCATCATTTGGCGATGCCTCCTGATAGAATTCATCAACTGCCGATCTGATCGTCGCCTTTGAGACGGCATTCGCTGCAATTGCGGTAACCGGCCGGAAAGTGGCCGCAAGAGGAATCGGCGAAACGGTGAAAACCACCGTTGCATTCGGCCTATATGTTCGGATCAAGCTGTGTATAGCTCTGATATTCGCAAGCGTCTCAGCATGTGTCGCCACGCGAAATTTGTGTCGAGAAGCGTCGTATTTTTCTTTGGGTATAGCGCGCCAGAACACTTCCCCAGTGGGCTCGTCGTACCAAATCTCGCTCAAGCCAAGCGTAATAATGAAAACTTCCGCTTCGTTAAAAAGTCTCAGCGTGTCGGCGTGAGCTGACTCCGTATAGCCAAACTCTTCAGCCTCATAGCCATGCCATAGATCTTGCGACGGAGTCTTGTTGAGCCACGCCCACTCAAACTGCTGGCGAATGGCATGAGTATGCACCATGCCATCGCCCATGCGGGTAACGTAGGCCTTGTTATCCTTACGAGTAAGAACGTTGAAGCCCCGTTTATGAAGATACTTACTAATATTACCGGCGAAGCAGGACCCAAACGCAACAATTGGAGCGCTTTTTGAGATGTATGGCTCCTTAGGCATCCACCCACGCGTCAAATACTGCGCGAGTGCGAACGATTTATCCAACGAGCTGTCATTTGGATAAATGTTCATGGTTGCCCCCCGGAAGAAGGAACCACTTACCCTTTTAACGACGCCATCGTGGGTAATATCAGTGCCTGCCATCTGGCCCCCCACCGGTAAATGCGGAATGATCGAGGCTAGACAGCACATCCCTCTAGGTCAAGGAGAGTCCTAGATGATGCTATTCATTTAATGGTTGGTGGTATCGGAGGAAATACTCCTAGAAGCCCCGTCCGTTCATCAAGGCCTTTAGGTCAATGTGGGGATCCAAATGGCCTTCGAAGCCCTCAGCCGTTGGTGAGCTTTCGTGGCACTAGCGCCGTATTCTGGCTAGCGAACAAGTCGAAGCGGCACGCGTAATGGACGATCCGGGATACTCTCGTTGATGGTTTCCGGCAAACCCTCCCAGGCAGCCAGTTCATCCATCGCGGACGATTCGATCATCGCGAGCGCACTGGCTAAAGCGCGGCGGGCGACCTCACGTCCAGCAATATTCGGGGGGAAACATGATCCGTCCCCATAATCTATAAAAATTTCTTGATCAGCAGAGCGAACCAGAACCACTATTGGTATTTCTTCTATTTTCTCCACTGCTTTTGCGAGCCGCTTTGCGGTAATAGCACGCCGCCTTTTATCCTTTCTCTCAGCAATACGATTTGCTTTCCGCAGCGCTCGTTTTTCAGCCGCACGCGTTGTCTTTCCGCCTTCAATTAGCTCCACGGACGACTCCTGTTACGGCCATATACGGGCGGCTTCTGTTGCGCGCGAGAAACCTTGCATACGCGAATAAGATTTGTCGAGACACCAAAGCAGCGTTTCGTGTGCTTACCGACTACGCCTTAATCACCCGCAGGCTCGTGCAGTGCCGGCCCGTGATGGCAGTTTGGCCAGTGCCAAAGCGGATGCCGGCAAAGCCCGCCGAGGCGATGGCCGCATCGGTCACCGCAATGACGGTCACGCCATTGACCTGCACACTGATCGCCGTGCCCTTCATCGTCAGGCGTACCGTCCGCGAGCCAGCCGACCAGTCGTCGGGCGAGTTGGCGAGCAGCGTCTGCGCCCCGGCGACGGCTTTATACAGATCCCAGCCGGAGCCGTGCCGGTAGCGGGCAAAGTACAGCGTCTGTTCGGTCCCGCTAGCTCGCCCGATGACGCCGCAGTCATCGGTCAGCGCGCCGACGAAATCGAACACGCCTTCCACCGCATAGTCGCTACCGGGCGGCGGCGTCAGGTTGCGATAAACCGAGCTCGACGTTTGCGACCGAACCCGATTGTTCAACACCACTGGCGAAACAGCGGCAGTGAACCCGCTCTGGAGCGCATAGCCCAACCCAATATCGGGGAGGTGCGCCAGTAGGAGGGCGCCATTCGCTGCCGTGAAGGTGTCCAGCAGCAGCGCAGAGAAGGTCCCCAGCGTGAAGCCGGACAGATGTACACCTCCTGTCGAGGACCCTGCCACGCCGAAACGCACGCCGCCGAAGCCGGGCTTGGTGACTTCAGTATCGGTGACGGCGATGCGGGTCGCCCCATCGACCTGCACGGATATCGCCGAACCGATCATGGTCAGGGAGAGTTTCCGCACCGTGCCTGCCAAGAAGGCGTCAGCCGAGGACGAACCCAGCAGGGTGGTGACGCCGGCAACGGTCTTGCTCAACTCGAAGGCAGCGCCGGCGCGGCTGTAATGCGCCCAATAGAAGGTGTTCAGCCGGGGGCTGGCACGGCCGATCACGCCGACATCGGCGGCACTGGTGTCGAGGCACACCATCTCGATCTCGACCGAATAGTCGGCCGAGGCCGGGGCGGTCAGATTTCGATAGACCGCATTCGTGGCCGGCCCGAACAGGCGGCCATTGGCGAACTGGGCATCGAGCGTCGGCGCGTAACCGGTCTGGCGTTCCCACCCGAGCCCGACGTCCGGCATCCGTGAGACGAGCGCGGCACCATCGGCACCATCGAGGAAGTCGACGACGGTCGCCGCCACGTCGGGATCGGGGCGCTTGGTCGCCGCCAGGACGGCCGTCGCGATAATCTGGTGACCAGCATCGTTCGGATGAATCTTGTCGGCGCCTATGATCGTTTGCCCCGCCAGCACCGCCGCCTTCATCGGCGTGTAGCTGTCGGCCCAATACACCCCGAATTCATCGGCAACCTGCTTGGACGCAGCGACATAAGCTTCGAAGCCGGCGCGCGACTGGCCATAGAAGCCCGCCGTTCCCGCCGTCGCCAGCCCATCGTCGATCATGTAGTGCGGCGTGACCACCACGATGCGGTTGCGCGGATAGCCCTCGGCGAGAATGCCCCCGAGAACCTCCCGGTAGTCGTTTATGTAGGCAGAGACGTTGAACCTGTCCGGGTTGGCGACATAGCGGGCATCATTGAAGCCGTAGGCGCTTATGACCAACTCGGCGGCGTTCGCCCCCATCACCGCCGTGGTGTAGCGGTCACGCCCATTGCTGGCGCGGGGTGAGCCGGACGAATCCGGGCTGTTCTGCAGCACCGTGCCCGAACTGCCCTGATTGTTCGGCACACCAGCGCTCAGCGCGGCAGCAACCAGATCGATGAACTGCTTGGCGTCAACCGTCGCTCCTTGGCCGCGCATGATGCTGTCGCCGAAGCCGACGAGGTTGACGACCGTCGCCGGCATCGGTGCCATCACGCGCGCCGTCGCCGTTACCCGGCGGGTTCCAGCCACCTCGGTGACCGAGATCACTGCCGTGATAGTCTTGCCGACATCGCCCGAGGCGACGACATAGGTGGGCCCTGTTGCGCCGGCGATCGGCACGCCGTTCTGCATCCACTGCCACACATAGGCGACGGACACCGGCCACAGCCCCAGATCGATCGTGAGCGCCTGCGCCAGCACGACCTGGCCGAGGATGACCGGCCGTATGAGCGGCCTTAGGTCGTTCACCGCGTAGAGATCGGCCTTGCGAGCGACCGATTGCGTGAGCGCGCTGAGGGCGGCAGCGCCGCCCAGCTGCGCGCCCAGCAGCGCCACGAGGCTGGAATAGCTGATGCTCCGCAGCAGGCCATCCGAGGTGCGCCGCACGGCGACCTGATCGGTATCCACCAGCGACGTGACGGGCGCCGCGCCAGCAATGGAGCTTGGCACGTCGACATTCTCGATGTCGCCGATGCGCGCCCACCCGATGGGATCGAAATTCCAGGCAAACTGCCCGCGATCGGAAACGGTCAGACCCGTCACCGGGTCCGTGTGCTCGCCGGCGTCGGCAAAGCTGCGCGCGGGCTGGCCGGCATAGCTGCCGGTGATCGCGGCAAGGCCGGCCCATGAGCCTTGGTCGATCGGCTCGGCCGCCGGCCCGGTCGGGCCTTCTGGTCCGGCAGCGCCCTCGGAAGCCCAGAAGTCGATCGACGCGATATCGACCGAGCCATCCTCGCCATAGGTCCGCGTCATGGCGCGGGCGTACCGCGCGTTCGCCGGGATCACATAATCGGCCGCCTGGTCGATCGAGAACGTTGCCTGGGTGATGTGCAGGCCCGACGCCACGGTGATAACGCCCTCGTACACGATCAGCGTCGAGATGGTCGCCATATTGGCGTCCAGCCAGCGGATGGCGCACTGGATGGCATGGCCGACCGGGTCGGCTGGCGTGACGGTGCGACGAGCGGTCCAGCGGCAGGAATACAGCAACCCCGGCTCGATCGCGTCGTTCTGCCGGCGGGCAATGATGCCCACGCCGACGATGCGACGGACCATGCCATCGGCACCGACCACTGACGTGCCGATCGTGAGCGGCGCCAGCGCCTCGGCACGGCCGCTGATCGACGAGGTGAAGGCCTCGGGATTGTCACCAGGCCGCGCCGTGGCTGATCGATTGATGCCGGCCCGGAGCAGCAGCTTGGCCGCTTCGAGCGACGTCAAGGAGGCCTTGCTGTCGACCTCGTTGGCCTTAGAAATTGCGGAGTTGGTCTTGGTTCGGATCACAGCTGCGCCGTCGCCCGATCCGATGGGATCAATCGCCATGTCGCTCTCACATTTTCAGGAGGTAAGGCAGCGACCTGGCATGCTGAGCTGCCGATGCCGCAGGGAAAGACTGGATGAAATGTCTATGTTAAAGGCCTGTCAGAGTGCCCGCGCAGGAGAGCATTACCCGTGTCTGCCGCACCTCGAAGAAGCCGATCTTATGAAGGAATAGGTCAATGGCTATTCAAGTGACAGCGATCAAAAGCGCTCAGTTCCGCGAGGAAGACGCTTCGCTATTCATGACGTTGGCGGACGATGCCGGGGATGAATGCACCCTTGAACTGTCCGGGTCATTGATCGTCGTGCTTGCCGGGTTCGCGGGGATGGCGACACAGGCACTTGCAAGCGAAGCCACCTCCGCCAGAGCGACGGGTTTTCGGCACGTGAACAAAATGGCGGCAGATGCGGACGGCGCTTCGGTCAGCATCCAAATCACCGACGCTCATGAAGAAGTCCACGAATTCGGATTGAATGAGCGTATCGCCAGTACTCTCCACCAGGGCCTCCGGAAATCGCTCGAAGTGCTACGCAGAAAAATGACAGAGAGCGACGTCGAATTCGACGGTCCACTCGCCAAACTGTTGGAGATGCGCAAGCGGGGACAACGGTCATCGCCCTTCCCCGCTCCCCGTTCATAGTGCTTCGATGAAGCTGATGGTCGGGTCGGCGAACCGGCCGAGGTCAAGGTCGAGATCGCCGGTGTTCATGTCCGCCGGTACGCACAGGCAGACGATATCCTTAAAGCGAAGCTGGGCAGTGACGGCCAGAGATGCCCGCAGTGGCGGCATGATATCCACCTCATAGGTGGCGACGTCCTGCGCAACGGCATCGGTGGTCGGCAGACCGGCTTCCGCTGCCTGGTAAAAACCGGTCGTGCTTACGATCCGGTTGATGCGGTACATCTGCGAACCGCGATTGAAATAATGCCCGGCCTTAAGGATCAGCGCAGTCTCGAACGTCAGTCGAGTGGCGCGGCGAGCGGCGGCAACGGTCAGCGATGCCGTACTGGTGACGTCGATGCCCTGCGGCGCCTCGCCCCCGCACACCTTCACGTCGATGTCCTCACCCGAGCGCAGCCGGTCCAGCATCGAATTCCAGTCGCGAACCTGCTGCGGCGTGCGGATCGGCACCGTGTAGGAGATGCGCCAGAACCCAGCGTCGCTCATTACCCGCTGCTCGCGCCCGGTGCTGGTACGCCCTCCGCTCTTGGTGAAGCTCGAAAGGGTCACCGCAGCATTGCGCGGCACCAGCGAGGTTGGCCACGTGACTGTCATGGCTATTCCTCAATAACGGGAACGACGACACTGCCGGCCGATACCGGCGGGGTCGTTTCAATTCCGGAGCCGTTGAAGGCGGTCACCCACACGCGATAAGTGTCGGGATCGAGGCCTTCAATGGTGAAGGTGTCTATGGTGTTCGCCGCGCCGTAGCGCGTCGCCACCAGATCGGCGGAGGTGAACACGGACGACGTGCCGAGATAAATCTTGGCGCCCCGATAGTTCGCGCTGTTGCCGCCGCGCCAGCGCACATCGATGTCGCCGGTGTCCTCATCCGCCGAAACCGTGGTGACTTGCGCCGCCGGGGTCGGGTCGACCGCATTGGCGACAGCGTTCTCAACCATGGCCCAATTCGACACCCGACCGCCCGTGCCGCGATACCTGACGCGAAGGTCATAGGCCGCACCTGCGCTGACGCCGACGGCCTCGGCCGTGTTGTCATCCTGCGACACCGGAATGCTAGTCCAGGCGTTCGCCCCGTGCGGCGATATCTGTGCTTCGGCCTGAAGATCAAGCCGTGGCTTGGCGTCCCATGACAGTAGAATGGCCGCCACAAGATCACCGCCGCCGGTGGCACGAGACGACGAAGCCCAGATGACACCCGCAGGCGGAAACAGGGTGAAGACAGGCGCGGGGGCAGGCACGGCCGGTGCCGTACCTTCCTCGGTAGCCGGGTCGAACGCATAGGCGTCGGGTCCGAATGACGACAACTGCAGCGAGACCGACATCGTGCCGGGATCAAGCTCCACGTTGAGCACCTCGAACGTCTCGTCGATGCCGGCATCGCTTATTTGCACGCGGATCCAGCGCTGATCCCAGGCATTGAGACCGTGCAGGTTCGTGCGCAGCGTGATCTGCCAGCGCGGGCTATTGCGGTGCTGGATGATCTTGGCCAGCCGGCGGGCGAGATTGTGGTGTTGAACCTCGTAGGTGTCGACGCTTTGGGACAGTTCGCCCTGCTCGGCTATCAGGGCCTCATCGCGCCACGGATCGGAGGTGGCCTCTGAGTAATCCTTGGCCGGGTTGGTGTACTTGATGATGACGATATTCGAGGCGGAGAACGGCCCGCTGCCATCGGTGATCTCGTAACCGAGGATGTGATCGTCGGAAATGGTGACGCTGGTCGCCACCCATTTGCCTGCCAGCACCCCGATCTTGCCTTCGCCGGTCAGGAACAACCGGCCATCCATGGCGCGCAGGATGCGCTCGATCACCGAAGCCGGGTCGGCCTCGAAGCTGTAGGACAGCGAGCCGTGATAGCGCGGTATGGAGCCGCCTGCCTTCAGCCCGGTTGCCTCGTCGCAGACATTGGCGGCCGCGATGAACAGATCGGTGTCGATCAGGCTGGACGAGATTCGCGCGCCATCGGCGTGGGTGAGATAGTCCCGCAGGATGAGCGCCATATTGGCGGTCCAGGCCGTGGAGCCGCTGCGCGGGTCATACACCCGCACCCCGCGCATGACGGCGTTCACCTGCGGAATGCGCTCCGGGTAGACTGCGCTGAAATCCTCCTGCACCACGGCGCGGGCCAGGATATGGGCATAAGCCAGACCCTTGAGCTGGTGCGCCGTCGACCAGACGTCGGTCCCGAAGCGCTCTATCAGCATGGCGACCGCGCTTTGAGTGCTTGACCCGCGATAGGGATAGATACCGACGCCGCGCGAATTCTGCGGCGCATCGACCGCCATGCCGCTGTCGCCGCCGGACAGCGAGTAGATATTATTGTCGATGTAGAAGGTCTCATAGGCGTCGATGAGACCCTGACCAAACACCAGCAGCTGGTGCAGATTGCCGTTCTCGGTCTCGATAAACACCAGCGACCCGCCCGCCTTCAGGCGGCCATAGTGCCGGGTGCGGGCTGACACCGATTGCCGAATGATGCCGGACACATCCTGCGGGCGGGGCGATGTCGGCTTCTCCCCGAATAGCGCATTGGCTGCATAAGACAGGCCGAGAGACAGGCCGATCCCGATGACGCCGGAAGCGATCACACCGAGCCCGGTGAGTGCGGCCGCCGTACCGAAGAGCGCCGTGGTTCCCGTGGCGACCGCGAGCGCGCCGACGATAGCTCCGGGCATCAGATGCTCCACGCCGCGACGACGCGGCAGTCTCGAATGGCGGCGATGCCGCGATGTGCCTTGATTGCCCAGAAGCCGGCCTGCGTGCGGATGGCGCCCCACCACCGGCCAGCATGGCGAACAACTGCAAAATCTCCGGGCACCGGTTTCGTGGTGCGGCGCGCTCCAACGGATCGGGCCAACTTCTCCACCAGCCGCGGCAGGTTCCGATTTGCCGAGAGAATGGCCGAGCAGCTCGCTTCGTCGACATAGGCGCCGCGAAGGTGTGCGGCCGGGTCGGAGCCGTGATTGACCTGCCACCAATCCGCGAGCATCAGCGCGCAATCGAGCACGCCATAGCCGAAGGGCTGCCGCGCCAGGTCGGCGAGGAAGTCGGAAAGCGAGGCGCGCATGCTCAATAATCCGGGAAGATAATGGTCTTCTGGTCGATGCCGGCGACGCGCTCCAGCCCCCGATCGCCGGGGTAGCGCTGTTGCTGGTCACGGTCGGTGAGGTATCCGAAGCCAGGCCGCCGACGGGTCACGAAGGGTGTCTCCGCCGACACCGACACGGTGTAAACCGGCCCGTCTTCTCCCTGCGCCATGGTCTGCGTCAGGCGATCCATTAAGCGCATCGAGACGGCGTAGGGCGAGTCGAGCGTCTGCCACGCCTCATCGAAAAACTGGAGATAGACCAGCACGGCGCGCCCGTAATATTCCTCGCGCTCTCCGCGTGCGATCGACGCGAAGCGTGCATCGACGCCGGAAAGGGTGAGCGTTTGTTCCGGCGCGGTGCCGTTGATGGCCTGCTGTAGCCCGGTCAGCGAGCCAAGACCCGCCAGTCCTTCCCAAACCTTGCTGTCCTGCGTGCCCAGCGGGCCGAACCCATTCCAAAGCCGTACGGTGCTGGAGGCGAACCGGAACTCGACAAGATAATCGAGCCGCACCAGCCGGCCCTCCATCTGCTCTTTGACAGCAGCGGAGAAATTCATCACGCGCCCCGCTGCTGGAAGCTGCCGCCGATGCCCGGCACCGCTCGCTTCATCTGCTGGGCAAGGCGGGCATCGCGAGCGTCAAGCTCGCCGCGCATCTGCCGCAGGACACGATCATCCACCGAGCCCTGCACAACGATCGAGGTGCCGCCGATCGTGATGGGGCCGCCACCCCTTCCCGAAAGGCTGGGCAGGTTCGGCACACCGACCGGGCCACCAGAGGCCATCCGGCCGATGCGGCCGGAATTGATGGCATCGAGCAGCGGGCCGAATTTGCGCGCCTGTGAAGCACGCACGACGAACTCCCCATTGCTCAGCATCATCGGGATGCTGTCCGATGTCCCCGTGCCACGGCCCCTTATGCCGCCGCCAGTCGCAGCGTGACCGATGCCGCCAGCGCCAACGCTGCCCCCGGTGGCGAGCCCACCGAACAGGGCGCCCAGTACCCCGCCGCCGCCACCTGCGTCGAAGAGGCTGTTCAGCGCCATGTCGAGCATCTTGTCGAGAACGCCGTCCAACGCGTTCGACAGAGCTTCCGCCGCGCTCGTGCCTTGCCGCAAATCCGAGACGAATCCACCAAGGGCGCTGCGGCCCATATCGTTGATGTCACCGAAGGTCTGCCGAGCATCCCCAAGCGCCGCCGTCTGCTGGCCATACGCATCGGCGACCTGCTTGATGGCCGCTATCTGCTCCGGAGCGAGCTCAATGCTCGCCAGGTCGGTCTCGCCTTTACGGCGGGCTTCCTCGCGGAGGTCATAGAGCGCCGACTGTTCGAGTTCGAGCGCCACCCGGCGGCTTTCCTGTACGGCGGCCCCCTGGCCAATCATCTGCTGCTCGGCGGCGAGCGCGGCGGTGCGATCGCGTACCGCCTGAATGTCGGCGGTGAAACGGTCATCAGCATCACGACGCGGAACCTTGGCGCCGCCGGCCTTTTTCTGCCGCTTGCCTAAATCGGCGGGTCGGGCGGTTGGTGTCGGGGCGCCCGGCATCGCGATGCCGCCCGAGAAGTTCAAGCCATCCTGGGCGCCGCCGCCATAGGCTTCGATCGCCGCCGTGGCGACAGCATCGATGCGCGCAACTACCTGCTTCTCAAGCGCCGCCTCGTCGGCGGCGAGCTGGGTGCGAAGTTCAGTGACACCCGCAGCCGACATTCCCCCTCGGGCTGGCCGGCCTGTAGTATTGACGTTAAGCCGGCGCTGCGTCTCGGCGAGTTGACCTTGCGCCGCGGCGACTGGGTCGCTGATGGCGAGGCCGTTGATAATGCCGGCCATCGCCTGGAAGGCCTGCGCAACCCGTCCAGAAGCCCCAACGGCTTGATCCATCTTTCCAACAATCGTGGCGAGCGAGGTACCGAGATTGCTAAGGGCCTGATCGACAGTCGGTATCGAGGTCGAAAAAGCCCGCTCGATATCGGGCGCACTCTTGATGATGGCGTTGAACACTCGATCGGCAACGAGTTCACCGGCCTCGGCCATTTCGCGCAGCGCGCTGACATTGACGCCAAACTCGGCCGCGATCGCCTTCGCGATGGGCGGGGCATTCTCCATAATGGAGTTGAATTCGTCGCCGCGCAGCACGCCGCTGGCAAGTGCCTGGCTGAACTGTCTGGATGCGGAAGAGGCCTCGGCAGCCGCCGTTCCCGAAAGGATAAAGCCCTTGGTGATGGTCTCGGTCGCGACACCGACCGCCGCCTGCGACACGCCGAGTTCTGCTGTCGTCGACAGCAGCCGTGTGTAAAGCTGACCCACACCCTCAAGTGGCGCCCGAGCCCGCATTGCAATGGCAACAATCTCATTCTGTGTGCGAGCGACGCCCTCGCCCTCAACGCCGAGCGCGCGCAGCCGATTGCCCAGGTTAGTATAGGCGTCGGCCGCCTTGGTGATTTCCGCCACAGTGATGATGCCGGCCGCAGCTCCCGCCCATCCCTTTAAGCTGCTGCCGATCGATGCCTTGATGGTCGTGGCCAACCGAGACATGGAGGCGTCAATTTTCTTGCCCATGGTAGAGAATTCTCGCTCGACCCGGTTTGTGGTGCCAGCGATGTCCGATTCCAGCTTCTTGAGCTGGCGCCGAATGTTGGCCGTGTCGGTGCTGATCGAGATGATCAGGTCATCGGTTTTGTCGGCCATAGGTCACCCGTATTTTGCGAGAAGGTCAGCGATCTCGTCGTCGCTCGGCGGCTCAATGGCCGGCTTCGCGCCATTGGCTTCAGCGAAGCCCTCATGCGCGGCGACAAACTCAGTGAGGGTGGCCGCCCAGAACTCCGCCGGCTTCCAGTGCAGCGCTCCGAAGGCGATTTTCATCCATCGCCGCCAGGGGAAGGGCTCGCTCAGCCCGTTGTCCCGGCGGCTTCGGCGTTTCCCGACTGGCCCTCAAAATGATGGCCCAGCGCCAAGGTGATCGCGTCGGCGATGGCGTCGAAGTGGGAGAGCTTCAACTGACGCAGCGCCGCCTCGCGGTCGCCCCCAACAGTCATAAATTGAATGGCGGCCATGGCGGCCGCCACCTCCACCCGCGTGAGCCGGTCGAAAAGCTCCTCCATGGATTTGCAGCCGAGCTGGGTCGAGACTGAGGCCAGACCTTCCATAGTAGCGGCGATAACCAGTTCGGTATCGCCGATGGTGAGCGCGACTTCGCCGCGCGCCCCGTTTACCGGAAGTGCCATGATCAGACCTCAGCGGTGAAGGTCAGCTTGCCGGCAGCGGAGAAGGTGGCGGAGAACTCCATATTGCCTTCCAGTTCGCCGGAAAACTCGAAGTCGGAGACCATCCACGGCCCCTTGAAGCTGCCGACGCCAGGCACGACGACATCGGCATTGAAGATCGTGCCGTCCTGCACATGACCGAGCAGGATGCCGCTGGGACCGCCGCTGACAAACTTGCCCGAGCCGCTGAAGGTGCGGCTGAGAATGCCGGGCACCGAGGTCTTCTGCACCGGGCCGGCAGGGTTGGTGCAGTCGGCCGTCGTGGTGTCGACCTCATTGGCCGACAGATTGAAAGTGCGCGCCGCGAAGCCGCACAGATTGGCGAAGACTTCGGGATCTGCCGCGTTGCCGATCTTGATGAGAAGGGCGCGACCGACAACCTGGGGCATGATCAAACCTCATAAAAAAGCCCGCGCGAGGCGGGCGGCTGGGCGGGATGGGAGCGACGGCTATTGCCGTTGCACGTAGGCGGCGAATTCCATGACGGCGTGGGTCGTCAGGCCGTCGGGGTCGGTAAACACCCGGTTCAACCGGTGCTCGATTGAACTAAGTATAAATGGCATCGGGAGCGTCACTGGCGCCTGATGCAGGGCGTCGGTCACAGCGTCGGCGATGGAGTTCGCCTCGTCGGCGTTTGGCTCTACCGACCAGCCGTGCAGCGTGATGTTGACATCGAAGGCGCGGAGGCATGTGCCATCGGCAGGCCGGACATCGACCGCGCCGTAATTGACATACGGCATCTTTCTGCCGGCCTTCACGCGGTCGAATATCTTCGCGCCGACGATGGCAGAAATGGCGCTGTCAGCTGCCAGCCAGGCTATGATCGCGGCCTTCAATTCGTTCTGCAGCGACGCCATTGCTAACCCTTCCGCACCTTGCGCACCGCTTTATTCACGGCCGTGGCGATCTTGCGCTTGGCCTTCCGCCGCATCGCCCGCCACGTAGGAAAGATGTGGGGCTGTGCCGCCGTGCCAGGGTGCTTGCTGCCGGCGAACTTGCCGCCATTGACGTGAGGGGCCGTGCCGAATTCGAGAAACCGCCAGATGTACTGGGCGAATAGGCCGGCGGCATCCAGGTCTTTGCTGGCACCGATACCCGTCAGCTTCTTGGCAGCGGGATTGTCCCGGAGATACCCACCCGCGATGCTATCCGCATACTTGTCAGTGGTACTCGATCCACGCGGTGCGCGGCTGCGAATGGCATTGGCAAGGTCGCGCGCGACGGCAAGCTTTGCGACTTCGGCCTGCTTTTCGGCCTCGGGCGCCAGGGTGCGAAGCCGGCGGTTCAGTTCCTCGCGCCCCAGAACCTTAGCCCGGATAGCCATCAGGTCGCGACGCCGTCTTGCACGAGGATATCGAACCATTCGCGCAGGTCGTCGGGGTCGCTGATGGCGCGGATGTTGAATTCCCGTGAGACGTCCCGCGCATCGACCATGCGCCAGTCGGTGTCGACCTTCACCGCGCGGGTCTGCGAGCTTTGCCGCACGGTGATGATGTAGGGCTGCACGCCCGATAGCCGCGACGCCATAACATCCTCGCCGCCACGCAGCGGCTTGAAGCCGGCCGCGACGGTGAACACCGTCTCGAACGGCCCGTCGCCATCATTGGTGCGCTGCTGGAAATGCACGCGGTGTCGAAGGTTGCGCGGCTTTACCATCAGCCGAATTTCCGAAGAGACGACAGCAGCGCGTCGAAGGCCCCGCGCCAGGCGTCGCCCTCGCGGTCATAATGGCCACGCACGTGCATCTTGATCGCGAGTTTCATGCGCTCTAGCGCGGCTTCGTCTAACTCGGTGCTGGCCTTGTACTGCACCCTGACGCTGTCACAGCCGAAGGTCACCGCCGGCCAGGTTGCACCCGATTTCAACCGGATGGCATTGCCGACAATCTCATAAAGCGCAGCACTTGCGGTTGCCGACGCTCCAGCGGTGTTGATGTAGAAAACCGACACTATTTCTTTGAGGTCTGGGTATGGCAGAGGCATCCAGCTATGGAAGCTGTCGAATGTCGCTTCCAGCGTCTGGAGTCCGATCGCGCGCCCGAGCCAGCCAAGCGGCCCGTCAATCTCGCTCTGCGCGGCGACGATAAGATCGTCGATCATCTCATTGTCGTCGGCGTGGTCTACACGAAGGAACGCCTTGGCGTCGTCGAGCGTGACGACCGGCTCGGGCGAAGAGATGACGCGCACCGGCATAGCTCAGCCGGCCTTGTTGGCGAGCTTGCGGTCGGCCTTGTTCTTCGGCGGCACCGCGGCTTTTTCGCCAGCGGTAATGGCGAGTCCGCGCGTCACCAGCGACCGGCCAGCGCCGTCTTCGACCTCGAATTCATCGCCTGGACGGATGCTGTCGGAACGCACCGCTGAGATATGCAGGGTGTCGATGGCCTTGAGCTTCATGGCAGTGACCTCCGTGGATGGTAAGAGCCCGGCCGAAGCCGGGCTCCATGCTGCTGCGGCCGAGGCCGGCTATCAGGGGGTCGTCGAAGCCGTGATGGCATCGCTGAAGTCGCCCTTGATGAAGGCTTCCGGACGGAACACCGCGAGCGCCAGGCGCTCTTCCGCCCGGATGGTCACGAGATTCTTGCGGAAGTTGTCGCTGTCCTCGGTCGAAATCTCGACGTTGGCCTCTTCGCGATCGAACACCTGCGCGCCGAGCTTGAACGCGCCGGTGAGGAACTTGTCGATCGTCATCGCCGGGGTCTCGACCACCGGCAGGCGCCACAGCGTGGACGGCCCGCCATTGACCGGGTTGCCGATGATGTGGCGACCGGTGGTGTCCTTCACCAGCTCGATGGTCGCCCAGTCGCTGGGATGCATCACGACGCCGGTCGGGGGCAGCTCAGCGAGGAAGGCCTGCAGCATGGCGAGGCGGATGACGTCGATCTTGGTGACGCCGGCGGGCAGGGTGATCGGCGGGGCATAGGCAGTCGCCTGCGTGTAAATGCCGTTCAGATCGGTGCCGGTGCCGCCGCCGTTGAGCAGCTGGCCTTCCTCGACATATTCCAGGCCGTAACGCAGCCGCCCATCGATGTACGAGCGAAGCTGCGGCACGTCGTCGAGGATCTGCTTGGTGGCGAGCACCCAGTGCGCGATCGTGGTCACCGGAGTGGTCACGATGTCGAACTTGATCTCCGACTGCGGCTTGGTCGCGCCGGAGGTTTCCGACACGGTCGCGGCACTGTTGGTGAAGCCGGTTTCCTTGACGTACTGGATCGCGTTCGACGAGGTGTTGCCGGGCGTCAGCAGGTCGCGGATGGTCATGCGGCGCTGCGGCGGCGTGATTATGCCATCGACCCGCTGCGGCACGATAAGGTCGCCGGCCGAGCCGTTCGCATCGGTGGCGAGCGCCGAGATGATCGCCTTCACCTGAATGCTCAGCGTGCCCTTGCGGCTACCGGCAAGCCAGTTCTTCAGTTCCTCGCTTTCGGCGACAAACTGACCAGCGGACTTGCGGCCCTGGCCGGCCTCGTCGCCGCTGGGGCGCACCATCTTCTGCTCGAGCGCGGTCATGCGCGCCGACAGTTCGCCATGCTTCGCCAGCGCGTCATCGGCCGACTTCTTGGTCTCTTCGCTGACCTTGCCGAGATTCTTGAGTTCGAGCAGCGTGGTTTCGCCGCTCTTTTTCACTTCGTCGGCCGCGCTCTTGAGGTCGAGCGCGAGCTTGCCGAAATCGACATCGGCGGCGCCGGCAGCGGCGGTTGCGGCGATGATGCCCATGGAGTGAGCATCGCCGGGGGCGAGGAACAGGAAGCCTGCAACGAGCAGGCACACAATCGCGCTCAGCGCGAAGTAGCGGTTGCGGTTGGACATCGGGGTCTCCGTCAGGTCCGGGGAAGGAAGGCCTGCACGGCGGCATGGAGCGCGCCGAGGGCCGGATCGGTCGCCTTGCCCTCGGACTCACTCCGAATGGCCTTCGCATAGCCGACAGAGGCGATCTGTACGGCCATCGCTTTGGGGACCCCTGCCTCACGCAGGAGGTCCTCGAATTCCTTGATCGGCATGGGATCGCCATCGCGCAGGCGGCGGGCGAATTCTTCCATGCGCTCGGATTTCACATTCTCGACGCCGGCTCGGCGATTGGCCGGAAACGACACGATCGAGACCTCCATCAAACTCACCTCGAGGAGTTTGCGGGGGCCGCCATTCTCGGCCGGCTGTGTATCGACTTCGTGATAGCCGATCGACAGGCCACGGATGGCGCCCGCCTTGAGCAGGATTTTGGCCTCGTCCGCCTTCTGCACGCCGGTGAGCAGGCGACCCTTACCCCACAGGCCCTTGCCGTCCTCGGCCATGTCTTCCCAAACGCCGATCGGCGTCCAGGGATCATGCTGCCACAGCATCAGCGGCTTGGTGCCTTCGCGACGGTGCTTCGCCAGACTGGTGGCGAAGGCGCCGGGCTCGACGCTCTCGTTGTAGCTGTCGCGGACACCGAATACCGAGCCGTAGCCCTCAAAGGTGCCGTCTTCCGACAGATCCTTGATCTGCAGGGCAAACGCTTTGGTCTTCATCTATGGCTCCTAGACGGGCTCGCCGGGGGCAGGCTGCACCGCGCGGGGCGGCGTTTTGCCAAGCTGGTCGAGGGGGACGAGGTTCGATTGCACGGTGAGCGCGTCGGCGCCGTCCCGACGCTGCAGGTTCTCTTTCCCGCGAATCTCGTTGCGGTCCATGATGCCGTTCTGAGCGAAGGTGTTGTAGAGCGCAGCGCGGCCTTGGCTGTCGGCGCGCAACAGGCCTTCAAGGTTGAATTCAGCGAAATAGCGAAGGCGCTCGGACGGCGACAACAGCTGCTTTTTCACCGCCTGCTCTATCCGCGTCAGGTAAGGACGCAGCGAGAAGGTCAGAAATCCGATCATCTGCTGTTCAAGCCCAGTGCCCCAGCTGGTCGACTTTTCGGTGTGGCCGACCATGAAGGGCGGCACGCGGAACCACCGGCAGATTTCCTCGACGTGGAAGGCCCGCGTCATCAGCAGCTGCGCATCCTCGGGGTTCATCCCCAACGGCGCGAACTTCATGCCGGCTTCCAGCACCATAAGCTTGCCGGCATTGGTGGAGCCCATGAAGCGCTCGAACAGCTTGGCTATTTCGCCGCGCTGGTCGGGGGTAAGCCTCGCTTGTCCGCTGTCGATGAAGCCGGCGATCTGCAGCCCACTGCCAAATATCTTGGCGGCGGCTTCATCGGCCGCCATGGCGGCGCCCATGGTCTGGCGCGCATAGCTGACAGGCGAGAGCCCAACATCGCCGCCGACGCCGAACCCACGCAAATGGAAAACCTGATCCTCATCGAGCTCGCGCTCGCCTTTCGGCCCGGCATAACGATAGATTCGGCGACCGGTTGTCGAGCGGCGCACCTTCATGCGGTCGGGTCGCAGCGGAGAAAGTGACACCAGGCGGTCGCCGATCATCGACTTTTCCGCGTAGCCATTTCCCTCAAGGCAGAGGCAGGCGACCATTCCCTCCCAGAATTCGGCCGCCGTCTGGTCGCTGTTCGGGCTGTCATGCAGCAGGTCGTACAACGCCGAATCTCGTGCTGGCCGCTTGTCCTCGCCATCCCTCTCGAAAACACCCAGCGGCAGGGTGCCGATGGTCTCGGAGAGCAGGCGAACGCAAGCCCAGGCAGTCGCCAGCTGCAACGCTGTGTCGGGCGTGACTGACTTGCCGCTGGCACTTACACCTCCCGCCAAGGCCGATGCGAGGGTTTCAGCGTCGTCTCGGTTCGACAGCTTGACGTTCCGCCGGCCGAATATTCCATCCCAGATGCTCATCCGACCATCACCGCATTCTTGAGATAGTCGTCGAGGTCAGCGACGACGGCAGCGGTCGGATTCCGGCTCATCAGCATGGCCGCATTGAAGGCCGCAACGAGCGGATCGATCTTCGCCTTGCCGGCAATTTCCTTGGTGATGAGGATGGCGTTGCCACGCTGAACAGCCGCCGCATTGCCCACGCACCACGTCATCAGATCCGAACCATCATGCCAGAACGTCCCATCCTTGAGCTTCCGCTCCAGCCCCCAGACCGCTGGTGACAGTCGCGAGCCCTGGCCGATCGACGCCAGTTCGTCATCCACGATGCCGTGCGCCGCGAGTTCGTCGACCAGCGAGGCCACACCGAACGGGTCGAGGCCGACGCCGTATTTCTCCGGCAGAAGACCTGCTTCCTTGACGCGCTTCACGATTTGAACCGCCTCGACGATGTCTTCCGTCGCGTTGATGCACAGCTTCAGCGTGCCTTCATTCTGAAGGTCGAGCAGCTTTTGCGAGATATCCTTGCGCAGCGCGAGCACGTCGGATTGCACCCACGCCCGGCACCAAAGCAGCCAGTCGCGCGTGGTTTTGCACCGGCCGATGACGGCGAGGCCAAGCAAATCGTCGAGGCCGCCGCCGTCGATACCGACCGTCGCCACGTCACAGCGCTCGATCAATGAATCCAGCGTGATGCTGTCGTCGGCGGCAGCGAGCCAATAATCGGCACCCCGCCAGCGCCCATCGCTGGTGGCAAGGCCGATTTGCACATTGAAGTGCTGCGAGGCGAGCAGCGCGAGTTCGGCCGGACCCTTGTGCTCGGCCTTCATCAGTTCGTCCCGCAGAAACGCCTCATCGACCGAACGATTGAGGTTCGGATTGACCAGCGGCCACGTCTTCGGATCCTTCCACCCGCCATTTTCCGCGCGGCTCAAGGGGAGCTCGTACAGGATCGGCAGCAGCGGCAGCACCATCCGGCCGGCGCGGACCTCCCGGGCGATATCGAGCTCGGCCTTGAACACGCCGGACGGCGGGGCCTTCGACTGCGTCGTGATCTGCAGCAGGAAGCCATCCGGGCGAGAGGCGAGGGAGCCGCGTATCTCGACGAAGATGTCGGCGGCCTTGGCCTTGGTCGAAAAGACGTGTGTCTCATCGATCAGGATGAAGGTGGCCTTGGAGCCGGTGATCACGTCGGCGTCGGCCGCCTTGATGATGATGACGGCCAGCGAGATGCGGTGCGTTAGCGTGCGCTGGTGCGTCTGCAGGTGGAAGAGCTTGGTCAGCTCTGGGTCCAAGCGAATGATGCCGGCAGCCTGCTTGAAGGCGATGTCGGCGATCTTCTTTGTCGGGGCGATCAGCAGCAATTCCGCTTCCGGCCGACGATTCAGGATGGCGGCGGTCACCATGATGGCGGCCGCTATGCTCGACTTCCCGTTCTTCTTCGGGATGAGCAAGAAGAACTCGCGGATCATTCTCCGCTGCAGCTTCACATCGTAACAGCCGAACAAGGCCCTTACGAAATCGAACACCCACTCGCCGCAGGCCTCGCCATAGGTCGGCGTGCCGATGATGTCAGGGACGCGCAGCCGCTTGAATATCCGCAGCGCGCGCTCTGCTTCCTCCGGAAACAGCGGGAGGTCGGGCACCAGCGAGAGGCCCGAAAGAATGCGATCCTCCCAGTCCGGACAGGCGGTGCTCCAGTCCATCAGTTGAGGGTGAGGTCGTCACCCCAGCCGGTGTTCTGACCGGCGGTCTCAGCGGCCTGGGTAGCCTCTTCCTTCTTGCCCATGCGCGGCTGAGCCGGGGCAGGGCGGGACTGCTGGGCTCCGATGAAGTCGTTCTGGCCCTTCATGATGTCGTTCCGCTCGACCAGCTTGCGAAATTCCTTCATGGCCGCGACGTTGCCTTCGGTGGCACTCGTCCACAGCATCGTGGCGAGGCTCGCGTCGAGGCGATCACGCGCCGCCTCACGAACCTTCAGCTCGCGAAAATAATTCTTCCGCAGCGTCGGAGCGGTGATGGAAAGAGCCGCCGCGATGCGCTCGTTGTTCCAGCCGAGGGCCAGTAACATCATGACTTTGTTACGGTTTTTCTCGGTGGCGATGTGAGGCGGCCGACCACGCTTACCCCAGCCATCCGGGATCGGGTCGCCGAGCAGGTCGAAATTCGCGCTCATCGAAAAAAAATCTCCGCATGGGGGGGACGCGGGTGCGCGAGGAAGGGGGCTTGGGAACTTTCGACCCCCCCACCCCTCACGATGGTTTGGGCTTAGAACACACTAAGATTCTTGCGGTTCTAAGCCTCGCTACCACTCACCGTTGGTGCGTTCCTCTGCCTGCTTGCGCCCGTCATGACAGGGCTTGCACAACGTCTGTAGGTTCCGCTCATCCCAGAACAGCCGCTCATCACCGCTGTGGCGGCGCTTGTGGTCGCACACCAGTTGCGCGGTGTTGCCGACCACCCGGCCACATCCCACCATCTGACACGTGAACAGGTCGCGGCCGAAGATGGTGAGACGCAGGGCCTTCCATCGAGCCGTCTTGTACCACTTGCGCCAAGGCGTGGTGGCGTCGCGCAGTCGGCTACGGTCAGGGCCATCATGCGTCTGCATGACGATGCGGGTTGGAGCGGGCGAGAGGCGAGAGGGCGGCGCCTTCAATCGGGCCATGCCTACTCCACCAAAGAGAAAGGCCCGAAAGCGTTTCCGCCTCGGGCCTTCTTCGTATCCGTGCACAGAAGGCACCAAACGACTGCCGCAAGTCAACTGGCCCCTGTGCGTATCTTCAGCAATGACGGGAGAATGCGGCTTTGCGGGGCATCGGCCAGCCACGGCCGGGCCGGGCAACGCGGACCTGTCACGCATTTTGTCGTCAGTGATTCGGAAAGCTCGTCGGCCAGCAGGGTCAAAGCAGCGTGCCACACCTCATGCTCGGCACGGTCGCATGCGGTCCCGAATGGCGAGGGGGACAGTTCCTGACGCTGATAAGCGCCGGTCATCGGGCGCTTGGCCTTGGGGCAATACCCATCACCCTCGACCTCGATGGTGCCGATGATCTCGCCATGCACCATCTGCGGCACCAGGCGCCGCACGAACCACTTCGGCTTGCCGCGCTCGCGCACCCATTGCAGCACGGTCGTCTCGGCTTCCCACACCGGCGTCGTGCCCATCATGGCGTGCTTCTGCACCAGCCATGCCGCCGAGCATTTGAAGCGCCGCACGCCGTCCTCACCGACAGCGCTCATGCGGTCGAGTGCATTGGCGACCACGGCCTCGCCGAGCAGGCCCCATTCTTCCACCGTCGCCATATCGCCAAACGGCCACCAATCGGCAGGGACGTCCAAGGTGAGCCCAGCAAGGCCCTCGACCGCGTGGGCGACCGCAAGGGCGTCAGCGTGCGGCCCTACAAGCGCCGAGCGGTCAGGCGTCACCCCGAAGAGGTTCCGCACATCGGGGCCGTCGATCACAGCAAGGTGCCGGCCATAGGACGAAACCGAGTCCCAACCCTTAGCCAGTTCCAGCGCCATGGTGCGCGCCTCTACCGGCTCTTTCGGCAGCTCGGTCCGATAAGCCCACACCAGCAAGTCTTCGATGTCGATGGTGGATTTCATGGCTCTTACCAGTGTTTCGAGGGTTTCGAGAGTATATCGAGGGTATGTTAAAACCCTCGAAGCCGGAAAAGAACAACAATTACAATATATTACAGAACTTAATCGAGGGTATCGAGGGTTTAAAGTCACCTAACACATAAGAAATAGAGCCTGCTAAACTTCCAATTCCCCGAACCCCCACCAACATCCCTTACGCGCGCGAAACCCTCGATACCCTCGATTGATCCCGCTAAGCCATTGAATGCCATTCAGAATTCGGTGTTCGAGGGTTTTTGGGCGACCCTCGATAACCCTCGAAACTATCGATGCAATTATGCAAGTGTCAGGGGTGCCTATCCCAATCGGATGGCGAATATGCACGGTCGGGAGGGTTCGAACCCATGCCGCCAGAACTGCTTCCGGGGCTGCGGGGCGGCTCGGGTCGATCAGGAACGGAATGGAGGCGGCAATTGAGGTAGGCACGCAGATTGCCGACCTCGCCATGGGCCAGTTTCTTCTTGGCCTCCTTGCCGAACCGCGTCTCGAACACCGGCTTTTCGCCATTGGCCAGCGCCCACGATTCATAGGCCTGGTACATCACCCGGGCCTTGACGTGCTCGCCTTCGGCAGGCTCCACGCAGGCCGCGATGAACGGCCCGACCTTGTCCATCTCATCGCGATATTCCTGTGTCGCCGCTTTCACCTCGGCCGGCGTCACCAGCCCGTCGCGCAGATAGGTGAGTGCGCCTTCGATCAGCCAGTTGAGAATGCCAGGGCCTTCCGCCACCAGCTCGCTGACCACTTCCTCGAAGTCGCGCTGTTCGTGTTCTTCCAGCGTGATCGGCCAGTGCACGACGGCGATACGGCGCCAGATGCCGTTATCGGTGCCGGTGATCTTGGGATAGCCGTTGCCGCTCATATGGGCGATGAACACCGGCTGGAACTCGAAATAGCCCTTGAACAGGTTGCGCACCGGGATGGCCTCGCCGCCTGTCAGCTTCTTGACCACGGCTTCCTTCAGCGGCTCATCGGCCGGCAATTCCAGTACGCGGACGAACCGGACATTGTAGAGCCGGGCGAGTTCGGGGCTGGCCTGGCCGCCCTGCCGCTCACCGACGCCGGTAATGGCCTCGGTGGGCAGCGATGACGCCAGCGAGCCCAGCACCCGCACCATGGTTTCCAGAAACACCGACTTGCCGTTGGCGCCATTGCCGTAGTGAAAGAACACCTTCTGCACCGGCAGGCCGAGCAGCCCGAGGCCAGCGCCGACCTGCACGAAGTCACGCACCGCCTTGTTCGGCAGGAAGCGGTCCATGAAGGCGCGGAAACGCGGGCAGGTGGCATCCTTGTCATAGGCCACCGGCATCAGCTTGGTGATGAGGTCGTCGCGCGTGTGGCCGGGCGTGGCCACGCAATCCACCCTGAAACGACGGGCTTCCGGGTCCGGGCATTCGCGGTCGAGTTCCCGGCGGAACCGCAGCGTGTGAGTGCTGGTGGCCATCTTGTAGGGGTCGGCATCGAAGGCAGACGGCTTTTCGGTCAGATCGCACGCCGCCAACGTCTTCAGCGCGTTGATCCGCGACATGTTCTTCGATGAAATGCCGAACTTGCGGCGCGTTACCTTGCGCTTGTCGAGCGCCGAGCGGGCATCCTTGCCGGCGTCAATGGCACGCTCCAGCAGCTTGGCGCGGACCTTCTCTTCATCGGTCCATTCGGCCTTACGGGCTTCCAGGGCGACATAGTCGCGCTGCGCCTGTTCGCCGTCTTCCATGTCGCGCCGCTCCTGCGGCGTGTGGGAAAGATAGTCGGCTTCGAGAGCGATCAGCCCGCCGACACGCTTGGCGAGGCGCACGGCCGCATCATTGCCGCCGGCCATATCCCAGACCTGCCCGCCCCAGGTGAAATAGTCGGTATTCACCACGCCTTCGGTTTCTAGCACCACCAGATCATCGCCGAAGTGGATGACATAGCGGCGCGCGTTGTCGGTGTCGGAGTGGTCGAGCGGCGCGCACTCCTCCACCCGGCCCATGTCGACAGCCGCCGGCGTGCGTCCGCCATCGCGGCCATCGGAAGGGCCGGCTTCATCCTCGAGGTCGAGATCGTCGAACGTCCCGTCATCATCGGGGGCACCGATAGGGGGCTGCGGGGCATCGACCGGGTCGACCCGGTCGGCAATGGCGCGCAGGGCCTCGATATTTGGGAGATCATCCATCACGCCACCAGCATCGAATTGAAGTCCTTGCCGCTATCCGGCCAGGAGATGGAAATGCGCCGGCCGTCCCGCGCATGGCGGGCGCGAGCCCGTTCCATCGCGAGATTGGTGGCGAACGGGTCGCTGTCGCCGTCGCCGAGCAGGCGGAGATCGACAACGGAATCGGGGATGGTGACCGCATCGCTGGCGAAGTCAGGTTCGGCGCCAGGCACCCGCATGGTGCGGCCGGAGCGGTCCTTCGCGGTCGGGTGCGGCACGCGGTTGTCTTTCGCCGCGGCGCCGCAGAGGTTGCCGAGATCCGCAGATGCCCAGAAGGCCGTGCCGTCCAGCGAGCGCCCCAACGCCAGCATTGCGATATAGGCGGAAAGGACGGTCTCGATCCCCTCGCCGATGAAAAGACGATGCGGCTTAGCGCAGCGCACGAGCTCGATATGCCCGCCATTCTTGGTGCCGCGCACCTTCTTGGAAGGTTGCACCTCACCCGTTTCCGGGTCAGCGACCACCAGCTTGCCCTTGGGCTGGAGGAGGTCCACCCAAGTGATGTGCAGGCCGGAAAACCGCCCATCGGCGCCGATAATCGCCGCCAGCATCGCCGGGCCGGTATGTATGCGCTGCCAGGGCGCGCGCCCGCCACCGGCCCGGCTGCGCTGGATGAAATAGGGCATGTGCGCGTGCGCTCGCAGCCGCGCGCCGGGCGGGGCGACAAGCCCGCGCAGCCCGAGATAGGCCTCGATCGGCGTGCCCGCGACAGGCCCCGCCGCGCGCCAATAGGTGTGCAGCCGCTCGCGTTCCTGCTCGCGAAAATACGCGCTCGCGGATTCGGCCTTCGCCCGCTTTTGAGCGGCTGTAGCCTCGCGCCGTGCCGCCTCAGCAGGGTCGATTGCCTGCGCACCGCCGAGCCAGGCGACGGCACCTCGGAAGTCCATGCTTTCGCGCAGCATAACCAGCTTGATGACGTCGCCGCCATCTTGGCAGGTGGCGCACACCCAGCGATCCGGCCAGCACTCGAATGAGGTGCTGTCGCGGGCGTTTGGGTCGGGTGAGTGCAGAGGGCAGGGGCCAACTAAGCCCCCGGCCTTGCCCGGGCGCAGGCTAACCCAGCGCCCGGCGAGGTCGGTCACCGGGTTGCGGTCGCGCAGGTCCTGCTTCGCGGCTTCGCTGATCATGGGCGCCCCGCAACGAATCGGCCGGCATGGCGTTGAGTCGCGCCATGGCTGACCACTGGGACGAACCGCTCGCATCGGAGATCAAGCTGAAGGGTCGCCTTGCCGGGGTGACGCTGACGACGTTGCGCGATGCCGGCCGCTTCGTGTCGGAGCACTTCCGGACGGTGACCCACCACGCCGCGCTGGATGCGGCGATCGCGGATCTGATGCAGGCCGCCGAAACCGGCGACGCCGGCGACATCGTTGAGGCCACCAACCAACTCTGGCGCGTTCTGAAATTCAACGAGCTCGTCTAGCCCAGATGCAATTGCCGAAAAGCGTGAAGTCTTTCCGTCGATGCTATCGACAGCCGCAATCTGAAAGGGCAGCTTCGAAGCATGATGGACACAGCGCAGCAGTTCTGGGCCTTTCTCGGTGAGTACGCCCGCGCTGCGGGCGATATTCTCGCGGACAATTCGTTTGCCACCGAATGGAAGACGGGGGGGCTGTACGGCCTCATGCGGGACATGGGCGGTATGGCGGGAGCCTCTATGGCCCTTCTGGCGGGCTGGTTTACCTACCGCGCGGCCATGATACCTGTGAAACAAGCCGCACAAGAGAGGAGCGCGAATGTGCGCGATTCCTTGATGGTTCTGCACCATTACGCTGGCAATCTTGAGCGCGTCGCCGTTCGACTTGCGAATTTTTTCGAGAAAAGCCGAAGTGGTCTCGCGGAGCCCCTGCCGGTAGAGAGCGTAAATCTTGAAATAAGAAGGGCGCTCCAAGAAATTGATTCCCCGCCGGGGACTAAGGAGGTCGAGATCGCGCTCGCTCGCCTTACGATTCAACTCCGGTATATTGGAAGAAGTTGTACGCAGTCTGAAACAGTGCTTCGGACTGAACTTGCTAAAATTTATGAGGCGATAGAAGGGCTGGACTTCGTGCAGTGGTATGACAGTCAATCGCTTTTGATCGCAGCAACCAGCGCAACGTTCTCTGCACAACAATGTCAGGGAATGGCTTGGATAGCCCAAGGGCAGGCGTCTAAGCCCCCCAACTAGACCACCAGCAAAGCTGTCAATAACGAGCTCATTCACTGCCCGCACTCCGCCCAATCAAACCAATGGATTTCGGGCGCGCCGATGTGCCGGGCGTCCCAGACGAACCAAGCGAACGCGATCGCGCTGCCGGTCTTTTCGCCTTCCCAGCCATGGCGATGCATCATCGGCATGCGGCGGCTGGAAACGTGCACCCGCGCCAGCGGCCCGGCCTCGAACCACGGCTTGCGGGCAATCCCTTCAAGGAAGGACACCCGCAGCAGCATCGCGACGTAGGGCGCGATCAGCAGGGACTTTTCGATGAACTCGACCGCATTCTTGAACGGCGGGTTGCTGATGACGCCGCCAATACCCTGCGGCACCGGAAAGGGCATAAGGAAGTCGACGCCCGCCTCACTGTCGGGGCACCCGCGCGCGACGAGGTCGGAGGCATGCACGTCGAACCCGGCGGCTCGCATGGGCATTACGATGGCGCCGTCACCGCAGGCCGGCTCCCATATCCTGCGCGGCAGGAAAGCCGCCTCGATCGCGAGCAGCGCGCGCACCGCTTCCGGCGGGCTGGCATAGAAGTCATCGCCGCGCTCTTTCAGCGCGTGCATGGTTTCCTTGGAGGCAAGCCGCGTCATCGTCCCGCCTCCGCATCGAACGCCGCGCGCATCCGCGCCCACTCCTTGGGCGACCAGATCCCGGCGCCATCTTTCAGCGCCAGGCGCACCAGTTCGCGGCGCATGCCCAGCCGCTGTGCGACATGCCATTCAGGCAAGCCGAGGTTGAGCCGCATAAAGCGGGCGCAGCGCACCAGGCGCCGATAGCGCGACCGCAGGCGGACAATCTTGAAGGGCGGGCAGGGCGAGCGGGCGAGCATGCTCAAGCCATCTCCGCGCACAGGTCGGGCGTCTCATCGGCCTGCCGCGCCGCACGCACGCCGTCATGCATCGAATATTTGCGGGCGTTCCGCTCGAACCCGATGCGCGGCAGCGGCTGGTAGACGATGCCATGGCACGCCGGGCAATAGGAACCACCGGGAATGGCCGGCGCGCCGCACACCCGGCGCGCATCGATCGACATCGGCCCGTCACCCCACAGCGGATAAGCGCACTGCGCCCGCGTCGCGGTGCGGTAGGGAACGCCGGGCCGGTCAAACGGCAAAGGGGCCGGTGGCGTCTCGGGTTTCACCACCACCACGGACGGCTTGGCAGGGGCCGGCGCAACGCCGGAACCGAACCGCCCATTGAAGCGCAGAGCCTGCCGTGCCGGCTTCGCCCGGGTCGCATGGGGCTTCACCACCTTGGGGGTAGACAGGCCCGCCCGGCCCGGGCCGAACCCCTGCCGGAACGCCCGGCCGATGTGAGCATGGCGCGAGCGCGCGGGAAAACCTTCGAGCGCCAGCTGCGCCGCGCATTGGTCATAGGTCAGGCCATCATCGAGCAGGGCTTTGAGACGGGCGTCCTCATTGGTGCGATCGCTCATTCCGCACCTCCGGCCAGCATGGCGCCGGCACGGCACGAGGCGCGCAGCGATTGCACCTGGGCGTCGAGGTCGGCAAGGTCGCGCTCGCAGTCCATCCACTCGCGCGGCGTCATCTTGCCGTCCGCGAGGCACTGGGCGAGGCGGCTGATCGCATCGCCGCTCTCGCGCGCAAGGCCGGCCAGATGCTGCGCCGGCTCGGCCTGCATGATCGGCGCCGTCAAAGGCACCACGTCATAGCCAAGCCGGGACGCAAGGGCGCGAAGGATGATCGGCTCACCGGCAAGGCTGTCGAGGTCGAGCGCCACATCGATCGGCGCGAACTGGTCGGAGTTGAGGTCACCGAAGCGGGAAAGCTGCGCCGAGCCAAGCCGGGTAGAGCCCGCGAGTTCGCGCAGGCCGCCGCCAGCCTGCTGGCAGGCGCGCCGAAAGGCGTTCTTCAGCGCGGCATAGTCGGGAATGGTGAAGATGCGCCCGCTCATGCAACACCGCCTTCGACGGTTTCATGGTGCGCCGCAGGTTCGCCACATACGGTCATGTGGTCGGGGCGGGGCACATCGGCGGGCCACTCCGCCCCGTCCGGCCAGTTGTCCGAAAGCCACGCCATGGCCCGCTCGAACGTGCTGGTAGTGAGGTCACCCCCAGCCGCTAGCAGCGCCAGCCGTTTGCCGTCGTTGAATACAAGCGTTGAGACACGAGACGCGGATAGGCCGCGAGCGTGGCAGAAGGCTTCGGATACGCGGAGCATCTGGGAAATGAGCGTCATGATGACAACAGCATGCGGTTATCTAACCGCATCGTCAAGCCCAGATCGCGGTCACGAAACCGCTAAAAGCTACACTTGTTCGCGGTTAGAATACCGCGCGATGAGCCATGGTGAAGAGATTCTTGAGCGGATCAATCAGCGGCTGACAGCTCTGGGGCTGGCAGAGTCCGCTGCTGCGTTGCGCGCTGGCATGTCGCGCGACGGCATTCGGTCAATGCGGCGCGGTATTCTTTCCGGCAAGCACCAGGGCGTTCTGTCCAGCACCTTGGAGAAGCTGGCGCCAGTTCTAGAAACCACATCGCAATGGCTTCTGACGGGCGAGGGCAACGATATTGCCAAGAGCGCTCATCCCGAGGAGGATGAAGTCGCAGGGCCTCCGATGATCGATATCGCTGGCCTTCCGTCGAATGTTGAGTTCGCTGATGTCGACTTGCTGCCAAGAGCCGCCTTCGTTCGCGACGTACCGGTCTATGGAACCGCGATGGGCTCAATCGTGAAACGGGTCGAGGGGTTTCAGATGGAGCCAGAGATCGTCGACCACGTCCGGCGACCTCCCGCTCTCAACGGGGTGAAAGGTGCGTATTCCCTTATCGTAACCGGCCAGTCCATGTTTCCCCTGCACAAGGATCGCGACTTGTGCTTCGTCAATCCCCATCAGCGGCCAATGATTGACGATAGCGTTATCGTTTTCACCAAGCATCACGAAAACGATCCCGGGCAAGCGTATATCAAGATACTGAAGAAAAGAACCCTCAGTTCGGTTGTCGTAGAGCAGTTAAACCCGCCAGCAATTTTGGAAATACCGTTAAAGTACGTCGTAAGCGTGCATCGCGTGCTTACGATGAGCGATCTATTCAGTATATGAGCATTCATAGCGCCCCGACCATGATGCAGAATTGGCTGCGCGCTGAAGTCCTCGCCCGAGATGAGCGGGTGAGGGGGCGGGCGAGGCCCGTTAAGACCAAAGCGGTTTTGTAACCGCATTAGAGCTTGACGCGGTTTTGTAACCGCATTAGCGTTTGTCCCAATCACCGCGATTGGGAGCAGCCGCTATGCAGCCCGCACACTACGAACAGGCGCTCGTCGCCTTCTTTCTCCGCCACAACCTCATCGCACCGGTCACCGATGCCGACGCGCTGATCACGCGCCACGGCCTGGTGCTCGCCATGGCGGTTGCGCTGCGCGATGGCGGCTTCCGCGTCTCCACCGGGCCGATCACCGCCACCATCGACGGCGTGAGCTTCACCCGCGATGAAGTCGCCCTTGCCGGGGCCGAGGCGCACAAGCTCGCGCACCTGATCGAGGACATCCTCGACGGCCGCGCCGCCGATCCCGACGGCACCATGGTCGACCGCATGGCCTTCATCATGCGCCGCATGGCCCGCGCCTCGGTCGACATCACCCCCGATGCCCTGGTGCGCGAGGGCATCCCCGAAGCCATCGTCATCGAATACGCCATCGAGGCCGCCCAGCTGGCCGAGGCCATGAAGGTCGGAGTGGCGCACTGGTGGAAAGCCAGCCGCGCCCGCGAGGCTCTCGCTGCCGACATTCGCGAGGCCGCATGATGGGCATCGATCGCGAGTTGCACGCGCAGTGCGCCGAAAGGCACGCCTCGGACATCGTGAAAGCGATGTGGTCGGTGGCCTACGACACCGACGCCGATAACTCGGCAAACCTCTTTGTAGCCATTTTGGCTTGCGCGCTCGGTACCGGCCTCGGCCTTCTCGAAACGATGGACGACGTCCCGGCGAACTTCGCCGAGACCGCCCTCGGCCAGCTTGAGCCGTACATTCTGGCCCTGGCAGAAGAGACCTCTGGACGCGCGCCAGCCAATCCCTTTCCGTTCGAGACCCGGGGCACGGCATGAGCACGCGCCCCGTCAGCATCCCTCAGATGATCGCGCGCGCCGTGGCCTTCGGCATCGCGGCGCCACTCATCGCCGCCGGCCTTGCGCTGGCGGCGGTGTGGCTTTCGATCAACGTGTGGCCTTTTCTGCGGGGGCTAGCATGAGAGCGCGCCCCTCCACCCGTTCCAAGATCGCCGAGGCGCTTGCCGTCACCATCGGCGGCACAGTCGCCTCGGTCGTCGGCGGCATCGCGGGCGCCGCCCTTTGGCTGTGGGTGTTCGGATGAGCGCCGCCCCGAAGATCTGGCTGCAGTCCCGCAAGGGCCGCGTCATCGACATGGTCGAACCCCGCGCCGTCGAGGTCGACTTTGCTGAGATCGCCGACCAGCTGGCGGACGTAAACCGCTATGCCGGCTCGGCCGATCGTGCCGTCTCGGTCGCCAACCACACGCTGATCGCGGATGCCTGCGCCGTGGCCTTCGGGGCGACCATCCGCCAGCGTCAGGTCGTGGTGCTGCACGATCTGCATGAGAGCCGCATTGGCGAAGCCCCGACCCCCTCGACCCACGCCAAGGTGGCGATAGCGGTCGAGATGTTCGGCTTATCCGCTGGCGACATGCTGCGGCAGGTGTTGGACGAAGAGAAGCGCCGGCACGACATCGCCATCTATTCCGCCGCCGGCATCCCCATGCCGACCACTGAAGAGCGGCTGTTCATTCATCGCTGCGACCTCGCCGCGCTGAAAACCGAGCGCCGCGACTACCTCGCGCGCCAGCCCATGCCATGGGCGCCTCACATCGAGGCCGCCGTTGCTCTGCCGCGCCGCATCAAGCTGCTGTCGCCGGCCGAGGCCAGCCTCGCGCTGCACAAGCTCTTTCTCATCCTACTGCCCGGAGCCCGCGCTCAGAGCGACCGCGACCCGGGACAGGGCGCCCGGAGGTCCGCATGAGCAAGCATGACATCGCCGAAGAGTTGGCCCAGCGCATCTATGGGCTCGTTGGTGAGCTCCAGTCGACCGGCCAGAACGTCACGAACTTGGACGTGCATTGCGCGTGCCTAGCTGTGATTGCCGGGGCCGTGGGTGAAGAGAGCGACCACGAAATCCGCGAACTCTTGCTTGCGGATTTGGCCGCTCGGCTGAAGCACATGGTTGCCACCACGTGCCCCCATCCGAGCACAGCCGGTGAGGCGATCCAATGAAATCGCGCATCGTCTACCTCGCCGACAAGCGCCAGCGGCTGGCCGCGGACTATGGCAACCGCCGCAAGGCGCACCGCGAGCGCGCCGGCACCGCGCAGAAGCTCAAGCGCACCACGACCGAGCTTCTCGTCGCCGAACTCCGTGCCCAGCGCGAGGCCGCCAAGCGCGCCGCCAAGGCCGGCACGCTGACCGGCGACCTCGACCTTTTCCTCAACCCCTGATCGCCGCGCGGCACCGCCGCCATAGGAGCCGTCATGTCCGCCAATCGCGTCATCCGCAGCCTGTTTCAGGCCCTCGGCCTGATGAACCGCACGCGCTTCGAAGAGAAGTGCAACGCGGAAATGCAGCGCGTCATCGAGGCGCTGCAGGAGCATCCCGAGGAAAAGGCCAAGGCCACGCTCACCATCACGGTCGACTTCACGAAGCTCGGCGATCGCATCGACATGAAGCCGGCGGTCAAGGCCAAGCTGCCGGATGACAAGGGCTTCGCCTCGACCGCCTTCTGGCCGCTGGAAGGTGGCTTGTCGGTCCAGCACCCCAGCCAGACCGACATGTTCGCCGGCCCGCGCGAGACGCGCACCAGCGCCGCCGACTCCGCCTGACCCCGCCATCCCCTCTCATTTGCCAGGAGCGATTCAGTGAGCACCGAAGCTATCAAAAACGACATCCCGGCGGCCTCCGCCGCCGGGCTCATTGCCAACCTCGCCAAGGCCGGGTCGGCGCCGGAGATCGTCATGATCCCCACCAAGGGGCTGGGCGGCGGTTTGCCCGAGCAGATCCCCGTGCTGTGGGACCGCAACGCCCAGCGCATCGTGCCGCTCGGCAGCGAGATCGAAAGCCATCGGCTCGCACCGCGCCGGATCAAAGGCACCGCCAAGGTCGAGACGCTGGAAAGCTTCATCGAACTGGTGAACCGCCACAAGAACGACGACAGCGCCATTTTCGCCGCAACGGCATGGCCCAGCCCGTCTCTGACGGCGGTGATCGACTATTACACGCTCGACCATGGCACCGCGTGGGGGCAGCATCGCGTGCACTACGCCTTCCCGCTCACCGAAGAATTCAAGGTGTGGGTCGGCAAGAACGGCAAGGCGATGCCGCAGATCGAGTTCGCCGCCTTCCTCGAGGATCACGCCGCCGAGCTCGCCGCGCCGATGGATGGTGAGCGCACCGAATTCGAGGGGCTGTTCAAGGAACGCTTCGCCGCTCCGAATGAACTCATCGACCTGTCCCGCAGCCTCGAAGTCTTCGTTGGGGCCAAGGTGAAGCAGGGTATCCGGCCCGCCAGCGGCGAGCGCCAGGTGCTGTTCGAGACCGAGCACATGAACGGCAAGGGCGAGCCGGTCGACATCCCCGGCATCTTCATGCTGTCGGTGCAGCCGTTCGTCGACGGCGACCTTGTGCGCATTCCGGCCCGCATCCGCTACCGCATCGCTGGCGGCGAGATCAGTTGGTTCTACCAGCTCTACCGCTGGGAATATTGGCTCCGCACCCGCGTGCAGAACGACCTGCTTCGCGCGGCCGAATGCACCATCCTGCCCACCTTCGAAGGCTCGCCCGAGACCGGCTCCGGGGCCTGACCGGCCCCCCGGCGCCTTGCCGGGCGGCGCTTCCTCCCGCCGCCCGGTCCTTTTCCCTCTTCGGATTGTTCGCCATGAAACTCACACTGGAACGCGCATCGCTGCTCAAAGCCCTCGGGCGCGCCGTGCGAGCGGTCGAGCGCCGCAACACCATCCCGATTCTCGCCAACGTGCTGCTGCGCGCCGAGGGTGATACCGCCACCATCATCGCCACCGATCTGGATATCCAGATCAGCGTCACCATCGACGGCGCCAAGGTCGATGCCCCGGGCGAGACCACGCTGCCGGGCCACACGCTGCACGAGATCGTCCGCAAGCTGCCGGATGGCGCGCAGGTCTTGATCGAGGATGACGGCCAGGGGCAGACCACGCTGAAAGCCGGCCGCTCGCGCTTCAAGCTGCAGTCTCTGCCCTCATCGGAATTTCCGGATCTGGCGAAGGTCGAGCACGGCTTCAGCTTCCAGCTGCGCGACACCGACCTTGCCGCCGCCATCGGCCGCGTGTCCTTCGCCATCTCGACGGAAGAGACCCGGTATTATCTCAACGGCATCTATTTCCACCTCCATGCAGGTGATGACGGCCCCGCGCTGCGCATGGTCGCGACGGACGGGCATCGCCTGTCACTCGCCAGCATCCTCGCGCCGGAACGCAGCACGGGCATGCCGGGCGTCATCATCCCGCGCAAGGCCGTGGCGGAGATCGAGCGCCTGGCCGGCGAGGGTGATGGTGCCGATATCGAGATCGAGGTGTCTGCCCACAAGATGGCGGTCGCCGCCGGCGGCACCCGCATCGTCACCAAGCTGATCGACGGCACCTTCCCGGATTATGGCCGCGTGATCCCGCAGGGCGGCAAGATCACCGCGCAGATGCAGGCCATCGAGCTCGCGGCGGCGGTCGACCGCGTCGGCACCATGTCCCCGGAAAAGGGCAGGGCGATCAAGTGCGACTTCGCGGATGTCACCCTCACCGTCTCGGTCGCCAACCCCGATGCCGGAGACGCCTCCGACGAGGTGAGCGCGACGATCGACGGCGAAGGCGAGGGCGGCTTCACCATCGGGTTCAACGGCCGCTACGTGCTCGACATGCTCGCCGCCATGAAGGCGAAAGGCCCCGTCGCGTTCACCCTGACCGACCCAGGAAGCCCCGCCGTCGTCCGCGACCCGGACGCCCCCGACGCCCTGTGCGTCCTCATGCCGATGAGGGTTTGAGCGATGCACAAGGGTGAGAAGCGCGCGTCCCCCTACCTTATCGAAGGTCCTGCTCTCATTAGCTTTAGCGGCGGTCGAACGTCCGGCTACATGCTGTATCAGATAACCCAAGCGCACGGCGGCGTGCTGCCAGCCGATGTGTACGTCGTCTTCGCCAACACCGGCAAGGAGCGCACTGAGACGCTTCGGTTCGTGCATGAGTGCGAAACTCGCTGGGGTGTTCGCATCCGGTGGGTCGAATGGACCCCCAACGCGCCCGGCTTCATCGAAGTAGGATTTAACAGCGCCTCACGTGCCGGCGAGCCCTTCGCTGCGCTGATCGAGAAAAAGAAACGGCTACCCAATTGGAAAGAGAGATGGTGTACCGCGAACCTCAAGGTGCAGCCGATGACCGACTTTGCGGCATCGATCGGGTTGCTGCCCGGCCAATATGCCGAGGTCGTCGGGCTCCGCGACGACGAGGGGTTCCGCATCCTTCGCGGCATCGAAAACGCGGAGAAGCACGGCAGGCGGATGCTCTACCCGTTGGCGCGCGCGAAGGTCGTCAAGGCTGACGTGATGGCCTTTTGGGCGGTTCAAGATTTCGATCTCGGGCTTGAGCCTTGGGAGGGAAACTGCGATCTCTGCTTTCTCAAGGGGCGGGCGATCAAGAAGCGCATCTTGCGCGACAACCCGAGCTTTGGCTTTTGGTGGGCATCGCTCGAAGGCGTCCACAAAGGGAAGCAGTCGCGCGGGTGGTTCGACCGCCGAGACAGCGTCGCGGGTCTGTTGGACGAAGTTTCAGCCTCACCCGACTTCTTCGACCTGCCGGCCGCTGACGAATACGACGTGGAATGCGGTTCAATCTGCGCCCTCGCCGCCGAGGGGGACACCTCCCATGGGTGACGCCACCGGCATCGAATGGACCGACGCGACGTGGAATCCGGTCGTGGGCTGCAGCATCGTCTCGCCCGGCTGCACCAACTGCTACGCCATGAGCATGGCGGCGCGGATCGAGCGCATGCAGCCCGGCTCGCACTATGCAGGCACAACCCAGCCCAGCAAGGCCGGCCCGGTGTGGACCGGCAAGCTCGCGCTCGCACCGGAGCACATCCTGCTGGCGCCGCTACGCTGGCGGAAGCCGCGCCGCATCTTCGTCAATTCCATGGGCGACCTGTTCCATGAAGACGTACCGGATGCGTGGATCGACCAGGTGTTAGCCATCATGGCGATGTCACCGCAGCACACCTATCAGGTGCTGACCAAGCGCGCGGCGCGCATGCGGGCTTACTTCGATGCGCGACGCACCGGCGACCCATGGGCAGAGGCCGCCGACTTGGTAGCCGATGCGCTGGGTCTCGCCGATCACCCCGCTGTGCTGGAGCCAAGCGGCCTGCCCCTGCCGAACGTCTGGCTCGGCGTCTCGACCGAGGATCAGCGCCGCGCCGATGAGCGCGTGCCGGATCTGCTCGCCACGCCGGCGGCCGTCCGCTTCGTCAGCGCCGAGCCGCTGCTCGGGCCGATCAAGTTCTATTCCCTCACCCCTGTCCGTAACGAACAGGGTGCGACGGAAGCATGGCTCGACCCCCTACGCGGGCTCCAGTTCGGCCCGGGGCAGCACGAGACCGCGAAGCTCGACCTTGTCATCGTCGGCGGCGAGAACGGCCCCAGGCCGATGCATCCCGACTGGGCGCGTGACCTTCGCGACCAGTGCGCAGCGGCCGGCACAGCGTTCTTCTTCAAGCAGTGGGGCTCGTATGAGCCGGCCGTCGACCGTGAGCGTGACGATCCGGATTGGCGGCTGGACTACAGCTGGAAGTTCGCCGACGGCGACAAGATGAAGTGGCTCAACCTGGCCGGCGGCACCGGCTTCCACGGCGAGCGCTTCCACGTCATGCGCCGCGTCGGCAAAGCCAACGCCGGCCGGCTTCTCGACGGCGCCGAGCACAACGCCATGCCGGAGGTGCGGCATGGTTGAGATGACGCACACCTATCGCTGGGACCGCTGCGGCCGGAAGGGGCAGGAATGCCGGCTGCTGGTCAGCGGCGGGCGCAACACGGTCTACATCGAGTTCGCAGACGGCTTTCGCATGATCACCGGCCGCTATGGCCTCCGCCGCTTACGGGCAGGGGCGGCGCAGCCATGACAGAACGCAGCCTGCGTCCCGAGGTTCGTAACCCCGTCCTCGGCCTTCCAGCCGCGCAGCGCATTGAGGAACTGTCGCCAGAAGCTCGCGCCATTCTTGCCGAGATACTTCGCGACATCACCCACTATGCGCGAGAGCACGCCCAGGTCAGTTGGCGTAAAAACAAGGGACCGATGGCCCGGGCCATC
>Ga0247732_10000157_pt1 | contig 43038 bp, 38 predicted proteins | sample UWRJL163409C2_FD_180940 | JGI IMG/M metagenome (GOLD analysis project Ga0247732, IMG submission 180940) | Plant litter microbial communities from Arlington Agricultural Research Station in Wisconsin, United States - UWRJ-L163-409C-2 | ecosystem: Environmental > Terrestrial > Plant litter >...
CCCCGCCTAGAGCGGCACGACCCCGAAGCGCCGCAACTGCAGCGCGGGATTCGTGACGCGGGTCTCGGCGACGCGGGCCGGTGTCAGCCAGGCGATCGCGACATCCGTTGCCTCGCCGATGGTGGCGATCTCGACGCCCATCGGGTCCACGACCATGGAGTTGCCCGCGCCCACGGGCGGCGCCTGGTCGGCGGCGGCGAGGTAGACGGTGTTCTCGATCGCGCGCGCGGTGACGAGCGTGCGCCAGTGGTGCTCCTTGAGCGGGCCGCGCACCCACTCGGCGGGCAGCAGCACGAGGTCGGCCCCGGCGTCGACGAGCCGGCGGGTCACCTCGGGGAAGCGGATGTCGTAGCAGGTCTGCAGCCCCACCGTGAAGCCGCCCCAGGCGAAGGTCTGCGGCTCGGCGACCGGCCCGGCGACGACCCAGTCGGACTCGTTCCCTCCGAAGGCGTCGTAGAGGTGCATCTTGCGGTAGCTGGCGACGAGGGCGCCCTCCGGCGAGAGCACAACAAGCGTGTTGGAGAAGCGGTCGGGATCCTCGATCCGCTCGACGAGTCCGGCCACGACGTGGATCCGCAGCTCTGCCGCGAGGGAGGCGAGCCCGGAGACGAACGGCCCGTCGACCGGCTCGGCCGCGTCGACGAACCCCCGGCCGAGCGACGGCTCGAAGTAGGAGGAGTACTCCGGGAACACGACGAGCGTGGCGCCGCGGGCGGCCGCGGTGGCCGCGAGGGAACGGATGCTGGCGAGATTCGCCGCCGAGTCCGCGACCGGCGCGAACTGGGCGACGGCGATCGCGGACTCGGTGGGGCTCATCCCGCCAGCCTACGTTCCTCGAGGGGTTGCGTGGCAGTTTCGATACGCGAACTCGCTGCGCTCGCCTGCCACTCAACCAACGCGAAACGCTCTACGCGCGGTTCGCGGCGAAGACGCCGACGACGGCGCCGTAGAGCGGATGCGCCGCCTCCAGTCCCGTGACCTGGGTCACGAGCGCGTCGGTGGACGTCTCGCCCGCGAGCAGCTGCTGCAGCTCGACGCTCTGCGGGTCGTCGTCGACGTCGAACTTCAGCGCCACGCCCATGGTGCGGACGAGCGCGTCCGACCCGATGCCGCGCTCGGCGAGCTCGGCGGCCGGCCCCACGAAGCGCTCGTTGCGACCGAGCTTGCGCAGCGGCTGGCGGCCGACGCGCTCGACGGTGTCGCTGAGCTGCGGGTTGGCGAATCGGACCATGTTCTTGTCGATGTAGGCCTGCTGAACCTCGGGGTCGAAGTCGTGCTTCGCCACGAGAAGCGCCTTGGTCTCGGCCAGCACGGCGCGCACCTCGTCGGCGATGGCCGGCGTGGAGAAGGCCTCCGACATCGAGGAGACCCCGGCGGCGAAGCCGTGGTACGCCGCGGTGGCGTGCCCGGTGTTGACGGTGAAGAGCTTGCGCTCGATGTAGGGCGCGAGGTCCTCGACGAAGTGGGCGTCGCCGATGTCGGGCAGCGAGGCGCCGAAGGGCGGGCTCTCGATGGCCCACTCGAAGAAGGCCTCGACGGTGACGTCGAGTCCCGCGTCGGGGTCCTGGCCGGGGACGATGCGGTCCACCGCGGTGTTGGCGAAGGTCGCCTCGGCCCCGGGCAGGGTCTTCTCGACCTCGACGCGCAGCAGGTCGGTGGCGTTGATCGCGTTCTCGCAGGCCATCACGGTCAGGGGCGCGAGGTCCGCGGAGCGCTGCTCGATCGCCCTCGCGATGAGCGGTGCGACGAAGCGCAGCACGTTGGGCCCGACCGCCGTGGTGACGATGTCGGCCGAGGCGATCTCGGCGATCACGTCGGCCTCGTGGGTGGCGCTGTTGAGCGCGCGGTAGTTGTCCACCGTCCACTGCTGGGCGCCCTCCCCCACCTCGGTGACGACGTAGCTCGGGGTCGACGCCAGGGCGTCGATGAGCTCCGCGTTCACGTCGGCGAAGACGACCTCGTAGCCGGCCTTGTGCAGGATCAGGCCGACGAAGCCGCGGCCGATGTTGCCGGCGCCGAAGTGTACGGCCTTCACGCGTTCACGTCCCCGAGGAGTTCCATGACCTCGGCGGGCGTCTGAGCGGCGAGCAGCTTGGCCACGTCGTCGTCCTCGCTGAAGACGATGGCGATGGAGGACAGGACCTCCATGTGGCCGCCGTCCTTGCCGGCGATGCCGACGACGAAGCGCACCTCGTTGCCGCCCCAGTCGATGGGGTTGTCGTAGCGCACGAACGAGAGCGCGGACTTGAGGATCGTGTCCTTGCCCTCGTTCGTGCCGTGCGGAATAGCCAGGAAGTTGCCCATGTACGTGGAGACCGTGGCCTCGCGATCGTGCATGAATGCGATGTAGTCGCTGGTGACCGCACCGGTCGCGACGAGCATCCGCCCGACTTCGTCGATCGCCTCCGCCGGGGTCGTTGCCGTCCCGTGCAGGTTGATCTGTTCGAGTTCAAGAACGTTGCTCATGCGATTTCCTCTTTCTGGCTGTTCCGTATTGCGGGGGTGGAGCTGGTGCTACTTGCCGACCTGGTCCTTGAGCATCTCGACGACCTCGTCGTACTTGGGGCTGCCCATGAAGTTGTCGACCGAGACGTGCTGCGCGGCCGGCGACTTCTCCGTGGCGCGAGGGGTGAGCTCGCGCTGCGTGATGATCAGGTCGGCCGTGCCGTCGAGGTTGGCGATGGCCTGGTTGACCACCGTGACCCCTTCGATCCCGGCCTTCTTGATCTTGTTGCGCATGACCGTCGCGCCCATGGCGCTCGATCCCATTCCGGCGTCGCAGGCGAAGACGATGGAGTGCACCGGCTTCTGCTCGGTGAGGGTGGTTCCCTCGCCGGGCGCTGCGACGGCGGATGACGACGCGTCCTGGCCGAGAAGTCCGGCGACGTCGCTCTTGCGACCCTTGTTCGCCGCGTTCTTGGCGACGGCCGCGGCGAGCGCGTCCTCACCGTTCTCGGCGGCCGCGAGGTCGCGCTTGCGGCTGGAGCGGAGGATGATCGACGCGACGATGAACGTCACGGCGGCCGACAGCACCACCGACAGCGCGACTCCGAAGTAGCTGTCCGAAGCGGTCTGGGCGAAGATCGCGATGATGCTTCCCGGAGCCGCCGGTGCGCGGAGGCCCGTCTCGAGGAGCATGTTCGTGGTCACTCCGGTCATTCCTCCCGCGATCAGCGCGAGGATGAGGACAGGCTTCATCAGGGCGTAGGGGAAGTAGATCTCGTGGATGCCGCCGAAGAACTGGATGACAGCCGCGCCCGGGGCAGATGCACGGGCGGCTCCGATTGCGAACACCGCGAAGGCGAGGAGCAGTCCGACGCCGGGGCCGGGGTTGGCCTCGAGCAGGAACAGCACCGACTTGCCGCTGGGGCCCGCGGCCTCGGCGATGCCGAGCGGGGTGAGCACACCGTGGTTGATGGCGTTGTTGAGGAAGAACACCTTAGCCGGCTCGATGATGATGCTGGTCAGCGGCAGGAGGTTCGTGTCGACGAGCCAGCCGACGGCGCCGCTCAGCAGCGACATCACCTGGTTCACCAGCCATGCGACCGGGTAGAACCCGATGATGAGCAGGATGAAGCCCCAGATTCCGGCCGAGAACATGTTGACGAGCATCTCGAAGCCGGGGCGGATCTTGCCGTCCCAGAGCCGGTCGAGCGCCTTCATGGAGTAGGCGGCGATCGGAGCCATGATCATCGCGCCGATGAACATGTGAATCTGGCCGAGCTCTGAGGCGTCGGGGTTCTCGGCAAGCAGCTCGATGTTGAACTGGGCGACGAGGTAGTCGGACCCGGCGATCACACCCATGAGGGCGATCGACGCGACGATTCCACCTCGCACCTGGTAGACGATGTGGCCGCCGGTGTAGGCGATCAGGATCGGCAGCAGGTAGTGGATGAACGGTCCGACCACGGTCGCGAGCGCCTCATTGGGCAGCCAGCCGACATCGATGAACAGCGCGGTGAGCAGACCCCACGCGATCAGGGCGGGGATGGCGGGCATGATCATGCCGCTCAGGTACGTGCCGAAGCGCTGGACGTAGACCCGAGCACCCCCGGTCTTCTGTGGAGACGTCGTCGTCATGGTTGCTATTCCGTTTCTGTGATGGTGCTGATTGAGGTGGTGAATGCGTTCGCAGCGTTGACCACGGCTGCCCGGGCCTCTACTGCGCTATTGGCCGAGAGTGCGAGCTCGGCGAATTCCTTGGCCTGGTCCAGGGTGAACCTGGCCAGTTCGGCGCGCACGTCGGCGAGGGCCGCAGGCGACATCGAGAGCGAGGTGGCTCCGAGTCCGACGAGCACGACGGCCAGCAGCGGGTCGGCCGCGGCCTCGCCGCAGATGCCCACGGGCTTTCCGAGAACGGCGCCGGCGTTGCCGACCTCGCCGACCAGGCGCAGCACAGCGGGGTGCCACGGGTCCTGGAACGACGAGACCGAGCCGAGCAGCCGGTCGGCCGCGAGGGTGTACTGCGTGAGGTCGTTGGTGCCGATGCTGGCGAAGTCCGTCTCCGGCAGGATCCGGTCGGCGAGCAGGGCCGCCGCGGGAACCTCGATCATCACGCCTGCGGTCTTGATGCCGAGCTCCTTGGCGAGCTTGGTGAAGTAGCGCGACTCCTCGACCGTGGAGACCATCGGCGCCATCACCCAGAGCTCGGCGTCGGTCGCCGCGTCGGCGTTGGCGAGCGCGGTGAGCTGGTCGCGCAGGATCGGCTCGTTGGCGCGAAGGGCGCGGATGCCGCGGAGACCGAGTGCCGGGTTCTCCTCCGGCGCGTCGTTCAGGAAGCTCAGCGGCTTGTCGGCGCCGGCGTCGAGGGCGCGCACAACGACCTTCTTTCCCGGGAAGGCCTCGAGCAGCTGCGTGTACTTCGCCTGCTGCTCCTGAACCGTCGGCGCCTTGTCGGAGTCGAGGAAGAGGAACTCGGTGCGGAACAGCCCGACGCCCTCCGCACCCTTCTCGACCGCGGGGAGCGCGCCGTCGGCGGAGCCGAGGTTGGCGAGCAGCGGCACGGAGGTTCCGTCGGAGAGCTTGCCGGGGCCGACAGGGGCGTGGGCCGCCGCGGCGCGGGCCGCGATGGTCTCCTTGGCGGCCGACTGGTCCTCCTCGGTCGGGCTCACGTTGACGACTCCGCTGGTGGCGTCGACGACGACGATCTGGTCGTCGGCGAGCTGCAGAGCGCCGGATGCGCCGACCACGGCGACGATCGACTTCTCGCGGGCAAGGATGGCGGTGTGCGAGGTGGGTCCGCCGTCGCTGGTGATCAGCGCGAGCACCTTGTCGAGGTCGAGCAGTGCGGTGTCGGCGGGGGCGAGGTCGCGCGCGACGAGGATGAAGGGGTAGTCGGGGGTCGGCACTCCGGGGGCGGCGACGCCCTGCAGGTGTGCCACCACGCGCTGGGAGACGTCGTCGAGGTCGGTCGCGCGCTCCCCCATGTAGCCGCCCATGGCGACGAGCATGTCGCGGAAGGAGGCGAAGGCCTCGTACACGGCGCGCTCGGCGGTCTTGCCGGTGCCGATGCGGGCGTTCACGTCGTCGCGCAGCGTGGGGTCCTCGGCCATGAACGCGGAGGCGTCGAGGACGTCCTTCGCGGCGCCGCCGGCACGCTCGCCACGGAGGCGGATGTCTGCGGCCGTCGCGGCGAGGGCCCCCGCCGCGCGCACCTTCTCGTCGTCCGCACCGAGCGTGCTCGCGGCATCCGCCGGCTCGGGAAGGGGCTCCGGCATGCGCAGGATGGGTCCGACGGCGAGGCCGCGGCCGATGCCGACGCCCTGCAGGTTCAGGTTGGAGTCGACGGCGTTCATGCGTCGTGGTCCGTTCCGAGGAAGGCGGAGAGGTCGTCGAGCACGGTCTCGGCGTTGTCGCCGACCGCGCTCAGAACGACCTCGTCGCCGTGCTGGATGCCCAGCGAGATGACGCCGAGGATGCTCGCCGCGTTGATCTTCTTGTCGCCCTTGCTGAGCTCGACGGGGAGCCCGGAGGTGGTGACTGCCTGCACGAACAGGGATGCGGGTCGTGCGTGGAGCCCGTGTGCGGAAGCGATTGTGACGCTGCGATCAGCCATGGGGGGTTTCCTTCGGTTGGGTGTGGAGGGCGAGCCGCCCGGCGGGGGCGATTCCTGATGCGAGTTCGAGGGCCGTCTCGGCACCGGCCGGTCCGAAGACGTTGGCGGGCAGGAGGGCGGCGGCGACCTGGTGCTCGGCGGCGCGTGCGCTCAGCACGTCGAACGACGAGGCGAGGTGGGCGCCGACGAGCACGACGTCGGAGAAGGGGAGGCGGGCGTCGAGGTCGTCGTCGCTTGCGGCGTCGATGGTGACCTGGATTCCGCGGGAGGTGGCGAGGGTTCTCATCGCGCTGGCAAGGAACGTGCTCGACGCGCCGGCACCACAGACAATCAGAATGGTAGTCATGGATCGCCTCCTTGCGTTCCCTGCTGTACAGCGAATCGTCGTTCGTTCCTCCCATTGTTCTCGCACGCCCCTCGCGAAACCAGCAGTTCTCTTTCCGCGGGGGCGGAAATGGGTCTGCGGATCGGGCGGGACGTGGTTAAGTGGTGAGTCAATGAGCGATAAGTACGAGCGCCTGCTGGACCACCTGTCGCAGGCCGACGCCCGCGTGACGGCGGCTGAGCTGGCAGAGCAGCTCGGTGTGACGACCCGCAGCGTGCGCAGCTACGTCACGGCGGCCAAGGCGGCCGCGCATCCGCTCAATATCATCTCCTCGTCGACCACCGGCTACCGGCTGAACCGCGAGGCCTACGCCGCGTTCTCCAGCGGCACCCGCGTGCGCGACGCGGAGGCGGACACCCCGCGCGACCGGGTGCACCATCTGCTGCGGCGGCTCACCGAGGCGCCGGGCGGGCTGGACCTGCACGCCCTCGCCGACAGCCTCTACGTGAGCGAGTCCACCATCGAGTCGGACCTGCGCAAGGTGAAGGCCCTCGGCGAGGAGGCCGGGCTGACGCTCAACCGCTCCGGGAGCCTGGTGGCCCTCACCGGCACGGAGGCCCAGTACCGCCGTGTGCTCAGCAAGCTGTTCCGCAGCGAGAGCGCGCAGGGCTTCCTCGAGCTGGAGAAGGTGAAGCGCGAGTTCGCCTCCGACGACCTCGGCGCCTTCAAGACCGGCCTCATCGCGATGCTCGACGCGCAGGGCTACTTCGTCAACGAGTACGGGGTCAACAGCGTGCTGCTGCACGTGGCGATCGCCGTCGACCGCGCCATCCGGGACATGTCCACGCGGTCAGCGGATGCCGCGGCTGCCGCCGCGGTCGCGGCAGCGCCCGTGGAGCAGCCGGAGATCTCCGCCGCGCTCGGTCGCCTCACCCGCGAGCACTTCGCCGTCGACCTCGACCGCACCGACCTCGACTACCTCGCCAAGCTCCTGACGACGCGCGTGATCACGCCCGGGCAGAATCAGCCGGTGGCGTCCGTTGTGGAGAAGCACGTGGAGCCCGAGCACCTGAGCTCCGTGCGCCGCATCGTGGCGCAGGTGGGCGAGGAGTACCTGCTCGACCTCGACGACGAGACCTTCATCGTGCGGCTCTCGCTGCACGTCGGAAACCTCATCGCGAGGGCCCAGGACAACTCGTACTCGCGCAATCCGATGGTGCGCTCGATCAAGACCTCGTACCCGATGATCTACGACGTGGCCGTGTTCATTGCCAGCCAGCTGCAGCGCGAGAAGGCCATCGCCATCAACGAAGACGAGATCAGCTACATCGCCCTGCACCTCGGCTCGCACCTCGAGCGGCAGTCCCGCCGCGAGGAGCGCGTGACGGTGGCGATCGTCTCCCCCGGCTACTACGACATGCACGTCATCCTGCGCGAGCACATCGAGCGCGCGCTCGGCGACGAGGTCTCCGTCGAGGTGGTCGTGACGCGCACCGACGTGGACTGGAACGAGTTCTCCACCGACCTCGTGCTCACCACCATGGCCGCGAAGGGCGCCGGCGACAACGTGGTCGTCATCCAGCCCTTCCTCGGCGACGGCGACGTCGAGAACATCCGCCGGGCGATCTCCCGGCTGCGTCGCCACCGGCGCCGCATCCGCATCAAGGACGACCTGCTCAAGTACTTCGACGAGGGCCTGTTTTTGCGCAACGCCCGGGCCGGCAGCGAGACGGAGATGATCGAGCTGCTGGGCGGCCTCATGGTGCAGCAGGGTGTCATCGACGAGAGCTATGTGACCGGCGCGATCGAGCGCGAGCAGCTGTCGTCGACCGCCTTCACCGACTCGATCGCCGTTCCGCACGCGATGTCGATGAGCGCCTCGCGCACGTCGATCGCGATCGCCGTGAACGAGACCTCGATGCCCTGGGGCGAGAACCGTGTCAACGTGATCGCGCTGATCGCCTTCTCGTCGAGCGGGCGGGCGTCGTTCCAGACGGTGTTCGACCAGTTCGTGGAGGTCTTCGCCGACCGCGCGGAGGTGCTGGAGCTGATCAAGAAGTCCACCGGGTTCGCCGAGTTCATCGAAGAGCTCGTGCGCGTGATCGACAAGTAGGCGTCGTGAACCTCGCCGGCCTCCGCGACATCTGCCTGAACCTGCCAGGGGCGGCGGAGTCGTTCCCCTTCGGTCCGGAGACGCCGGTGTACAAGGCGGCCAACGGCAAGGTGTTCGCGATCACGACGGAGCCCGACGACCCGGTGGCGTCGGTCACCGCGAAGGCCGACCCGGAGGACGCGGAGGCCCTGCGCGCGCAGTACCCGGCGATCACGCCCGGCTACCACATGAACAAGAGGCACTGGGTGACTGTGCTGCTCGACGGCAGCGTGCCCGACGACCTGCTGGTGGAGATCGTGACGGAGAGCCACCGGCTGGTGGCGCCGCGCATCCGGAGGCCGCGGCCCGCGTCGTAGCGGCGGCTCCCCCCGCGGTCTCGGCTCGGGACCCTGCCGAATGAAGGAGATTTCGCCGACGCGGGCCGCGCATCCGCTATGCCGTGCTCGACCCTGCCGGTTTCTCCTTCATTCGGCAGGAGAGCGGTTAAACGCGAGAAGTCCCGGTCGTGTGATGACCGGGACTTCTCGATTGTTCTTCTGTTGCGGGGACAGGATTTGAACCTGCGACCTCTGGGTTATGAGCCCAGCGAGCTACCGAACTGCTCCACCCCGCGCCGCTGTGGTGATATGACCAGCCTACCTCACCGGCCGGCGTCGGCGAGCCACTGCCATTAACGCAAAAAGTCCCGGCCGCTTTCGTGACCGGGACTTTCTGATTGTTCTCTTGTTGCGGGGACAGGATTTGAACCTGCGACCTCTGGGTTATGAGCCCAGCGAGCTACCGAACTGCTCCACCCCGCGCCGCTAAGAACAACAGTAGCACGGTTGTCGAGGTGACCCGTTCACCCGTCGTTAGCCGAATGGTTTGGAGGCGCCGATGCTCAGCGCCAGCGGCAGCCACTTGCGGTCGGGCCAGCTGAAACTGCCGGGTGCGGGCTCCGCCAGCTCCGCGAACATGCGCCAGGGCAGCTCGTAGTGCTCGTGCAGGAAGTCCAGGGTGAGCCCGGCGTCGAGCAGGGCCGTGACCGTCTCGCTCACCGGGTGCGCCCACTCGAAGGTGCGCGTGTTCTCGAGCACGACGGTGTCGTCGGCGTAGTCGCCGCCCTCGTCGAGCACGTCCGGCTCGCCCCCGGTGTCGTAGGCGTAGCGGAACGACGGGAGGGTGCCGTCGCCGTCGTCGAAGACGAAGGCTGCCGGGTGTCCGTCGGCGAAGTACAGCGAGCCGCCGGGCTTGAGGTACCACTCCACGATGCGCGCCCACTCGGCCACGTCGGGGAGCCAGCCGATGGTGCCCCAGGTCGTGTAGACGATGTCGAAGGATCCGGGCTGCGGCAGGATGTGCCTGGCGTCGTAGACGTTGGCGTGCACGAAGCGCGCGCGGTCGGCGAGGCCGAGCTGCGCGGCCAGCGCGCGTGCCTGGAGCACCGCCGGCTTGGAGAAGTCGATGCCGACCACCTCGGCGCCGCGCTGGGCGAGCGAGAGGGTGTCCGCGCCGAAGTGGCACTGCAGGTGCAGGATGCGCTTGCCCTCGAGGCCCTCCGGGTAGGCCGCGGCGAGCTCCCTCTCCTCGACGGAGAAGAGCTCGCCGTGGCCGGCCCTGAGCTTCGTCTGGTCGTAGAACTCACTCGCCACGTGCAGCGGGACGAGTTCGTCCCACCGCGCGCGGTTCGCATCGAGCCATTCGCCCGAGCCGAGTTCGTCGACCATGTGTGGGCGCTACTCGCCCTCTGCTGCCAGCGCCGCGTTGATCGCGGCGGTCAGGCGGTTGTCGGCCTCCGCGGCGGCGACGAGGTCGTTCGCGGCGTAGGCGGCGGTGCGGTCCGCGAGGGCGGTCCTGATCTGCTCGAGCGCCTCGGACACGGCAGGCGCGTCGACGACGGGCGTTCCGGCCTCCGGATCCACGGCCTCGGGGTCCTCGGTGTCGGGTGCCGGGGTGACGACCGTTCCTCCGTCGCCCGCGGCCGCTCCGGAGTCTCCGCCGAAGAGGGCGTCCAGCGCCTCGTCGAGGGTGTCCTCGAAGGCGATCTGGTCGCCGAAGCCGACGAGCACCTTGCGCAGCAGCGGATAGCTCGTGCCGGTCGTGGACTGCACGTAGACGGGCTGCACGTAGAGCAGTCCCCCGCCCACGGGCACGGTCAGCAGGTTGCCCTGGATCGCCTCGGTGTCTCCGCGGTTGAGCAGGTTGAGCTGCGGTGCCACCTCGGCGTTGGAGTTGAAGTTGTTCTGCACCTGTCCGGGGCCGGGCACAGTGTCCGCGCTGGGCAGCGTCAGCAGGGTGAGCTTGCCGTAGTCGGGTCCGACGTCGGAGTTCACCGCGAGATAGCCGCTGAGCACGCTCGAGGTGGACGTCGACGAGGCGCGCGGGATGTACGTGGAGTACTGGGTGAACGCGCTGGTCTCCGTTCCCGGAACCTTCATGGTCAGGTAGTACGGCGGCTGGAGCGTGGGGTTCGCGGCCGGCGACGTGGGGTCCGGCGGGGTGACCCACTGGTCGTTGCCCGAGAAGAAGGTGTTCGCATCCGTCACGTGGTACGAGCCGAGGATCGCGCGCTGCACCTTGAACAGGTCGGAGGGGTAGCGCACGTGGTCGAGCAGCTCCGCCTCCATCTTGTCGGAGGAGAGCAGCGTCGACGGGAAGATCTTCTGCCAGGTCTTCAGGATGGGGTCTTCCGTGTCCCAGGCGTAGAGCTTCACCTCGCCGCTGTAGGCGTCGACCGTGGCCTTCACCGAGTTGCGGATGTAGTTCAGGTTGTCCACCGCGTACGGCAGCGCCTGGGTGTTGGTGTCGACGATCGTGTCGCTCAGCGTCTGTACCTGCGAGTACGGGTAGTTCTCGCTGGTCGTGTAGGCGTCGACGATCCAGACGACCTTGCCGTCGACGACGGCGGGATAGGCGTCGGTGTCGGGCGTCAGGTACGGCGCGACTTTCTGCACACGCTCGATCGGGTCGCGGTCGTAGAGGATCTGCGACTCGCTGGTGACCGCGTTGGAGAGGAAGATCTGCTCCGACTGGAACTTGATCGCGTAGACGAGCTTGTTGAAGACGTTGTCGAGCTTGGGCCCGCCGTCGCCGTCGAAGGTCGTCGTGGCGTTGGAGGCGTTCTCCTCCTCGCCGGACGGGTAGTCCAGCTCGATCGGGGTCGCGCCCTCGGGCGCCCCGACGATCGAGTAGCTCGGCGAGGACTCGCCGAAGTAGATGCGCGGCTCCTCGACGTTCAGGGCGCCGGTCGACGGGATGCCCGACTGGAGGAACACGGGCTGGCCGTCGCTCGTGCGCTGGTTGCCGTATGCCGCGACGACGCCGTAGCCGTGCGTGTAGACGAAGGCGTTGGAGTACGGCGTCTGCGAGTCGCCGAGGCCCTCCTGGTCGAGCTCGCGCACGGCGATCACGGTGTCCTGCACGGTGCCGTCGATCTCGTAGCGGTCGACGTCGAGGTGCGGGGAGAACTGGTAGTACTGCTTGAAGCGCTCGAGCTGGGCGAAGGAGTTGGAGACCAGCGCCGGGTCGATGATGCGGATGTTCGCGGTCGTCTCGGCATCGGAGCGCAGTGCGCCCGCCTCGGCGTCGGTCGTCGCGTTGTACGGGGTCTCGGTCACCTCGTCGACGCCGTAGGCGTCGCGGGTGGCCTCGATGCTGCGGTCGATGTAGTCGGCCTCGAGGCTGCGCGAGCTCGGCTCGACCTGGAAGCGCTGGATGACCCACGGGTAGATGCCACCGAGCACGATGCCGCTGATCACCAGCAGCGCGGTGCCGATGATCGGCAGGCGCCAGCGCTTGATCACCGCGGTCAGGATGAAGAGAATGGCGACGAGTGCGGCGATGCCGGCGAGGATGGCGCGCCCGGGGATGGTCGCGTTCGCCTCGGTGTAGCCGGCTCCGGTCTGCAGGTAGCCCGCGCTGGGCGAGGTGAGCGTCGTGTACTGGTCGAGCCAGATGCTGACGGCCTGGAGCGCCACGTAGAGCGCGAGGGTGACCGCGACCTGGATGCGCGCCGACTTGGAGATGCGCACCTCGCGGCCGGTGACCCGGATGGCCCCGTAGAGGTAGGCCGTGGCGAGTGCGCCGATGCCGGCGATGAGCACGATGGCCGAGGCGTAGGCGACGACGCCGCGCAGGAACGGCAGCTCGAAGATGTAGAACGACATGTCGAGGCCGAACTGCGGGTCGGTCTCGCCGAATGAGGTGCGGTTGAAGTACTGGAGCACAACCGGCCAGCGGGTGGCGGCGGACACACCCGCGAAGATGCCGAGCACGGCGGGGATGCCGATCATGGCGAGGCGGCGCAGCGGCTCGATGACCTGCTGGTAGCGGTCGAGCTGCGAGTTGAGCTTGGCGTACACCGGTCGCGAGCGGAAGGCGATCTCGATGCTGGCCCAGACGGGCACGGCCATCGCGACGAATCCGACGAGGAACATCACGACGGTCGCGGTCCACTGCGTGGTGAGCACGCTGAGGAAGCCGAGCTGGTCGAACCAGAGCACATCGGTGTACAGGCCCGCCAGGATGAAGAAGATCACCACCAGGACGGCGACTATGGCGGCTGTGATTGCGAGGGTGACCCTCGTACGGCTGACGGGTGGGTTTGCTGTGGAAGTCAAGCGACTGCTCCTGGCCTAGTTATCGGTCAGGGTCATCTTAACGGGGAGATCTGCGAGAGTGCCGGGCGGTGTGGCTCAGCCGGTCGTGCAGGTGGGCAGATCGGCGGTCGACGTGCCGTCGGCCACGGCGTCGAGCACCGCGATCGAGTCGTCGAGCGTCGTCACCGCGAACACGTCGAGCCCGTCGGGGATGTGCCCGACGACCTCGTCGCAGTTCGCCGATGGCGCGAGGAAGTAGGTCGCGCCCGCGTCGAGAGCGCCGTACATCTTCTGGCGGATGCCGCCGATCGGCCCGATCACGCCGCTGCCGGTGATCGTCCCGGTGCCGGCGAAGTCCGCTCCCCCGGTGAGGTCGCCCTCGGTGAGCTTGTCGATGATGCCGAGAGCGAACATCTGTCCAGCGCTCGGACCGCCCACCTTCTCCAGCTGGATGGTGACGTCGAAGGGGAAGTCGAAGGTGCCCTTGACGCCGATGCCGACGATGGGCGTGGGTGTTGGCGCCTCGCTCAGCTCGGGGGTGATCTCGACCGTCAGCGGCGCTCCGTCGCGCAGCAGGTCGATGCTCGCCGGGGTGTCCGTGCCGTTCGCGGCGATCGCGGCCTGCAGGCCGGTGACGTCGCTGAACGTCTGGCCGTTGACGCTGAGGATGGTGTCGTCGTCTTCCAGCACGCCGGAGGCCGGGAGGCCCTCGCCGACCTGGGCCACCTGCAGCGTGGTGGTGAAGTCGTACCCGAGGTGCGTGAGCGCCGCGGCGATCGCCTCCTGCTGCGAGTTCTGCATGTCCACGGCGCTCTGCTCGTTCGACTGCTCCTGCGTGACGCCGACCGGGTAGACACTGTCGAGCGGCACCACGGCCTTGCTCGACTCGAGCCACGCCGTGGCGACCTGGAACCAGTTGAGGCGGTTCTCGCGGCTGCCGCTGATGGACACGGTGAGCATGTTGAGCTCGCCGGTGGTGGGGAAGGTGGTCGTGCCGTCGATGTCGATCAGCGGCACGCTCTTCCCGCTCACCTCGACGTCGCCGAGGGTGTCGAAGACGGGGCCGGGCTGCTCGATCACGTACGGCGACGGCACGAGTGCGACCACCATGGTGGAGATCAGGGCGAAGAAGACGAGCGACCAGCCCACCCGTGAGCTGCGGGAGCGACGCCGCGGGGCGACGGGGTCTGAGTCGGCGAAAAGCGCCACCGAAAGTCCTTTATTCGTGATGATCTGGCGGAAGGTGCCCGGCGTCGCCGCGGCTGTTCGCCACGGGCGCACAGCCAGACGAACCAGCCTAGGCGAAAACCCAGCCCCGTCCGCCGTGCAGCGGCTAGCGTAGTTCGCATGCCTGAAGATTCGCGGGAAGAACAGCCCGAAGACGAGTTCCGCGAGATGCTGCGCGCATTTCTCGAAGGGGACACCGACCTCGACCCCAGCAAGCTGGCGAGCGCCGCCGGGCTCCCCAACGACCCGGAGGTGGTCGCCCAGCTGATCGCCCAGCTGCAGAACGCCCTCAAGTCCAGCGACAAGGGCATCAACTGGGGCCTCGCCCTCGAGCAGGCCAAGAACCTCGCCGCCCGCACCACCGTCGTGTCGCTGCCCGCCGAGCGCTCCCAGCTCGAGCAGGCCTTCCACGTCGCGTCCCTCTGGCTCGCCGAGGCGACCGACATCTCCGAGCTCACCATGGAGCCGAAGCTGATGAGCCGCTCCGAGTGGGTCGCCGCCACCATGGCGGTGTGGGTGCAGCTCGCCGAGCCCGTGGCCACGAGTATCGCCGACTCTCTCACCACCGTGCTCACCGAGCAGGCGCCCGAGGAGATGACCGACATGATCGCGGGCGCCAGCCAGCTCATGCGCAACGTCGGCGGCACCCTCTTCGCCATGCAGCTCGGCCAGGTGGTCGGCCAGCTCTCGAGCGAGGTCGTCTCCGGCGGCGACATCGGCATCCCGCTGATGGGCGCGCTGCGCTCCGCCGAGCAGGGCGACGAGCAGCAGGCGGCGATGATCCCGCAGAACGTGGCGGCCTTCGCCACCGGCCTCGACGTGCCGATCGACCAGGTGCAGCTGTACCTCGCCGTGCGCGAACTCGCCCATGCACGCCTGTTCCGTCACGCGAAGTGGCTGCGTCTGCAGCTCATGACGTCCATCACCGAGTTCGCCCACGGCATCCGCATCGACACCTCCCGTCTCGAGGAGCTGGCCGCGGGCTTCGACCCGGCGAACCCGGAGGAGCTGCGCGCGGCCATGACCAGCGGCGCGCTGATCCCGCCGAAGTCCGAGGAGCAGCTCGCCGCCCTCGCCCGGCTCGAGACCATGCTCGCCCTCGTCGAGGGCTGGGTCGACGTGGTGACCGCCCAGGCCACCTCGCGCCTGCCCTCCAGCGCCGCGATCGCCGAGACCGTGCGCCGCCGCCGCGCCTCGGGCGGGCCAGCCGAGTCGGCGTTCTCCACCCTCGTCGGCCTCGAGCTGCGCCCCCGCCGACTGCGCGAGGCCGCCGCCATGTGGCAGCAGGTGACGGATGCTGTCGGTGCCGAGAAGAGGGACGCCCTGTGGTCGCACCCCGACCTGGTGCCCACGGCCGACGACATCTCCGACCCGAGCGCGCTCGTCGCGCGGCTGCTCGCCGGCACCCCCGCGCCGGACGACATCGACCAGGCCATCGAGGACCTGCTGAACGACGACACCTCGGAGCGCCCGCGCGAGGAGTAGCCGGCGGCTTGTGGATAGATCGCACGCGACGCGGGCGCCGCGTGTCATCCTCTCCCCCATGGTGCTCAGGATCGATCCGCGTTATCCGCTGGTCTGGCGCTCCCCCTCGACGCTGCAGATCGGCGCGTCCGTCGCCCGGGTGGTGTTCGCCGACCTCGACGCGGTCGACGAGCGCCTGATCGCCGCACTCTCGGTGGGGGTGACCAAGCCCGGGCTGACCGTGATCGCCCGCTCCTGCGGGGCCGACGACTCGGCGGTGCCCGCGCTGCTCGGCACCCTGGCGCCGGTGCTCGCGCCGGTTCGCCCGGCGGCCACCTCCGACGTGACCATCGTGGGCGTCGGCGTCACCGCGCTGCGCGTCGCCGAGGCGCTCCGCGGCGCGGGCGTGCGGGTGCGCTCGGTGCGGGACGCGCAGTCCGTGGGCGACGAGCCCTGCGACCTCGCGATCGCCATCGGCCACTACGTGCTCGACCCCGAGCTGCACGGGCTGTGGCTGCGGCGCGACATCCCGCACCTGGCCGTGGTCTTCTCCGACAGCGGGGCGTCGATCAGCCAGATCGTCGAGCCGGGCCTCGGGCCGTGCCTCTACTGTCTGCAGAGCCACCGCACGCAGGCCGACCCGGCCTGGCCCGCCATCTCCGCCCAGCTCTGGGGCCAGAGCTGCACGACGGAGACGCCGCTGCTCGCCAGCGAGGTGGCCGGCATCGTGGGGCGCACGGTGCTCGCCCGGCTCGGACGCCGGCGCGCGTCATCCGCTCACTGGTCCGTGCAGATCGACGTGCAGACCGGGGAGGTGAGCCGGGAACGGCAGCTGCCCCACCCCGACTGCGGGTGCACGGGCATCGCGCCGGTCAGCGCTGGAGCTCGGCCAGGAAGCGGCTGGCCTGCCGCTGCCCCGCCCGGAATCCCCCGCCCGAGCCCCCGCCGGACGCCGCCCACGTGAGGCTGAGCTTCGTGCGCGCGCGGGTGATGCCCACGTAGAGCAGGCGGCGCTCCTCGTCGATGGCCTCCGCGGTCTTCGCGTAGCTGATCGGCACGAGGCCCTCGGAGATCCCGACCAGGTGCACCGAGTCCCACTCGAGACCCTTCGCCGAGTGCAGGGTGGCGATGGTGACCGCGCTCAGCGTGGGCTCGTGCTGCGCGGCCTGGCGCTCGAACAGGTCGTCGACGAAGTCCTTGAGCGTGGTGCCGGCGGGGGTCTGCTCGGCGAGGCCCATCAGCGCGTTGAGCGCCTCCCAGCGGTCGCGCACCGCGCCGCGGGTCTCCGGCGCCTCCTGCGTCCAGCCGAGTGAGCGCAGCACGTCGCTGACCGTCTTGAACAGCGGCTCGCCCTGGATCGAGACCGAGGCGCCCTTGAACATCATCAGCGCCTCCTTGATCTCGCGCAGCTCGAAGAAGCGCGTGGCGCCGCGCACCAGGTACGGCACCTGCTGCGCGTTCAGCGCGGCCTCGATGGCGGCGGCCTGCACGTTGATGCGGAACAGGATGGCGATGTTCTCCGGCTTAGTACCGTCGGCGATCTCCGCGGCGACGGCGGAGGCCACCGCGCGGGCCTCGCTCGTGTCGCTGTCGAAGCCGTCGATCAGCGGCGGGCGAGCGGCTGCTGTCGACACCTCGGTGTCGGGCGGCGAGTGCAGCGTGAGGGCGCCTGGCCTGCCCTTCATCAGCCGGTTCGCCGACTCGATGATGCCGGGCGTCGAGCGGTAGTTCTGCTCCAGCCGCACCACGACCGAGTCATCGTAGGCGGAGGAGAAGCCGAGCAGATAGTCGGGGGTGGCGCCGGCGAAGGAGTAGATGGTCTGGCTGGCGTCGCCGACCACGCAGAGGTCGTTGCGCTCCCCCAGCCAGAGCTTCACCAGGTCGTGCTGCAGCGGCGAGACGTCCTGGTACTCGTCGATCACGAAGAAGCGGTACTGCTCGCGCACCTGCTGGGCGACCCGCGCCTCGGTCTCGATCATGCCGGCCGTTGCGAGCAGCACGTCCTCGAAGTCGAGCTGGCGGCGCTCGTCCTTCAGGTTCTCGTAGGCCTGCTGCAGGTCGACGGCCTTGTCGACGCTGAAGTTGGGCGGCAGCACGCGGGTGGCCGCGCCGTACTGCTCGATGCTGAGCCGCGAGACCTTGCGCCACTCGATCTCCGCCGCCATGTCGCGCAGGGTGGGGGTGTCGATCTTCAAGCGGATGCCCTCCGCGGCCTGGGCGAGCAGCCGCGCCTTGCTGTCGATCAGCCTGGGCATGGTGCCGCCCACCACCTGGGGCCAGAAGAAGTTCAGCTGCGAGAGAGCGGATGCGTGGAAGGTGCGTGCCGAGACGCCTGCCGCGCCGAGATGGCGCAGGCGCGAGCGCAGTTCGCCGGCCGCCCGGGAGGTGAAGGTGAGAGCCATGACGCGCCCGGGAGGGTAGACGCCGGTCGCGACGCCGTAGGCGATGCGGTGCGTGATCGCGCGGGTCTTGCCTGTGCCGGCGCCGGCCAGCAGGCAGACCGGGCCGAGCAGCGTCTCCGCGGCGAGCCGCTGCTGCTCGTCGAGTCCGGCGAGCAGGGACTCGGCACTGCGCAGCTCGGTGCCGCTCACGCCGCGCCGTCGTCGATCGGGCTGCCGTACCAGCGCTCGATGATGGAGCGGGCGATCGAGGTGGGGCCGGGGAGGAGGATCTCGCCGAGCGCGTCGCGCAGCTCGTCGCGGCTGAACCAGCGCAGCTCGAGGATCTCGTTGCCGTCGGGGGCGAGCAGGGCCTCGACGGTGGTGTCGAGGCGCGCGGTGAAGCCGAGCATCAGCGAGGCGGGGAACGGCCAGGGCTGGCTGCCGAGGTAGACCGGGTCGACGACGTGCAGCCCCGACTCCTCGAAGATCTCGCGCACGACGGCCGCCTCGAGCGACTCCCCCGGCTCGACGAAGCCGGCGAGCAGCGAGAAGCGGTTGCTCTCCCACAGCGCGTTGGAGCCGAGCAGGAGCCGGTCGTCGGCGTCGGTGATGCCGACGATGATGGCCGCGTCGGTGCGCGGGTACATCTCCGCGCCCGTGGTGGGGTCGACGCGCACCCAGCCTGCCTTGCCCGACACACTCGGCACGCCGGTGCGCGGCGAGAAGCGGTGGCTGTCGTGCCAGTTGACGATCGCGAGCGCCTCGGTGAACAGACCGGCGTCGCGGTCGCTGAGGCGGCTGCCCACCTTGCGCAGGTTGCCCCACTCGGACTCGGCCAGGTGGCCGGCGTCGGAGAGCACGGCCACGATCACGGGGGTTCCCGCAGGCTCGGGGCTGGTGAGCGAGGTGGAGCGTCCGAGGTAGACCATCAGCTCCGCCGGGGGGAGGGCCGAGGGCGGGACGAGGGCGATCGATGCCGGCCCGGACATCAGCACGGTGCCCTGGAACATGGGGAGCACCCGGGTGGCCGGGTCCCTCAGGAGCTCGGCAATCGCATCCGCTCTGTCTCGTGTCAGATAGTCGCGGTCGACCTCGTAGCGCGAGAGCGGGAGGCCGGCGAGGAAGGAATTCGGCAAAGGTGCGACCCATCAGAAGTGCGTGGCGTTCGGGGAAAGCGGGGGTCCGGCAATCTACCCTGTGAGGTATGGCCAGATCACATCTCACTCTAGCCGCGCTCGCGACCTCTGCCGTCGACGACCTCGACCTTGTCACCGCCGCGAGCTTCGGCTCGAACACGTCCAACGATTTCGACGCCGCCCTGCTCACCGCCCGCGACGGAACCCACTACCTCATCCGCGTGCCCCGCAACGAGCGCGCGGAGGCCGAGCAGTCGGCCGACCTCGTGGCGCTGCGCGCGATCAGCCCCGGAGTGCGCACGCGACTGCCCTTCGCGGTGTCCACCTACCTCGGGCAGACCCCCGTCTCGGGCACCCGCGGCGTGGTCTACGACTTCGTCTACGGCACCAAGGTGGCACTGGCCAACCTCGGCGCCGGGCAGAACGGGCTCGCCGCCTCGGTGGGGACCGCGATCGCCGCCGTGCACAGCCTGCCCACCAGCTTCGTGGCCGACGCCGGCCTCGCGGTGCTCTCCGCCGGCGAGTGCCTGCGCGCCGTCGTCAGTGTTATGGACCGCGCAAGCGCCACGGGCCTCGTGCCCGCTCCCCTGCTCGGACGCTGGGAGCGCGCCGCCGAGGAGAGCAAGCTCTGGCAGTTCCAGCCCACCGTGATCAACAACCAGCTCAGCGCGGACTCCTTCCTCTGCGCGGACGGCGCCGTCACCGGCCTGCTCGGCTGGCAGGAGCTGCGCGTCGGCGACCCGGCGAAGGACCTCGCCTGGCTGCTCGGCGCGCCCGAGGCGATCACCGACAGCGCCTTCGACGCCTACTCCGCGGTTCGCGGCTCCGGCGACCGCCAGGTGCGCCAGCGCGCCAAGCTCTACGCGGAGCTCGAGATCGCCAAGTGGCTGCTGCATGGCACGGATTCCCGCAGCACCGAGATCGTGGACGATGCGGTGGAGATGCTCACCGCCCTCGTCGACTCGACGATCAATGACGTGATGAACCCGATCAGCGCCCAGACCATGCCGACGATGGCCATCGCCGACGTCGAGGCGCTCCTCGACCAGTCGGAGCAGCTGCGCAAGAGCGAGCGGGCGGTCTAGCAACCCCGCTCCTCCCCTCTTCCCCTTCGGAGACCTCCCTTCGGAAATTTAGGACTTCCTGGCTTTTCGCCGCGGAAAACGGAGGGAATCCGGGGCTTGCTGCGCGTAAGTCCTGAATTTCCGAAGCAGTGGGGCGGAGACGGGGCAGGCGGCGGCGCCGGTCAGGCGGTCACGCTGGCTCGCCAGAGCTCCAGCAGCTCGTCCTCCTCGAAGATGCGCTCCGGGGTGATGACCGCATTGTCGGAGACGAAGTACAGCACCGCGTCGATGAGCGAGGCGTCGATGTTCTTCCAGCGCGAGTAGGCGAGCCGGTACAGCGCGAGCTGCAGCTGCTTCTGCTCCAGGTCGGCGGCGTCGCGCGGCGCCTTGCCGGTCTTCCAGTCCACCACCTGGTACCGCTCGCCGTCGAAGTACACCGCGTCGATCTTGCAGATCACGATGCGGCCGTCGAAGGGCAGCTGGATCTCGATCTCCACGTCGACCGGGCGCTTCGTCGCCCATTCGGAGCGCTCGAAGGTGTCCTGCAGCCGGGCGAGCTCCGCCTGCTCCAGCGGCGCATCCGTTTCGTCGTGCAGTTCGCCGCCGTCGAGCTCGAACGTCGCGGCGTCGAGGAAGTCTGAGGGGGCGCTCGCGCCGTAGCGCGCCTCCACCCAGCTGTGGAAGAGCGTGCCCAGGCGGGTGGCGCGGTAGGGCCGCTCCGGCATCGGACGCCGCAGGCTGGTGGCGACGGATGCGGGGTCGCTCACGAAGTCCTTGAATCTCGAGGCCGGGATGCGGTGGGGCAGGGCGACGGTCTCCGCAGCAGCGGCGGCGCGCTCGCGCTCGGCCAGCAGCAGGTTGATGTCGTGCTCCCAGCGCCCGGCGCCACGCTCGGCGGCGCCCTCGGCCGAGACCAGCTGCGCGGCGCGCTGCACCGCCGAGCGACGACGGCCGAGCGGGTCGAGCGGCCAGCTCTCGGTGAGCGCGGCTCCGTCGAGCGGGTTGTCCTCGTTCTCGCTGCCCTGCGGCAGCTCGCCGATGAGGCCGCGGTCGGCGAGCTCGGTCAGGAAGGTGCTCGGGCCGCGGGCCTTGCTCTGCCCGCTCCAGTAGGAGCCGGTGAGCAGCAGCGACTCCTTCGCCCGGGTGACGGCCACGTAGCCGAGCCGGCGCTCCTCGTCCTGATGCCGCTTCGCCAGCGCCACCTTGAACGCGGCGAGCGCGCCGTCGAACTGCTGCTGGCTGCCGAGGCCGCGCCAGTCGAGGGCCGGCAGCTCGGCCGCGTCACCGCGGAAGGCGAAGGGCAGCTTGCCGAATCGCACCCAGCCGGTGCCCTCCTTGGGCTTGGCGGGCAGCTCGTCGACCACGAGGCGCGGCACCGCCACGAGGTCCCACTCCAGCCCCTTCGAGCCGTGGATGGTGAGCAGCTGCACGGTGTTGCCCTCGGCGCTCTCGCTGCGCGGGCCCATGTTGTCCATGCGCTCGGCGCGCTCGAGCCAGCCGAGGAAGCTGCTCAGACTCGCCTGGTCGTCGCTGGCGAGGAAGCCCTCCAGCTCGTCGTGGAACGCGTAGAGGTTGGCCAGCCCGAGGCCCGAGGACTCGTTGGCCTGCACCTCGATGTCGAGCAGCAGCTCCTGCTCGATGAGCCGCACCAGGTCGAGCAGGCCGAGTCCGGCCCGCGAGCGGAAGAAGGCCAGCTGCCGGCCGGCGGCCCGCATCCGCTCCAGCCCGAGCGGGCTGAAGCCCTCGAGCTGGCTGTGCGTCGGCGGCGCCTCGGTGAGGAAGTCGAGCGCGTCGACGATCGACCGGCCGTCGTCGGTGGAGACGGAGTCGCGCATCCGCTTCTTGAGCTCGTCGCTGAGCGCCGACTGCTTCCAGTCGTGCGCGTGCAGCCAGCCGGCCAGCTCGGCCAGCTGCTGCAGGTCGCGCGGGCCGATCGCCCAGCGCGCGCCTGCGAGCAGCCGCACCAGCTCGGAGCCGGAGGTGGGGTCGTGCATCACCCGCAGCGCGCTGACCAGGTCGACGATCTCGGGGGTGGAGAGCAGGCCGCCGAGGCCGAGGATGTGGTACTTCACACCGTGCTTCTCGAGCGACTTGGCGAACAGCCCCATGTGACGCCGCTGGCGGAACAGGATGGCCGCCGTGGCGTCCTCTCCCCCGGCCTTCAGGCCCGCCGCGAGCCAGGCCGCCACGGTCTCCGCCTCGTCGTCGATCGTGTCGGGGAACAGCACCGTCACCTCGCCGCCCGGAGCGGCCGGGCGGGCGTCGAGCGGCTGTTCCCCGGGCGCGCGCAGCGACTCGACGACGGCGTTCGCCGCGTCGAGGATGGTCTCCGAGTTGCGCCAGCTGATCGAGAGCGGGTACTCGACGACGGCAGCGGATGCCGCGGCAGCGCCCTCGCCGGACCCGCTCTCTACCGCCCCGAAGTCCTGCGCGAAGCGCTTCAGGTTGGCCGCGCTCGCGCCGCGCCAGCCGTAGATCGACTGGTGCGGGTCGCCGACGGCCATCACGCCGTGGTCGGCGAAGAGGCGGGCCAGCAGGCGGGTCTGCACCACGGAGGTGTCCTGGTACTCGTCGAGCAGCACGACCTTGTAGCGCTCCCGGTACTCGGCGACGACCTGCGGCACCCGCTCGCAGACCGCGAGCGCCAGGGCCACCTGGTCGGAGAACTCGACGAGTCCGCGGCGCTGCTTCTGGCGCGAGTACTCGACCGCGAGGTCGACGAGCGCAGGCAGTCCGGAGATGTCGCCGAGCGCCTTCACCACGGAGGCGTAGGGCGTGGCCTTCGGCTTGCCGTCGGTGTACGGCAGCTCGGCGAGGTAGGCGAAGTCGGCGGCCAGGCGGGAGACGGCGGTCGCGTCGGCCACGTTCTCGCTCAGCTCGCTGCTCAGCTCGAGCACGGCCTCGGTGATCGCGTCGATCGGCCGGCCGATCTGCACGAGACGCTCGTCGGTGCTCGCCACGACAACGCGGCGGGCGAGCTGCCAGGCGGAGGACTCGCTGAGCAGCACCGACTCCGGCTCGCGCCCGATGCGCAGGGCGTTGTCGCGGAAGATCGCGCTGGCGAAGGAGTTGTAGGTGGAGACGGTGGGCTGCTCGAAGTCGATCTCGGCGTCCGCGGCGGCGCCCGCTGCGCGCTGCACCAGCCGCAGCTGCGCGATGCGCTTGGCGATGCGCTCGGCGAGCGATCCGGCGGCCTTGCGGGTGAAGGTGAGCCCGAGCACCTCGTCGGCCCGCACCAGCTCGTTGGCGAGCAGCCAGACCACGCGGTTGGCCATGGTCTCGGTCTTGCCGCTGCCGGCGCCGGCCACCACGAGGGCGGGGGTGAGCGGGGCCTCGATCACGCGCTGCTGCTGGGGTGTGGGCGCGGGGAGGCCGAGCAGGTCGGCGAGGGCGGCGGAGGAGATGTTCACGAACTGACCGCCTTCACGACGTGGATGGTGCAGCGGCCGAAGCTCCAGGGGTCGAGGCAGTGGGTGCCGATCTGGGCGACGAAGACCCTGTCGGCCATGCCGACGGCATCCGCCACCACCCGCTGGCGGAAGGCCTCGAGCTGCTCGGGGCCGAAGGCGGCCTGGCGCGGCTCGGTGTAGGCCTTGCCCCTGCTGCCCTTGGAGACGATCACGAGCTTCGCGCCGCCGGGCAGGATGCCCTCGGGCAGGCCCTCGATCGCGCCGGAGGCGAAGGCGAGCTGGTAGGCGCCGAGCTGGGGGTGGTCGGCGACGCCGTCGTCGGTGGACGGGTCGCGCTTGCCGGTCTTGAGGTCGACGATCACCGCCGTGCCGTCCGGGTAGCTCTCGACCCGGTCGATCGAGCCGCGCAGCCGGGCCTGCCCGAGGTCGAGCTCGAAGTTCTTCTCGGTGGCGAGCAGCTCGCCGCCGCGGCGGTCGAACTCGTCGAGGTAGGCGGAGAGCCGGTCGGTGAACTCGCGGGCCCGCGTGCGCTCCACCTTGGAGTGCCACTCGGACTCGAAGTACAGCTCGCCCCAGCGCTTCTCCACGGCCGCGTAGAGCGCGTCGGGGCTGTGGTCGGTCGACTCCTCCGCCACCGAGTGGATGATCGTGCCGAGATTCGAGGCGGTGCTCGAGGAGCCGCCGCCCACCTGGTCGATCATCCAGTGCAGCGCGCAGGTCTCGAAGGCCTCCATGCGCGACGGGGACACCCGAACGTGCGCGTCGTCGGCCTCGAGGTCGACGAGCGGCGCGAGGGTGGAGGGCTCGGCGAGGCCGTACCAGGCGGAGGGGTGGGCGCCGGGCACGCTCTCCTCGGCGAGCCGGGCGAGGCCGGCGGCCGCCGCGCCCGACCCGGTGCCGGTGAGTTCGCGGCGCAGCTGCCCGACCATGCCGCGGAGCGAGAGCGGATGCCGCTGGAGACCCGCGGAGTCGCCCTCCGGCACGAGGCGCAGGAAGGCGGAGGGCAGGCTGTCGTCGTTGGCGACCGCGGTGACGACCACCTCGCCCTTGGCGCGGCTGACGGCCTGCGCGAACAGCCGCAGCTCGTCGTGCATCACCTCGAGCCGTTTGTCGGCTCCTTCGGCGAGGGTGCCCGCCCAGGCGGCGGCGAGGTCGTGCGCGCCCAGCAGCGAGCCGCGGATGCGCAGGTTGGGCCAGACGTTCTCCTGCAGGCCCGCGATCACCACCACCTCGAACTCGCGCCCGATCACGGAGGCCGGGGTGCCGACGGTCACCGCGTCGACGGCGGAGCGCGGCGCCAGGGTGTCCTCCGGAACGTCGGCGCTCACCCAGGCGTCGAGAAACTGGGCGGGCGCCGCGTCGGGGCTGCGCTCGACGAAGCGCTTGGCGCTGGAGAACAGGGCGACCACGGCGTCGAGGTGGCGGTTGGCCTCCTCGGCCACGAGTCCGGCGCCCATCGACTGCTCGAACCAGAGCTTCTCCAGCCCGCTGCGCTGCCAGGCGCCCCAGAGCAGCTCCTCGATGGTCCCGCCGGCCTCCGCCTCCGCCCGCACCGCCGCCAGGTTGGCGGCGACCCGGGCGGCGCGGCGCGCGACGCGGGTGTCGATCGTGGCCAGTCCCGCCGGGTGCGCGAGCGCCTCGGCCACCAGCTCGTCGCCGGGCCGGTCGCCCTCCCCCGCGAGCTCCTCGTGGCGCAGCGCGTGCTTGAGCCGGCGCAGGGTCACCGCGTCGAGGCCGCCGACCGGGCCGAGCAGCAGCTCGACGGCGCTGGCCGCGGTGAGCGGTTCGCGGCCGAGGCTTAGTTCGATCAGCAGCACGAGGGCGCGCACGGCGTACTCGTCGCGCAGCGCGGCACGGGCGCTCGCCACGGTGGTCTGCACCTCGAGCGCCTGCAGCGACTGCGAGAGCGAGGCCACCCCGGTGCGCACGATGACGGCCATCTCGCCCCAGGGCACCCCGCCGAGCACGTGCCGCTCGCGCAGCCTGCGGGCGATCAGGGCGATCTCCTCCGCCCGCGAGTTGACGCTGTAGGAGACCGCGGCGGGGTCGGCCCGGGCGTCGCGGGGCTTTTCGGACGCCGCCGCCCTGCGCTGCCGCCCGGCGCCCGCCGTGCCGATGCGGTTGGTGATGCTCGTGGTGAGGCCGCGGATCTCGGCGCCGTGCCTGTGCACGGTGGAGAGGTGGATCTGCTCCACCCGCGGGAGTCCGAGCTGCTGCGCCAGGCGCCCGAGCACCTCGGGGATGGCCCCGCGGAAGGCGCCGGTGGAGATGTCGGGGTCGCCGACGGCGATCACCGCGACCCCCTGCGCGGCGAGCGCGCGCACCAGCATCATGGTCGACTCGGTGGACTCCTGCGCGTCGTCGAGCACCACGAGGCGCAGTCGCCCGAGCAGCGAGGGCGGCGCGGTGCGCACGATCGCGGCGGCCTGCTGCACCAGCTCGGTGGAGTCGAAGTGCCGTTCGCGGAAGCTGGCCTTCACCTCGTCGTAGAGGTCGATGAATCGGGCGGCCGCGGTCCACTCGGGGCGGCCGGTGCTCCGCCCGAGCGCGGCGAGGTCGACGGGCAGGATTCCGTGCTCCACCGTGCGCATCATGAGGTCGCGCAGCTCGGTGCGGAAACCACGAAGACGGCGGATGTCGGGGTCGAGCTGGTCGGGCCAGTATCCGCCGAGCAGGGGGTCGTCGAGTTCGCCGTCGAGAAGGTCGGCGATGATCTGGTCCTGCTCGGCCCCTGTGAGCAGCCGCGGCGGCTCCGATCCGGCCTGCGCGGCGGCATCGCGCACGATGTCGAAGGCCAGCGAGTTGACGGTACGGGCGAGCGGACCGAGCGTCGGCACCGCGATGCGGGTGGCGAGCCTGTCGCGCAGGCTGGTGGCGCTGGCGCGGCTGGGCGTGAGCACCACGAGCTCGTCAGGCGCCCATCCGCGGCCGAGCACCCGCTCGGCGACGAGCTCGATCATCGCGGTGGTCTTGCCGGTTCCCGGAGCCCCGATTACCGCGGCCGACGCCGCATCCGCCAGCTCGAGAACGGCGCGCTGCGACTCGTCGAGCACCAGCGCGGGCGCGGTCGTGCCGCGTTCTGCGAGCGGTGCGAATCCCCTGATGGCCACGGCTTACACGGTACCGGCAGCGACCGACATCGCCCGGCGGCGCGCACGGCGGTTATGCCCACGGTGAACGCAGGACATTCCCGGCTCCGCCGTGTCGTAATCTTCTCTCGTGGACATTCGCATCGGCATCATCAACAGCCCCCGGGAAATCAACTTCGAGTCGTCGCAGACGGCACAGGAAGTGGAGACCATCGTCGCGACAGCGCTCGATACAGACACCAAGTTCATCAAGCTCGTCGACAGCAAGGGCAAGCTGTACATCGTGCCCGTCGCCAACCTCGGCTACGTGGAGGTCGGCTCGGAGTCGACCCGCCGCGTGGGCTTCGTCGCCTAGCCATGGAGCTGCTGTTCGTTGTGCTCATCGCGGCGAGCGTCGGGTTCATCCTGACCTTCTCGCTGCGGGGGCGTGAGACCTACGGCGTCATCCTGCCCGCCGCGGTCGCCGCGGCCACGGCCGCCGTGCTCTGGGTCGGCGCACTCTGGCTCGGCCTGACCTTCGACGGCGCCTGGATCTGGGTGGTCAGCCTGGTTCCGGCCAGCCTCGCCGCACTCGCGGTAGTGCTGCGGCTGCCGCACCGCCGCGACGCCGCCGACCGCGCACTGCTGACGAAGCTGTCCGGCGGCAAGGCCTGACACCGAACCCGTAGAAGACGGGAAGAGGCGCGCACCCCGAGGGGTGCGCGCCTCTTCCCGTCTCGGCGGCCTACGCGGTGAGGCCGAGACCGTCCATGCGGCGGGTGTGCGCCGCGATCAGCTCGGTGAACACCGGCTCGATGCGGGCCTCGTCGGAGACGCTGTTCGTCGACGCGGCGAGCGAGGAGCGCGCGATGAGCATGGTGTCGCCGACCTGGCGGCGGCCCCACATGGCCAGGCGCGAGGGCAGCTTGTCGTTGGCGTCGATGCCGCGGCGAATCTGGTCGGCGAGCAGCTCCCCGCCGGCGTCGGCCTTGAGGATCGTCGCGATGCGCGCGGCGTAGTCGGAGGGCAGTCCGGCCGACAGGCGGAGGAAGAACTCGTCGAGGAATCCGGCGGTGATGTGGCAGGCCAGCACGGCCTCGTACCAGTCGTTGCCGAGGGTGCCGCGCTGGTAGTCGTCGATGCTCGCGGTGAACGGCTCCATCACCGCTCCCGGCTCGTCGCCGTGGCGGGTGATCTCGGCGGTGAGCCCGTGGTGCTTGGCGAGCGAGAGGGCGGCGACCCGGCTCAGGGTCTCCTTCGCCTCGGTGGTCGGCGCGTTCGCCAGGGCCCGCCCGAGGTTCTCGAAGATCGTCAGCTGCAGGTACGCGGCCCTGCCGAGGAAGGTGAGCAGGTCGGGAGTGAGCTCCGCGAGATCGACCTTCGTCGCCGGTGTCGACTCCGAGCGAGGGCGGAGTCGTGGCACCTCGACACGCTTGCCCGTGCGTGAAAACCATTTGACCACCTGCCCAGCTTAGGGGGCGCGCGCACGGCCGAACTGCGCGGCCTACCCTCATTCCCAGCGTCGCCCACTAAACTGAGGCCAATGCCCCCCATTCTGGCGGGGGCCCTACGCCCCAGGACAAAGCGGGCGTACCTCCCATCCGTAAGGGCACTCGTACATTGACATTCGCTGATCTCGGCATCGACCAGGACATGGTCGACGCTCTCGCAACCAAGGGCATCATCGAGCCCTTCCCCATCCAGGAGCAGACCATCCCCATGGGTCTGGCCGGCCAGGACATCATCGGCCAGGCGAAGACGGGAACCGGCAAGACGCTCGGTTTCGGCCTCCCCCTCCTCCAGTCGCTCGGCCTCAACCCCGAGCCCGGCGTGCAGGCGCTCGTCGTCGTGCCGACCCGCGAGCTGTGCGTGCAGGTCGCAGAAGACCTCACCCTCGCCGCCTCCGGACGCGCCACCATGGTCGCCGCCATCTACGGCGGCAAGGCCTACGAAGGACAGGTCGAGCAGATCAAGGCCGGCGCCCAGGTGATCGTCGGAACCCCCGGCCGCCTCCTCGACCTCGCCAGCCAGCGCATGCTGAGCCTGAAGAACATCAAGGTGATGGTGCTCGACGAGGCCGACAAGATGCTCGACCTCGGCTTCCTCTCCGACATCGAGAAGCTGTTCGCGCAGACGCCTCCCGCCCGCCACACCATGCTGTTCTCCGCGACGATGCCCGGCCCGATCGTGGCCCTGGCACGCCGCTTCATGAACAAGCCGATCCACATCCGCGCCACCGACCCCAACGAGGGCCTGACGCAGAAGAACATCAAGCACGTCGTCTACCGCGCGCACTCGCTCGACAAGGACGAGGTCATCGCCCGCATCCTGCAGGCCGAAGGCCGCGGCAAGACCGTCGTCTTCACCCGCACCAAGCGCGCCGCAGCCAAGCTGGTCGAAGAGCTGAACGACCGCGGCTTCAACGCCGCCGCCGTGCACGGCGACCTCAACCAGGACCAGCGCGAGCGCGCCATGGCCGCGTTCAAGGCCGGCAAGAAGGACATCCTGATTGCAACGGATGTCGCGGCCCGCGGTATCGACGTCAACGACGTCACCCACGTCATCAACCACACGATCCCCGAGGACCACGACACCTACCTGCACCGCGCCGGCCGCACCGGCCGCGCGGGCAAGACCGGTATCGCCGTCACCTTCGTGGACTGGGACGACATGCACAAGTGGTCGCTCATCAACAAGGCGCTCGAGATGGGCATCCCGGAGCCGATGGAGACCTACTCCTCCTCGCCGCACCTCTTCGTCGACCTCGACATCCCCGAGGGCTCGAAGGGCCGCCTGAAGACGGCCGGCCCGCCCCGCGTGCGCGAGCCGCAGCCGGCATCGGGTTCGCGCGACGGCGGACGTGACGGCGGCCGCGGCGGCCAGCGTTCCGGCGCCGGTCGCGACGGCGGACGCGACGGCTCGGGCCAGCGCCCGCCCCGCGCCGCCCAGTCCGGCACGGCCCAGACCGGGACCGCCCAGTCGGGAACGGCCCCCGCTGCCGCACCCGCCGCCGACGGCGCCTCGCGCCCGCCGCGTCGCCGCAACCGCACGCGTCGCCCCTCGACCCCCGCGGCCGAGTAGCACCCGGCCCGAAACGACGTCCGCCGCAGCCCCGCTGCGGCGGACGTCGTCGTTAACCCGCGCCGCCGTTGCTTCCGAGCCGCTACCGGTCGGAAGAGGGCGCCGCGGCGCGCTCGATCGTCCGGACACGGCTCGCGAGGCGGTTCCGGCGCGAGGGCGGAGGCTCAGCCGCCGAAGGGCCGGGCGCCGCGGCCGGCGGCGAGCAGCCGGTCCAGCACCGCGGGCTCCGTGCTGTTCTCGGCCAGGCGGTTCGGCTTGCCCTCGCCGTGGTAGTCGCTCGACCCCGTCACCTGCAGGTCGAACATCGCGGCCAGCTCGAACAGCCGGTCGCGGCCGCTGGGAGTGTTGTCGCGGTGGTGGATCTCGAGCCCGAAGAGACCCGCGTTCTTCAGCAGGCCCATGTTCAGCTCGTCGATCACCCATTCGCGGCCGCGGGTTCCCGGGTGCGCGAGCACCGGCGCTCCCCCGGCGGCGACGATCATCTCGACGCCGGCGAGCGGGCTCGGCGCGTAGTACTTCTCGTAGTAGCCGCTGCGCCAGTGCAGGATGCTCTCGAAGGCCGCGCTGCGGTCGGAGATGTGGCCGCGGGCCACCAGCGCGTCGGCGATGTGCGGGCGTCCGATGGTGCCGCCGTCGACCGACTGGGCGAGCACGTCCTCCCAGGTGAGCGCGTAGTCCTTGGCGATGCGCTCCACGATCCGCTCCGCCCGGTGCAGGCGCCCGTCGCGGATGCGCGCCGTCTCGCGCACGATCACGGCATCGGTCGGGTCGAAGAGGTAGGCGAGCATGTGCACGCTCGCGGGGCCGAAGTTGGTGCTGAGCTCCATGCCGGGCACCACCATGAGACCGGTAGCGGATGCCGCGGCCCCCGCGTCGGCCCAGCCGGCGGTCGAGTCGTGGTCGGTGATCGCGATCGCGCCGAGGCCGGCCGTCACGGCGGCGTCGACCAGCTCCGTGGGCGTCTCGGTACCGTCGGACACGCTGCTGTGCGTGTGAAGGTCGATCGCTCCTGCTGGCATCGTCCAACTCTATTCCCGTAGCACCCGGTCGCCCGCCAGTCTTCGCGCAGCGCGCAGCGGTTAGGGTGAGGAGCCATGATTCGCCGAGTTCTCGCCGCCGCCTGCCTGCTCGCCGGCGCTGCGGTCCTGATCGCCCTCGCCTGGCCGCAGTTCTTCGGGCTGCAGCGGCAGTTCGGCGTGGCGCACGTCGTCTCCTTCCGCGCGGGCGCTGCCGCGATCGGCGTGACGCTGCTGGTCCTCTGCCTGCTGCTCGCGGCTGCGGGACGCCGCATCCGCCGCTTTATGGTCTCGGCGGCAGCCCTGTTCCTCGTCTTCGTGCTGATCAACGCGGCGGTGCTCTCCACCCGCGGATTCGGCGACACCGGCTTCGCCGAGGCGCGGGAGGGTGATGTCACCGTGCTCGCCTGGAACACCCTGGGCGACGCCACGGGCGCCGAGGCGGTGGCGGAGCTGGCGCTGTCCGCCGGAGCCGACATCGTCTCGCTGCCCGAGACCACGGAGGAGCTCGGGGTGGAGATCGCCGCTCTGATGAAGGCGGGCGGAAGCCCGATGTGGGTGCACACCACCGCCTTCGACCAGGTGTCCAAGGCGCGCTCCACCACCGTGCTCACCGGCGTCGACCTCGGACGCTACGAGGTGGACGCCTCCATCGGCAACACCTCGGTGCTCCCCACCGTGGTGCTGCGCCCCGACGACGACACGGCTCCGGTGATCGTGGGCGTGCACGCCGTGGCGCCGCTGCCCGCGGAGATGGCCAACTGGCGCGCGGACCTCGACTGGCTCGGCGGGCTCTGCTCCGGCGGCACCATGATCATGGCAGGCGACTTCAACGCGACCCTCGACCACATGAGCGGCCTCGGCAGCGGCGCGGGCACGGCCCTCGGCGGCTGCGTCGACGCCGCCGAGGAGAGCGGCAGCGGGGCCGTCGGCAGCTGGCCGGCCCGGCTCCCCGCCCTGATCGGCTCGCCGATCGACCACGTGATGGCCACGCCCGACTGGCGGGTCGAGGGTATGCGGGTAGTGCAGGACCGCGACGACTCCGGCAGCGACCACCGCCCGGTGGTCGCCCTCTACCGCAGCGCCGGCTGATCGCCGCAGCGGGCGCCCGGCCCGGAGGGGCACAATAGAGGCATGGCTGACAACACGACCGACGCCCCCCGCGCCACCTCCAACCGCTCGACGACCCCGCACTCCTCGTCGTTCAAGAACTACATCTCGGCGAACTGGGCCGAGAGAGCGGATGCGACGCCCGAGCCCCGCGAGCAGGCTCCCTTCGCCGCCGCCCGCCGGGCCCGCATCTCCGCGCTGCACCCCGGCGTGCGCCTGATCATCCCGGCCGGCGCCGCGAAGGTGCGGTCGAACGACACGGACTACCCCTTCCGCGCCCACTCCGGATTCGCGCACCTCACCGGCTGGGGGGCGGACGCCGTCGCCGACAGCGTGCTCGTGCTCGAGCCCACCGCCGACGGGCACGAGACGACCCTGTACTTCCGCGAGGCGGCCGGGCGCGACTCCGACGAGTTCTACGCCAACTCCGACATCGGCGAGTTCTGGACCGGGGCCCGCCCCTCCCTCGCCCACGTTGCCGCCGACCTCGGCCTGGCGACCGCGAACCTGTCCGGCTTCGACGCCGTGCTCGAGTCGATCGGCCCGGACACGCTGCTGCTGCGCGAGGCCGACCGCGACATCACCGACCAGGTGGACGGCCGCCGCCTGCTCGCCGCGGACGCCGAGAACCTCGACACCGACCTGGCCCGCGACCTGAGCGAGCTGCGCCTGGTGAAGGACTCCTACGAGGTCGCCCAGATGCGCCTCGCCGTCGACGCCACCAAGCAGGGCTTCGACGACGTGATCGCCGACCTGCCCCAGATCGTCGCGCACAGCCGCGGCGAGCGCCTCGTCGAGGGCACCTTCAACCGCCGCGCCCGCGCCGACGGCAACACGGTCGGCTACGACACCATCGCGGCCTCCGGTCCGCACGCGTGCATCCTGCACTGGACGCGCAACGACGGCGCCGTCACCCCGGGCGACGTGATCCTGCTCGACGCCGGCATCGAGCTGGAGAGCTACTACACCGCAGACATCACCCGCACCCTGCCGGTCGGCGGCACCTTCACCGAGGTGCAGCGCCGCGTCTACGAGGCCGTGCGGGAGGCGGCCGACGCCGCCTTCGCGATCGTGCGCCCGGGCATCCGCTTCCGCGAGATCCACGCGGAGGCCATGAAGGTCATCGCGGCGCGCACCGCGGACTGGGGTCTGCTGCCGGTAACCGCCGAGGAGTCGCTCGAGCCCGAGCACCAGTACCACCGCCGCTACATGGTGCACGGCACCAGCCACCACCTCGGACTCGACGTGCACGACTGCGCCGCGGCCCGTCGCGACCTCTACCTCGACGGCGTGCTGGAGCCCGGCATGGTGTTCACCATCGAGCCCGGCCTGTACTTCCAGCCCGACGACCTCAGCGTCCCCGAGGAGTACCGCGGCATCGGCGTGCGCATCGAGGACGACATTCTCGTCACCGAGTCGGGTGCCGAGAACCTGTCCATCGGCATCCCGCGCACCGCGGACGACGTGGAGGCGTGGCTGCGCGGCTGACGCACGAACGGGACGGTCTAGCTCGCGTCCCACCACGGCGGCAGCATCGCCATCAGCAGCTCGGTGAGCCCGTCCTCGTCCCAGCTGTCGGAGGCGACTGCCGCCTCGATCGTGCCCACGATCCCGTTCGCCACGTAGGCCGCGACCAGCTCGATGTCTCCGGGGATCCGCCCGGCCGGCACCGAGTCCCGCAGGTGCGTGAGGCACGACCCGTAGAACTGCGCGGAGAGCACGTGGTGCGTGGTGCCGTCGCTGGCATCGGTGAGCGCGAGGCGGTAGATCTCGCGGAAGCGGTTCACGTGGCGCACCGAGTTCACCACCGACTGGCGGGTGATGTCCGAGGGCTCGCGGGCGCCGAGGGCGCGCTCCTCGTTGTCGGTCACGCGGATCTGCTCGAGGTCGCGGGTGAGCACCTGCGCCAGCAGCGCGGACGGCGACGTGTGGTGGCTGTAGAAGGTCGCACGGTTGATCTCGGCCGCCCGCGTGACATCCGCTACAGAGATGCGCGAGATCGGGGTCTCCGCCGCGAGCGAGATCACGGCGGCGTTGAGCGCCGCCGCAGTGTTGAGGATCCGTGCGTCGACCACGGTGCTACTCGCCCCGCTCGGGGCGCGACAGCAGTTCCTGCGCCTTGAGGGTGAGGTCGGTGTCGATGATGATCTGGTAGTTCGAGGCGAGCACCTGGTGCGTCGACGTGAAATCGCGACGCCTGCGGCCGACGGCCATGGTGGCCACGCCGAAGAGCATGCCGAATCCGGCGCCGATGAGGGTGGCCGCCGCCACGAAGCCGAGCTGCGGGCTCGTGGAGAACAGGAAGAGCAGCAGCCCGAGGAAGAGCCCGAACCACGCGCCGCTGATCGCGCCGGTAAGCGCGGCCTTGCCGTTGGTGAGCTTCCCGGTGACGCGCTCGACCGTCTTCAGGTCGTTGCCCACGATCGCGAGCTTCTTCACCTCGAAGTCGGCCTTGGCGAGCCGGTCGACCACGCCCTGCGCCTCCAGGTAGGTCTCGTAGGTGCCGAGAACGTCGCCCTTGGGCAGCGTCGGTTGAACCTGGGGCCTGCGGCCGAATGCGCTCTGGTTGCTCACACAGCCATTGTTCCATTGCGGCGGTAGGGTTTTAGTGTGAGCGCCACACGAGTTTTTGCTGCCCGCCTGACCGGGTGCTCCGTTTTCGACCCCAACGGCGACAAAGTCGGCCGCGTGCGCGACACCCTCGTGGTGTACCGCAACACCGAGTCGCCTCGCGTCGTCGGCTTCATCGTCGAGGTGCCAGGCAAGCGCCGGGTGTTCCTCTCGATCGGCCGCGTCACCAGCATCGGCTCCGGCCAGATCATCACCACGGGCCTGATCAATCTGCGCCGCTTCGAGCAGCGCGGCGGCGAGGTGCGGGTGATGGCCGAGATGCTCGGCCGCAAGGTCACGCTGGCCGACGGCACGGGCGAGGCCACGATCGAGGACGTCGCCATCGAGGAGATGGGCCTCGGCGAGTGGGAGATCTCCCAGCTGTTCTGCCGCCGCCCGAAGACCACGCCCTCCCCCTTCGGCAAGGGCGCGACGGTGTTCGTGCGCTGGAAGGAGATCCGCGAGAAGGTCGCGGCCACCGGGGAGGCCCAGTCCGCGACCCAGCTGGTGGCCAGCTACGCCGACCTGCTGCCCGCCGACCTCGCTCACGCCATGCTCGACCTCAGCGAGCAGCGCATGTTCGAGGTCGCCGACGAGCTCAGCGACGACCGTCTCGCCGACGTGCTCGAGGAGATGCCCGAGGGCGAGCAGGTCGACATCCTCAACCAGCTCGACGACGAGCGCGCCGCCGACGTGCTCGACCAGATGCAGCCAGACGACGCCGCCGACCTGATCGCGCACCTCAGCGACGAGCGCGGCGAGGCCCTCCTCGACCTGATGGAGCCGGAGGAGGCCGACGACGTCCGCTTCCTGCTCAGCTACGCCCCCGACACCGCCGGCGGCCTGATGACGACCGAGCCGATCATCGTCTCGGCCGAGGCCACCGTCGCGGAGGGGCTCGCCCTCATCCGCCGGCACGAGCTCGCGCCCGCCCTCGGCGCCGCGATCTGCGTGACCCTGCCGCCCTACGAGCCGCCGACCGGGCGCTTCCTGGGCATGGTGCATTTCCAGCGGATGCTGCGCTACCCCCCGAACGAACGGCTCGGAACGCTGCTCGACCAGACTCTGGAGCCGGTGCTCGCGAGCACCAGCGCCGCCGAGGTGTCGCGGATCCTCGCGACCTACAACCTGGTCTCCGTGCCTGTCATCGACGAGAACCACCGACTGGTCGGGGTGGTGACCATTGACGATGTCCTCGACTTCCTGCTGCCCGACGACTGGCGAAGTACCGACTCCGACGACGAGAGACCCGACGCGAAACCCGTTTCGACCACCACTTCGAGCATCCCTGTGAAGGGGAGGAGGACAGCCCATGGCACGCACTAGCCGCGTCAACCGAGCCGAGACCCGGCTCGACTCCCCCAAGGGGCTGCGCACGGCCTTCCGCTTCGAGAGCCGCGACCGCTTCGGCCGCTTCACCGAGTCGATCGCGCGCGGCATGGGGACCCCCTGGTTCCTCTTCGGCCTCAGCGTCTTCGTGGTCATCTGGATGATCTACAACACCGTCGCGCCGGTCGGCATCCGCTTCGACTCCGCGGCGATCGGCTTCACCGCGCTCACGCTGATCCTCTCGCTGCAGGCCTCCTACGCCGCCCCGCTCATCCTGCTCGCCCAGAACCGGCAGGACGACCGCGACCGCGTGCAGATCGAGCAGGACCGCCAGCGCTCCGAGCGCAACCTGAACGACACCGAGTACCTGGCGCGCGAGGTCGTCGCCCTGCGGCTGGCGATGCGTGACATGGCGAGCAAGGACTTCATCCGCTCGGAGCTGCGCGCCCTGCTGGCCGAGCTCGACGAGCGCGACGGAAACAGGGAGAGCGCGGATTGACCTCCGTCGACGAGGTGACCCGGGCCCTGGCCCGGGTCATCGACCCGGAGATCCGCCTGCCCATCACCGAGCTCGACATGGTCGGCGGGGTGAGGGTCGACGGCGCCGCCGCGACGGTGCAGCTGAAGCTGACGATCGTCGGGTGCCCGGCCGCCGACACGATCGAGCGTGATGTGCGCGAGGCCGCGGCATCCGTTCCCGGTATCGACGCGGTCGACGTCGAGGTCTCGATCATGTCGCGGGCGGAGCGCGAGGCGCTCACCACGAAGCTGCGCGGCAACCGGCCCAAGGCCATGCAGTTCGGCCCGGAGTCGCTCACCCGCATCTACGCGATCACGAGCGGCAAGGGCGGCGTGGGCAAGTCCACGCTGACCGCGAACCTCGCCGTGGCGCTCGCCCGGCGCGGGCTGCGCGTGGGCGTGGTCGACGCCGACGTCTTCGGCTTCTCGATCCCGGGGATCCTCGGCATCGCCGGCGCGAAGCCGACCCAGGTCAACGACATGATCCTGCCGCCGCTGGCGCACGAGGTGAAGGTGATCTCCATCGGCATGTTCGTGGAGGCGCACACCGCCGTCTCCTGGCGCGGGCCGATGCTGCACCGCACGATCCAGCAGTTCCTCACCGACGTCTACTTCGGCGACCTCGACATCCTGCTGCTCGACCTGCCGCCGGGCACCGGCGACATCGCCATCTCCATCGGCCAGCTGCTGCCGCAGGCGGAGATCATCGTCGTCACCACGCCCCAGCCCGCCGCGGCCGAGGTGGCGGAGCGCAGCGCCCTCGTCGCCCGCCAGACCGGCCAGAAGGTGATCGGCGTCGTCGAGAACATGTCCGGGCTGCCCCAGGCCGACGGGACCATCCTCGAGCTCTTCGGCAGCGGCGGCGGCGAGGCGACCGCGCAGCGCCTCTCCACCGACGAGGAGCCGGTGACGGTGCTCGCGTCGGTGCCGCTCTCGGTGGCCCTCCGCGAGGGCGGCGACGCCGGGGAGCCCATCGTGCTCTCCGCGCCGGACGACGCCGCGGCGCGAGCCATCACCGAGCTCGCCGGCATGCTCGCGGTGCGCGGCCGCGGACTCTCCGGCCGCAAGCTCGGTTTCTCGGTCACCTAGCCGCGCCGGGCGGGGTCACGGTCTGCGGTCTGCTGCGGCGGGCGGCCCTCGGCCGATCGCGACCGTGCGCTGCCGCGTGGGGCGTGCGCGGCGGGGCGCCCGGCCGCGCACGCCCCGTGCCACCGCGCACACGCGGCGTGCACGCGACCCCTCCCTTTAATGACGAGAGTGCGGCCGCACGGGAATCCCTGTCGGGATCCCGCGCGACCGCACTCGGGTGCGTGTGCGGCGCCGGGGCTCAGGCGCGGCGCGTGGGAACGCGGCGGTAGCCGTCGCGTGCGGTGACGATGACGGCGCCGACGATGCCGGTGACGGCGACTGCGCCGAAGGCGGCGAGGATGATGGTTTCGATGATCATGTGCTGTGTTCTTTCTCGGGTGTTCCTAAGTGGTCTGCACCTATTCAACAGCCGACAACTTTTTAGCACAATCTAATGTTTCTTAGATGACTATGTAGGCTAGCTACATGGACGTCAGACGACTGGAACTGCTGCGCGAGCTCGCCGAGCGGGGAAGCATCACCGCGGTCGCCGCCGCGACAAACCGCACCTCGTCAGCGGTTTCGCAGCAGCTCAAGGTGCTCGAGCGCGAGGCCGGCATCCCCCTCACCGAGCGGCGCGGCCGGGGCATCGTGCTCACCGGCGCCGGGCGGATGCTCGCCCAGACGGCAACGGACGTCGCCGTCGCCCTCGAGCGCGCCGACGCCCTCTGGGAGGACTTCAAACAGGCCCCCCGCGGCGACGTGACCCTCACCATCTTCCCCACCGGCGGGCAGATGCTGCTGCCCGGCCTGCTCGGCGCGGTCGCCGGGGTTCCCGGGCTCACCCTCAGCTGCACCGACCTCGACCCGCTGATCCCCGACTTCGCCGACCTCACCCCGGACTTCGACATCGTGGTGGCCGACGCCCCGACGATCCTGCCGTCGTGGCGCGAGCGCGGGCTCGCGGTGCTGCCGCTGATGCGGGAGCCGCTCGACATCGCACTCCCGGAGGGTCATCCGCTCTCGGAGAAGGCGACCGTCTCGCCCAGGGACCTCGCCGACGAGACCTGGATCGGCGCGCCCGTCGGCTTCCCGTACGACCTCATCCTGCGCCAGATCGAGACGGCGAACGGTGCGCCGGCCACTGTGGCGCAGCGCTTCCTCGACAACGGCATCGTCGAGGCGCTTGTCGCGGCGGGGCAGGGAATCGCGATCCTCCCCCGCTTTACCACGCGCGTGCACTCGAACGGGCTGGTCACCCGCCCGCTCACCGGCGTGCGCACCATCCGGCAGATCTCCGCGATCATGCGCCCCGACCGCGCGGAGCGGCCCTCGGTGCGCCTGGTCGTCGAGGCGCTGCGGGCGGAGGCGCAGCGCTTCCGGGCCCAGCACGAGCAGCTGCCCGCGTAGGGCGTATCCCGGCGCCGCCACCTCGTCAATCCACGGCGGATTGCGGCGCCCGCACACCCGCCGGTCATAGGCTGAGGCCATGCCAGCCTCCACTCTCGACCGCGGCACAATCGCCGACCTCGTGACCGACCTGTCGACCGGCGGCACCGCCACTGCGGCCGTGCTCGCGCCCTTCACCGGGGAGCTGCTGCACGAGCTGCCCCTGAGCACCGCGAACGACGTGGCGGATGCCGCGGCGGCGGCCCGCGCGGCCCAGCACGCCTGGCGCGCGGCCGGCTTCGCCCATCGCCGCGCCGTTCTGCTGCGGGCCCACGACCTGCTGCTCGCCGGGCGGGAGGGTCTGCTCGACATCCTGCAGACCGAGACCGGGAAGACCCGCGGGCAGGCCTTCGAGGAGCTCTTCGGCGGCGCGAGCGTGACCCGCTACTACGCGCTGTCCGCGCGCTCCGTGCTCGCCACCCGGCGCCGCCACTCCGGGATCCCGCTGGTGGTGCGCACCCGGGTCGGTTATCGGCCGAAGGGGCTGGTCGGGGTGATCACGCCCTGGAACTACCCGCTCAGCCTCTCGCTGATGGACGTGGTGCCCGCGCTGGCCGCCGGCAACGGCGTGGTGCAGAAGGCCGACAACCAGGGGGCGCTGAGCATCCTGGCCGCGCGGCACGTCTTCATCGAGGCCGGTGTGCCCGCGGCGCTCTGGGCGGTTGTCGCCGGCGACGGGGCCGAGATCGGGAACGCGGTGGTCGACGCCTCGGACTACGTCTGCTTCACCGGCTCGACGGCGACCGGCACGGCGGTCGGCGAGCGCGCGGCCGCGCGCCTGATCGGCGCCTCGCTCGAGCTCGGCGGCAAGAACCCGATGATCGTGCTCGACGACGCGGACGCGTCATCCGCTGCGGCGAACGCCGTCTACGCCTGCTTCTCCTCGATGGGGCAGCTCTGCGTCTCCATCGAGCGCATCTACGTGCAGCGCGCGGTCGCCGACTCCTTCACGCGCTCCTTCGTCGAGCGCGTGCGGCAGCTCGCCCAGGGCGCCGCTCTCGACTACACGACCGACGTCGGTTCGCTCACCTCCGCCGCGCAGCTGGAGCGGGTCACCGCCCACGTCGACGACGCGCTGGCCAAGGGCGCGATGCTGCTGGCCGGCGGCCGCGCCCGCCCCGACCTCGGACCGTTCTTCTACGAGCCCACCGTGCTGGCGGATGTCACGGACGACATGCTCTGCGCCCGCGAGGAGACCTTCGGCCCGGTCGTCGCCATCCACGTGGTGCACAGCGAGGACGAGGCGATCACGGCGGCCAACTCCTCGCAGTACGGGCTGAACGCATCCGTCTTCAGCTCGTCGCTGCCGCGGGCCCGCCGCGTGGCCGAGCGGCTCGACGCGGGGAGCGTGAACATCAACGAGGGCTACCGCGCCTCCCTCGGCAGCGTAGACGCCCCGATGGGCGGCATGAAGAGCTCGGGACTGGGGCGCCGCAACGGCGCGGAGGGGCTGCTGCGCTTCGTCGAGTCGCGCACGGTGGCCGAGGCGACGGGACGCGTCACGCTGCCGCGTACGGGCGCGGAGTTCGCGACCATGACGGGCGTGCTGGTGGCGGTGCTCGTTGCGCTGCGGGCGCTCAGGCGCCGCTGAGGGTCGCCTCGTGGCCGAGGCTCAGGTGGCCTCGGCGTCGAAGGGCGCCGGCCTGCCGTCGCGCAGCAGGCGCTGCCGCTGGGCGTAGGCCGACTCGGCCGCCGGTTTGACCACCGGCGTGACGACCGGGGCCACCTCGTCGTCGACGAGCGCCTCGCGGATGATGCGGCGCGGGTCGTACTGGCGGGGGTCGAGCTTCTTCCAGTCGACCTCGTCGAAGTCGGGGCCCATCTCCTCGCGCATCCGCTCCTTCGCGCCGTTCGCCATGCCGCGGACGGTCTTGGTGAGGCGGGCCAGCTGGGACGCGTAGTAGGGCAGCCGTTCGGGTCCGAGCAGGAAAACGGCGATGATCCCGATGATCACCAGCTTCTCGAACGTCAACCCAAAGGACACCCGCTCAGAATAACCCCTGTTTGCTATGCGCTGGCCTACAGTGGCTACGAACAAGGAGTCACTGGTGGCAGGTAAAGAGTCGAGCTGGAAGTTCGCGGAAGAATTCATCGTCGAACGGCCGGAGATCGCGCTCGCCAGACAGCACTCGGTCGAGGTGGGCGTCGAGGCGGTGTCCCCCGCGACGGGCGCGCAGCTCGCGGTGATCGCCGCGGCGACCGCCGCCACGAACATCATGGAGATCGGCACCGGGCTCGGCGTCAGCGGGCTGTGGATGCTCACGGGCGCGCCGCAGGCCACCCTCACCTCCATCGACTCGGAGATCGACCACCAGCAGCTCGCGCGGATCACCTTCACCGCGGCGGGTATCCCCGCCAACCGGGTGCGCCTCATCGCCGGCCGGGCCATGGACGTGCTCCCCCGCATGAACGAGTCCAGCTACGACCTCGTGCTCGTCGACGCCGACCCGCACTCGGTGATCGAGTACGTGGAGCACGCACTGCGCATGGTGCGCACCGGCGGCACCGTCCTGGTGGCGCACGCGCTCTGGCGTGGCCGGGTCGCCGACCCCGCGCAGCGCGACGACACCGTCGCCGGGTTCCGCACCCTGCTGCGCGAGGTGGCCGAGTCCTCCGCCGTGATCAGCTCGCTCTCGCCCGTGGGCGACGGGCTGCTGCAGATCACCCGCATCGCCGACTGACCGGGAGGCCGGGCGGCGCGGCGGTGCCCGACTCCGGGGACAGGAAAACCCGCGTGCCGCCCGAGGGCAGCACGCGGGTCATCGAGACATCCGCTAAGCGGGTGTGACGACTCCTTCGAGCGCGTCGCGAAGTTCTTTTGCCTCGGCGTCGTTCACCGACACAACGAGCCGGCCACCACCCTCGAGCGGTACGCGGACGATAATGAGGCGTCCTTCCTTCACAGCCTCCATTGGGCCGTCGCCGGTCCTCGGTTTCATGGCTGCCATGAGAAGTCCCCTTTCGTAGGTACCTGACTATTATCGACTATAAATCGGCATGACAGAAACCGAGTGCCCTCCCGGGGCGTGTTACGGCGGTGTCCAGTCGTAGCCGTCCACCCACCAGGCGATGTGGACCCAGCCGACCTGACCGGCCACGCAGAGCAGCACCAGCGCCGCCCGGTAGACGGGCGACCGGGGCTGCGCGAGGGCGCCGAGCAGGGGGAAGATCGGCAGGAACAAGCGGAACGTGCTCGACTGCGGGAAGAAGACGGCGACGAGGTAGAGCGTGTAGCTCGCCACCCAGAAGCGCAGATCGACACCGAGCCGCTTCACCGGCGGCGTGAACATAAAGGCCGCGAAAGCCGCGAAAAAAAGAATGAGCAAAACTACGCCGAGCGCGCCGGGGACCCAGAACTGGGCACCGAGAAACCACGGTGTGAGTGGTACGAGCTCCCGGTAGCCGATATACGGCATGCGCCAGGCGAGCTCGGTGTCGGTGTAGGCCGCCAGCGACCCGGTCACCGCCGCCGCGATCAGCAGCCAGGCGAATCCGCAGAGCACGCTGAACAGACCGAGCGATACGGATGCCGCGACCTGACGCCGAGGGAAGGGGTCGCGCTCGCGCGTGAACCAGCGGTGGAGCACGTGCAGCCCGAGCGCGAGTGCGAAGGCGAGTCCGCTCGGCCGGGTGAGCGACATCACAGCAACCACCGGGAACAGCGCCAGGTAGTTGCGCTTCAGCAGCAGGTAGAGCGCGAGGGTGAGGAAGAAGGCGTGCATCGACTCCGCGTAGGAGACCTGCAGGATCGGCGACAGCGGCGCGAAGCAGTAGAGCACCACCGAGAACAGCGCGGCGGGGCCGGGGAGCACCAGGTTCATCAGGCGGTAGAGCATCAGCGCGGTGGCGCAGGCGAAGGCCACGGAGACGAGCACCGCCACGACGGTGAAGCCCTGCCCGCTCACGGCCATCAGCGCGCGCACGACCGCCGGGTACACCGGCATAAAGGCCCAGGCGCTCTCGCCCACGTGGCCGTCGGCGGTGAGCGGCAGCTCGCCCGGGTAGCCGGCCACGGCGATGATGTAGTACCAGTGGC
>Ga0247732_10000158_pt1 | contig 42922 bp, 43 predicted proteins | sample UWRJL163409C2_FD_180940 | JGI IMG/M metagenome (GOLD analysis project Ga0247732, IMG submission 180940) | Plant litter microbial communities from Arlington Agricultural Research Station in Wisconsin, United States - UWRJ-L163-409C-2 | ecosystem: Environmental > Terrestrial > Plant litter >...
GTTCCGGCGGTCTCCCAGCGCTGAGCCTGCGACAGCAGCACGGGCCCGCGGAGCCCGTCGAGCAGCATCGGAGTCACCGCGAGCGCTGCCGCAGCCAGAACCCCGAGCCCACCCAGAGCGCCCCAACCGGGCGCCGTTTCAGCCACATCGGCCTCACCGCCTCCCGCCGGAAACAGCGACGCGAACCACCCCCACGGCAGCACCCCGGCACTCCCGGGCACCGCAACCCAGACGGCCCACATCGCCAGAACGCCCACGACGATCCACGCGCGAACCGCAGCCGTCACGCGCTGGCCCAGCAGCCAGCATCCACCGCACACCATGCCCACCAGCGCGCCGGCCCCCGCGAACACGACCGCACCGCCCACCGTGGCGTCCCCCACGCCCACCACCACCAGCGCGGGAAGCAGCGCGATCCCCGCCCCCGCCACCGCGAGCGCCAGCATGCTGCGCACGACCGGCCCCAGCAGGGCGCGACGACGCGGATGCCCGGCGCCGGCCACCGCAGACACGAGAAACGGCGACAGCAGGGCCGGTCCGCGAACTCCGCCGAGCGCCACGAACGCGGCGCACGCGAGCGCGAAGACGGTGCCGCTCACGGTCGGCCCCACGTCGACGAGCACAGCGGATGCCGCGGGCTCGGCCAGGTAGAGAACGACGGCTCGCACGAGGGGCACGCCGACGATCGCCGCCACCATCACACCCGCGTAGACGGCGTAGACCACGTCGCCGCGCGAGCTGCCCTCGGCGCGCGCACGCCGGATGGCGCGCACGGCCCGCAGCGCGTGAGCGGTCTCGCGACTCACGCGTCGGAGCCTGAGGAGTCAGAGGAGTCGGAGTCTGGTGCGTCAGAGCCTGAGGAGTCGGCACCCGCGTCTCCCCCGTCACCGCCCAGCCGCAGGATCCGGCTCGCGATGGCCTGCCTCAGCACAACGCTGTGCGTCGCGAACACCACGGTGCGCCCCGCCGCGATCTCCTCTCGCAGAACCTCGATCACGATGCCGAGCCGGTCGGGGTCGAGGCGCTGCTCGGGCTCGTCGAGCACCAGCACCTCATACGGACGCACCACCGCGAGCGCCAGCGCGAACAGCTGCGACTGGCCCGACGACAGCTCGTGCGGAAACCTGCGCCGAAGCGCGGTCAGCTGCCACCGCTCAAGCTCGGCCGCGGCGCGCTCACGGGCTTCCTGCACCGACGATCCCCACGACGCAGCAACCAGGGCGAGGTGCTCCTCAAGGGTGAGATCGCGGGCCACGGGAGGCCGCCCGATCGACCCGCTGACCACGCGCCGAAACGCGGGGCTGCGCTCGTCGACGGGTGCCCCGTGGATGCGCGCGGCTCCCGAGGTCGGCCGAGCGAGCCCGGCGAGAATCCGCAGCAGGGTGGTCTTGCCAGACCCGTTCGATCCGGTGACCGCGAGGGCCTCGCCTGCGGCAAGCCGAATCGACGTCGGCACTAGAAGAGCCACGTCGTCGATCGACAGCGTCAGCTTGCTTGCCTCGATTGCGTTGCTCACGCTCTTCAGTATTGCGCAGCGCCCCAACTCAGGAAAAAGAGGGGGCCCGCGGGCAAAAACGTGCATTTCGGCCGATTTCTCCTGCATTGCGGCGGCTAGCGGGCAAGAAGCGGCAGCAGGAGCAGCTGCCTTGGTCACGATTCGACATCCGTGGGAACGGTTCCACGAAAATCCTTGACTCTGGAGAAACGCCGACCTAGTGTTTCTCGCAACCCATGGGAGCGCTTCCACGGTTAGGAGAAGGCTACAGATGAGAGCGCTCTCTGGCTCTATCCACGCACACAAAGGAGTGACCGTGAAAACTTCACGACGAAGAATCGCCGCGTCCGTCGCCGGCGTCGCAACGCTGGCACTACTCGCAACGGGATGCTCGGCATCCGGTTCGTCTGACGGCGGTGACGGCAAGGTCACCTTGTCGATCACCACGTTCGGCACCATGGGCGTCGACGCCAACTACGAGAAGTACATGGAGGAGAACCCCAACGTCACCATCGAGGCGACGAACCTCGAGGGCGGCGGCGCGGCTCGCGACGACGCCTACGCGAAGATCGCCGCAGGCACAGGCCTCAGCGACATCGTCGCCATCGAGGAGGGCTGGCTCGGCACCATCGCCGAGGTCTCCGACTCGTTCGTCGACCTGCGCGACTACGGCATCGAAGACAAGAAAGACACCTGGCTCGACTGGAAGTACGAGCAGGGCACGGATGCCGATGGCCGGGTCATCGGCGCCGGTCTCGACATCGGCCCGCAGGGCCTCTGCTACCGCGGCGACCTGTTCGAGGCCGCGGGCCTTCCCAGCGAGCGCACCGCAGTCGCCGACTACTTCGGCGGCGAGGACGCCACGTGGGATCGCTTCTTCGAGGTGGGCCAGGAGTACAAAGACAAGAGCGGCAAGGCGTTCTATCACAGCCCCCGATTCTTCTGGAACTCCTTCGTGAACCAGCAGGAGGAGGGCTACTACAAGAAAGACGGCGAGACCCTCAACATCGAGGGCAACGACGTTCTGAAAGACCAGTTCGTGAAGATCGTCGAGGCGGAGCAGGCCGGACTCGGCGCCGGACTCCCCGGGTGGGACGTGGGCCCCGAGGCCAAGGAGGGCAAGTACGCCGTCTACATGTGCCCGAGCTGGATGCTCGGCATCGTGCAGGGCTACTACGACGAGGGAACCACCGACAGCGGCTGGGACTTCGCCGACGTTCTTCCCGGCGGATCGGCCAACTGGGGCGGCGCCTTCCTCGGCGTCTCCGAGTCGAGCGAGCACAAGGAGGAGGCCGCGAAGCTGGCTCTCTGGCTCGCCGCACCCGAGCAGCAGGCTGCATCGTTCGAGCTGGCCGGCCCCTACCCCAGCACCGTCGAGGGCCAGGAGCTCGTCGCCGACACGACGAGCGCGTTCTTCAACGACGCCCCCATCGGCGAGATCTTCGCTGCCCGTTCAGAGGGTGTCATCGCCCAGGTCAAGGGACCGGAGGACTCGAATATCCAGGACAACGTGTTCGGTCCGGTCTTCGACCGAGTGAGCCAGGGCGAGATCACCGACGGCGAGACGGCCTGGAAGGAAGCCCTGAAGCTGCTCGACCAGATCGTCGGCTAGCTTCCCGGCTCAACCCTGGGGCGGCTCGACGAGACCGACAGGACCGACAGATGAACCGCACGTCTATCGCGGGACTGTCGAGCCGCCCCCTCCACCACCTGCACCCCGCGTCGCCTTTCGGATTGGCTCAAAGATGACCAGCTCCACCCTGACACGACCCGCTCGTGTCGACCTGACCTTCAAGCAGAAGCTCGCCCGCTTCGACTACAGGGTCTCCCCCTACCTCTATATAGCGCCGTTCTTCATCCTCTTCGCCCTCATCGGCATCTTCCCGATCGCCTACACACTGAACGTCTCGCTCTACGACTGGCACCTGCTCAAGGGCCAGGGCGACTTCGTCGGTCTCAGTAACTACGTAGAAGTGCTGACCGACCCGTTCTTCTGGAACGCTTTCCGCAACACCATCAGCATCTTCCTGCTGTCCGCCGTCCCGCAGCTCGTCATCGCCACGGGTCTTGCGGCCCTTCTCGACCAGGCGCTGCGCGGCAAGACCTTCTGGCGCATGAGCATCCTGTTGCCCTACATCGTTGCCCCGGTGGCCGTCGCCGTGATCTTCGCGCAGATCTTCAACCAGTACCACGGCCCTGTCGCCGGGCTTCTCGAGGCTTTCGGGCTCGAGCCCATCCGCTGGGCCTTCGACGTTCTGCCGTCGCACTTCGCGATCGCGAGCATGGTGAACTGGCGCTGGACCGGCTACAACGCCCTCATCCTGCTCGCCGCCATGCAGGCGATTCCGCGCGACGTCTACGAGTCTGCCGCCCTCGACGGCGCCAACAAGATCAGACGGTTCTGGTCGATCACGGTTCCGATGATCCGCCCGACGCTCATCTTCGTGGTCATCACCTCGACCATCGGCGGGCTGCAGATCTTCACCGAGCCGAAGCTCTTCGACGGCCGCACGAACGGAGGCAGCGACCGCCAGTTCCAGACGATCGTGCTCTACCTCTACGAGCTGGCCTTCCCCCGCCGAGACTTCGGCCGGGCATCCGCCACCGCGTGGATCCTCTTCCTCATCATCATCCTGGCCGGGCTCATCAACTTCGCCATCACCCGCGCCATCCGCACGGCCGACGCGAAACCCGTGCCCATCGCATCCGGGCCCGCGGTCGCCCAGCGAGCGAAAGGAGCGGCGTCATGACCGCGCTCATCAGCAGGCCGAATACAGAACCGGATGCGACGCCGCGGCTTCTCGAGGCCGAGCGCCGGTCGCGCCGAAAGAAGGCCTACGAGCGCCCCGGCATGCTCACGTACGCGCTGCTCGCCGCCTTCTTCGCTGGCTCCGCGTTCCCGCTCTGGTGGTCGTTCGTCATCGGCAGCCGCCAGTCATCAGATACCAATCTCGTGCCCCCGGCCATCCTGCCCGGCCCGAACTTTCTCGACAAGGCCGCCGAGGTCTTCGCGACGGTGCCGTTCTGGCAGGCGCTGGCCAACAGCATCATCATCTCGGGCGCCATCACCGTGTCGGTGGTGTTCTTCTCGACGCTCGCGGGCTATTCGTTCGCCAAGCTGCGCTTCCGTGCCAGCAACGGTCTGCTGCTCGCCGTGATCGCGACCATGGCCATCCCCACCCAGCTCGGCATCATTCCTCTCTTTATGCTCATGGCCGAGTGGCACTGGATTGGCACTCTGCAGGCCGTGATCGTTCCCGGGCTCGTGACCGCCTTCGGCGTGTTCTTCATGCGGCAGTACCTGGTCGACGTCATTCCCGACGAGCTCATCGAGGCCGCTCGAATGGATGGCGCGAGCATGTGGGGCACGTTCTGGCACGTCGCGGTTCCGGCTGCGAGGCCCGCCATGGCCGTGCTCGCCCTGTTCACCTTCATGGCCGCCTGGACCGACTTCCTCTGGCCGCTGCTCGTGCTCGGCCCGCGCAATCCGAGCGTGCAGACCGCGCTCGCCGCGCTCAGCGCCAGCGGTGGGCAGACTCCCGACAACTCCATGGTGCTCGCGGGCGCCGTGCTCTCGGTGATTCCCCTCCTCATTCTCTTCATCGTCGCGGGCAGGCAGCTCGTGGCGGGCATCATGCAAGGCGCGGTGAAAGGCTGACATGACCATCGACATCCTGCCCACGACGAGAGAGAGCCCGGAGGGGAACCCCGATTACCGGGATTCGGGCCTCGTCTTCGATACGGCCTTCGTGATCGGCTCGGCCACGGCCGCGTATCAGATCGAAGGCGCGGTCACCGCCGATGGGCGAGGACCCTCGATCTGGGATACGTTCAGCGCGACGCCCGGCGCCATCGTCAACGGCGACACCGGCGAGGTTGCCGACGACCACTACAACCGGCTCGAGTCAGACCTCGATCTCATGGCCGATCTCGGGCTCGAGGCGTACCGGTTCTCGATAGCCTGGCCGCGCATCCAGCCTCTCGGCTCAGGCGACGCCAACCAGGCGGGGCTCGAGTTCTACGGGCGTCTTGTCGACGGATTGCTCGACCGAGGCATCCGGCCCATCGCCACCCTCTATCACTGGGATCTGCCGCAGGCGCTCGAAGACGCGGGCGGGTGGACGAACCGCGAGACCGCGTATCGCTTCGCCGAGTACGCCCGTCTCGTTGCGAGCGAGTTGGGCGACCGGGTGCAGGTCTGGACCACGCTGAACGAGCCGTGGTGCAGCGCGTTTCTCGGCTACGGTTCCGGTGCGCACGCGCCGGGCCGCACGTGGGGGGCCGACGCCCTCGCCGCCATGCATCACCTCAATCTCGCCCATGGACTGGCCGTGCAGGTGCTGCGCGAGGTCGTGCCGGGAGCAGAGATCTCGGTGACGCTGAACTTCCATGTTCTTCGTGGCGACGACGACACCTCGCCGCAGGCCATCCGGCGTATCGATGCGCTGGCCAACCGTTCGTTCACCGGGCCGATGCTCGCGGGCGGCTACCCCGCCGATCTCATCGCCGACACCGCCGACGTCACCGACTGGTCGTTCGTGCACGCCGGCGACGCCGCGATCATTCACCAGCCGCTCGACTTTCTGGGCGTCAACTATTACTCCACGGCGAGGGTGCGCATGTGGAACGGCATCTCGCCGCGCGAGAACGCCGACGGGCATAAGGATGTCGGCGGGTCACCCTGGCCGGGCAGCCTCGACGTCGAATTTCTCACGCAGGATGGGCCGTTCACGGCGATGGGCTGGAACATCGCCCCCGACGGTCTCGAGGAGCTGCTGGTGTCCCTGGCGGCGCAGTTCCCTGGATTGCCGCTGATGATCACCGAGAACGGCGCGGCTTTCGACGACGAGGTCGTGGGCGGTAACGACGGCGCTGTCCACGGCGTGCGGGTGCACGATGTCGAGCGCCTCGACTACCTGCGGCGGCACTTCACGGCGGCGCATCGAGCGATCGCACGTGGCGTCGATCTGCGCGGCTACCTGGTGTGGTCGCTGCTCGACAACTTCGAGTGGGGCTATGGATACAGCAAGCGGTTCGGCATCGTGCATGTGGACTACGAGACGCAGCAGCGCACGGTGAAGGACAGCGGGCGGTGGCTGTCGAAGCTCATTCGCTCGCATGTGATTCCTGACTAGAGCGCGTGGCGCGAAACCTGAGGGAACACCAAATAAGGTGATCCCAGCGCTTCTTGTGCGCGCTGAACGACCATCTCGACCGACAGATCGCAGGCACCCACGTGACGACCGACATCCCCCGCGTTGAGCCGGTCGTGCGTGCTGCGCCGGTGGGGGGCGCTGCTCCGGTGGCGCCCCCGGCTCCGGTCGCGACCCTCGAGGGCGTGGCGGCTCTCGCCGGGGTGTCGAAGTCGACGGCGTCGCGGGTGATCAACGGGTCGCCTCGGGTGACCGAGCAGGCGGTCATGCGGGTGAACGCTGCGATCGCGCAGCTGCACTACGTTCCCAACCGGGCTGCACGCAACCTGGCGCGTCGGCGCACCCAGATGATCGCGATGGTGATCCCCGAGCGCACGGCGGCGTTCTTCGCTGACCCCTACTTCGCCGAGGTGATTCAGGGCGCGGCCATGTATGCGTCGTCGACCGACTACACGCTCACGCTGCTGATCGAGAGTGAGGCCGACGCCGAGAAGACGCACCGTTTTCTGCAGAGCGGAAGCGTCGACGGAGCGCTGCTGCTGTCGCACCACAGCTCGTCGGCCACGTACCTCGAGCTGTCGCGCTCACTGCCCGTGGTGTTCGGAGTGCGGCCCATCGACGACCTCGAGTTCGAGGCGCACACCGTGGATGTCGACAACATGGAGGCGGCGGCGATCGCGACGCGGTATTTGATCGATCGCGGGCGTACTCGCATTGCGACGATCACCGGGCCTCTGGGCGCGACCGCCGCCCGGGACCGCTTGGCGGGATGGCGTTCGACGCTTGAGGCGGCGGGGCTTGCGGGTGGTTCTGATGCCGCGTCGGCTGCTTCGCCCGATCTTGAGCTCGTCGAAGAGGGCGACTACACCCCGGCCAGCGGAGCGGCGGCGGCCGAGCGGCTGCTCGCCCGCGGGGTTCCGTTCGACGGCCTGTTCGTCGCGTCGGCACAGATGGCGTCTGGTGCTTTGTCCGTTCTGCGAGAGCACGGACTCTCGGTGCCAGATGACGTGGCCGTCACCACGATCGACAACAACTCCTTCTCGACCGACACGAAGCCGCAGCTGACGACGGTCGACCTGCATACCTCGGAGAAGGGCGCGGAGATGGTGAAGGCGCTGCTGGCGTTGATCGCCGGGGAAGCGATCGAGCGGGAGACGTGGATTCCGATCGAGCTTGTGGAGCGCGGGTCGGCGTAGGGGCGGCCTGTCGGCTTCGCGCGCAAGCGGCCACCGAGCGCCACACCGCGCCTGGTCGTGATTGCCCCCTCCCCCCGGAAGGGAGGCTGGTGCCGTGAGGCCTGCTGCGCTTGACTGAGCACGCATCCCCAAATTAGAGGAATCCTCATGCTCGACGCACCCCAGGCGCCACCCGGTTGGTATCCCGATTCCTCCGATTCCTCAAAGATGCGGTGGTGGGACGGCCAGCGGTGGACGACCGCGACGGCACCCGCGCAGGCACCCACGGTTCAGATGCCGGCCGCTCAGGCCAGGCCACGCGCATCCGGCATTCGTCGTTTTCTGCCCAAGCCGACGGTGTCGACCTGGATCGTCGGTGCAGTTGTCGTCTTCTTTCTCATCAGCTTCGTGGCCAGTTCGGGCGGGGCGGGCCTGCTGATCGGGCTCGGTCTCACCGCGCTTGTCACCGGCATCTACGTCGTGGCCACAGGGCGACGAAGCTGGGCACGTCTTCCGGCGTCTCGCCGGGCGGGTGCCATCGCGGTCGCCACGGGCCTGATCGTCATGATGGTCGGCGGCGGAGCCTACGGTGCCACCCATCCGCGCGAGACCTCCGTCGCCGCCGAAGTCGGCGCGACGAGCGCGACAGCGACGCCTTCGGCTACTCCCACTCCGACGCCGACCCCGACGGCCACCGCTGAGCCGGTCGATCCCGAGACTGTCACCGCATCGCCCGCCGGCCCCAGCGTTGTGATCGCAGACAGCTCGGTCACCGCTGTCGCCGCCAAAGAGTTACTCGGCACCCTCACCATCAAGGGCAAGGCGCCCAAGACCGGCTACGACCGCACGGGCGAGTTCGGCGCCGCCTGGCTCGACGTCGACCGCAACGGATGCGATACCCGCAACGACGTTCTCGCCCGAGACCTCACGGCCGCCGTCACATCGGGGCCCTGCAAGGTCACGACCGGCACACTCGTCGACCCGTACACCGGCGCCACAACCACGTTCGTTCGAGGCAACACCACATCGACGAAAGTGCAGATCGACCATGTTGTGCCGTTGATGAATGCCTGGCAGACCGGTGGACAGCAACTCACGGACGCGCAGCGCGTCTCCCTGGCGAACGACCCCATCAACCTGATGTCGGTCTCTGCCGCGGCGAACGGGGCGAAGGCCGCAGGCGATGCGGCAACCTGGCTGCCGGCGAACAAGGCCTTCCGCTGCGAGTACGTGGCTCGACAGATTTCGGTCAAGGCCACGTATGGACTCTGGGTCACCCAGCCTGAGCACGACGCCATGCAGAAGGTGTTGTCTGGTTGCGCCTCGCAGGCCTCGTTCACTTCGCCCTTCGCGCCGGCACCTCCGCCGCCGCCCGCGCCTCCTGCTCCTCCTGCGCCGGAACCCGCGCCAGCGCCCGAACCGGAACCCGCACCGGAGCCGGCGCCCGAGCCTGCGCCGGAGCCAGAGCCCGCTCCCGAACCAGCACCGGAGCCCGCACCCGAGCCCGAGGCGCCTTCGGCGTATTACGCGAACTGCGACGCCGCCAGGGCAGCCGGAGCCGCCCCGGTCTACGCCGGAGATCCTGGCTACGGACGCCACCTCGACCGGGACGGAGACGGGGTCGGCTGCGAATAGGCAGGTCGCGCGCCGACTGCCTCCCGCATTCGCGATGGCAGCGCTGGCGCGCCCTACCGCACGCTACGGCTCTCTCGGGTGGGCCACGACCCACTCATCGGCGAGAGGAAGGAGCTTCGCCTCCAGCCACGGGCGCACTCGGTTCGATCCGGTCAGATCGCGAAAGTCGTTCGGAGGCGTTCGCACCCAGAGGGCCGTGATCACCAGAACGAGAAGCCTCCGGTCCCAATCGGAGAGTCGTCCGCCGGTCGCCCAAGGCTCGAGGGCCTCCGTAACGTGGCCGATGCCTTCCGCAATGTGCAGAATGTCCGCGCCTGCGATCGTGTAGCCCCAACCACGAGTGCCGAACACTGTGCTGAGGTCGCCCGGCAGGTCCGTCAACACCAGCTTCGCCACACCGTCGGGATCCGCGGCGATGACCTGCGGGAGGGTGGGTTTCGATCTGTACGACGAGTGCAGACAGTCCTTTGTGCAGCCGCTGGTCGAGCACTCTTCGGTGGGAAAGGGCGTGTCGGTCGTTACGATGAGCGACTTCTCCTTCTTCCGTCGCTGCCACACGTTCAGGCCCGCAACGGAGTAGTGCGGCGGCGCACCCCATGGCTTGAACTCGATGTTGAGGAGAGGCTGGTCGAAAAAGGAGCATTCTGGAGTGGAGCACCACAGCTGCAGGTCCCATCCGATGGCCACCCGCTGAATCGCGGAGACATGCTCGCACTTGTCGCAGGCCGATCGGCCGAAGAACGAATCGAAGGCGATCTTTCGCACGGGAGCAGACACATGTTGGAGCAGGGCGAGCGCCTGTTGCTGCTGCACCTCGCGTGGCTTCCATCCCGACTGAGCCGACGAGATCATGACGCTTTCGAGAAACTCGACCCTCCGCAGAACGGGATCTACCTGTGCGCCTGTCATCGATGCAGTTCACCTTCACTCATTCCCACACCCTGCCACCGCACGCGATCCTGCGCAGCACGTCGATGAGACCCCGCGTCCACTCGCATGTTCACCTCACGCAGGACACGTCGGCCTCGTTGTGGTTAGACCCGCCGTCTCGCGATGTCTCGTCGTCGACCGGCGGGGTCACGACAGACCCCGCGTAGACACGGGCTGCTCAGCATCGCCCCTCGACCGAGATGCTCAGCCCCTCGGCTGTTCCGCGAATACTGGCCTGCTGCACCACTGCACTCGGTGACGTGGCCATGAAGTACTCCCGACCCATCGCCATGTCACCAGGGCCGAACCCGGCATTCGTCCACGAACTCGTGATGTCTGCATACGCTTCGTCGGCGGTGTCTGTCACGTCGAAGATGGGAATAGTGACCGATCCCCTCACCTGTCTTCCGGTGGGGACTCCGTTGGTCTCGCAGGCGGACGTCTGGATCGTGGACGTGCCACGGATCCCGGCGAGGTCGCCCGCGGCATCCAGAAATTGCGCCACGACCACCTGGTCGGCGGCCATCCGTGCGGCCAATTCCTCCGGGGTCTCCGGTGTCGGCGCCGGCGTGGGCGCCGCCGACGGATCGGCCGGTGGAGGCAGCGGCGTGCGCCCGTCGCCCGGGTCGGCCGACCCGACCGGCAAGCCGAGGAAGCCGTCGACGGCACTGGCGCCGGTTTGTTCCGTGTAGCGCGTGACGACGAAGGATGCCCGGGGCAGCGTGTCGTCGAGTCCCTGCGGTTCGGCGAAGACCTCGAGTTGCGCGACGACGGATGCCTGGCTCGCCTCGTCGTCGACGGTCACGCTCAGCGCGGGTCGCCATCCGGTCTCGGAGCTGAACTGGCTCGGCCCCTGCACTCCGTTGAAATCGATGGATGTGACGCCCGGCTGCCCGCCCAGGCTCGCTATGAAGGTGAGCAATTCGGGCGAGGGGGATGCCGCATCCATCGTTACGCGCGTGCCCCTCGGCGTCGCACCGCCCGAGCCGCCGTCCACGATCACAGAGGCCAGGTCTCCGGTGCCGAACGCGGGCAGCTGCCGAACAGACGCCGCCACCGCGGGAACATCCACCGACGCACCCGCAAAGATCTGCGTTCCGAGATAAGGCGAACCGAGCTGCAGCGACGAAACATCCTCGATCGAGGCGAGCTGCTCGGCGGTTGCGACGAGCTGTCCGGCCGGTGTGGCACCTGAGCGATCTCCGCTGACAGACAGTGTGAGCGTGGTGGCAACGGCGCGCTCGCCCACCCCCAGCTCTAATCGAGCGTCCACCTTGGCCCCCGTTCCCCGCACCTCGCCGATGCTGTCTGCGACGGCGTCCGCCAGCACGGGCAGGTCGGTGGCATCCTGCTTCGCCTCCACGCTGATGGTTGCCATCCAGGCCTCGGCGTTCGACAGCGGGCCCCCATCTTTGAGGTCGTAGGGCGAGACGCTCGAGGTGACGGATGCGACGCCCTCCGTGCCGCGGATATCGGCTACTGCACTGTCGACGGCGGTGGTGATGTAGTCGGGCGGAGGCGGGATGAGGAGGGAGCAGCCGGATGCGGCCAGCGCGAGGAGGGCGGCGAGGGCGACGGCCGCGATGGACCGCGGGCGGAGACGCGTCGTGGGTGTGCGGCGCGTCTTGGTCATAACTGCACCCTAGTCACGGGGCTTGTGGGCGGTCGCCGCGGGTTTGAGACGTGGTGTCTCCTTGTTCGGGTTCAGCAGTGGTCTAGACCCGAACAGGTCGCGCAGATAGCGCCATCCCGGGAGCGTGCGTGTTGTGGTGTCGTCGTTGGTCGCCGATGCGGCATCCTTCTTCGCCACATGAGCCGCCCACATGATGAGGGTGTGTGCGCCCTCCCGCTTCCTTTCGGCCAAGTAACTGAACAGCACCCCAAACAGCGAGACAACGATGAAGACGAGCAACGCCCAGTACTCCGGCGACTGACTCGCGAGATCTTGAGGCACCGGCCCCTTGGACCCGGGCAGTTTCAACCCGCTGACGATGTACGCGCCGACGCCCACGCTTCCGACCAGCAGCGTGCCGGTGCCCCACAACGACAGCCGGCGCCCCACTGCGAACGCAACGCCAGCGATGGCCCGCGCTTCGAGGGCGGACAGGTCGGAGATTTTGGCGTCGCCCATGTATTCGACGAGCGGCTTGCGCCCGACGACGACATCCTTCAACTCGGTGGCATTGAGTAGTTCGAAGTAGTGAGGCTTGTACTGCGGGTTCCCCTTCTGGGTTCGCAGCTCGTCGAGTCGTGCGCGCCGCCGGCGGGCGAGCTGTCGAGCGCCGGCGCCGTTTCGGATGGCCCGCCACGCGAATCCGATTCCGACCAGGATGCTGATGACAGCTGGCACGAGGGCCATTACGACAAGTCCTCTGGAGTCGCTACCGCAAGATCTCGTGATCGCACGAAATCTACGCCGCTGTTCACGATCAGGAGCAGCCCGAACAGCGCGAAGAGCAGCGTCCCGACGAACAGATACCAGTCCCTGACGTGCAGCTCGGGCGCCAGATCCAGGCTCGACAAAACGACGCCGGCGATCGGGGTGACGATGAGGACGACGGCGCCGAACACGTTGACGAAGGTGCGCCAGCGCAATACACCGAGTGCGGAGCCCACGAAGTGGTGGCTCTCCAGCCTGAATGGCCGGATCCACGTCAGGATCGACTGCGGAATTTTCGTTCTAGAGGATTGCGGCTGCGTCTCGTTCGTCATGCGCCCAGAGTGCCAGCTCTGGAACCGCCGAAGAGTACGGTTATGGGACTCGGCGTCTCATGTCACCCGCCGCCGATCCTTTCGGGTGGCTTAGCGCGAGAAGTGGACGGGCACTCGTCGTCGTCGGGGAGCCTGCCTGCGAGAGTTCCGTCGAATTGGCATTCCCCACCCGTCGAGTCATGCAAAGCCTAGGCAGGCACCAGTGTTTTCACGATGTCGTCGGTGTAGCCATCGGGCGCGAAATCCACATAGAAGGTCGCGATCCACAGGCCGCCTCCGATGAAGTGCGTTTCTCCCCACGATGCATATTCATCGGTACGGTCGACGGCGCAGCGCGTTCCGCTGCTCTGCTCCGTGCAGCCGAATCCAGCGGCGGTGAGTTGCGACACCAGGGAGGCCTGCTCGTCTGCTGCGGCAAGGCTGATCGAGGTCGACAGCCCCATGCCGCTTCCTCCGCCCGGTGCCACCCAGAAGCAGTCGAGACGCTCGCGGCTCTCGAGCAGGGGAAGGAGCGTGGCCTCCTGCGTTCCCAAGGTCGCCTGCCCCGGGGTGGCGGTCCACTCCGGGTTGAGCACCACGCCCGGCGTCGCGCGCAGGGTCTCGAGGTAGCCCGGGCTGTAGATCGACTCGCAGCTTGGTGGGATGACGGCTGCGCCGGCTGCCGGGTCAGGTGTCGCCGACGGCGCGGCCGGAGTCGCGGTGCTCGTCTCCGCGGGAGTCGTCGAGCCCGCTGATGGAGATGCAGGCGTCGTACTGTTCCCACCCGCTCCGGCGGAGCATCCAGACACCGTCACGAGCACGAGCAGCAAGACGGCCGGAAGCCAGCGGGGACGGGTCACGCGTTCACCATATCGGCAGCGTTGAGGCCGCTACAGCAGGGCGCGGCGTTGGGATGCGACGACCGCCGTGATGCCGGCCGTCGCGTCGCGCGCGAACCGGGGAAAGTTGAGGAAGCCATGCGGCATGGCCGGGTACTCGATCAGCTCGACCTCGACACCGGCCTTCTCCAGCGCCCTCGCATAGAGCACCCCGTCGTCGTGCAGCGGATCATGCCCGCCCACCTCGATCAGGGTCGCCGGCAGGCCGCCCAGTGACGAAGCCTTGATGGGCGACACACGCCAGTCGTCGCTCGGTCCTGCGTAGAGCTCCCCGAACCGGGCCATGTCCGCTCCGCTCAGAATGTAGGCATCCGCGTTTTGCCGACGCGATTCCGTGTCACCCGCCCCGACCGAGGGATACAGCAGCGCCTGGTGCCCGACCGTCACCTCGCCGCTGTCGCGCGCCATCAGCGAGACGACCGCGGCCAGGTTGCCGCCGGCGCTGTCGCCCATAACGCCGATCTTCGTGGAGTCCGCGCCGAGCTCGTCGGCGTGCCCCGCCGCCCAGACGAGCGCGGCGTAGCAGTCGTCGACAGCCGCGGGGAACGGATGCGTCGGCGCAAGCCGGTAGTCGACCGACACGACCACGGCATCCAGATTCTTCGCGACCGAGCCGCAGATCCAGTCGCCTCCACGAAGATCGCCGAACACGAAGCCGCCGCCGTGAAAGTAGACGATGAGCGGACGCACCCGCGCGGAATGCTCCGAGCTCTTCGGCCCGTTCGTATAGATACGAACCGGAACGCCCACCACCGTGCGATCCTCGGTTGTCACCGACTTGGGGGCTTTGCCCATCAAGATGGATGCCGCGAGCTCGGGCGTCTTCGCACCGCTCCGTTTCGCAAGCTGCTCGGGGGTCGTACTAGCGATCGAGGCGCCGGGCAGCCGCCGCATAATCGCGCCGATGCGGCGCATGCCGGGGGCGAGGGGTTCCATCATGCGAGCGTACGCCCGGCGCGGTGATGCAGCGCCCGGCCCATCGAGGTGCCGACCGTCGGGCTCTCCACCGCGGGGCGCATGCGCATGACTCGGCGAACCAGGCGTTCGTGAAGGTGGGTCGGGCATGGGCTGCGGCATCATCTCTGGCGGCGAGCTCTTCACCGGTAGCAATGGCTGGGCCGGCGACATCAGCCACGTGTCGGTTCCCGGCGGCGGGGCGGTCCCGTGCTCGTGCGGTCGCACGGGGTGTCAGGATGCGATGGCCTCGGGCAACGCGCTGGTGCGCGAGATGCAGGTGTCCGGCCACGACGTCGACTCGGTCGAGGCGATGATCGCGCTGGCCCGCGACTCCCACCCCTCGCGACCCGCCTCATCCGCAACGCGGCCGTGATGACGGGAGGAGTGCTCGCGACCATCGTAAACTTCTTCAACCCCGACAGGATCGTGCTCGGCGGAGTGCTCGCTGACTCCTCGGTCTGCGTGGCCGGAGTTCGGTCGACGCTGTTTGCCGACTGTCTGCCCATGGCCGTCGAACAGCTCTAGGTCGACGTGACGAGCAACCAGCAAACGGGCGGGCTGCACGGGGCGGCGCGGATGTTCCTCGACCAGGTGTTCTCGGGTGACGGGTGGGGGCGCTTCCCACGCGCTAGCCTTCGCAGTGACACGAGCGTTCTGAGCTTGACGAAAGCCGGTGCTGCCGCTGGTCCCGAAAGCATGACGACGCGGTTTGTCCAGTCTTCGAAGGCCGTTACCTCAGTCCCGCTACGCTTCACAAGTGACAGTCGAATTCGCCCTTTCAGCGGGCCGAGACCTTCTGCTTCTCATAGTGGGCGCTCTTCTCACACTTCTGGGTTCATGGCTCAGCAGTCGTGCAACCGCGAAACGCGAAACGGTCGCGGCACGCGCGAGGGCTGAGAACGAAGCTGCCGAACGCGACAGGGCAACAGCAGAACGCGTTCGGGGACTCGTCTTCGACCTTTACGTCGAGGCCCGCACGTGGAACCAGGCAGGGCGGCAGAACCCTCTCCGGTTCAATGAAGTCACGTTTCACAGTGCTGAGATGGGTGCCGAACTCATTCGCGATGAGCGGATTCGGACGCTCCTCGACCAGGCCTTCTACCTAGCTCGAAATGCTGGAGCCACGACGAAGTGGAGAACCATCGATGAGTCCGCGCCTCGGGCGCAGACCACGGCTCAATACGATGCACTCCAGATCCTCGCCGCATATATCCGAGGCGACTCGGTCGAAGGCGAATTTTCCCGACGAATCGAATCGAGGCGAAACGGGGTCGTTGAGGCTCTGCGCCTCGACGAGGAAAATCACCGATCCAGACATTAGAAAATTGCGAAACCCATCAACTGAACTGGCTATCCGGTACAGCACAATGACGGGCTCGAATGCACGAACGGGGAGCTGATAGGCAGAGCCCCCTCGATCATCTTCTCTTCGGAGAATAGGCCGTGACGTCGTTTCCGTTGAGAACAGTTTTGTGAATCGGTGATCTCTAGTCGCGCGCCCTCTCCAGCGACTCGTTGATCGCATTGTTCGCAGCAATGAGTTGCGCGACGGACTGATCAGGCATTTACATATCGATATACGAACTTCGGAGCGAAGTGACCAAGTCCTTGGCGCGGCATGACCGCACTGTCCGGAGACGAGAGGATTCTGTTGAATGGTGGGAAGTCAAATAGCTCTGGATGATCTGCGTCGAACTCCGCACGGACGCGCTTGGTCTCGTCAGTGCGACCTCAGCGTGTAGCAGTACGACACACATCCGAAACTGGCCGTCGAAATACCGCCAGCCAGCTTGGATCTGCACACCCACGACCACAATGTGGCGTCGCTATCCGACTAACGGCTTACTGTGACTGATTAGCTGCAGTGTAACAAGCCGGTTTCACTTATCGTCATCGAGCGCTCAGCGGTAGGCTCGTTGCGCTAATCGCTGAGCTAAAGGTCACCCGCGCCTGATGCGCGTGGAGATCAATATGGCGGCGTAATCATCCTCCGGCCGGACCCGTGGTGGCGTAGTCTAGAACGCATGTTCGACGACAATAATGAGCTGAATGCCGTAGAAATTTGCGCCGGCGCAGGCGGGCAAGCCATCGGTCTTCACCGCGCCGGATTCACCCATTCGCTTGCCATCGAGCTGGACTCCTTCGCGGCCCAGACGCTCCGAGACAACACGAACTGGACCGTGGCCGAAGGAGACGTCGCCGACCCGGCCGTTTGGAACCCCGCGGACTATCACGGCATTGATCTCCTCGCTGGAGGAGTGCCCTGCCCCCCATTTTCAATGGCCGGCAAACAACTCGGTTCCTCGGATGAGCGCGACTTGTTTGCGTGGGCGGTTGAACAAGTAGATGTGATCCGACCCCGAGCTCTCCTCCTCGAGAATGTCCGTGGATTGGCTTCGAACAGATTCTCCGCGTACCGGCAAAGAGTCCTGGATCGACTTTCCGAATTCGGCTACGTTGCTGATTGGCGGTTACTTCACTCAGCAGACTACGGAGTGCCTCAACTTCGACCCCGATTCGTGCTCGTTGCGATGCTCCCCGAAGACGCGGTTTACTTCAACTGGCCCGAGCCTCAACGCGCAGCAACGACCGTTGGTTCCCTGCTGATAGACCTCATGGCGGAAAACGGTTGGCCCCATGCGGACGAGTGGGCAGCCTTGGCCGACGGAATCGGACCGACCCTGGTTGGCGGCAGCAAGAAGCATGGAGGCGCGGATCTTGGACCGAGCCGAGCCAAGCTCGCCTGGTCGAAGCTGGCCGTCGACGGACGGGGAGTCGCTGACATTGCGCCGGGGCCCGACGCGCCTCATCCCAGCGTAGTTCCGCCCAAATTGACTATTCCCATGGTGGCGCGGCTCCAGGGTTGGACCGATGCGCACGATTGGAAGTTTGCGGGCCGGAAGACTGCCCAGTATCGCCAGATTGGAAACGCTTTTCCGCCCCCAGTTGCTGAGGCTCTGGGGCGACAAATCAAGTCTGCCCTCCTTCACGAAGGTATAGCTCATGAGCTGCCAGAGCTTGCGTCTGACTTACACGATCCCATCTATCGAACCCTTTCTAATGCTGAAGGATTCGTTTCTATGGACAAACTTCGAGCTGTCCTTACCGAGCTAAGCCAGGCTACGGTCGAGAAGCGCTTGGCCGTTCTCGCGCGTGACTTCGAAGTTGAGATCAAAGTAGGCGCCAATGGCACCTCGTACAAACTGGGCGAATTCAAGGGATTCACCGGCCAGGCGGACCACGACCGGCACTCGTACATGTCGAGATATAAAAGCAAGATTAGTTAGCTCGAACACCATCCCGTCCATTGCTTTACGGGAGCGGTTGGCACCTTCTCATATTCGGGTGCCCGACTTCGAACGGAGCAATTCTGTCAGAATGATCTTTTCACCTGCGGAGAGCTGACGTGCGCGATCAAAGACTTGGTCGACTCGATCCCTACCTCGGTGGCCGGCGATCATCCACGATAAGAGTTTTCTTGCATCATCTCGACCAAGACTGATCACGTCTGGCCGCAGTTGTTCGAAAGTTTCGGGAGAGCGCAGAGCGTGACGGACAGGCTCGTTACATCTCGCGCATTCTGTCTGCAAGTTATTCGCATCCTTGCTGTCTCCGCCAAGAGCATTTGGGACTCGATGGCCGATCGTGAGAGCGGCAGTTGTAAAAGCCTCGTTTGGGTATGGTTCACCGGCCCCAATCCCGCAAATAACACACCGCCTTCCGTCCCGCTCCATTACCCGCCGACGGTCGCCATCTGAGATCGAATTCGCGGGCGGTCGAGGGCCTGCGCCCGGATGCCATCCGATCGCATCGAGTCGATAAAGGCCCGGACCGATGGATGCATCATCCTTGGTCGTAGGTATATCCCAGCCATCTGCACGAAGACGCCGCAGGCGTCGATTTAGATGCTCATCGTCATTTGGTACGCCATCGCCCAGCGCCGAACGCAGATCCCGCATCGAGAAGGTTTCACCAACCTCCAAGTTGAAGGCTAACCACGCTGCAATTTTGCGTTCAGCTCCGAACTTGAGACGCTGCTTGTCAGGCCACACCTCGAGTTCCCACCAAAGCGTTGTGCCATCCGGCGAGAAGGCCTCCGGCGCATACTCTGAATAGTGATCAGTCATGATGACTGTATAGCCGGCTTGCAGATGATCGTGCCCGAGGTCTGGTCCTGAACCTTCAGCCTCCGCAGATTGATACCTCGGAACGAAGGACAGGGCCATTAGTTCTGGGGAGTCGCCGTTGGAGTCGCGCGTTTCGCAGAAACTACTCGACTGGCCTACCTTGCATGAGTGACGCAACCGCGAACTAGACGCGCGGAATAGTCATGCGACTCTTATTGGGGTAATGCGAATCGAATCAACCGGGCAATATGCTCAAACGGTGCCGGGTGTCGATATTCCGTCGACATCGGCCTTCTAGGAAGAAGTTCGATACTCATGCCAGAAGTGAATGGCGCCACACCCGTGACGGTGAGCATTGTGTCAATGGAGGAGGCCTACGGAGATTCGTCGGAACCTGACCCCGCCTCCTGGCTGGACGAAGCGTCACAGGAAGACGAGGATGTAGAGATAGGCGAGTTCGACATCGTTTCATCCCCGAACGACTGGAACTTCACAACGATTGTGAACTTCATCGAATCTGGCGCTATGAAGATTCCGGCGTTCCAGCGTAATTACGTTTGGGATAGGAAGCGAGCTTCAAAGTTAATCGAATCGCTCCTAATTGGCCTTCCCGTTCCACAGGTATTTCTATATGAGGAAGGCCGAAATGACTTTCTAGTCATCGATGGTCAACAGCGGCTTCTCACTCTGTATTTTTTTTCGAAGGGACGTTTTCCCAAGTCGAAAACACGAGGGGAACTCCGGCCTAGCCTTGGCAGCGGGCACCTAAGCGAACATTTACTGGAGGATAACGACCTCTTTGAGCCGTTCAAATTGGCCCTACCGAAAAAGCTCAATGGAGACGCTAACAAATTCCATGGCTTGACCTACAAGGGCCTGCGAGACGACAAGACGACTCTCGACCTTCGAACAATCCGCAATATTGTAGTTAAACAGACGAGCCCTGCGGGCAACGCAGCCGTCTTCGAAATATTCAGTCGACTAAACACCGGCGGCATGAATTTGTCTCCTCAGGAGATTCGCGGAAGCTTGTTCCATTCGAAGCTTTTCACCCAAATTCTTGAACTGAATCTGAACCCTGCATGGAGAAGGCTTGTTGGCCAGCCAAGTCCCGACGCCCGTATGCGCGACACGGAGTTCTTATTCCGCGGCCTGGCTCTGGCCCACGGACTTGATGATTTCAAGGGCTCGATGGCTAGTTTTGTCAACACGTTCTGCCAACGCGCGACGAAGTTTATGGACTCGCAGGCGGCTGACCTCGTCCAGGAACTCTTAGCATTCATCGATGGTTTTGAAGATTCTCCGTCGGACCTTTTTCTGCGTGGCGCGGGCAATAAGTTCAGCGGCGTATTGTTCGAGAGCTTCTTTGCCGCCTGGGTGCGCGAAGGCTCGCCTGAACTAGACCCCACCCTGCTCGCTGGACAAGTGATAGAAGTCAAGAACGGCGCCGATTTCTCAAACACTTTGCAAGAAGGGTCCACAAAGCCGATAAACATCAGGGCGCGTATCGGATTAGCACAGACCTCGATCTCGGCCATAAAACATGACTGACTTCGTCTCGACAAAAGAAGCGCCCAGCGGGGCCGTCGAAAATCTATTCCAGGACTACGAGGGACTCGTCGGCGATCTGGACGGGGCCAGCCCCTCAGGTCTCACTGCGTTGAACCGGAGTTACCACAAGCACCTATTAGTGGCTGCCGCCAGCAGTCTTGAGGAGCTAGTGAAGGACCTCGTTCCTTCAATATTTGGGACCCACGGCAGCGCCCAGATGGCCACGTTCGTATCAAAGAGAGTAATGGCCCGGAATTACGCGCAATTGTTCGAGTGGAAAGGACAAACAGCTCAGGGCTTTTTCACGAGCTTCGGGGAAGCGTGCGCAAGCAACTTCAAGAACGCGTTAAAGTCGGACGAAGAGCTAAAGAAGCAACATGATGCATTTATGCGTCTCGGACACTTGCGAAATGAGGTGGTTCACAACGACTACGCCGTCTTCAGCATTGACCTGACCCCATTGGAAATAATTTCTCTTTACCGTGACGCTGTAGCGTTTACGCAACGGTTCGAGGCACTCATCTTCGAACCCGTCATCGACTAGCGCCTAAGGGTAAATGCACGGAAAAGCGGCGATCGTCAGGCAGCGCCGCGTACTTCGACCTCCCTCGTCAGCCAATGTCTCGCGACCGATCACCATTATGCAGTCTCCGGCGGGCCAGGCTTTCGAGGCGGTTTCTCCGACAGGTAATCGGCAGACGCATAAGGATCAAAGCTGGTCACCGACGAGCATCTGGCCGATTGTATGCAGGTCGGCGTTCAACGAAGGTGGAGCGGATTAGGGCATCAAGGCCGAGCCTTGGTCGATGATGCGACCCACGCCCAACAACTGAGGCTCCGTTTCCGGGGTTCGACCGGCTCAACCTCAGCTACCCCATTCTTCAAGCGGTAATGCGTGAGCCTCGGTACGCGGCGTGGAGAACGGCCCTGGCGTCAGTGATCGGCGTATACCCGATTGCAGATACAGAGAGCGGGCGCCATCTCGTCAGCAAGGCCGATGGTTTGGAAATATTCGCCAACGCTGGAATGCGTATGCTTCGAATGGTCACAGTGGTAAGCGCTACCATTCGAGTGCTCGACCCCACGACCTTCTGATTTCACTTCTTCGGATCTTCGATCCTTCGACACCGACGTCAATGATTAACGCGGCGGAGAGTGACTACAAGTCCGCTCTAGACAGCCGCACGCATGGGCTGAATGCAAACTAGGGTCCGGTAGACGCTTCGAAATTCCAACCGTTCTATGAGATGGTTCGAAAGTGGATGCTTATTCTGTCGGCCGCCTGCCTGAGATATTGGCGAAGTCCACAAGCACGGAAATTGACGCCTCCACGTTGGCCTTGGCCTTCGAGGTCAACATGAAGAATTTGGGATGGTCCGCATCGGCGTAAAGACCGGAGATCCTTGAACCTTCTGCCCACTGGGGCTTCTAGACTTACCCGCGTGACCGCCCTCGTGCCCCTGCCACCGTTCCAGCCCGCTAACCTTTCGGTCCGCGAACTCCTTGCAAGTTACGTCTCGGTCCTCGATGAGCTCCGGCGCCGCGACCTCATCCGCACCCGCAACTCGCCTCTCGGAGACTTGGCGGAGAGCCTTGCGCTCCGCGCGTATGGCGGAGCACTCGCGCCGAACTCCGAGAAGAGCTACGACTTGCTGACGCCAGACGGGCGGCGCATCCAAGTAAAAGCTCGCACCGTAGACGTGACGGACAGGCGAACGCAAAACTTCTCCGCGTTGCGCTCGTGGGATTTTGACACCGCCCTCTTCCTGCTCTTCGACGCGGCAACCTACGGCCTTACCTGGGCTCGCGAATTGACCCGCGCCGAGACGAAAGCACTCGCACGCGCCGACGAGCACACTGCGTCGTCGCGCATCATCGTCCGCGACGTCGCCGTAGCGGGAAGAGACGTGACAACCATTGTCGGGGCGGCGTACGAGCGGATAGATGAGCCTCGGGTCGAACCTGGAGGCCTCAGTCGTTAAATGCGTCCGCCCATCCCACGAACGAGGTCCTACTTGCGCTTTAGTTCGATCTTCGTCGTCGTTCCCAGCGCGGAAGCCTGGTAGCTGATGGTGTCATTCTCGTAGGTGAATCCTTTTGTCGGGTCACCCGAAGCGAGCATCGCTGAACCGGTCTTCGACGTGTCGTTGGCTGACTCCCACGTGAAGGACCCCTCGGAGGTGGGGGCCTCGTAGGATCCGGCCCAGTAGAGAGAAACCGTGTCCCCACCATCGGCAACCCAGTTGATCTCAATCGTGTCAGCCGTGATGGTCGCAGCCTGATAGCTGTCCTCGGATTTCGAGTTGGACTGAACCCATTCGCCCGTCAGGTCTGCCGGAGCGGCAGGAGCCGCTGCCTCGGACGCGCTCTCCGGAGGGGTCGACGTTGTCGACCCGGAGCATCCAGCCAAACCGAATCCGAGTAGTGCGATGGACAATACGACGGCTACTTTGGGCGCGCGATTACGGTTCATGGTGTTCCCCTAGTTGTGTTCTCTTGGTCGGTCGATCCGACTAAGAATCCTCAGGGATCTTGTCACAGTCGAGAACCGCTCAGCGCGTCAATATGGAAGGAAGAGTTCCTACGGGATCGGCAGGTATTCAGAGCACGCATGCGGATCATCGGGATCGAGGCCTCAGGTATGGGGCCCCGTGCCACGATGGTCCGATGCCCGCATCGCTTGAGCCCGCCCTCGTCCCCGAACTCCTCGTCACCAACCTCGACCGCAGCCTCGCCTTCTGGCGCGACCTCTGCGAGTTCGAGGTCGCCTACGATCGGCCCGAGGAGCGGTTCGCCTACCTCACCCTCGGATCGGCGCACCTCATGCTCGAAGAGATCGGCGACGGGCGGCACTGGATGACCGGGCCCCTCGAGGCCCCGTTCGGTCGCGGCATCAACTTTCAGATCAGCGTTCCGGATGCCGAATCGCTCAGCCACTCAATGCAGGCGGCCGGGGTCGAGTTCTATCTGCCACTCGAGACGACCTGGTACCGCATCGGCGACGAAGAGGCCGGAGTGCAGCAGTTCCTCGTCACCGATCCCGACGGCTACCTCGTGCGATTCCAGGCGTCGCTGCGCCGCCGGCCCGCCGCTCGGGCTTAGCCGAACACTCGGCAGAGGGCTCAGCGCCGCCTACGCCGAGACAGCTGCCTTCGGAGCAACCAGCCTCCCCAGCGCGAAGAGACCCCAAGTCCCAAAAAATGAGGATTTGTCCCCTCTATGGGGCATTACGACAATTCGTAGCGAGTGTCAGGCTGTGGCCTTATGACATTCAACGAGCCGGGGGCGGGCTCACAGCAGGTCCCGCCGACATCTTCATCGCCCCAGCAGCCCCAATACGGTCAACAGGCAGGCCCTCCGCCTGCCTATCAACCGCCGGCTTATCAGCCGCAGCCGACCCCCGCGAAGAAACCGAACGGTCTCGCCCTGGCCGCACTCATCGTCGGCATCGGAGCCTTCCTCTTCGGCCTGATCCCGGTATTCGGCGCTCTCGTCGGTATCGCCGGCGTCGTGCTCGGAGTCTTCGCCCTGCGCAAGCAGCAGTCGAAGGGCATGGCCATCGCCGGCATCATCCTGGGTGGGATCGCGATTCTTGCCTCCATCGGTACGACAGTCGGCATGGGAGCCGCCGTCGAGAGCGCGTCGAACAACCGACCCGTCGCCGTGGTCGCAGAGACCTCGGCTCCGGAGACGTCAGCTCCGAAAGCGACGACACCGAAGACCACCGCCCCCGTCGCGACCCCGGAACCGGTCAAGGAAGTGGCGACGCCCGAGCCTGTGGCTCCCGCCGAGCCGGTGGCCCCCGCCATTCCCGCCGACTTCAAGTCCGCGCTCTCGCAGGCCGGCACCTACTCCGACCTCATGCACATGAGCAAAGCCGGGCTCTACGACCAGCTGACCTCGGAATACGGCGGACAGTTCTCGGCCGAGGCCGCCCAGTACGCCATCGACAACGTGCAGGCCGACTGGAACGCGAACGCACTCGCCCAGGCGAAGAGCTACCAGGAGACGATGGCCATGTCTCCCGAGGCAATCCGCGACCAGCTCACCAGCGAATACGGCGGGCAGTTCACTCAGGAGGAGGCGGACTACGCGATCGCGAACCTGAACGGCTAGGCGTCGCGTCGCGCGAAATCAGAGAGAGGACCTCGCCGTGTGGCGGGGTCCTCTTGTCTGTGTGGGGTGATCTCGATACGTCGACTCCTTCGTCGCGCGACTACTCGATCGGCGCAGGGGGGCGACTACTCGATCAGCGCGGGGCGGGGCGGACTACTCGATCGGCGCGGAGGCTTCCAGCGGCAGCGGCACCTCCACCGCGTAGGTCGACGGCAGCCACAGCGCCTCCGGCCTCACCACGTCGGCCACCCTCAGCACTGGAAGTTTCCCTTTCCCTTGTCGACGCAGCCCTCGCGATCGAACTGCCCGTTCTGCGTTCCGCCCTCGGGAGCCGAATCGACCACCGAGGTGCGCACCGCCGTGAAGCCCGTCGTCGTTCCGGCCGGGAAGCCCCAGCCCTCATCAGTCAGCTCCACCCGACGTTCTCCGATCAACGCGCCGGTCTGCGTGTCGATGATCAGGTCCTGCCTCGAATTGTCGGCCGACTCCACCCGGCCGATCGAGATGCCCGTACTCCCCTCGAGGTTGGCCACCTGCTCGGTGATCTCGACCCCGGGAATGCCGGCGGCCGCCTGGTAGAGCGCGGCGCGCACATCCGCCGGCGCCACCCCGGTGCGCAGGGTGTCGGCGATCCAGCCGAGTGCCGCGCCATCCGCCGAATTGCCGCCGCCCGCCGTGACCTTATATATGTAGTTCAGCAGCTGCTGCGGATCCCTCGGCAGGGCATCGAAGTCGGGCACCGTCGAGTTGCCGTAGAACTGCGCATCGGGGGCACGAAGCAGCTCGGGCACGCCGTCGGCCTCGGCCACCTCGTCGTCGTAGCTCTTCTGGGCCAGCGCCTCGCCCTCGGCGTTGAACGACTTATACGGCTCGCGGAACGACCGCACCCACACCCAGTCGTCCGATCGATCCGCCGGAACATAGAGCTTGTCGCGGTTGATCGTGAGATAGCTCACGTAGTCGCCCGCCTCGGTGTTCGTGGTGTTGCCGTAGACTGCGTCGGTCTCGACCAGCAGGTACTGGCCGGGCGCCACCACCGGGTCGGAGTTCTCGACCGCCGCGAGCGCCGCCGCCTGCAGAGCGTCGGCCGCAGCCGGCTCCGCACCACCGCGCCACCCGGCGAATCCGAGCACGTTCGTGGCCACCAGCGCCACCGTCAGCACCCCGGCACCGAGGGCGCCCAGGCCGACCCAGCGCACCGGATGACGTCGCTTCGCGACGGCTGCCGCGGCATCCGGCCCCGTGCCCCGAACCGTCGTGCCCCGAACCCCCTGACCGGCACCGGCACCCGCCTCGACACCGGCGCGCTCGAGCAGTGCCGCGCGCCCCCGGTCGAGAGCGGCCTGCTCGGGCTCGACTACGTCAGAGCGAATCCGGCGAAGCAGAGACAATTCGTCCATGATCGACCTCCTCATCACGGGCAGCGCCCGGATCGATAGCGATGCGCAGCTTGCGGCGTGCGCGATTAAGACGTGAGCGAACGGTTCCGACAGGCACGCCCAGAGCGGATGCGACGCCCTCGTAGTCGAGGTCGCCCCAGGCATACAGAAGAAGGGCATCGCGATCGCCGGCCGGAAGCCGACGAAGCGCGCCGCCGATGCGTCGCGCCGTGGCGCTCGCATCGAGGCGTGCCGCAGCCTGCTCGATCGCGTCGATGTCGACACGGCCGAGATCGGATGCGACGAGGCCTTTCCACGCGCGCGCTTCGAGCCGCGCGTGCTTCTTGATGAGGTTCGTGGCGATGCCCAACAGCCAGGGCAGGGCATCGCGCGATCCGTCGAAGGCGGCCCGGCGCTCGAACGCCACGAGGAACGTCTCGCTCATGACGTCGTCGGCAGCCCCCGCATCCAATCGCCGCGCGGCGTACCGGTGAACGGTGCGCGCGTGGCGGTCGAATATCTCGGCGAACGCCCCTGCGCTGTGCAGGGAGCGCTCGATGATCTCGTTGTCGGTGCTCACAATGGGTATTGCACGATCCCGGCGATTAAGTTCACGAGAAGTAGTCTCCCCGGTCGAGAGGCCGCGCCGGTCGAGTGGCCCGAGGCCGCCTGCGGCCGAAGCGTATCGAGACACGCAGCGCGCCGCTAACGGGCAACGGCGCCACTCTGGAACCCGCGCGTGCCCGCTCGGAGCGCGCTCGAGTAGCTCGAGCGCCACCGGCCCGGCACCCCTCAGGGGCTGAACGCGTTGCGTCTGCTGGCCGGACTCGACTAGGCCCGCTGCCCCGGGTTCCCTAGGCTGAACGCGTGACAGACTTCGACGCCGCCCCCATCCAGTCCCAACCCGTCGCGCCCGCCCAGCCTGTCTCTCCCCAGGCGGCACCCCCGACCGGATCTCTGCCGTACGCCCTCGGCTTTCTCGCCATCGTCGGCATCCCGTTCCTGTCGGTGCTGACCGCAGGAATCGTGATGGTGTCTGTGTACCCGGCCATGAAGAAGAAAGGCGCGCTCGCCGCCGAGAATGCGCGACAGGCGGCCAACTGGGGCTGGACCCTGATCATCGGCACCGTCATCACCCTGGGCGGCCACTTCGTGCTGCTCTACTTCGTTTCGGGAACCCCGGTGGCGAAGGGCTTCTACCCCGTGGGCATCCTCATCACGATCTTCGGGGCGCTCTGCGTGGCGCACCTCGTGATCATCATCATGGGGCTCGTCAAAGCCCACGGGCGCGGAGTGCTGAACAACCGGCTCGCGATCCCGTTCATCAAGCGACCCGCGGGCGCACCGGCGCAGAACTCGCCGACCGTCTGACTCAGCTGAAGGCCGACATGCCGCAGCTCTCGCTCACCGCTTCGCCGCACATGATTCCGAGGGCGCCGTAGACGATGACGGTCAACACGGCCGTGGCCACGGCAAGAATCGGATTGCCGATCGCGAGAATCCAGCTCAGCACTCCCAGCACTCGTCCCTGACGTCGCACCTTCGGCTCCCGCCGCGAGAGCACAGAATGGATGACGATCAGGGCCGCCGAGATCAGCCAGAGCGGCAGGATGGTCGCGATCCAGAGCCCGACCGGAAGCGTTCCGTCGGTGAACTTCGCGAGCACGCCCCGGGGACCGGCCGGGTCGGAGAAGGCGGCGAAGAACATGATCACATCGACGAGCACGAACGCCAGCCCGAGCGAGAAGCTGACGATCACCATCCACAGTCGCGGATCGCGTTGTTTCGGGGGCTGGGCCGAACTCACCAAGTCCCACGCGGCATCCGGCGGCCAGCCGCTGGCGATCAGGGACTGAACCACGTCTTCGGGTCGCTGGCCCGCTTCGAGACTCGACCGGGCGAAGTGCTGGGAGGCGTCCATGGGTCAAGCGTATTGGGAGGCGCATGTGATCTCGATACGCCGGCTCCTGCGTCGCGCGGCTACTCGATCGGCGCAGGGCGCGCTTGTCGAGTTGCCCGATTCTGCCGTGTTGCCACCCACTGAAGCGGCGCATTCAGGCAACTGGGCGCGGGCGCGCGACTGCTCGGTCAGACGCGCTCCGAGACGCGGGCGACGAACGCGTCGATTCGAGCGTCGAGTTCGCGGTCGACCACCCGCCGGCTCGGGTCCTCGTCGTACCAGCCGACGATCTCCCTGGCACCGAGGGAGAACGGCACGCTGGCGACGAAGTCCGGAACCAGGGACTTGATCTTGCTGTTGTCGAAGATCAGGGAGTGCGCCTTGTCGCCGATGATTCCGTCTGCCCACTCCGGGAAGGCCTGCGCGACCTCCGTCGACGCCGCGTGCACGAGGTGCGCCGTGGTGCCGGCGGCGGCCGCGAGCTCGTTCGCGATCATGTCCCAGGTGAGGATCTCATCGCCGGTGATGTGGATGGCGTCGCCGATGCTGCGAGTCAGACCGAGGAGGCCCACCAGGCCGCGAGCCACGTCTCGGTGATTGGTGAGCGTCCACAGCGAGGTGCCGTCGCCGTGCACCAGGGTCGGCTTGCCCTGCCGCATGCGTTCGATCACCGTCCAGCCGCCGTCGAGGGGCACCAGCGTGCGGTCGTAGGTGTGAGACGGACGCACGATGGTGACGGGAAAATCGTGTTCGTCGAACGCCTGCATCAACACCCGCTCGCACGCGATCTTGTCTCTCGAATACTGCCAGAACGGATTTCTGAGCGGCGTCGACTCGACGATCGGAAAGCGGGTCACCGGCTTCTGGTACGCCGACGCCGAGCTGATGAAGATGTACTGGCCGGTGCGATCGCGAAAGAGGTCGACGTCGGCCTTCACCTGCTCGGGGCTGAAGGCACGGAAGTTGACGACCACGTCGAACGTTCTGGTGCCGAGCGCATCCCGCATGCCCTGCGCGTCCGTCGAGTCGCCGATGACGGTCTCCACGCCATCTATCGGGGGCCGCGAGGTATCGCGGCCCCGGTTCAGCAGAGTCAGGTCGAAGCCTCGTTCAACCGCCAGCCGACTGCACGCCGAACTGATGATGCCGTTGCCGCCGATGAACAGAACCGTGAGCATGGTGTTTCCTTCCAGTGGGCCGCGCGCTTCAGCTTGGCACTCCGAGTCGACTGGCCGCAGCCGCTTGAACCCGATGCGCTTCCGTGTGAGAGTTCGACCATGACTCGAGCTCAAGCCACGCGTCGACACGCTTCCGTCTCGGCCTCGACGGGTGCACGACTCACCCTCGTCGCGCTCTCCGCCGCGCTGCTCGCGGGCTGCACCGCGGGCCCGGTCGACGGGCCGGGAGCGTCGTCGACGACGGGGCCGACCGCATCCGGTGCCTGCTCGAACGGCGACTCGAAGACCACGACGAACCCGCTCGTCGTGACTCCCGCGCAGCTGTGCGAGATCGACGGCAGCACCTGGACGGTCTCGGCATTCACCCTTGTCGTGAATACGCCGGAGTGGAACTCGACGACGCCCGAGTGCGACGAGGCCCGCAAGACGGCCTTCTACGCCGGCTGGGAGCCGGCGGCCGCAGTCATCCAGACGCTCGACCTCGTCGAATCGGCGGAGAGTCAGGATCTGGTCGGCTCGGTCGGCATCTCGGTGATCGAGGGCCCGGATGCCGCGGCGGCCGTCTCAGCGCTGGATGCGGAGGTCGCGGCGTGCGGCCCGGGAACCTCGCAGCAGCTCGCTCTCGAGCAGGGCGAGTGGAGGGGCGTGCGCGGCCCGACCTCGCAGGGCGTGGACGACGACCGGTGGTCGTGGTGGGTCGAGGAGGATGGGCGGTGGGCGTTCGTGCAGGTCTACGCGGCCAGCGACGCAACCGACGCCGACGTGGCCGAGCTGGAGTCGGCGGTCACGAAGCTGCTCGATGCCCAGGAGGATCTGCTCACGACGTAGTCGCGAGTGGGCTCGTCTCCTGCAGCAGCCGGGGGTGCCGCATCTGTTCCTCAATTTTCCCGTCATGCCCTCGAAGTCGGCGGCGATCGCCTTCGCCGGAGCTGCCCTGCGCCCCGTTCCCTGAGCTTGTCGAAGGACGCCGTTCCACGCCGATCGCGTGACGCACTGAAGTGCGGAAAGTGGCCGCTTCGTCGATGAATAACGCGGCCACTTTCCGCACCTCAGTGAGGCTATGGCCTCGATACGGCCGCAAACGGCCTACTCGACCGGCGCAGGAGGGTGCACCGCTCCCGCCGCGACCGCTGGCAGGTACCATATTGTCAACTGTCAACGAAAGGCGCCCATGGTCTTCACCGCACATTCTCCGCGCCCCCTTGCGATGGGTGAGCAGATCTCGCACAAGCTGCGGGTCGACATCATCTCGGGCTCGATCGCCGACGGCACCCACCTGTCGGAGGACAGCCTGGCCACCCGCTTCGACGTGAGTCGAGGTCCCGTGCGCGACGCACTGCGTCAGCTCGAGAGCGAGGGCCTCGTCGACAACCGGCGCAAGCGGCTCTATGTGAGCTTCCGGGGCCAGCGCGATATCGAGGAGCTCTACTCCCTGCGCGAGAGCCTCGAGTCGATGGCACTTCGCCTGGCCATCGAGCGAACGAGCACCGAGGGCTGGGACGAGGTGCAGCAGCTTGTCGACGCGATGTCGGCGGCCGCCGAGAGCGACGACCCCGAGGCGTTCGACCTCGCCGACATGGAGTTCCACACCAGCTTCTACCGCCTTTCCGAGCACCGCCGACTGGCCGAGGCGTGGCGCCCCTACCAACGCACCTTCGAGGTTCTGCTCGACATGAGCAACACTGCAGATATGGATGCCGCGGTCATCGACCACCAAGGGTTCCTCGACGTCGTGCGGGCAGGCGATCCGGATGCCGCGGTCGAGCGCCTGCACGACCACCTGATGCGGGCCAAGGGTCGCGTGAGAGACGCCATCCAGTGGTCGGCCGACTCCTCGACCGACGCAGAGTGACGCCCACTCCACGCAATTTCTGACAAAAACTGTTAACAGTTACCAAAAGCGCTTGACGGGCCACTGGTGCATCTCATACGTTGACTGTTAACAAGTTACAGTTCCTCGATCAATGGCGACGAGCAACGCGGTTCTCCGGAACGCTGCCTGGGCCATAGAAAGCGACCCTCCTCATGGCGTCTCCCTCCTCGATCGGATCCGGTCGAACCGTGATCGTCGGCCCCGTGCGTTACGCCGAGCTCTGCGCCGCCGGCCGCGAGCTGCTGATCGAGAACGGCTTCACCCTTGTCGAGAACGAACGGTCCGTGCCCTGGACGGCCGACGACCTGGCCGCGCTGCTCCCGACGGCCGCGGCATCCGTCTGCGGCGTCGAGGTCTTCGACCGAGACGCCCTGGCCCTGGCCCCCGAACTCCGCATCATCTCCCGCCTCGGCGTCGGCCTCGACAACATCGACCTCGCCGAGGCTCGCTCCCGCGGCGTCGACGTCGTGAACGCCCCAGGCGGCAACGCCGCGGCCGTGGCCGAGCTGGCACTGGGCCTGCTGCTCTCCGTCTACCGCCAGATCCCTGCCATGAACTCGGGAATCCGCACGGGGACGTGGGATCGTTTCGTGGGTGCCGAGATCTCAGGCAAGTCGATCGGCCTGATCGGCTTCGGCGCCGTCTCGCGGCTGCTCGCCCGTCGCCTGGCAGGGTTCGACGTCGACATAGTGGCCTACGACCCCTTCGGCGACACGGATGAGGCGGATCGCCTCGGCGTTCGTCTGGTCTCGCTCGAAGACGCGGTCTCGAACGTCGACGTCGTGAGCGTGCACGCCCCGCACGTCGAGTCCACCCACCACCTGGTCGACGCCGGGCTGCTGGCGTCGATGCGACCGGGCACCGTGCTGCTGAACACCAGCCGCGGCGGTCTCGTCGACGAGTCGGCGCTCACCGACGCCCTCGAATCCGGCCACATCGCCGGCGCCGGGCTCGACGTGTTCGAGGTCGAGCCGGTGAGATCCGACAACCCTCTGCTCGCGTTTTCGAACGTGATCGCGACCACGCACGCCGCCGCAGACAGCCTCGAGGCGTACCACCGCATCGGACTGTCGACGGCCCAGGCCATCGTCGACGTCTTCTCCGGTCGGCGCCCGCAGGCACTGGCCAACTGACTTCCACTCCACATTCCCGCACCAGAACACTCCACGCACACTCACCCAGAGAACAACGGAAAGGATCAATGATGATCACTCGATCACGACGAAACCGACGGGCAGCCCTCGCGGCACCCCTCGCGTTCGCCCTCGCGGCGGCCCTGATGGCCTGCGCGGGCGGCGGCGGCTCCTCCTCGGAGAAGGTCACCGACCTCACCCTCATCGCGGCGAACAGCCCCTGGACCGAAGGGCTGAAAGACCTCGCGACCGAATACGAAGACGAGACCGGGGTGAAGGTCAACCTCGAGTTCTACGGCAACGAGCAGCTGAACGACACCCTCAAGGTGAAGCTCAACGCCCAGTCGAGCGACTTCGACATCTACGGCTACCAGGTGCAGGATGTCATGCGCGAGTTCAGCCGCAACGGCTGGCTCGCCGACATGACCGACTACGTCGAGAGCGACGCCGGCTGGAACTGGGACGATTTCCAGGAGTCGTCGCGAGACGCCGTGACCCTCGACGACGTCGTCTACGGCGTTCCCGTCATGACCGAGCGCCACATCATGTACTACCGCGCCGACCTGCTCGAGGCGGCGGGCATCCCCGTTCCCACGACGCTAGAAGAGCTCGATGCAGCGGCCGCCCAGCTGAACGACCCCGCCAACGGTTTCTACGGCATCGCCATGCGCGGCGCCAAGGTGCCCCTCGTCACCCAGTTCTCCTCCTTCCTCTACAGCTATGGCGGCGACTTCCAAGACGAAGACGGCAACGCCACGGTCGACACCCCCGAGGCCAAAGACGCCTACGCCTTCTACGGCAAGCTGCTGAAGGACTACGGCCCTCCCGGGGCGACGAACATGGGCTGGCCCGAGGCATCCGCGATCTTCGCGCAGGGCAACGCCGCGTTCTACCTTGACGCCGACAGCCAGGCCTATACCTTCCTCGACCCGGCCAGCAGCGCCGTCGTCGACACCGTCGCATACGGTGCCTTCCCTGAGGGGCCTGCCGGATCGCATCCGTACAGCATCGTGCCGCAGACCGTGGGCATCAACGAGTACTCGAAGAAGAAGGACGCCGCCTGGGAGTTCATCAAGTGGGTCACGAACGAGGAGAACAGCAAGACGCTGCTCGCCGATGACACCGTGCCGAGCGCCCGCGACTCCTCGTGGGCCGACGACGCGGCGACCGCATCCTTCCCCGCCGGTCTCGTCGAGATCGTGCGCAACAGCGAGGGCACGGTCGGCCACGACCGCCCCCAGCTCGAGAAGGTGGCCCAGGCCCGAGAGATCGTGGGCGCACCGGCCATCAGCGCCATCGAGGGAGGGGACGTCGATTCGGCCGCCGACAAGGCCAACACCGACTTCCAAGACCTCCTCGACGGCGAGAAGTAACGCCTCGTGCCGGGAGGGCGCTGAACCATGCACCCTCCCGGCACACACCCTCGAACAACACCCTCCGACATCGAAGGCAGATCATGACAACGACCAGTCACCCGAGCTACCTCGCCCCGAAGAGGCGGCGCGGCAGCGGGCTCACCACGTGGGCCGACCGGCACATCAAGTGGCTGTTCACCGCCCCCGCCATCGTGTTCGTCGCCCTGCTCATCATCTTCCCCATCGCCTACACGGTGTTCCTGTCGTTCACCGACTCGGCCAGCTCGGTGACCCGGCCCTTCTCGTTCGTGGGCTTCGAGAACTACGGCAAGTGGCTCGGCGACTTCGAGCGCTTCTGGCCCGCCGTGGGCCGCACCGCCTACTTCACGATCACCGCCCTCGTGATCGAGCTCGTTCTCGGCCTCGCGATCGCACTGCTGCTGCGCAAGACCTTCCGCGGCCAGAGCATCGTGCGGGTCTTCATCCTGCTGCCCCTCGTTGCCACCCCCGTGGCCGTGGGCATGATGTGGCTGCTCATCTTCGAACCTTCCATCGGCTTCGCCAACGTGCTGATGAAGTCGCTCGGCCTGCCCGCGCAGCTCTGGCTGTCGGGAACCGATACGGCGCTCAATACCATCGTGTTCATCGACGTGTGGCAGTGGACCCCGATGGTCATCCTGATCCTCCTCGCCGGCCTGTCGACCCTGCCCGAGGAACCCGACGAGGCCGCCCGCGTCGACGGCGCCAACGCCTGGCAGCGGTTCCGGCACATCACCCTGCCCCTGCTGATGCCCACCTTGGCGGCCGCCGCCATCCTGCGCTCGATCGACGCGATGAAGACCTTCGACATCATCTACGCCACGAAGGGCCGCACCGGCGGCTCGAACAACGAGGCCGAGACGCTCAACATGCTCGCCTACAACGAGAGCTTCGGAAACTCGCAGTACGGCAGCGCCGCCGCCCTGCTGATGCTGTTTCTGATGTTCATCATCATCATCCTCACCGCACTCACCATCCTGCGCTCGAAAGGACACCGAGCATGACCGCCACCGCCCAGCGGCCCACGCGTTCCTCAGCCGCCGCCGCTCGCGTCTCGCCGCCGGCTCCCCGCCGCCGCAAGAAGCGCCTGCTCGGTCCGACCCTGCGCACCATCGCCATCGTGGTCGTGGTACTCCTCTTCGTGCTCCCCCTCGGCTGGATGCTCATGGCCGCGTTCAAGACGAACCTCGACATCGTGACGCCGTCGCGCACCTTCGACTTCACGCCGACCCTCGACAACTTCGGCACGGTGTTCGGTGCGCAGAACTTCGCCCCGTTCATCGTGAACAGCGTGGTCGTGGGCGTCGGAGCGACGATCGTCGCCCTCGTGCTCGGAGTTCCCGCGGCCTACGGCATCGCCCGCTACCGCATCCGCAACGCGACCGCGTTCGTGCTGCTCGCCCGCGTCATCCCGGGCGTGAGCCTGCTCATCCCCTGGTACTTCCTGTTCAGCCAGGTGCAGCTTGTCGGCACCTACACCGCGCTCATCCTCACACACATCTTCGTGACGATGCCGCTCGTGGTGGCCATCATGGCCGGCTTCTTCGAGGGCCTGCCAGAAGAGCTCGAGGAGGCCGCGCAGATCGACGGCTCCAGCCGCGTGGGCGCCTTCGTGCGCGTCGTGCTGCCGCTAGCTCTTCCGGGTGTGGCGACGAGCGCGATCCTCGCCTTCATCTTCAGCTGGAACAACTTCCTCTTCGCGCTCGTGCTCTCGAACCAGGAGACGCGCACCCTGCCCGTGGCCATCTCGAACTTCACCAGCTACGCCTCTGTCGACTGGGGCGGACTGATGGCCGCGTCGGTCATCATCACGGTTCCGGTGATGCTCGTCGCGCTGTTCGCGCAGCGCTACGTGGTGGCCGGCCTCACGGCCGGGGCGACGAAGGGATGACCGCGGGCACGCATCCGGTCGCCTGGATTCTGGGTGGCGGAAGCGGCATCGGGGCGGGTTCCGCCAGAGCCCTCGCCGAGGCCGGCTACACCGTGGTGGTCTCCGGCCGACGCGAGGCCGAGCTGCAGGAGGTCGTCGACGCGCACGACGGCCGGCCGGGCCGCATCGTCGCTTTGCCGGTCGACGTCTCCGCATCCGCCGGCCCGGCCAGCCCTGCGGGCGCCCTCGCGCGCATCGAAGCCGAGCACGGCGAGGTGCAGGTGCTTGTCTACTCGGCCGGCACCAACGTGACCGCCCGCTATTGGAGCGACACCGACCCCGACGGCTTCGCACGGGTGCTCGACGTGAATCTCACGGGCGCGGTCCGGTCCATCCACGCCGTTCTGCCGGGCATGCGCCGGGCGCAGAACGGGCTGCTGATCCTCGTCTCGTCGTGGGCCGCCTGGCGCTTCGCTCCCACCGCGGGCGCCGCGTACTCCGCCAGCAAGACCGCGCTCGGGGTGCTCGCCGAGACCTTGAATGTGCAGGAGCGCGAGCACGGCATCCGGGCCACGCACCTGTGCCCCGGCGAGGTGCGCACCGACATCCTCAAGACCCGGCCGATCGTGCCCACCGAAGCCGAGCAGCAACTGATGCTCACGGCCGACGACCTGGGCGAGACCGTGCGCTATCTTGCGGCGCTGCCCCCGCGCGTCTGCGTGAACGAGCTCGTGATCACCCCGACCAGCAACACCTCCTACTCCGCGGCCAACGCGGCGGCTCGCGCACCCGCGGCCGACACAACACCCAGCAGAAAGCGAATCCCATGACACGCCGCGACATCCTGACCGCCGTTCCCGTCGCCTTCCACGACGACGGAACCCTCGACCTCGACGGCTCGCGCGAGATCCTGCGCTACGTCGCAGCATCGGGCAACGAGGGCGCGTTCATTCTGGGCACCACCGGCGAGTTCCCCTCGCTGAGCTTCGAGGAGCGCGGGCAGCTCACGGCCCTGAGCCTCGAGGAGCTCGCCGGCGCCATGCGTGTCGTGGTGCACGTGGGCGCGCCCAGCCTCTACGAGGTGCTGCGGCTCATCGACCAGGCGCGAGGCTTGGGCGCCACAGAGATCGCGGTGCTGACGCCTTACTACCTTCCCTCCGACGACGACGCCCTGCGCAAGTTCTTCACGGCGGTCGACGCCGCGGCCGAGGGCCTGTCGGTCTACATCTACGTCTACCGCAAGCGCAGCGGGAACTTCGTGAGCGCCGAGCTCATGGCCGAGCTGGCCCGGCTGCCGCACATCGTGGGCGCCAAGGTCAGCGAGGAGCCCCTCGACGTCATCGCCCAGTACCGCGCCGTGGTGCCCGACGACTTCGTGCTCTACACCGGGGCCGACGCCGAACTCACCGCCGCCGCCGACTTCGGGGCCCAAGGTGTCATCTCGGGCGTCTCGTCGGTGCTTCCCAAGCCGTTCCGCGCCCTCGCCGCCGCCGCCGAATCCGGCGACCCCGAACAGCTCGCCGCGGCGCAGGCCGACGTCGACACCGTGGTCACGGCCATCGCCGGCAACATGGGCCGCATGAAGGCCGCCTATCGGGTGCTCGGAGTCAACGGGGGCACCACCCGCATGGCCATCACGCCTCCCGACGCCGATGCGCTGGCAGAGATCGAGCGCGTGACGGAGCTGCACCGGTGATGTCCACCTCCTACTCCCTCCCCGAGGTGCGCGACCGCGGCACCGTCGCCCCGAAGACCGCCTATCTCATCGCCAGCGGAGACCTGCGCGAATCGGCCAACACCGCCGGCTGGCCCACCCAGCAGGAACTCGAGGCGGCCCTCACCGAGGCCTTCGCGAAGCAGGGCTGGAGCGTCGTGCGCGCCCACGGCGTCGACCCCGTCACCGGCCACGGCTTCATCTCGAGTCAGCGCATGGGCCTCGACGTGTTCACCTCGATTCCGCTCGACGCACCGGTGATCGTGGCGGAGGCCGTATGGCAGTACAGCCACCACGTTCTCGCCGGGCTCCGCACTCACCGGGGCCCCATCCTCACCGCCGCCAACTTCGCGGGCGAGTGGCCCGGACTCGTGGGCCTGCTCGGCCTCAACGCCGGCCTCACCAAGATGGGCACCCCGTACTCCACGGTGTGGAGCGTCGACTTCACCGACGAATGGGCGCGCGACCGTATCGCCGAGTGGATCGCGACCGGCGGCATCCGGCACGACGATTCTCACGTGCGCGCGTTTCCGCCCGTCGACTCGCTCGCGGCGACGCCCGAGGTCGAGCTCGGGCGGGCGCTCGCGCACCAGCTGCAGACCGACAAGGCCATCATCGGCGTCTTCGACGAAGGCTGTATGGGCATGTACAACGCCATCATCGATGACGAGCTGCTCAACTCGATGGGCATCTACAAGGAGCGGCTCTCGCAGAGCGCCCTCTACGCCGAGATGCAGCGGGTCGACGACGAGACGGCGGATGCCGTCGGACGCTGGCTACTCGACGCCGGAATGACCTTCAAGCTGGGCACCGACGATGCCACCGAGCTGACCGAGCGCCAACTGCGCGAGCAGTACAAGATGTATGTCGCCGCCCTGCGCATCAGCGACGATTTCGGACTCGATGCCGTGGGCATCCAATACCAGCAGGGCCTCAAAGACCTGACCCCGGCATCCGACCTGCCCGAGGGGCTGCTCAACAACGTGAAGCGCCCGCCGGTAACGTCGCGCGACGGGTCGCGCGTGCTCTGGGAGGGCAAGGCGCTGCCCCACTTCAACGAGGCCGACGAGGGCGTCGCCGCAGACGCGCTCATCACGAACCGGGTGTGGACGGCGATGGGACTCGACCCCGCCACGACGCTGCACGACGTGCGTTGGGGCGAGGAGTTCGACGGGCAGTTCGTGTGGGTCTACGAGATCTCGGGCTCGGTTCCTCCATCGCACTTCGAGAACGGGTACGCGGATGCGGTGGGCTGGCGGCAGGGCCCTGTGTTCTTCCCGGCCGGCGGCTCGACCATCACGGGCGTCTCGAAGCCCGGCGAGATCGTGTGGTCGCGGCTCTACATCGCCGGTGGCGAGCTGCACCTCGACATTGGGCGCGCATCGGCGATCTCGCTGCCAGCCGAGGAGACCTCGCGCAGATGGCAGGCCACCAACATCGAGTGGCCCATCATGCACGTGGTACTGCACGGAGTCAGCCGCGACCAGTTCATGGCCCGGCACAAGGCGAATCACGTGCAGGTCGCGTATGCACCGGATGCGGCGACCGCCGATGCAGCGCTGCTTGCCAAGGCGGTGGTCTTCGCCGAACTCGGGGTGCACGTGCACCTCGCGGGCGACGTGCCGCTCGCTCCCTGAGCGGCCTCCGTTCCCTGAGCTTGCGAAGGGCCCACGCCCTGCGCCGGTCGAGTTGCCCGAGGCCGCCCTTCGACAGGCTCAGGGAACGACGGGGCCGAATCGGGCAACTCGGCGGTCAGCCCAGCGGGGCCGGTTCCGCCGCGACTCCGAAGTTGTCTTTGAAGACGAAGTCCGGGTCGACCTCAGCCTTGATCGCGCGGAGCCGCTGCAGCGTCGCCGGCGGGAAGGCCTGCGCCACGATCTGCTCGCCCGTGCGGCTCTCGAAGCTCAGGTACAGGCCATCGAAGTGCTCGGCCAGGTCGTCCCACAGCTGCTCGAACCGCGCACTCCGCCCGACCGAGGTGATCGAGAAGTTGGCCGACCTGTGGGCGTAGGCCGTCGCATCCGGGGCCACGTCGTTGATCGCGCCGCCCACCGGGCGGATCTGGAACCACGGCGCCGAACCCGACGTCGCCAGCGCTGCGGCGGCCCGCGCGGTGTCGGCATCCAGATGCTCGACCAGCCCCGAGCGGAACGACGGCTCGCCCTGCCCGTTGTGCGCGACATCCGAGGCGTTCGCCATGACCTGCGCATACGGCAGCAGCTGCACCTGCTGGCCGACCAGCGGAGCGAGCGCTGCGAACGGCTCGAGCCTCGCGATGATCGTGTCGGGATCGGAGGAGTTCACGACTCCATACATCTGCGCCGTCGCGGGCTCGGCCGGGCGACCACCGCTGAGGATCAGGAAGAGGGTCGTGTCGCGGGGCGATGACTCCTGCAGGCGTCCGAAGTCCTCCAGGAATTGCGCAGCGTCTGAAACCTGGAACGCGAGCTGCGCCCATCCCACGTCGCCCACCCGATCGGCCACGAAGTCGAACGACACCACGATGCCCACGTTCGCGCCCGCGCCGCGCACGGCCCAGAACAGCTCTGCATTCTCCGAGGCAGTGGCGTGCGCCACCGTTCCATCGGCGAGCACCACGTCGGCGGCCACGATGTGGTCGATCGTGAGCCCGTGATCGCGGCCGAGAAAGCCCACGCCGCCGGCCGTCGCGAGTCCGCCCACGCCGACCCCGCCGTAGTCGCCGCTCGAGAGCGCCAGGCCGAAGGGCTGCAGGGCGGCGGCCACGTCCATCCACCGGGCGCCAGGGCCGATGCGCACGAGCCGGCTCGTCTCGTCGATCACCTCGATCTCGTTCAGGTTCTTCAAGTCGATCACGATGCCGCCGTCGTTGGTGCTTCGTCCGCTGATTCCGTGGCCTCCGCTGCGGATTCCGAGCGGCAGCGCAGGGTGCCGTCGCGCGAACGCGAGCGCATCGCGCACCTCGTCGACCGTGCGCGGACGCAGCACCAGCCCCGGCGCACCGCCGCGCATATAGGTGGAGCGCACCGACGCGTACGCCGTGTCGCCCGGCTCGACGGCGGTCTCGCGCAGCGACTCGGGCAGCTCGTCATAGGCGATGCCCTCGCGCCTCAGCGCGATCGCCCTGGCGGGCCGGATGCCGTCGGTCGCCACGGTTCCGTTCGTCGCGCGCGCAGACGCCACGGCTTCACGCACCGGCTCCATGACCTGCTCGGCGAAGCGCTGCAGCGCCGCCGGGTCGTCGCCCATCACGATGAACGTGCCGACTCCGTCGTCGAGGGCCATGCTCGTGAGCTGGTCGACGCTCTCGGTGCCGGTGATGTTGAGCATTCTCCTGACTTCTGCAGGATTGCGCCCCGCCTCGGCCGCCGCGTCGTCGATGCGCGCGTTGCCCGACTGCAGGTCGCCGGGCTTGAGATAAGGCAGGCTCGGCAGCCATCCGTCGCCCTTCTCGCCTGTGAGCCGCAGCATGCGCGGCTTGTACGCGCCCACCCAGATCGGAATGTCGTGCGCCGGCGCCGGCCCGCGCTTCGCCCCGTTGACCGAGTAGTACTCGCCGCCCCTCAGCACGGAGCGCTCGCCGGCCGCCCAGATGCCGCGCATGATGTCGATGGCCTCGCTGAGGGCATCCACCGCCTGCCCCGGGGTCAGGCGGCGCCCGCCCATGGCCTCGATCGCATCCCAGAAGCCGCCGGCGCCGAGGCCGAGATCGAAGCGGCCGCCGCTCAGCAGATCGAGCGACGCGGCCGCGCGGGCCGTGACCGGCGCCGGTCGCAGGGGCAGGTTCAACACATTCGGGGCGATATGGATGCGCGTGGTCGCCGACGCGACGAACGACATCAGGGTCCAGGTGTCGAGAAACGACGACTGGTAGGGGTGGTCTTGAAAGGTCACGAGGTCGTAGCCGAGTGTCTCCGAGAGCTGCGCGAGCTGAACCGGAGCCTGCGGCTGGGCGGCCGACGGGGTGACGAAGGTGCCGAAACGGAGGGTGTGTCCGTAGTCCATGGTGCTACTTCTTCTCTGCGGGAGTGGTGTCTTCGTGAGCTGCTTCGGGGCGCTCGAGGTTGGCCGCGGCCCACTGTCCGAGCTGCTCGAGCAGGGGCAGCAGCTGCTCGCCCTGCGGGGTGAGCGCGTAGGTGACGGCGACCGGCGGCCCGGCGTCGACGCTGCGGGTGAGCAGCCTCACCTCGGCCAGGCCGGTGAGGCGGTCGGAGAGCATGGCGTCACTGATGCCCGGAACCCCGCGCTTGAGCGCCGCGAACGAGAGCGCGCCGGAGCCGAGCGTCGAGAGGATCATGCCGTTCCACCGCTTGCCCAGGATGCTGAACGCCAGGCTCACGGCGGCGTCGCAGGTGTGCAGGTCGATGGACGTGGCATCAGGCTTCGGGGTCATGCCCCCACGCTACGCCGCTAGTTTTACTAAAGCAACTCTGAAAAGCAGAGCTCAGCTACCGCACGCGCTCCATCACTCGGGTGGGATCTGCGAGCGGAGCGAAGCCGAACTGTGCATAGAGCCCCTGAGCGTCACCCGTCGACAGCATGATGCGCTTCAGGCCGAGCGGCTCAAGGTCGTCGACCACGGCGGCGGCCAACATTTTGCCCAGCCCCCGGCCCCGCGCATCCGGAGCGACGAAGACGTCGCAGAGCCATGCGAATGTGACTCCGTCGGTGATCACTCGCCCGTACGCAGCCTGCTCGCCCGTCGTCGTGTCGAAGACTCCGTAGTTTCGAGACGCGTCGATCGCGGCATCCTGCGCCTCGCGCGTGCGCCCGCGGGCCCAGTACGACAGCTCGCTCAGCCAGTAGTGCACACGCTCACGGTCGATCTTCTCGGCCGACGTAGAGACGAGGTAGTCCTTCTTCATGTCGACACCATAGCGACGCCGGCTATCCGGGCGCCGGGGCGCATGCATCCGTCAGTCGATGCTCTTGTGCGCGTGGAGAGGAGCGTTTTCTGACGGATGGATTCCCTTCGACAAGCTCAGGGAACGGGACGGATGGGCTCAGGGAACGTCGGATGGGCTCAGTACGCTCGTAGCTCGCGGAGAAGGGGACTATATGAACGAGGTTGCCGAGGCCTACGGAGCGAGGGCCGTCGAGTACGTCGAGCTGCTCGGCTCCGTCGAGGCCATGCACCCCTCCGACCGCGAGCTCATCGGCACGTGGGGCGACCGGGTCGCCGGCCCCGCGCTCGATGCCGGATGCGGCCCCGGCCACTGGACGGACTTCCTCGCCCGGCGCGGCGTCGACATCAGCGGCGTCGACCTCACGCCCGCGTTCGTCGAGCACGCACGCCGCCGCTACCCCGAGCCGCGGTTCGCGACGGGCAGCCTCGACGCGCTCGACGCATCCGACGCCTCTCTCGGCGGCGTGCTCGCCTGGTACTCGCTGATCCACCACGCACCGGATGCGATCGGCTCGGCCCTCGACGAGATCGCGCGCGTGCTGCGTCCCGGCGGGCTGCTGCTGATCGGCTTCTTCGTCGGCTCCGCCGTTGACGAATTCGAGCACGCGGTCACGACGGCCTACCGCTGGCCGGTGGCCGATCTGGGCGAGCGGCTGCGCGCATCCGGATTCGAGATCGTCGAGAGCCACACGCGCACCGGCGTCGGATACCGCCCGCACGGCGCCATCGTAGCCAGGCGTTAGCGGCGCCGACCGGTCATGACGTTGTGTTTCAGCGGGAGGCGAAGGGTTACGCGAGGTGTCAGGTGAGTCGCCTCGGCTCCGCAACCATGGGCTGCACCGCGCACGAGCCACTTTTCGAGGAGAC
>Ga0247732_10000161_pt1 | contig 42056 bp, 36 predicted proteins | sample UWRJL163409C2_FD_180940 | JGI IMG/M metagenome (GOLD analysis project Ga0247732, IMG submission 180940) | Plant litter microbial communities from Arlington Agricultural Research Station in Wisconsin, United States - UWRJ-L163-409C-2 | ecosystem: Environmental > Terrestrial > Plant litter >...
CGCCGAGCTCGCGCTCGAGCAGCAGGGCGGCCTCCACCTTGTTCGGGGTGAGCACGAGGCGTCCGCCGAGGCGCTCGATCACGCCCTCCACATCGGGCAGCACGCCGAGCCCGAAGGCGTCGAGCACGACCACCGCCTCCGCGGTGAGGAAGCGCGCGAGCTCGCGCACCATCACACCGGCCTCGTCGGCGCTGTCGAGGCCCGGGCCGACGAGCACGGCGTCCGCGCCGAGCAGGTCGTCGGAGGCCGCCGGCAGGCCGAAGCCGCTCACGCTGCCGGACGGCGTCTCGTCGAGCGCGACGATGCCGCACTCCGGCACGGCCGTCGCCACGGCGACCGCCACGGACTTTCCCACCGCGAGGGTGAGCCGGCCGGCGCCGACCCGCAGCGCCGAGACGCCGGAGAGCATCGCGGCGCCGGGCGAGCGTCGTGCCCCGCCGACCACCACGACCTGGCCGCGGCCGTACTTGGAGTCGTCCGCGGCGGGCAGCGGCCACGACGCGAGCAGCTCGCCGGTCACCTCCGCTGCGCCGTCAGCGGGGCCGGGCATCCTGGTCCCCCGTGTGCAGTGTGACGGGCGCGCCCGCCTCGGCGAGGTGGCCGGCCTCCGAGAACGCGTCCAGGCTCCACCACTCGCCATCCGCTTCCCTGCTGAGCCGGGTGACCGAGGCGTTGGCGACCACGTTGCTGGAGGCGAAGGCGAGCAGCTGCGACTCGGAGAGCCCGGTGCAGACGTAGAGGAACGACATCACGATCGCGTCGTGCGCCACCACCAGCACCCGCTGCGGGGCGCTCGGACGCTCGAGGTCGACGAGGAGGGAGCGGATGCGGAGCGCGACATCCGCCCAGGACTCGCCGCCCGGCGGACGGTAGTAGAACTTGCCGAGCCAGCGTCGGCGCACCGCCTCCTCGGGGAAGCGCGCCTCCACACCGTGCGAGGTGAGCAGGTCGAGCACCCCCAGCTCGCGGTCGCGCAGGCGCTCGTCGACCCGCACCGCCACCTCGCCGCCCATCCGCTCGAGCGCGATGGACATCGTCTGCCTGGCGCGCAGGTAGGAGGAGCCCCACGCCACGGTCGGCCGCTCGCCCGGTTCGACGCCGGCGAGCCAGTCGCCGAGGGCCTCTGCCTGCTGCTCCCCCGCCGGGGAGAGCGGCACGTCGGCGTCGCGGAGGTCGACGTGCACGACCTCCAGCCCCGCGGCCTCCGACGACGTGGCGGCCACGTTGGCGACGCTCTCTCCGTGGCGCACGAGCCACAGTTCCGTTGCACTCATGGGCTTGAGGCTAACCACGGCTTCTCCCGGGAGAAAAGGGTTGCGCCCGCCGCGCGCTGCGCCTATTCGAGCGGATGACGCGTTCCCGAGGCGTCGCTGTCGAAAACTGCCGCGCGATTCGGGTACAGTGTTCTTCGGTACGAATCCCCGGCGCGAAACCGCCGGAATTCGGGGCTGTAGCTTAGTGGTAAAGCCTCTGTCTTCCAAACAGATGATGCCAGTTCGATTCTGGTCAGCCCCTCCAACAGAAGGACCGGCAGCACACGCTGCCGGTCCTTCTCCCATTCCGCGGCACCGGGCCTCCTCTCAGGAATGCCGGCAGATACTGGTTACCCCCATTAGCCAAACCGGAACGGTCCTCTCCATGAGCAACCTGCAGCGCATCCTGAACATGGCATCCAAGGCCCTCGACAAGAAGGGGCAGCCGTCGTCCGGCGGTTCCGGGAAGACCGACTGGCGCGAAATGGTGCGCACGGCGGCCGACAAGGTCACCGGAGACGACCGCCCGCAGAACCCCGGCCGCACGCCCGCACAGTCGTCGGCGCAGACCGTGAGTCCCGAGGACCGGGCCGCGATCGCCCGCTACGACTACCTGTTGAAGACCGCGGCGCCCGAGCAGCTGGAGCAGGTGCACCGCGACGCCTTCGCCCGCCTCACCCCCGCCCAGCGCCAGCAGGTGGAGGGGCAGCTGCGCGCGGAGCTGCCCGCCGGCGAGCAGCCGGCGTCGTCGAGCGCCGCCGACCTGGCACGCTCCGCGACGCGCGGCGAGGCCACGAAGCCCGGCTTCCTGAGCTCGATGTTCTCCAGGCCCGGTGCCGCGGCGGCCGGTGCCGGCGCCGTCGCGGGCGTCGGGATCGGTGCCGCGGGCGGATTGCTCGCCGCCGTCGCCGGCGGCGCCGTGCTCAGCAGCGTCGCGGGCCCCCTGCTCGAGCAGGCGGCCGGGATGGGCGTCGACTTCGAGAGCCTCGCGGGCGGCTTCGACGGCCTCTCCGAGGGCGCAGGCGAGTACGCCTCCGGCCTCGGCGAGCAGGCCTCCGAGCTCGGCTCGGACTTCGAGATCCCCGGACTCGGATCGATCGGCGACCTCTTCGGCCGCAACTAGGCGCGTCGGGGCTAGTGCACCAGGAGCGGCTGGTCCGACTCCCCCACGTCGATGTGCAGGTGGGTGCACTCGTCGGCGATGTCGGTCCATAGCGAGAGGGCGAGCGTGATGCCGGCCGCGCTGCGGCACTGCGACTGCCCCAGCCGGCTGCCCTCGGGCATCACCGGGTCGAGCAGCCCGATCAGGCGTAGCGACTGCGCGTCGGCGCCGGTGAGCGCGACGCCGTCGAGGCTGAAGAAATCGACGGCGTGCCCGCCGCCCTCGCGGTAGTGCCACGACTCCTCCCCGGCGCCGAGCAGCTCGCCGGTGCACCTGCGGTTGATGCTGCTCACCCCCACCTCACCGAAATGGCGCGCGGCGATCACCATGATCTGCAGCACCCGGGTGTCGATCCCGCAGCCGGGCACACGCTCGCCGTGGGCGATCCGCCGGATCTGCCTGATGTGGTCGGGAACCAGCCCGCGCAGGCTCCCGTCGTCGGCGTGCACCACCAGCTCCTGGGCGAGCAGCCGGTCGTCGACCGAGATGGAGCAGTCGGCGCCGCCCGCCGCCGCGGTGAGCGCCTGCACGATGCGGGCCGCCGGCTCGAAGAAGCGCGTGTAGTGGCCGGGGTCGGCGTTGCGCTGCACGGCGTGCGCCGCGGCCGTCGGCGGCAGGGTCTCCCACCCGGCGACGCCGCCCAGCCGCTCGAAGAACAGCAGCGCCGAGCGGTAGGGGTCGAGCCGCACCGCCCTGCTGCCCCACCACTCCTGCTGCTGGAACAGCCCGATCGACGACGTGGGGCTGCCGTCGGGGTTGGTGACCCCGCGGATGTCGTCGCCGTAGGTGATGTTGCGCAACGACGACTCCCCGATCGCCGTCATCACCCCGATCACTTGCGCCCGCTGCGGGAGGCCGCTGTCGGTGGCGGCGTTCATCACCTCGGCGGCGTTCACCAGCTGCTCGTTCCCGAAGGGCTCGAGCCGCAGGCCGCGCTCGGCGACGACGACCGGGTCGACGACGCCCGTGCCGCATCCGCTGCCCGCGGTCCCCGTCGGCGCGCCCGTGCCCGCGGAGAGCGCCACCGCGCCGACCATCATGGCCAGCACCGTGAGCAGCGCGGCCCCGCCGGCCAGCACCGCCCCGCGCGCGGACACGGTCAGAGCCCGCGGTCGCTCTCCGACGACGCGAGGGCCTCGTCGGTGTTGCTCACGGCCGCCTCCCACGACGAGAGGATGTGCTGCACGTGCGTCTCCGGGTGCGATCCGTACTTGAAGATGTAGTGCCCGTCGAGCAGACGTTCGATGGTCTGGGCGGTCTCCGGCGCGAGGCCGAAGGTGCGCTGGCACCACTGGGCGTCCTCCGGGCGGGACTGCCGGTAGATGCACACGGTCTGCGCCTCCTGGATCACCGCCATGCCTGCGGAGTCCTTGGGGATGTCGCTGCCCTTGTGCATCACGAACACGTTCGAGATGCCGAGCCCGCGCGACAGCTTCTGGTTGGCCTTGATCAGGTGCGCGGACGGTCCGCCCACCATGTGCCAGCCCTCCTCGTAGACCACCGTCGTGGCGTAGCCGCGCTCGTCGCGGAGCCTGCCGAGCATCCACATGTTGCCGATCGCCATCACCACCGGCACCGCCGGGCCGTCGTCGCGCAGCTGGGAGATGTCGAAGCAGGTGAGCTTGCCGCGCAGGTCGACGCCCGACGAGGTCTCGCCGTCGAGCAGCCCGCCGTACTCGTCGAGGAGGCCGTTGAGGGTCCAGCGCACGCTCAGCCCCGCGCGGTGCAGCTCGTCGCGCGCCCCGCGCGAGAGGGCGGTGTAGTCGCGGTTGTCGGCGATGCGCCCGAGGTTGGGCAGCACGTCGGCCAGCACCGGCGCGCGCCCGGTGGCGTCGTCGACGGTGCGGCGGAGGGCGGCGCGCAGGGCCTCCTCCTCCCACTCGTTCAGGGCGTGGTCGCCCCGGGCCAGCCGGGTGACGGTGTTGAGCAGCCGCCCCTGGCCCTTGAGGCCGGTGCCGCGCAGGATGACCGGGTCGAGCAGGTTGAGCCGGGTGCCTGTGGCGTCGGCGGTGAAGCGGATCGGGTCGTGGCCGTAGTGGCGGGCCACACCGGAGTACTCGCCCTCTCCCCCCTGGTCCTTCTTGTCGAAGACCACGCAGCGCCGGTTGCGCAGCAGCAGCGGCCGCAGCACCTGATTGGCCTTGGTGTGCGTGCTCTTGCCCGCGCCGACGTCGCCCATGATGATCACGTTCGGGCTCGACACCTCGCGCGGGATCGAGTTGTACGCCGTCACCGGGTCGTGCGCGATCGGCGTGCGCGAGAGCACGTCGCGGCCGGAGACCACCCCGCGGGTGCCGGTGGGCGCCCCGATGATCGCGGTGGTGAGGATCTCCGCCTGCCGGGTGGTGGTGGGCGCCCCCGGCAGCGCCGGAGCATAGAAGCCGGCAGCGGCCGCCCTCCTGCGGGTGCGCAGCCGGGTGCCCCTGCCTGGCCAGGGCGAGATCTCGACGTCGTCCTCCGCGGGCTGGGCGGTCGGCGCGGGCGCGGGCGGTGCGAGCGCGCGCAGTCCGGGCAGCGACCAGATGCGCGACGGTCCGGGCGAGCCGGTCATGACATCGCCCCCTTCTGCGCTCTGCCGGCGAGCCGGGAGTACATGCGGGCGGAGAGGGAGCGCCGCCCCGGCGCGATCCCGCGCCCGATCGGCCAGGTCGTTCCCGAGGCCGCCGCCTGGTAGGAGTCGAGCCAGTCCAGCCGCTCGATGCCGAGCGAGGTGGAGCAGGTGTCCTCCAGCTGCCGGGAGGCGCGGGCGAGCTCCTCGCGGCCGCGCACCGAGATGGTGACGTATCCCAGCCAGGCGGCCCCGTGGTGGTGCGACCCGGAGACGAGGTCGGAGCGGCGGCGGTTGGCGGCCGACATCGCGGCCTCCGTGTCATCCGCGCTGATCCGTCCCGCCTCGCGGCGCGCGAGCGTCTCGGCGGCGTCGCGCACCACGTCCTGGCGGGCGGCCGCCTTCGCCTCGGCCGCCGGCACGAGCTGGATGTGGAAGGACACCGAGCGGATGAACGTCAGATCGTTGCCGATGAGGAGGTCGAGCACCCAGAGCTGGGTGCGTGGCGCGGTGACCAGTGCGTTCGCCGTGATCGCCGCGGTGCGATGCCACCACTCGACGCCCCCGCCGCCCTCCGCGCCGTCCGGGGCGGGGCCGTGCACGACGTGGGCGGAGAACTCGTCGTGCGAGGCGACGCCGAGCACGGCCGGGTCGGCGTCGGAGACCGAGTCGATGGGGCGGGAGGGGTTCTGCTGGTGCAGGATGACCGCGGCGGTCTGGCGCGCCGTGAGCGCCTCGACGTGCCCGAGGCGCGCCTCGGTGAGACCGCGCACCGTGGCGTCGATCTCCTGGTTCATGAGGGCGCGCCATCCGCTCCTGCCCTCGCCGAGACGGGACGCCGCGTCGGTGAAGGCCTGGCTGATCGGCCAGCTGACCGTGATGTAGTGCCGCTGCACCATGGCATCCTCGCCGGTGAGGCGCAGCACCTCCTCGTAGGAGGCGACGGCGTCGGCCGGGGTGTCGTCGTCGAGGCTGTTCAGCACCCAGAACTCCTGCAGCGCGTTGTCGGCCGGAAGCACCCGGGTGAGGGTCTGCACGGTGCCGACGAGCGAGGAGTGCGGGGCGCGGGAGGCGAGGAAGTGCCCCCAGCCCTCAGCGGCGCGGCTCATCACCGAAGTGGACTCGATGCCGCGCAGCTGGCCGCTCACCGAGAAGGTCGCCGAGAGGTAGTCCTCCTCGCCGGCGGGCGCATGCCACGCGATCCCCGGCTTGCCGCGGGCGTGCTGCAGCCAGCCCATGCCGTCCGCCCCGTCGGGGTGCACCCGCAACGCGCTGAGGCGGCGGCGCGCCTGCGCCGTCCGCGCCCGCCGCCCGCGCAGCCGCCCGTGGCGGGCCGCCGCGAGCTCGTCCCGCGCCTGCTGCCAGGCCTCGTCGGTGTAGGGGGCGAAGTCGCGGGTGCCCGCCCGGCCGCGGTCGCGCCAGCGGCGGGACGCGCGGCGACGCTCCACGACGGAGCCGCGGTGGGTGCTGGCGGTCACGACCAGGGTGATGCCGCAGCCGAGGGCGCCGGCGGCGAGTCCCGGCCAGCCGACCAGTGGCGTCAGCACGATGCCGAGCGCGATGAACAGGGCGAGCATGGCGACCCGCGTTCGGGAGTGGGTCCCCCCGAAGAACGAGCGGTGCCCGGTTTCGCCGCCGAGGTAGCGCACCACGGCCCTGCTGGTGTCGGTCACGAGTCCTTCCCCCTTCCGGCGGGGCCCGGCCGCTTGATCCCCGTCTTCGTCGCTCCCGGCGCCCGCTTCACCGCGACGCGCCCGCCGGTCTCCGTCTCGGCGAGGGCTCCGCGGCCGCTCGAGCGGGCGGCGGCGGCGTCGCCGATCGCGGCGACGGCACGGGGCTGCTCGCCGATCACCGACACGTCGGGATCGGGGCGCGACGCCTGCGCGGCCGCCGGCGTACCGGCGCCCTCGGCCCCGGGAACACGCTGCCCGAGGCGGTCGGTGGCGTCGGAGACGTTGCCGGCGCCGATCACCGCGCCCATGGCCTGCGGCGCCACCGAGCCGCCGATGAGCACGGGGAGGGCGGGGGCGAGCCGGAGCAGCAGCAGCGGCGAGAGCGCGGCGGCGAACAGTGCGACGACGGCGACGAGCAGCTCGACGAGGCTCTGCAGGCCCGGGTCGGTGCCGAACGCGGCCGTGGCGTTGTCCATCATCGTGAAGGCGAAGCCGAGGAGGAAGAAGAGCAGCGGCTGGGCGGCGAGGATGCCGACCCACAGGCCGACGATCCGCAGCCCGAAGGAGCGCCGCGTCGGGTCGATGATCCAGACCAGGCCGAGCGGGATGAGCACCCCGGCGAAGTACAGGGTGACGAACTGCATCACGAGCATCAGCAGCACGAGGAACAGGCCGATGAGCATCCCCAGCATCACCAGCACCGCGATGGGCATCCCGCCGGCCATCGCGGCGGGGTCGGCCTCGGTGATCATGGCCTGGAAGCGGTCGACCACGGTGTCGACGGAGTCCTGCACCCCCCAGGAGACGAAGACGTCGGAGAGCGACGTGAAGAACGCCACGAGCATCAGACCGGCGGCGGGGCCGAAGGTGGCCCCGAGCAGGAACGCCCCGAAGTAGAGGCCGAGCGAGTCGACCAGCTCCCGCCCGGACTGTCGGCCGCGGGCCGTGCGCACGAACTGGGGGAAGAGCAGCGCCACCGCCACGAAGATCGCGGTGGCGAACGACACCCGGTAGGCGCCGATGAACCAGTCGGCGCTCAGGTCGGGCAGGGTGGCGTCGGTCAGGGCCGGCAGCACGTCCCTGCTGAGCCCGGCCGCCGCGTCGCGCAGCATCTCGAAGGTGTTGCCCCAGGGGTCGGACAGGTAGGAGACGCCGCCGGGAGGCGCGTTGACCCCGTCGCCGAGGCCGCCGATGATGCTGCCGATGCCGCCGTCGTCCCCGGGCGGCTGGACCGGCTCGAACTGCTCGACGTCGTCGAGATCGTCGAACTCGTCGACCGTGAGCCGCAGCATCAGCAGCCCCCGCTGAACGGTGCGCCGATCGCGAACAGGTCCTCCGTGGTGCGCGTGCCCTCCGAGCGCACGAAGGCCCACCGGCCGTCCTCCCAGGCGACGGTGACGGTGATCGAGCCCTTGAGCGTCGGGCTCAGCTCGCCGTCGCGCACCAGCGCCGTGCCGATCGAGGCGGTCACGGCGTCGGGCTCGGCGGACTCCACGACGTAGACGCCGGTGACCGTGGACAGCCAGTAGGGCTCGTTCGCCGCCACCAGCCCGCCGGAGAGGTCGGGCTCGGTCGCGAAGAAGCCCACGAGGTCGCGGGTCGGGGCCTGCGCCGACATCGCCGACTGCTGCACCTGCTCGGCGTCGCCCGGGTAGGGGTACTGATTGAGCCAGCGCACGAACGCCGTCGACACCTCCACGGCGCCGGTCTCGTCGTGGCCGGCGGACTGCTGGGCTGCCTGCACCATCGCGGCGTCCCTCGTCTCGCCACCCAGGCATCCGCTCACCGCCGTCTCGGCGGCCTCGACCGGCGTCGGCGGCGCACCCGGGCTCGGCGCCGCCCCCTCCACCGCATCGCGGTCGGGCCCGGGCGCGTACAGGCGCAGGACGATGACGACCGCCGCGACGAGCACCACGACGAGCAGGGCGCCCACGGCCCAGGCGCGACTGCGGCGGCGCGTGGGAGGCGGTGCGGCGGTCACGGCGGTGCGCCTAACTGAACAGCGCCAGGATCGCGCCGACGATCACGCTGATGGCCGCGATGAGGCCGAGGGAGAGGGCCGCCCAGGTGACCCGGAGCCGCGCCAGGCGGTACTCGTTGGGGTTCTGGGCGTTGGAGGCGCTGCCCATGCGGGTGATCCCGAGCAGCAGCACCACCACGCCGATGACGATGCAGATGCCCCAGATGGCGGCGATGAGCTTCTGCCACAGCTCGGTGAACTCGACGCCGAACACGCTGAAGTCCGGCACGATCCCGTCGAGGGGATTGTCGATAGACAGCAGGAAGCGCTGCAGACGCACCGACGGCACCTCCTCGTGGTTGTTCCTGGCGCGGCGCGGGTGGTTGTGGCCTTGTGAGGCAGAGTAATCCCGGCGGGCGCAAATGTCACTGGCGGATGCCGCGGCCGCGGTTCAGGGGTAGGAGCCCACGGAGCTCGGTCCGATGCTGTCGGGAGCGCCCGCCGCGTTCGCGCTCCCGGCCGACGGGCAGCAACGATCGGGCAGAATCGGCGGATGACCTTCCGCCGCAGCCTGCTGTCCGACCTCGTGCCCCCGGTGATCCGAGCGATGGGCGGGAAGCGCGAGTTCTCCTCCGCCGCCGTCACGCTGGGCAGGGCCGAGGCGCACCTGCTGCGGCCGGAGTCGTACTCCCCGCCGAGGAGCCTCGACCGGCGGGTGGACATCGCCGTGCGCGAGGTCGGCGGCTGGCCGGTCTACACCGTGACCCCGAAGACGGGCGCCGTGCGGCGCCGGGCGCTGTACACCCACGGCGGGGCCTGGGTGCACGAGATCTCGCCGTTCCACTGGCGCCTCGTCGCCGGTCTCGCCGCGAGCACCGGCACGGAGTTCACCGTGCCGATCTACCCGCTGGTGCCCCGCGGCACGGCGGGCGCGGTGGTGCCGGTGATCGCCGACCTCGCCGCCCGGCTCGTGACCGAGGCGGGGGCGCGCAACGTCGTGCTGCTCGGCGACTCCGCCGGCGGCACGATCACGCTCTCCGCCGCGATGCTGCTGCGCGACCGCGGCGTTCCCGCGCCCCGCGACGTCGTGCTGCTCGCCCCGGTGATCGACATGAGCTTCACCGACCCGGTGATCTACGAGATCCTCCCGCGCGACCCCTGGCTGGACGTGCCGGGACCGAGGGCCGCCGGGGAGCTGTGGCGGGGAGACCTCGGGATCGAGCATCCGCTGGTCAGCCCGCTGCACGGCTCGCTGGCCGGGATCGGCCGCCTCACGCTGTTCAGCGGCACCCGCGACATCACCCACGCCGACGCGCGCACGCTCGTGCGCAAGGCGCGGGCCGAGGGGCATCCGCTCGACTTCCACCAGCGCGCGAACATGCTGCACGTCTATCCGCTGCTGCCGATCCCGGAGGGGGCGGAGGCGAGGCGGGCCATCGCCGACGTGCTCGTCGGATCGCCCGCCCGCCCGGGCGCTACTTCGCCAGGAAGTCCAGCAGCGCGCGGTTGAACTCGTCCGCGTGGCTGACGTTCACGCCGTGAGGCGCGCCCGCGATCACCACGAGCTCGCTGCCCGGGATCGCCTCGTGGGTGCGCTTGCCCGAGCCCTCGAAGGGCACGGTGCCGTCGCTGTCGCCGTGGATCACCAGGGCTGGCACCGACACCTTCGTGAGGTCGTCGCGGAAGTCGGTGGACGCGAAGGCGGCCATCGCCTCGAGCGCCGCCACCTTGCTCGACTGCTTGGCGAGGGCGAGCGCCACCTGGCGCTGCGCCTCGGAGACCTTGAGCACCCCGTCGACCGAGAAGAACTGGGTCGTGAAGTCGTCGTAGAAGGCGTCCTGGTCGGCGGTGAGGCCGGCGGTCATCGACGCGGCCTGGCCCGCCTCGAGCGGGCCGTCGGGGTTGCCCGGCGTCTTGAGCAGGAAGGGCGGCACCGCGGAGGCGAAGACCACGCTGTGCAGCCGGTCGGCTCCGAACTTCGAGAAGTAGCGCGCGACCTCCCCGCCGCCCATCGAGAAGCCGACGAGGGTGACGTCGTTCAGGTCGAGCTCGACGAGCAGGGTGTGCAGGTCGTCGGTGAGGCTGTCGTAGCCGTAGCCGGTGAGCGGCTTGTCGCTGCGGCCGAAGCCGCGCCGGTCGTAGGTGACGACCCGGTAGCCGGCGGCCGTCAGGGCGGGGACCTGCTCCGACCAGGATTCGCCGGAGAGCGGCCAGCCGTGGATGAGCACCACGGTGCGTCCCTGTCCGCCGGTGTCGTCGACGTGCAGCTTGGTGTCGTTGAACATTCCGTGGTGTGCGGTGATCTCGGTCATCGTGCCTCCTCGTGTGCCGGCGCTCCGGTGGCGGCGGCGTCTGGAGTTGTTCGGCGGCCCCTCGGCGATCGGATTGGTCGCCGGCCGGCTCAGCGCGCGTCGAGCGCCTCGACCACTTCGGCGGCGGTGCCGGTCTGCCCCAGGATCGGGAAGATGCGGGTCACGCTGTTCTCGTGCGCCTCGGCCCGCATGTCGCTGATCGCGTCGACGGCCACGAGCACGTTGTAGCCGGCGTCGTAGGCGTCGCGCGCCGTGGACTCCACGCCGAAGCTGGTGGCGAGGCCGACGATCACGACCTGGGTCGCGCCGGTCGCGGCGAGGCGCTCCGCCAGGTCCGTGGCGGCGAAGACGCTCCAGGCGCGGCGGGTGACGACGATGTCGCGCTGCTCGGCCTCGACCCCGGCGACCAGCTCCGTCATCTCCACCGGCCACACCGTCGCCCCTCCCCCGTAGTCGCTGCGGCCGGCGGGCGTGCCGTCGACGGTCGCGATCACGATCGGGAGTCCGTGGCGGCGGAAGGCGGCGATCAGACCCACCGCGTTGGCGACCACGCCGTCGATCGGGTGCACCGGGGGGTTGCGCACGGTGCCGCTCTGCAGGTCGACGACGATGAGGGCGGTGGTGGCGTCGAGGGTGACGGGCATGCGGTTCTCCTTGAGTGGGACGGGTCGGTGTGCGGTGGGCGGGACGGGGGTCAGAGCAGGCCGCGGAAGCGCTCGATCGCGGCGTCGACGACCTCCGGGGAGTCGTGGATCACGCCGTCGGCGTCGGGGGCGAAGGCGAAGCGCATCACGGCGCCCGCCATCAGCACGAGGGCCCGGTCGGAGTCGGCGCGCTCGGAGCGGGCGGGGTCGGCGGAGCTCGACCGCTCGCCGAGCGCCGCGTGCACCAGCGCCTCGGCCTCGCGCACCCGGGCGTCGATGCGCGCGAGCAGCTCGGGGTGCCGCTTCAGCAGCCGCCGGTGCTCGAGGGTGAACGAGGGCAGGTCGAGGAAGACCGAGCGCACGGCCGCGGTCATCAGCCGCACGACCCGGCCGAAGTCGTCGCCGCCCGGCCCGGCGAGGGCGGCGAGGTCGTCGTCGTCCAGCCGCGGGGCGCGGGTGCCCAGGACGGCGTCCTCTTTGGTGGCGAAGTAGTTGAAGAAGGTGCGCCGCGAGACGCCAGCGTGCCCGGCGATGGAGTCGGCGGTGGTGGCGGACAGCCCGTCGCTCAGCACGAGCGTCACGGCTGCGGCGTGGATGCCCCGCCAGGTCGCGCGTCGGTTGAGCTCGCGTCGGGGAGCCGCGGGAGTCTGCATCCGCTCATTTTATGCACTAGTGCACGTTTTAAGCCGGACTCCCCGGCTCCGTCGAACGGTTCTAGTCGATCGGCTCCACGGCGAAGGGCTCGTAGCCCGGCACGATGGTGGGCACCGAGGAGGTGATCAGCGTGCCGTCGGAGCGCACGTTGCCCTCGAAGGTGTGGTCGCTCGGGGCCCCCGCGTCGCGCGCGCCCTGGTGCAGCAGCGGCACCGAGATCGGGGCGCCGGCCTCGACGACGACCCGCTGGCCGCGCACCGACAGGCTCGCGATCGTGCCCTGCTCGACGGTGATGGTCACCTCGTGCTGGCGCACGTCCACCCGCAGGCGGGTGTCGGCGAGGGTGATGCGGAAGCTGAGCTGCTCCCAGCCCTCGGGCAGGCGCGGGTCGAGGGTGATCGCGCCGTAGTGGTCGCGCATGCCGCCGAAGCCGTAGACCAGGGCGCTCCAGACGCCGCCGGTCGACGCGACGTGCACGCCGTCCGCGGTGTTGTTGTGCAGGTCGGCGAGGTCGACGAAGAGTCCGGAGACGAAGTACTTCAGCGCCAGCTCGTGGTAGCCCACCTCGGCCGCGATGATCGACTGCACAACGGCGGAGAGCGTCGAGTCGCCGGTCGTGATCGGGTCGTAGTAGTCGAAGTCGGCGCGTTTCTCGGCCGCGGTGAACTGGTCGCCCTGCAGCAGCAGCGCGAGCACCACGTCGGCCTGCTTGAGCACCTGGAAGCGGTAGATCACCAGCGGGTGGAAGTGCAGCAGCAGCGGCCGGCTCGTGGACGGCGTGGCCGCGAGGTCCCAGCGCTCCTTCTCGAGGAACTGGGCGTCCTGCGGGTGGATGCCGAGAGACTCGTCGAAGGGGATGTGCATGGCCTCGGCGGCGCGCGACCAGTCCTGCAGCTCCTGCAGGTCGAAGTCGAGGCGTGCGGCCATGCGGTCGAAGGCCGGCACGTCGTCGACGCGCAGCAGGTTGACCGAGATGACGGCGGCGCGCAGGTTGGCCCTGGCCATCACGTTCGTGTACAGGTTGTCGTTGACCACGGTGGTGTACTCGTCGGGCCCGGTGACGCCGTGGATGTGGAAGACGTCGCCGCCGTTCGCGCGCCAGAAGCCGAGGTCGGCCCACATGCGCGCGGTCTCCACCAGGATGTCGATGGCCTCGCGGGCGAGGAAGTCGTCGTCGCCGGTGGCCGACACGTACTGCATCAGCGCATAGGAGATGTCGGCGTCGATGTGGTACTGCGCGGTGCCCGCCGCGTAGTACGCCGAGGACTCCTGGCCGTTGATGGTGCGCCAGGGGAAGAGCGCGCCGTGCTGGTTGAGCTCCTTCGCCCGCGAGCGGGCCGCGTCGAGCATGGCGTGGCGGAAGCGCAGCACGTTGCGCGCCGCGATCGGCGAGGTGTAGGTGAGGAAGGGGAGGACGTAGACCTCGGTGTCCCAGAAGTAGTGCCCGCCGTAGCCGGAGCCCGACACGCCCTTCGCGGCGATGCCGCCGCCGTCGGCGCGCGCGGAGGCCTGGGCGAGCTGGAACAGGTTCCAGCGCGTGGCCTGCTGCAGCACCGGCTGGCCGGCGATCTGCACGTCGGTGCGCTCCCAGTAGGAGGCGAGCCACTCGCGCTGGCGGCGCAGGAACGACTCGTCGCCCTCGTCGGCGGCGCGGTCGAGCGTGCGGTCGCAGCGGTCGGCGAGCTCGCGGGTGGGCACGCCGCGCGAGGTGTGGTAGCTGAGCGTCTTGACCAGGCGGATGGTCTTGCCCGCTTTGGCGCGGATGCTGTAGACGTGCTTCGCGAGGTCGTCGCCGATCTCCGAGTGCTCCTCGAAGTCGTTCTCGGTCTCCATCACGTGGTCCGCGCCGCAGGCGACGGTCATGCCCGAGTTGTTGGTGCGGTAGCCGAGGATGTAGCGCGACCCGTTCGCCTTCTGGAAGCGCGGCAGCAGCACACGGTCGGTGAGCGACTCGGCCTTGCGCGGGTCGAAGCCCTTCTTCGCCGTGGCCGGGGCGTGGTACTCGTCGATGCCGTCCTGGCGGTTCAGGATCTGGCTGGAGAGCACCACCGACGCGTCGGCGTCGAGCATGGTGACCTCGTAGTCGACGATCGCGAGGTGGCGGTCGGTGAAGGAGACCATACGACGCGAGCGGATGCGCACGCGCTTGCCGGAGGGGGTGCGCCAGACGAGCGTGCGCGAGAGCACTCCCTCACTGAAGTCGAGGCGGCGCTCGTACTCCAGCAGGTCGGCCTCGGTGAGCACGAGCGGCTCGTCGTCGACGTACAGGCGGATGATCTTCGCGTCCGGCGCGTTCACGATGGTCTGGCCCACGGTCGCGAAGCCGAAGGCCTCCTCGGCGTGACGGATCGGCCAGGTCTCATGGAACCCGTTGATGAAGGTGCCGTGCATGTGCCCGTCGCGGCCCTCGTCGACGTTGCCGCGCAGGCCGAGGTAGCCGTTGCCGACGGCGAAGAGCGTCTCCGTGCGGCCCATGTCGTCGGCGGAGAAGTCCTTCTCCACCAGCGCCCACTCGTCGAGGGGGAAGCGGTTGCGGTCGAGCGGGTCGTCGGTGATCAGGTTCATGCGTGGTCCTCGGGGGTAAGCGGGAGAAAATCGTGCAGGTCGTCGACGACGACGTCGGCCCCCGCGTCGAGCAGCACCTGCGCGCCGACGCCGCGGTTCACACCGAGCACCAGGCCGAAGGCGCCCGCGCGTCCGGCCTGCGCGCCGGAGTGGGCGTCCTCGACCACGACGCACTGTGCGGCGGTCAATGACAGCAATTCTGCACCGTACTCGTAGGTGGCGGGTGCGGGCTTTCCCGCGAGTCCGCGTTCGGCGGCGAGCTCGCCGTCGACGACGACGGTGAAGTACTGGGCGAGTCCTGCGCCCTCGAGCACCTTCCTGCCGTTGCGCGAGCTGGTGACGACGGCCACCTGGTGGCCGGCGGCGATGACGGCGGCGAGGAATTCGAGCGATCCGGGGTAGGGCGTGACGCCCTCGTCGTCGACGACCTGGTTGAATACGGCGTTCTTGCGGTTGCCGAGGGCGGCGACGGTGTCGTCACCCGGCGCATCCGTCGCCTCGCCGTCGGGCAGGGTGATCCCCCGCGAGGCGAGCAGCGAGCGCACGCCGTCGTAGCGGGGCTTGCCGTCGATGGAGGCGAAGTAGTCGGAGTCCGTGTACGGCGCGACGCCGCGGCTCTCGAGGAAGGGCGTGAAGAGCCGCGACCAGGCGAGCATGTGCACCTCGGCGGTGGGGGTGAGCACACCGTCGAGATCGAAGAGGATGCCCGGGAGGGAGGCGAGTCGCTCTCTCGCCTCGGGCAGTGTGGTGTGCGCGCGCTCGTTCATGGTTCGTACCCGACTTGGCTCTCTGGACTGGCTGGTCGTCCCAGCGGATTGGGCCCCGGTTGAGGAACACACCGGTGTGTCGGGCAGGATTCTTGGCTCGAAACATCCCCCGGCTTAACAGGATAGGGCGCGAAGGGCGTGTCGCGCGCTATCGGGTTTGCGCGCTCTCCCCCGCCTCGCGCGCCGTCGCCTCGAGCCTGGCGCGGTAATCCGCCCACCAGGCGCGATCCTGCCCGGGCATGTTGTCGCCGGGCGCGCGCAGACCCACCGTGCCGTCGATCAGCTCGCGCACGATGTCGGCGTGCCCGGCGTGCCGGTTGGTCTCGGCGATCATGTGCACAACGGCCTGCTGCAGGGTGATCTGCGCCTTCTCCGGCTCCCACCACGGCACGCGCCCGACCGCGTCGAGCCCGAGGGCGTCGAGGGTGGCGTCGGAGTGCGCCCAGACCCGGTGGTAGAAGCCGACGATCCAGTCGCTCGACTGCTCGAGGGTGGCCCACATGTCGGCGTTGTCCTCGGCCGTCTCGGCGAACCAGGGCAGCGGCTCGGGGTAGGGCCGGCCGAAGACGTCGCCGAGGTAGCCGGCCTCCGTGCTCGCCACGTGCTTGACGAGGCCGAGCAGGTTGGTGCCGGTCGGCACGAGCGGGCGGCGGAGGTCGTACTCCCCCAGCCCGTCGAGCTTGGAGAGCAGTCCGTTGCGCGCGTCCTGCAGGTAGTGGCGCAGTGTGTCCTTCGGCGACAGGGTCATGCGCCCAGCCTGTCAGAGAGCGGATGCCGCGGCCAGCACCTCCACTGCGAGCCCGTCCGCGCGCCGGACGGGCGCCGCCTGCTCGCCCCCGCGCTGCGGCTCCGTCGCCGTCTCGCGCTCCGGCGCCGTCCCCGCCGCGCGCTCCGCCGCCAGCTCCGCCGCCCGTTCCAGGATCGCCCTGGCGACCCGGTCGTTCTCGCGGAAGGACACCGCGTTCGTGCCGGGTCGCGCGAAGGCGCCCACGAAGGGGGCGTTCGTGTACGGGCCCACCGCGTACCGTCTCGGGTGCCGGGCGCCGTCCGCGCGGACGACCCGGGCATCCGCTCTGTCGACCACGAGCAGCCCGGTGGATCCGCTGAAGCCGGCGTCGCCGACCTGCTCCTCGGCGCCCGCGCCCGAGGAGACGAGGGAGCGCAGGGCGGGGTTGTCGCTGGTGCGGACGCTGGTTCTCGGCAGGCGCGCGTCGACCAGCACGCGCGCGGAGCGCTCGCCCGGCGCGTTGGGCGAGCCCGCCACGAACACGCCGGCGTCGTCGGCGCGCACCGACAGCTCGCCGCCGAGGAACTCCACCACCCCGGCCCGCGACAGGGCGAGCAGCTCCTCGAGCCGGTGCGCGGGCGGCCCGCTGGCGATGAAGCTGAAGGAGGAGGTCCACTCGGGCAGGTCCACCGCGCGCGAGCGCGCGTCCCACCGGGGCGAGTCGACGATGCCGCCCAGCGCGAAGAGCGCGTGGAGCAGCGAGGTGAACAGGGCGAGGGTGGCGCTGTGCTGCGGCGCGCTGCGCAGGTGGAGGTCGGTCTCGATGTAGTCGCGCACTGCGTGCTGCAGCTCCTCCCGCGAGGACGCGCGCAGGCCGGCCAGCGGCCGGTCGAGCAGCGCGAGGTCGAGCCGGTCGACCGGGTCGGGCACGGCGGCGGCCACTACGGCGCGCAGCGTCGCGGGGCTCCCGACGTGCCGCTCCAGCAGCGGGGAGAACTGCGACCACGGCACGCGCACCCGCTCCGGGTGCCCGACGAAGAGCTCGTGGTAGTAGCCCCAGAGCATCTCCGCGGAGATCAGCGGCCGCACGTCGCGGGAGAAGGAGAGGCGCCCGCCGCGCGCCTCGAGCCGTGCCGCGCACGCCGCGTCGAAGAAGCGGGTCGGCGCGGGAGGCGCGGCCAGGGCCGAGGAGATCTTGGAGTGGTACGGGATGCCGCGGCGGGAGCCGAGGAGGAGGTGCGGTTCGCGGCCGCTCGGGGTGTAGGCCAGCGTCCCGTCGGCGGAGCGGTGGAAGCGGCCGTCGCGCCCCTCGGTGAGCAGCACCACCAGGTCGACCGCGGCCAGTCCCATCCCGCGCACGATCACTCTCTCCCCGGCGGCGATCCCGGAGGTGTCGGCGTCGGCGGTGAAGGCCGGCGGCACGTAGTGCAGCGCGTGGCGGCGGGCGAAGTCGGCGAGCGCCGCCTGGGCCGAGTCGGGCTCGGAGCCGCTGTGGCCCAGGGCGTACAGCACCACGTCGGCGTCGAGGGCGGCCCCGGTGTCGAGCACCACGCGCTGGCCGCCATCCGCCCGGTCGTCCACCCGGAGCACGCTCCCCGCGTGCTCGACGACGCGGGCGTCGAAGGAGGCGACGGCGCGGCGGTAGAACCAGGCCAGATACTCGCACTGCAGGCGCCGGCTGGGGAAGCTGTCGCCGGCGAGGTCGGCGATCTCCCGCTTGACGCCCGGGTCGTCGAGCACCACGTCGGCGACCACGCCGGTGCGCACCGCCTCGGCCCACTCGATCAGCGAGGGCCCGGGCCGCACGGGGCCGTCGATGGTGGAGGAGGAGTCGGTGTACATGGTCACGTCGCGGGCCATCGAGTTGAGCTTGAGCAGCGGTGACTGCGCGGAGCGCCAGATGCGGCCGGCGCCCGCCGGGTGCGGGTCGACCAGGTGCACCACGAGCGGCGAGCCCGGGGAGAGCTCGGCGAGGTTGGCGGCCAGGCGCTCGAGCACACCGACGCCGCGGGGCCCGGCGCCGAGGATGGCGATGCTGATGGTCGGCTTGCTCATGGCACAAGAATCGCCCCCGGCACCGGCGGGAATCCACGAAGATGACGCCCCGTGACGAGATGACGAAGTGTGAAGCGCGGCTGTTGGACGCCTCTCGCGGCCCGGCCTACCGTCGGGCAACCGGGCAGCAGTCGTCCGGTCACCACACTCGACAACGGGAGCACTCATGGGCATCGAATTCCTCGGCATCGCGGGACTCAACGACGGCGGCGAGACGCAGGCGCGTTCCGGCGCGAGCTTCGACAAGGACTACACGCTGCGCTTCGCCCGCGCCCACGAGGACAACGGCTGGGACCGCATCCTCTTCGCCTACCACTCCGGCTCGCCCGACCCGGCGACGGCGGCCGCGTTCATCGCGTCGAAGCTCGACCACCTGAAGATCCTGCTCGCCCACCGGCCGAACGTGTCGTACCCCACCTACGCGGCGAAGGTCTTCGCCACCCTCGACCAGATCAGCGACGGCCGGCTCAACGTGCACTTCATCACCGGCGGGTCCACCGCCGACCAGGCGGCGGAGGGCGACTTCCTCACCAAGGACCAGCGCTACGCCCGCACCGGCGAGTACATCCGCATCGTGAAGCAGGCCTGGACAGACACCTCGCCGTTCGGCTTCGACGGCGAGCACTACCGCTTCGAGAACTTCGTCTCCGACGTCTGGCCCTCCGCGCGGCGCCCCGCGGGCGGTCGGCCCGAGGTCTCCTTCGGCGGCTCCTCCCCCGCCGCCTACGCGATCGGCGCGGCCGAGGCCGACATCTACGCGGTCTGGGGCGAGCCGCTGGCCGACACCGCCGAGCAGATCCAGACGATAGCGGATGCGGCCGCCGCCGCGGGACGCAGCGCCCGCCCGAGGATCCAGGCGGCGTTCCGGCCCATCCTCGGCGCCACCGAGGAGCTGGCCTGGCAGAAGGCGCACGACATCCTCGGCCGGATCGAGCGGCGCTCGGGGGCGCTGCCCGCGAACATCCGCGGCGACCTGAAGAACCCCGAGAACGCCGGCTCGCAGCGCCTGCTCTCGATCGCCGAGCGCGGCGACCGCCACGACCGCGCGCTGTGGACGAGGCCGGCCGCGGTCAGCGGCGGCCGCGGCAACTCCAACGCGCTCGTCGGCACGCCGGAGACCGTCGCGGCCGCGCTGCTCGACTACGTGGACCTCGGCGTCGACATCCTCTCGGCGCGCGGCTACGACTTCGTGGACGACACCATCGACTTCGGGCGGTACGTGATCCCGATCGTGCGCGCGGAGGTCGCACGGCGCGACGCCGCTGCCGCGGCATCCGCTCTCGCCGACTCCGAGGAGCTCGCACGGAAGACGCACCATGACGCGGCTTGAGACCCTCCGCCGGTCGGGCGGCGAGCGGGGAGCGGGCCCGCGTGTCGGGGCCCGCCACACGCATCCGCTCGACCCGCAGGCGCGCCTGGTGCTCGCCGACCTGGAGCGCGAGTACGACGCCCGCTACGGCGACCTGTTCGGCGAGCCGGCCTCGACCGAGATCAACCGCTACCCGGCGGAGGCCTTCACCGCGCCGGGCGGCACCTTCCTGGTGCTGGAGAGCGAGGGGTCCGTGGTCTCGGCCGGGGCGTTCATGCGCATCGACGAGGCGACGACGGAGGTGAAGCGCATGTGGACGAGGGCCGACCACCGCGGCCGCGGGCTGGCGAGGCGGGTGCTGGCCGAGCTGGAGGCGGAGGCGCGTCGCCGCGGCTACTCCCGCATCGTGCTCAGCACCGGGCCGCGGCAGCCGGAGGCGGTGCGGCTCTACCTCGCCGCCGGCTACACCCCGCTGTTCGACCCGGCGCTGACGGCCGAGCAGATCGTGATCCACCACTTCGAGAAGGAGCTGTCATGACGCAGACCCAGCCCCGCGCCGACACGGCGTCCGCGAGCGGCAGCGCCGTCGACTTCGGCACCCTGCCGGTGGTGCGTACCCGCCACTGGATCCGCTGGATCCTCGGCGCCGTCGTGGTCTTCGTCGTCGCCCAGCTCGTCTGGTCGCTCGTCACCAACGCGGGCTACGGCTGGCCGACGGTGGCGCGCTACTTCTTCTCCGACGCCATCCTGCGCGGCCTCGGCATGACCCTCAGCCTCACCGTCGTCGCCGGGGCGATCGGCTTCGTCGTCGGAAGCGTGCTGGCGCTGATGCGGCTCTCGAAGTCGCCGCTGCTGAACTCCTTCGCCTGGGCCTTCATCTGGTTCTTCCGCTCGGTGCCGCTGCTGGTGCAGATCCTCGTCTGGTTCAACCTCGGCTACCTGTACCCGACCATCGGGCTCGGGGTGCCGTTCACCACCGACTACTTCGTCGAGGCGGAGACCGTCACGCTGGTGAGCGCCTTCGCCGCCGCCGTGCTCGGCCTGTCGCTCAACCAGGCCGCCTACTCCGCGGAGATCATCCGCGGCGGCATCCTCTCGGTCGACGCCGGACAGCTCGAGGCGGCGGCCGCGCTCGGGATACCCCAGCACCGGCGCATCACGCGCATCATCCTGCCGCAGGCGGCGCGCTCGATCATCCCCAACGCCTTCAACGAGATCATCGGCCTGCTCAAGGGCACCTCGATCATCTCCGTCATCGCCCTGGCCGAGCTGTTCTACGTCTCGCAGGTGATCTACAACCGCAACCAGCAGGTCATCCCGCTGCTGCTCGTGGCCGTGCTCTGGTACATGATCCTCACCACCGTGCTGAGCATCGCCCAGTTCTACGTGGAGCGGTACTACTCCCGCGGCTCCGCCCGCGTGCTGCCGCCGACCCCCGTGCAGAAGGCCAGGGCGTGGATCTCCCTGCAGTGGAACCGCCTCGAAGACGAACCGAAGAAGGTCGACGCATGACGACAACCCTCGCAAGGCCCGGGCACGTCGAGATCCGCGACGTCAGCAAGAGCTACAACGGCGTCGAGGTGCTCAGCGGCGTCTCCCTCACCCTCGAGCCCGGGGAGGTCGTCACGATCCTCGGCCCGAGCGGCTCGGGCAAGTCCACCCTGCTGCGCACGATCAACCACCTCGAGACGGTCGACGGCGGCTGGGTCGCGATCGACGGCGAGCTGATCGGCTACGAGCACCGCCACGGCAGGCTCTACGAGCTCACCGAGCGCAAAGTGCTGGGACGCCGCACCCAGGTGGGCATGGTCTTCCAGGGCTTCAACCTGTTCCCGCACCTCACCGCGCTCGAGAACATCGTCGAGGCGCCCCTCGCCTTGAAGCGCCTGAATAGAGCGGATGCCCGCCAGCTGGCGCTCGGACTGCTGGAGAAGGTGGGGCTCGGCGACAAGGCGGGCGCCTACCCGCGCCAGCTCTCGGGCGGCCAGCAGCAGCGGGTGGCCATCGCCCGGGCGCTCGCGCTGCAGCCGAAGGTGCTGCTGTTCGACGAGCCGACGTCCGCACTCGACCCGGAGCTGGTCGGCGAGGTGCTCGACGTCATCCGCGAGCTGGCCGGCCTCGGCACCACGCTCGTGATCGTCACCCACGAGATCGGCTTCGCCCGCGAGGTGTCCGACCGGGTCGTGTTCATCGACCGCGGCGTGATCCTCGAGCAGGGCACGCCCGCCGAGGTGCTCGGCAGCCCGCGCCACCAGCGCACGAGGGACTTCCTCGGCACGGTGCTCTAGACCCCCACCCACATCCACACCACACAGCAAGGAAGAGACCCATGGCACTCAAGAAGAAGACAGCAGCGATCATCGCCGGGGTGGCCGCGGTCGCCCTCGTCGGCGGCGGGATCGGCGCGTTCGCGCTCGGCACGGGCGGCGGCGGGGAGTCCGCGGACGCCGCGACCGGCGACAACCCGGCCCCCGCGTTCAACCTCACCGCCGACCAGGACCGTGTGAGCATCGACGCGGTGCCGGAGGCCGTCGCCTCGTTGGAGGCCAGCGGCTTCGAGCCGATCGAGAGCGGGAAGCTCACGGTCGTCACCTCGCCGTTCGCCGCGCCGCTCGCCCTGTACGCCGACGACGACACCACGCTGATCGGCAACGAGGTCGACCTCGCGCAGCTGATCGCCGACGGCCTCGGCCTCGAGCTGAACATCCAGCCGGCGGCCTGGGCGGACTGGCCGCTCGGCATCCAGTCGGGCAAGTACGACCTGATCCTCTCCAACGTGACCGTCACCGACGAGCGCAAGGAGCTCTACGACTTCGCGTCCTACCGCCAGGACCTCCTCGGCTTCTACGTGAAGAACGACTCGGAGATCGACTCGATCACCGAGGCGGCGGACGTGGCAGGGCTCAGGGTGATCGTGGGCTCGGGCACCAACCAGGAGAAGATCCTGCAGGCCTGGGACGCGGAGAACATCGCCGCGGGACTCGACCCGGTGGAGTACCTCTACTTCGACGACACCGCGAGCGGCGCGCTCGCGCTCAAGTCGGGCCGCGCGGACGCCAACTTCGGCCCGAACGCGACGGCGGCCTACGCCGCGGCGGTGGACGGCGAGACGAAGCTGGTCGGCACGGTCAACGGCGGGTGGCCCCTCACCGCCGACATCGCGGCCGCCACCGCCAAGGGCAACGGACTGATCGAGTCGGTCGGCATCGTGCTCGCCGCGGTGATCGAGGGCGGCGAGTACGCGGAGGTGCTCGAGCGCTGGGGCCTCGGCTCCGAGGCCGTCGACGCGACCGAGATCAACCCGCCCGGCCTGCCGAAGAGCTGACCGCCGCGCGAGGCCCGCGCCTACCCGCCGGCTGAGTAGCCCGCGCCGAAGGAGCAGGCGTATCGAAGCCCCCACGCGCAGGTTCGCCGTGGGGGTTTCGCCCGCCCGCGACTCGACCGGCGGGGTGGAACCACGAAGCCCGCCGCACCCCGAGGGGCGTGGCGGGCTTCGTCGTGCCGTGCTGCTACGTGGTGGGCAGGCCCTCCGCGGCGAGGGCGTCGAAGCCGCCCTCCACGTGGCTGACCGCGGTGAACCCGTTGTCGTCGAGGTAGTCGGCGACCGGGCCGGATCCGGCGGTCGTGCCGCAGAAGACCACCACCTCCTGGTCTTTGTCGAGGGTCTCCGCGAAGGCGGCGACCTCGTCCTTCGCCACGATGGTGGCGCCCGCGATGGCGCCGTTGGCCGAGCGGCCGGCCTCGCTACGCACGTCGATGAGCAACGCGCCCTTCTCGACACGTGCGCGGGCGTCCTCGGCGGAGGTGGAGACGATCTCTGTCATGGTGGTGCTCCTAGATCTGGTGGGAGATGGACGCGGTCTCGACCACGTTGCGGTTGATGAGCGGCAGTGCCCGCGCGATGGCGAGGTCGATGCGCTCGTGCAGTTCGAGCGAGGTGACGGCGTGGTTGGTGAAGTCGGAGTTGTTCGCGTAGATCCCGATCGGCAGCGTCAGCGCCTGGAAGAAGCCGAACAGCGGCCGGAACTGGTGCTCGAGGATCAGCGCGTGACGGTCGCTGCCGCCGGTCGCGGCGAGGAGCACGGGGGTGTCGACGAGGGCGTACTGCCCCACGAAGTCGAAGAGGTGCTTGAACAGCCCGGTGAACGAGGCACGGTAGACCGGGCTGGCGACGATGAGCAGGTCGGCCGACTCGATGCGCAGCAGCTCCTGCTCCACGGAGTCGGGCAGCTCGGCGCGGGTCAGGGCGCCGGCGAACTCCGGTCCGATGTCGTTGATCTCGATGACGTGCGTCTCGATCGGGAGTCTCGACCCGAGCGAGGCGAGGATCTCGTGCACGAGGGCGGTGGTCTTGGACGGTGCGTGGAGACTGCCGGAGACGGCCACCACGTTCAGAGTGTGGGTCATTGAGGGTCCTGAAACGATCGGTGAGAAGTGCGGATGAACCTGCACTACGAACCTACGACGCCCGCGCCGCGGGGGCGACTCCCGCAGTCACGCGGGGTAAAGAACGGCCGCCCGGCGTGACGGGCGATTTTACCGCACCGCCGGGCCTTCCCCGGACCGGCGGAGGGCTCCCGGTACGATGGGCACAGACGAGGGCAGCCGCTCCTCGCAAAGGCACACCTGGTGCGAGCCAGGGTCGCAAAGGCACGGGGCCCCAGAGGTCAGCCGGCATGCCGACTGAAGGACCCCGCCTATGAGCTCCGCGACCGGAGAGCTGCCCGTCGGCGAGCAGGAGCGTCTCGACATCTGCGCCCGCGAGCCGATCCACACCCCGGGCGCGGTGCAGCCGCACGGGGCGGTGCTCGTCCTCGACCCGGCCGGCCTGCGCATCACGCACGCCAGCGAGAATTCCGAGCGCCTTCTCGGCTTGGCTGCATCCGCTCTTCTCGGCGTCCCCCTCTCGGACGTCACCGGGATCGCGGCGCTCGCGACCTTCACCGACGTGCTCGACGAGCACAGCGCGGCCGCGAACCCGGTTCCGGTCACCGTCGGAGGGCGGCTCTTCGACGTGATCGTGCACCGGGCGGATGCGCGCATCCTGGTCGAATTCGAGCCCGCGTCGACAGACACCGAGTCGACGCCCCCGGCCGCGGTGTACCGGGCGATGCACCGGCTCGCGCAGGCCACCACCCGCGAGCAGCTCTGGGCGGACACCGCCGTCGAGCTGCGCCGCCTCACCGGTTTCGACCAGGTGATGATCTACCACTTCCACCCGGACACGCACGGCGAGATCGTCGCCGAGGAGCGGGCCGAGGAGATGGAGCCCTACCTCGGGCTGCACTTCCCGGCGTCCGACATCCCGGCCCAGGCGCGCCGGCTCTACCTGACCAAGCTCTCGCGCTCGATCGTCGACAGCTCCCTCGACGGCTCCGCCCTGTGGACCGACGAAGCCTCGGCCGAGTTCGACCTGAGCTGCGCGGAGCTGCGCAGCGTGTCGCCGCACCACCTGAAGTTCATGCACAACATGGGGCAGGCGGCCACGCTGTCGCTCTCGATCGTGCACGACGGCGCCCTGATCGGGATGGTGACCTGCGCGCACCGCACCCCGCGCAGCCTGCCGTTCGAGCTGCGCCAGGCGTTGGAGATGCTGGGCAACCAGATCGCCCTGCAGCTGGGCTCGATGCTGGAGATCGGGCGCCTGAAGCGGCACGAGGAGCGCCGCGCCGTGCGCAGCCGCCTCGTGGCGCAGGTCACCGACGACAACCCCCTCGCCGACGCGCTGCTGTTCGGCGAGCTCAGCGTGCTCGACCTGGTGCCGGCGGGCGGGGCGGCGATCTGCCTGAACGGCGTGGTGCGCACCGTCGGCGTCACCCCCGAGCCCTCGGCGATCGCCGAGCTCGTCGCCCTCGGCACGCTGCCGATCGTCACGGCGACCCTGGAGGCGGACCACCCGCAGCTCGCGGCGCTCGTGCCCGACGTCGCGGGGCTGATCGTCGTGCCGCTCGGCGGGCGCGGCGACTACATCGCCTGGTTCCGGCCGGAGATCGCGCACTCGGTCAACTGGCTCGGTGACCTCTCCCCCGCCAACCGCGCGACCACGCTGTCGCCGCGCACCTCCTTCTCGTCGTGGAACCGCAGCGTCAGCGGCTCCTCCGCGGCCTGGAACGGGCTCGACGTCGACGCCGCCGAGCTCTGCCGCGACCTCGACGGCGCCCTGCTGCGCCGCGCGGAGTCGAAGCTGGCCGCGCTCGCCGTCTACGACCCGCTGACCGGGCTCCCGAACCGGCGGCTGCTGCTGGAGCGGCTCGAGCACGCGCTCAGCAGGCTCTCCCGTGGCACGCCGTCCGCGCTGCTCTACATCGACCTCGACGGCTTCAAGACGCTGAACGACAGCTACGGCCACGAGGCCGGCGACCAGCTGCTCGTGCACGTCGCCGGGCAGCTCACGGCGGCGACGCGGGCGGACGACACCGTCGCCCGGCTCGGCGGCGACGAGTTCGTGGTGCTCTGCGAGGACAGCTCGATCGAGGCGGCCGAGGTCGTCGCGGCGCGCATCGCCCAGGCGCTCCGGGTTCCCGTCATGGTCGCCGATCGCACGATCGCCGTGACGGCGTCGATCGGCGTGGCGGCGGCGTGCGCCTCGCACGGTGCGATGGAGCTGCTCAGCGACGCGGATGCGGCCATGTACCGCGCGAAGAACCTCGGCCGCGACCGGGTCTCGCGCTAGGCCCACCCTCCCCCGTCGCTCGTCCCTCGTCTCCATCGCCGTCCCGCGCGCGGCCTGGACCGCAGGGGCAAGCTTCCGACCCTCCGAGCGGCCGCGAAGGTCGGAAGTCTGCCCGTCCTCCCCGATCGCGAGAGGGAGGGCAATGAATCGACCTACCGGGCGCGCGGGAAGCGCGGAACCTTGCCCCTGTTCTCGTGCGGGTGCGCATAGGGTGCGCGGGGCGCGGGTGCGGAGCGCTAGCCCTCGCGCGGCGCCAGCTCGGGCCGCAGCTGCAGCACCGCGTGCTCGGCCGCGACCCAGGCGAGCATCGCGCACTTCACCCGGGCGATGTACTTCGACACCCCGCCGAGCGCCGCGGCGTCGCCGAGCAGCTCCTCGTCGGGCTCGATCGCCCCGCGCGAGCGCATGGCGGTGCGGAACAGGTCGATGCGCTGCTGCATCACCTCGAGGGTGAGCGAGTCGGCCATCTCGGTGAACAGCGACGCGGACGCCTGCGAGATCGCGCAGCCGTGCCCCTCCCAGCTCACCCTGGTGACCACGTCGCTGCCCGGCTCGACGTGCAGCTGCAGGGTGATCTCGTCGCCGCAGGTGGGGTTCACCTGGTGCGACTGGGCGCTCGCGCCGTCGACGAGGCCGAAGCCCTGCGGGTGGCGCGAGTGGTCGAGGATGAGCTCCTGGTAGAGCGACTGCAGTTCGGCGGAACTCATGGGCGTACTCCAAAGAAGGTGGTCGCGTCGGCGACGCCGGCGATCAGCTGGTCGACCTCGTCGACGGTGTTGTAGAGGTAGGTGCTCGCCCGGGTCGACGAGGTGACGCCCAGCCGGCGGTGCAGCGGCTGCGCGCAGTGGTGCCCGACCCGCACGGCGATGCCGCGGTCGTCGAGGAACTGCCCGACGTCGTGCGAGTGCACACCCGCGACGTCGAAGCTGGCGAGCCCGACCCGGTGGCTGCCTGCGCCCTGTCCGAGCACCGTGATGCCGGGCAGCGCGGACAGGCCGGCCACGAGGCGCTCGCCCAGCACACTCTCGTGCGCGGCGATGCGGTCGAGCCCGACGTTCTGCAGATAGCGGATGGCGGCGGCCAGACCGATCGCCTGGGAGATGCGCTGCGTCCCGGCCTCGAAGCGCATCGGCGCCGGGAGGTACTCCGCCCGCTCCATGGTCACGGTGGTGATCATCGATCCCCCGGTGAGGAACGGCGGGAGCGCGTTGAGCAGGCGGGCCCGCCCGTAGAGCACCCCGATGCCGGTGGGCCCGAGCATCTTGTGGCCGGAGAACACGGCGAAGTCGACGTCGAGGTCCGCCAGGTTCAGTGCGAGGTGCGGCGCGGACTGGCAGGCGTCGAGCACGGTGAGCGCGCCGACCTCCTTCGCCAGCGCCACGAGCTCGGCCACCGGGTTGACGATCCCGAGCACGTTCGAGACGTGGGTGAAGGCCAGAACGCGCGTCTTCGCCGTCACGATCGAGCGGATGCCGGAGAGGTCGAGCGAGCCGTCGTCGTCCACCGGGATGAAGCGCAGCGTCGCGCCCGTGCGCGCCGCGAGCTCCTGCCACGGGATGAGGTTGGCGTGGTGCTCCATCTCGGTGACGACGATCTCGTCGCCGGCCCCGAGCCGGAACTGCTCCGCGTCGGCGGAGCCGCGCCCGAGGCCGGCGTTGCCCATGGCGTAGGCGATGAGGTTGATGCCCTCGGTGGCGTTGGAGGTCCAGACGATCTCGTCGTCCCTCGCGCCGACGAAGCGGGCGACGGTGGAGCGCGCGTCCTCGAAGGACTCGGTGGCGAGGGCGGCCAGCATGTGCGCGCCGCGGTGCACGGCCGCGTTGTCGTTCTCATAGAAGGAGCGCTCGGCGTCGAGCACCTGGCGCGGCTTCTGGCTGGTCGCTCCGGAGTCGAGGTACACCAGCGGCGAGTCGTTCACCACCGCGGAGAGGATGGGGAAGTCGGCCCGGATGGCGTGCGATTCCGCGGCGCTGAAGGCGCCGGCGCGCGTGGTCGACTCTGCTGTGCTCATTGGATCAACTGTACGCGGACGGTGCCCGGCCCGCCGGGGCCGGGCACCGGCATCCGCTCGCCTGTATCGGAGACGGTCAGCGGCGCATCACCCGGCGGGCGAGGAAGTTGCCGAGCAGCTGCACGAGCTGGATCAGCACGATGATGATGATCACCGCGGCCCAGGTGACAGTGGGGTTGAACAGGCGGTAGCCGTACTGGATGGCGAAGTTTCCGAGCCCGCCTCCGCCGATCAGGCCGGCGACGGCCGACATGTCGGTGACCGCCACGAAGATGAACGTGTAGCCGAGGATCAGCGGGCCGAGCGCCTCGGGCAGCAGGATCGTCGCGATGATGTAGAACGGGCCGGCGCCCACCGAACGCGCGGCCTCGATCACGCCGGGCTGCACGGTGAGCAGGTTCTGCTCCACGATGCGGCTGATGGCGAAGGTGGCGGCCAGGGCGAGTCCGAAGATCAGCGCGTTGTTGCCGATCCCGGTGCCGACCACCACGCGGGCCAGAGGCTGCACCGCCGCGATGAAGATGATGAACGGGATCGGGCGGAAGGTGTTCACCACGAAGTTGAGGATGCCGAAGACCCAGCGGTTCTCGAGGATGCTGCCCTTGCGCGACACGTAGAGGCCGAGGCCGAGCAGCAGCCCGAGCAGTCCGCCGACCAGCATGGCGATGCCGACGATGTACAGGGTCTCGCCGACGGATTCCCAGAGGTTGGGGAGCAGCTCGATCAGGCGTTCCATCACGCCACCTCCGTCACGGTCGCAACGCCGGCTATTCGCTGCAGTGCGGCGTCGATCGCCGCGTCGTCGCCGGTGAGCGCGAGCGTGAGGTGGCCGAAGGTGCGCGCCTGCACCTCGTTGATGCCGCCGTAGACGAGCTCGAAGCCGATACCGGCGTCGCCGAGGGTGAGGAAGACGCCGGACTGCGAGGTGCTCCCGTCGGCGAAGGAGAAGGTGACGATGCGGCCGGGGTGCCTCGCCCGCAGCGCGTCGAGCGCGACGGGGTCGGGAACCGAGGTGACGATCGTCGAGACGAAGCGCTTGGTGGCCTCGGCCTGCGGGGCGGAGAAGATGTCGAAGACGTCGCCGCTCTCCACGATGCGGCCCTTCTCCATCACGGCCACCCTGTTGGCGATCGAGCGGATGACCTCCATCTCGTGGGTGATCACCACGATCGTGGTGCCGAACTCCTCGTTCACGCGCTTGAGCAGGGCGAGCACCTCGCGGGTGGTCTCCGGGTCGAGGGCGCTGGTCGCCTCGTCGGCGAGCAGGATGTCGGGCGAGGTGGCGAGGGCGCGGGCGATGCCGACACGCTGCTTCTGGCCGCCGCTGAGCTGGTCGGGGTAGGCGTGCGCCTGGTCGACGAGGCCGACGAAGTGCAGCAGTTCGGAGATGCGCACGTGCTGCTCGGCCTTGGGCATGCCGGCGACGTTCAGCGGGTACTCGATGTTGCCCCAGACCGTGCGCGAGGTGAACAGGTTGAACTGCTGGAAGACCATGCCGATGCCGAGGCGTACCTTCTTCAGGCGGCTCTCGGACAGCGCGCTCACCTCGACGCCGCCGACGACGACACTGCCGGTCGTCGGCTTCTCGAGCGCGTTGATCAGGCGTACCAGCGTGCTCTTGCCTGCACCGGAGTAGCCGATGATGCCGAAGACGTCGCCCTTCTGCACGTCGAGGCTGACGCCGTCGAGTGCGGGCGCCGCCGCCTCGCCCTTCGAGCGGGGCGGGAACGTCTTGGTGACGTCGGTGATCTGGATGATCGGCATTGCTTCCTTCGTGGTGCGTGGAACGGCGGAAGGGGATGTCCTCGGCCGCGGCCGAGGACATCCCCCGTGTACTGCGTGGACTACTCGGCCGCGTAGGCCTCTTCGACGGTCTTCAGCGACGCCTCGAGCTCGGCGACCGGGGTCTTCACGAGCTCGGCGGATCCGCCGGAGACCTCGAGCACGCCGTCGGTGACGGCCTTCGTGTTCTGGAAGATCTCGACCAGCTCGAGGAGCACCTCGTTGTCCTTGTCCTCGGCGCGCGCGGCGAAGATGTTGATGTACGGCTGCGCGCTGGCGTCGGCCGGGTCGTCGGTGGCGAGGGCGTCCTCGAAGGCCAGGCCGGCGTCCTCGACGAAGTCGTTGTTGACGATCGCGGCGGCGACGTCGGGCAGCGAGGTCGGGGTGAGGGCGGCCTCGAGGGTGATGACCTCGACCTTGGAGGTGTCGAGCACGTCGTCGATGGTGGAGAAGGGGCTTCCGCCGTCCTCGAGCTCGACCAGGCCGGAGGCCTGCAGCACGAGCAGGCCGCGCGCGAGGTTGCTCGCGTCGCTCGGGACGGCGACGGTCTCGCCCTCCTGGATGTCGTCGACCGAGGTGTACTTGGTCGAGTAGAGGCCGAGCGGGTAGATCGCGGTCGCGCCGATGGGCGTGACATCCGCTTCGGCGGAGACGTTGTACTGCGCCAGGTAGATGATGTGCTGGAACTGGTTGAGGTCGAGGTCGCCCTCGGTCAGCGCGGGGTTCGGCTGCGCGTAGTCGGTGAAGTCCGAGATCTCCACGGCGATGCCGGCATCCGCTGCGGCGTCGGAGAAGACGTCCCAGTAGGGGTCGCTGGCACCCACGACGCCGAGCTTCACGGGCTGGTCGGCGGAACCGAGCCCGGAGGTGATGGCGTTGTCGCCGGCGCCGGCGGTGGTGTCGGAGGAGCCGGAGTTGCCGACGGCCACGGTGATGGCGATGACGATCGCGACGACGACCAGGACGGCCACGGCGATGAGGGCGTAGAGCCTGCCGCGCTTCTTGGGCGGGGCGACGAGGGGTGTCTGTGCAGACATGGTTGTTCCTTTGTACGAGAGCTGTGATTGCGGAGTGCCCGGTGGTCGCCGGTGCGGGTACAGCTTGCCAAGGTAGCCGCGCCCGGGCGCGAATGCGTCATCGGGTTCCGCACTGTTGCGCCAGGTTACGGGCGTGCTGCGCGACGCTCAGCCCCAGATGCGCTGCGAGACGATGTCCGCGCCCGCGCGCAAGGCGCGCAGCTTGGCCCAGCCGACGTCGGTGGCGATGAACTCGTAGCTGGCGAAGGTGCCCAGCCCGCAGTCGATCCCGGCGATGACACGGGTCGGGTCGCCGACCGCGTCCACCGCCGCCTGGATGCGGTTGGCGACGACCTGCGGGTGCTCGAGGTAGTTGGTGGTGACGTCGATCACGCCGGGGATCAGCATCATGCCCTCGGGCAGCGGCTGGTCGCGGAAGGCGACGCTCTCGTGCTCGTGCGCCGGGTTGCCGAGCGGGATGCTGAGCGCGCCGACCTTAGCCTCGTAGAGCAGCGGGAGCAGGTCGGCCACGGGCACGTCGTCCTGGTGCGGGCCCTGCCAGTTGCCCCAGCAGACGTGCAGGCGCACCTTCTCCGCGGGGATGTTCACCAGCGCGAGGTTCATCGCCTCGATGTGCAGCCGCACCCGGTCGAGGAACACGTCGAGCGTGTCGTCGCCGAACATGATGACGCGCTCCATGGCGAGGTCGGGGGCGTCGAGCTGGAGGATGTGCCCGCGCGAGACGATGTACTCGTACTCCTTGCGCAGCTCCTCGGCGACCGCGAAGACGTAGTCGCGGTCGTCGGCGTAGTCCGGGTTGTCGGTGGCGCGCAGCATCGTGGTGGTGACGATGCCGGGCGAGGCGGCGGAGACGAAGGTCTCGGCGTAGCGGCCGGCGCGCGGCGCGAGTCCGCGGTCGAAGGCGTCGAGATCGGAGGTGATGCCGGCGAGGTCGTCCTCGTAGTGCACGGCGGTCTGCGCCTGCGCGGTGTCCCACACGCGGGCGAGGTCCTCGGCGACCCCGATCTGGCTGTCGCCGAAGGCGGCCCAGGCCGGGAACTTCTGCAGGTCGAGCGACTGCTTGCGCCGACTGACGCCGCCGAAGCCGGTCATCCGCTCGGTCACGTAGGTGGAGAAGCCGACGCGCGGCACCTCGCCGTCGTTGATCACGTCGAGCCCGGCGTCGAGCTGGCCGTCGAGCACCAGATCGAGCGCGGTCGCCGCCTCGCGGTCGAAGTCGGCGCGGTCGTAGGCGCGGCCGCGCTCGCGGGCCACGAGCAGCTTCGTGAGCGCCGGGGTGCGCGGCAGGCTGCCGGTGTGGGTGGTGAGGATGCGGTCGGTGCTGGTCTTCATTGCGGGTCCTAGCGGGTCAGTGCGCGGTCGAGGTCGGCGACGAGGTCGTTCACGTCTTCGATGCCGATGGAGAGGCGGATGAGGCCGGGCGAGATGCCGAGCCGGTCGCGCAGCTCCTGGCTGAAGGAGAGGTGGGTGGTGGTCGCCGGGTGCAGCGCCATCGACCGGGTGTCGCCGATGTTCGTCATCCGGCTGATCACGCGCAGCCGGTCGAGGAAGCGCCGGGCGCCCGCCTCTCCCCCGCGCACGGTCACCGAGAACACCGATCCGCTGCGCCCGCCGTAGAGGCGCTGCGCCAGCTCGGTGCGGGAGTTGCCCGGCAGCCCGGCGTAGTCGACGCATTCCACGCTGGGGTGCCCGGTGAGCCACTCCGCGATGGCGAGCGAGTTGGACAGGTGCCGCTCCATGCGCAGCGACAGCGTCTCGATGCCCTGGTGCAGCAGGAAGGAGTTGAACGGCGACAGCGCGGGGCCGATGTCGTTGACGACCGCCTCCCGGGTGGCCCGCGCGTAGGCGGTGCGGCCGAAGCGCTCTGCGATCGAGGGCAGGCCGGGCGCGGCAGGCGCGGTGATCAGCGGGTAGTCGCGTGAAGCGGATGCCCAGTCGAAGCTGCCGCCGTCGACGATCGTCCCCGAGATGGCCGCCCCGTGCCCGCTGAGGAACTTGGTGGAGGAGTGCACCACGATGTCCGCGCCGTGCTCGACGGGACGGATGAGGAAGGGCGAGGCGATGGTGTTGTCGACCACGAGCGGGATGCCGTGGCGCTTCGCGACCGCGGCCACCCGGTCGATGTCGACGATGTCGTTCTTCGGGTTCGGGATCGTCTCGGTGAAGATCGCCTTGGTCTGCGGGGTGATGACGCGGTCCCACTCCTCGTCGCTGGACTCGTCCCAGACGTAGTCGACGGTGACGCCGAAGCGCGCGAAGCTGCGGCCGAAGAGGATCCGGGTGCCGCTGTAGATGCTCGCGGTGGAGACGATCCGGTCGCCGGTCTGCGCCAGGGCGAGCAGGGCGGCGGTGATCGCGGCCTGGCCGGAGGCGACCACGATCGCCTCGGTGCCGCCCTCGAGCGAGGCGATGCGCTTCTCGGCGACGGAACCGGAGGGGTTGCGCTGCCGGGAGTAGATGAGCCCGTCGTTCTCGCCGCCGAAGCGGCCGCGGGCGTCGTCGAAGGAGTCGAAGCGGTAGCCGGCGGTCATCGCGATGGGCGTGATCCGCGCTCCGGCGTTGAGCTCCTCGTACTCCCCGGCGTGCACCTGCCGGGTGTCGAAGCCGTAGCCGTCCCAGTCGTACTCGGGGGAATCGACACCGTGGTCGTCGGGAACCGTCATCGGGTCTCTCTCAATCTGCGGACCGCATCCGCCATAGCTCTCACTGCTTCCTCGAGGATCGGCCTCGGCATGGCGAAGATCAGGCGCACGTGGTTCTCGTAGCCGGCGCCGCAGAGCGCTCCGTCGGTCATGGTGACGCCCGCCTCGGTGCGGAAGAAGTCGGCGATCGAGCCCTCGATGCCGAGCTGCGTACAGTCGAGCCAGGCGATGTAGGTGGCGTCGGGCGCCGTGTAGACGATCTCGGGCAGGTGCTCGGCGAGCAGCTCGGCCAGCACCCGGCGGTTCACGTTCAGGTACTCGGTCACCTCGGTCAGCCACTCCCGGCCGTCGCTGTAGGCGGCCGCGGCGGCGATCACGCCCGGGGTGGAGGCGCCGTGCAGCACCGCGAAGCCGAAGATCTGGTAGAGCTCCTCGTCGGCGGGGTTCGAGGTGATCAGCTGCGCGGACTTGAGGCCGGGCAGGTTCCACGCCTTCGAAGCGGATGTCGCGGTGATGGTGTGCCTGGCCGTCACCGCCGAGATCGACGCGTAGGGCACGTGCGGCGTGGAGCCGTAGCGCAGCGGCGAGTGGATCTCGTCGGCGAAGACCCGGCCGTTGTGCCGGTCGACGATCTCAGAGACGGCCTCGAGCTCCTCGCGGCCGATAGCGGTGCCCGTCGGGTTCTGCGGGTTGCAGAGGATGAGCGTGCGGGCGCCGGCGTGGAAGGCGGCGTCGATCCCGGCGAGGTCGTGGCTCCAGCGGCCGCCCTCGACGGTGCCTGGCACCTCGAACACCTCGCGGCGGAGGGTGGGCACGAAGCTGAGGAACGGCATGTAGGCCGGCGTCGGGATGATCACCCCGGTGCCCTCCGGCGAGTACTTGGAGATGGCGACCTCGAGGGCGGCCATCACGTCGGACACGGGGTGGATGTTCTCGGGCGGGATCCGCCAGCCGCTGTCGTCGAGGAGCCACTGCGAGGTGGCCTCCGCCATGCGCCGCGTGGTGTGCGGGGCGAGGTAGCCGAGGTCGCCCTCGTCGACGGCGCGGTGCAGGGCCTCGGTCACCGCCGGCGCGGTGCCGAAGTCCATCTCGGCCACCCAGGCGCCGATGGTGCCGGGGTGCAGGCTCCATTTGCGGCTGCTCGCACGGCTGAGCTGATCGCGAGTGATCGCATCGAAACGGGATGAGGTCATGTCAGACGACAGTAGTTAGTTACGCTTCCGCGCATGTCGGGCGACGACGCATTGCGTCATTCGGGCGCGGTCAGCGCTTGGGATGCGCGGGATTCTCGTCGGCGCTCTCGAGCAGCGCCCGGTACCGGCGGCGGTACATGAACATCAGGTAGAGGTTGAGCGGGATCACCAGGAGGAACCAGCTGGAGACGAGCCAGGCGGGCAGCTCGCCGCTGTCGGCGAGCCAGACGACGCCGAACAGCACCGTGATCACGGTCAGCACCGTGGAGTTGTGGGCGGAGCGATGGGCCGACTGCAGCTCATCGGAATGATCGTCCATCCCCTCATGGTCGCAGTCGCCGCCCGCGCATGTAACCTCCAAAAGTCGGAGATCGTCTTCTCCTCCCCCGCGCGACCGCCTCCACGGACCTCCGCGGCCCCGGGATCGCCCGGCCGCGGTCGACTACTCTGAAGTCACACTTCGAGGGAGCCTCACGTCAATGCCCGATTCTGAACAGGGTGCCGCCGCCCACGCCGGGTCCGTCCGGTTCCCCCGCCGCTCGATCGATCTCAGCGACACCACGTTCTGCCCCGCCTGCTTCGAGGCGCTCGAGGGCGCGGTCTGCCCCGCCTGCGAGCTCGACCTCCGCCACCCCGCCGCCGCCGAGCTCGCCGCGGTCTCGGCGCAGGCGGCCGGCCTCATCGAGCGCCGCTGGGAGCTGATCGGCCGCATCCGCTACGACAGCCCGGTGGCGGTGCAGCGGCGCGCTGCGCAGTCCGCCGGGCAGCCGGTCGCTGGGCAGCCGGTCGCCGCGCAGCGCATCGGCACGGAGGCCGGCCAGGCATCCGTCGGCATCACGCCGCCCGGCACCGCCGTACCGCCGGCGCTCCGGCGCCCCGCGGGCGGCCCGCCGCCTCCTCCGGGGACGCCCGCCGCGTCGGCGCACGCCGCGCAGGCGCCCCGCCGCTCGAGCGTGCAGGTGCTGCTGCTGGTCGTCGGCATCTCGCTGGTGTCGGTGGCCGCTGTCTTCTTCCTGCTCTACGCCTTCACCAACTACGGCATCATCGGCCGCAGCCTCGTGATCGGCGCCGTCACCGTCGCCGCCTTCGCGGTCGCGTCGCTGCTGCGCAGAGGCCGGCTCACCACCACCGCGGAGGGCATAGCCGTCTTCGCCGTGGTGCTCGTCTACCTCGACGCCTTCGCCGTGCGCGCCAACGACCTGTTCGGCAGCGGGACGAGCGACCCCCTGCTCTACTGGGGCGTCGCGCTGGTGCTCAGCTCGCTCGGCTTCGTGCTCTGGCACCGCCTCTCGCTGCTGCGCGTGCCGAACATCGTCGCCTTCGCCGTCTTCGCGCCCGGGGTGGCGCTCACCGTCGGCGGGATCGCCGCTCCCCTCGACGACGCCACACGCCTGTTCCTCGCCCTCCTCGCCGCGGGCACGGCGGGGCTCGTGCACCCGCTCGCGGGGCGCCTCGCCCGGCGGGCGGCGTCGACTCCCCCGACCATCCCCCCGGCGGATGCCCCGGCCCGGCTCCCCGAGAGGATCGTCGCCTTCTCGGCGGCCAGCGTCGCCCTCGCGCTGGCCTTCGCCGCGGCCTTCGCCGTCGCGCCCGGCGTCGACGCGGCGGTGCTGCCGGCGCTCGCCGGGGTGGCCCTCGTCTCCGCCATCCACGCCGCAGTGCTCGTGCGCGCGCCGCGGCGGTCACCGCTGCTGCGCGGGGCCGCTGCGGGATTCGCGTCCCTCGCCGCGCTGGCACTCTCCACGGGCGTTGTGACCGCCGCCTACCGCGCACTGCCGCTCGGCACCGCCATGGTCGTCTCGGCGGCCGGCTCGACGCTGATCCTGCTGGTGCTGCTGTACCCGGCACCGCGGGCCGCCAGGTCGTGGTCGGCGCGGGCCGCCGTGATCGCCGCCGCCGCCGTGGCCGCGGTCGCCGTCGCGCTCCCCGCCACCCAGGCGCTGGCGCTCACCGCGCAGACCGCTCTCATCTCGCTCGGCGGCGCCTGGCGCCAGGGTCTCCTCGAGAGCGTGGCGCCCGCATCCGCTTCGACCGTCGGCGCGGTTGCGGCCCTCGCTGCGGTCGTTGTGCTCGTCGCCGGCTTCGCGGTCGTCACCGCGCTCACGGCCCGGGCCGGCGGGCGCCGCGACGCCCCGATCGGCGGCGCCCCGCTGCGCGGCGGACTGCTGAGCGGCGGACTGCTCTGGGGCGGCTGCGCCGTGCTGGTCGCTGCGGTGCCGCTTCTCGGCGCCGGCTGGGCCGTCGGCGCGGGCTGGCTGCTCATGGCGGCGGTCGCGCTCGCGCTGGTGCTCGTCGGGCGTCCGGCGCTCCGGTCCGCCGTGCCACCGCTCGCCGCGACCGCCGGTGTCGCAGGCGCTCTCGGCTACGCCGCGTCGTGGGCGAGCACCGACAGCTGGATGGCGGGCTCCCTCGCCGCGATCGTGCTCCTGCTGGCCGCGCGCCGGGTGCGGCTGCCGGGCGCCGCCGCCACCCCGGCCGAGAGCGCGGTTCCGGGCTCCCGTGCTGGAGCGCCGGCAGCCGGTCCGCCGGCCGGCGCACGCTCGGCCACGCCCCCGCCGCCGCCCGCCCCCGGCTGGACGACTCCCGCCGCCGCGACCGCCGCGGAGAACGGCGCGGCGGCTCTCCGGCCGCAACCCGCGCCGCTGCCGAGGTACGGCGGCCCGCCGGTCGCGTCCGCGCCGACATCGACCGGCACCTTCGCCGACGGCACGGCCCTCGTGCGCGCAGCGCTGCTCGGGGTCGCCGTTGTGCTGGCATTCGTCGCGGCCGCGGCATCCGCCTACCTCCCGCACTTCCTCTCCGGGTCGGTCGACACGGTGACGGCTGCGCTCGACTCCCTCCGCCTCGTCTCGATCCTCGCGGTGCTGCTGCTCGTCGCGGCTGCGCTCCCCCTGCGCCGTGGCCTGTCCTCCGCCGACAGGCACACCCTGTTCGCACTGGGCGCGCTCGCCGCCACCCTCGGACTCGCGCTGGGCTGGCTGCTCCTCGCCGTCGATCCGCCGTTCCGGCCGCTGCTGGCCGAGCCGCTCACCGGCCTCCTGCTCTCCGCGGCGACCCTCGGCGCCGTCCTCGCCTGGCTGCTGCCGCGCGCCAACCGCGACTTCCCGGTCGAGCGGCGGGTGGCCGGATTCGCCGCGGCACCGGTCGTCTACCTGCTGGTCGACTCCCTGGCGCGGCTCGCACTGCCCGACACCGCCGAGCTCTCGCTGGTCGCCGTGATCGCGGCGCTGCTGGTGGCCGCGGCGGCCCTGGCGGCAGCGGTCGTCCGCCCCGCCGCCCTCCCTCGGGTCGCGGTGGACTCCGGAGTCGCGGCCGTGGGCGCGGCGGGTCTCCTCGCCGCCACCGCCGGCGGATCGGGACTCGAATGGCTCGCCCTGCTGCTCGCGGCCGTCGCCGCCCTGCTCACCGCGGTCTCGCCGGACGGCCTCGTGAACGCGCCCTCCCCGCGCAAGCACCTCGGCTGGGCCGCGCTCGGCCTGGCGACCGCCGCGCTCTGGTGGCTGCTCGCCGCGGAGTCGGTCCGCGCCGTCGAGGCCTGGGTGCTCCCGGTCTCCGGCGTGCTGCTGCTCGTCGCGCTCGCCTCCTGGCGCGGGGCGCGCTCCGCCGACCGTGCCGGCACCGGCACCGGCACCGGCACGGCCGGGAGCCCACGCGCCGGGCACGGCGTCGACGCCGCGGGCGGGTCGGCCGCCGGCACCGACAACCCGGCCCATCGCGCGTCCGCCCGTCTCCTGCTGGCGGCCCTGCTCGTCGCGCTGGTTCCGATCGGCATCGCGGGCGTCGACGGCTCGTCGACGCGCGCGCTGACGGTGGGCCTCGTCTCCGCCGCGCTGCTGCTGGCCGGCAGCCTGCTGCCCGGCACCGGCCCGACGCGCCGCTACCTCGACGTTCTCGCCGGTGCGGGGCTGAGCGGGGCGCTCGCGGCGGGGCTCCCCCGTGCCGCGGTCGAGCTGCCCGGCGTCGGCGTCGAAGGCCTCGCCGCCGACGCCTGGGCCGTGGCCCTGGCCGCGGTGCTGGTGCTGGCGGCGGTCGCCCAGGCCGCGATCCGCGACGGGCACGCCCGGGCACGCACCGCCGCGGCACGGGCCGCGCTGCTCGGCGCCATGTCCGTGGTGCTCATCGTCGCGCTGCTCGGTTTCGGCGATCCGCAGCTGGGCGCCGCCCGCGCCGTGGTCGTGGCGCTCGCCTTCTCGCTCCTCTACCTGCTGGCGTCTGCGGTGGCCCGCCCGCTGCTGGGCCCCGCCATCCGCTGGACCTCGCTGGTCTTCGCCGTCGTCGCCGTCGGCCAGGCCGTCCGGCTCGACGTCGTCGATCCCGTGGAGCTGCTCACCCTCCCGCTCGCCCTTGCGCTGCTCGCCTCCGGAGGCGTGGCCCTCGCCCGCGTGCCTGAGGCCACCAGCTGGACCACCCTCGGCGCCGGGCTCGGGGTGCTGCTGCTGCCCTCGCTGCTGCTCACCGACGGCGACCGCCCGGTCTGGCGGCTCGTCGCGGTCGGAGTGGTGGCCCTGCTCGTGTTCGTGTCCGGGGTGCGGCTGCGGCTGCAGGCCCCGGTGCTGGTCGGCGCGGTCGTGGTGCTCGTGCACGCGGCCACGACCTTCGCCCCGCAGATCCGCGCCGTCTACGAGCTCACCGAGTGGTGGGTGTGGGCGGGGATCGGCGGCATCCCGATCATCGTCTACGCCGCCCTCGCGGAGCGCAGCGTGCGCACCACGCGCACGGTGGTGCTCACCATCGGCTCGCTGCGCTGATACGGGCGGTGCCGAATCTCAGCGCTGCAGCCAGGCGAGCACCGCGAGCACACGGCGGTGGTCGGTGCCGGAGTCGTCGAGTCCCAGCTTCTGGAAGATCGACGTGACGTTCTTCTCGACGGCCCCCGTGCCGATGAACAGAGCGGATGCGATGCCCGCGTTGGTGCGCCCCTCGCCCATCAGGGCCAGCACCTCCCGCTCCCGCGGGGTGAGGCTGGCGATGGGGTCGTGCCGGCGTCCCAGCAGCTGCGCGACCACCTCGGGATCGAGCACCGTGCCCCCGGAGGCGATGCGCGTGACCGCGTCGTCCAGCTCCTCGAGCGAGGCGACGCGGTCCTTGAGCAGGTAGCCGATGCCCGCCCCGCCGGAGCCCAGCAGCTCCTGCGCGTAGGCGACCTCCACGTACTGGGAGAGCAGCAGGATGCCGAGACCCGGCCGGATCTGCCGGGCGCGGATGGCCGCCCGCACACCCTCGTCGCGGTAGGTCGGCGGCATCCGCACGTCGAGGATCGCGACATCCGGCGCGAGGTCGGCCAGCGCGGCGAGGAGGTCGTCGGCGTTCGGGTAGGAGCCCACCACGTCGACGCCGGCCTCGACGAGCACGCGCACCAGGCCCTCCCGCAGCAGCACGGAGTCGTCCGCGACGACGATCCGCAGGGCCGGGGCGGGGGCGGTATCGGTCATCGGCCCAGCGTAGGCGCATCTGAGGGGCCGACGGCCGACGCGGGGTACGCGACCGTCATCGGCAGGTGCGCGCCGACCACGGTGGGGCCGCCGGCCGGGCTCGCGAGCTCGAGGATGCCGCCGAGCCCGCGCAGCCGTTCCTCGATCCCGGCCAGGCCGTGCCCGGGCACGAGGGCGGCGCCGCCGCGACCGTCGTCGTCGATCGTGACGTCGAGCCAGGTCTGGTCGGTCTCCGGCACCCGGCGCAGGCCCACCCTCACCTCGACGGTTCCGGCGCCGGAGTGCTTGGCCGCGTTGGCGAGCGCCTCGCTGGCCACGAAGTAGGCGTTGCGCTCGATCTCGCGCGGCAGCTCGATCCCCTCGGGCAGCGAGTTCGCCACCCGCACGGGGACGGTGCTGCGGGCCGCCGCCGACTCGAGCGCCGCGACGAGCCCGCGGTCGAGCAGCATCGGCGGCGCGAAACCGCGGGAGAGCGAGCGCAGCTCCTCGAGGGCGTCCCGCGACTGCTGCGCGGCCTCCGCGATCAGCGCGCGGGCGGCAGCCGGATCGGAGTCGAGCTTGCGGTCGGCCGCGGCGAGGTCCATCTGCAGCCGCACGAGACGCTGCTGCGGCCCGTCGTGGATGTCGCGCTCCAGCCGGCGCAGCGAGTGCCCCTCGGCCGAGATCGCGGCACCGCGGGACGCCTCGAGGTCGCCGACCTGGCGGCGCAGCGAGTCCGAGGCGAATGCGCCGAGGGTGAGCCGGGCGAGCACGTCGTGCAGCAGCACCAGACCTCGCGTGACGAAGGGCAGCGTCGCGGTGAACAGCACGCCCAGCAGGGTGACGACCACGATCTCCAGCCCCTCGCGCACGGGCGAGTCGCCCACGAGACGCGTCACGAAATACCACTCGCCGCCCCGGTCGGGCAGCGAGAACTCCCAGAACCAGTAGGTGAGACCGGAGAAGGCGAGCGACACCCAGATCACCGTGACCGTCCAGGTGGCGAGGGAGACGACGAAGTTCACCACCATGGTGTGCAGCAGGTACAGCCAGTAGTGGCCCGAGCCGAGCACGTGCTTGAGGCGTCCCAGGAAGCCGAGCGGCGCATCCGCCCACTGGGGCCGCGGCACCGGCGGCCGGCCCGCCCATTCGAGACGGGTGAGCTCGAGCGCCCCGAATCCGCGGGAGATGTAGAGCGTCGCCATGAGCAGCAGCACCCCGATGAAGAAGGTGATCAGGGTGCCGAGGCCGGTGCCGAAGAGGGTGAGGGTGGTGACGAAGCCGGCCAGTGCGATCGGGAGGGCCAGCACGAGGAAGCCGAGCTCCCGCGGCACCGCGCGCCACAGGCGACCGTAGCGGGCGAGGAGGGTCGGGGCGGTGAGCGGCATCGGGGCCAATTGTGCCGTGTCTGAAGAGGTCATGGGTCAAGCCAAGCGAAATCGGGGCGCCGCCGGCAGCAGGCAGGCACACGGCGCGGGCGGGGGTTAACCCCACCCAAGGAAGTGTCGCCTTCCTTAGCCATGCCTCAGCTTCGTTGCGGAATACCGGAGGCTGAGTACGGTTGTACCCAGAAGTCGACGCCATTGCGAGCGTCACAGAGCGAGCGACAGGAGTCACACCATGACCGAAGTACAGGTAGTCCCCCAGAGTTCCATCGACGCGGACATCGTCTCGGGCG
>Ga0247732_10000162_pt1 | contig 41960 bp, 36 predicted proteins | sample UWRJL163409C2_FD_180940 | JGI IMG/M metagenome (GOLD analysis project Ga0247732, IMG submission 180940) | Plant litter microbial communities from Arlington Agricultural Research Station in Wisconsin, United States - UWRJ-L163-409C-2 | ecosystem: Environmental > Terrestrial > Plant litter >...
CGCTGTTCGCCTTCCAGCTGGTGCAGGGCAAGCTGCCACTGCACCTCAACGACCCCGCCACCGAGATGACCCCGGCACTGGCGTGGAACACCGCCGTCAGCTTCGTCACCAACACCAACTGGCAGGCCTACTCCGGTGAGAGCACCCAGGGCCACCTCGTCCAGATGGCCGGGCTGACAGTGCAGAACTTCGTCTCCGCCGCCGTCGGCATGGCCGTGGCGGTGGCCCTGGTGCGTGGGTTCGCCCGCACCCGCACCGGCGACCTCGGCAACTTCTGGGTCGACCTGGTCCGCGGCACGCTGCGCATCCTGTTGCCGCTGTCGGTGATCGCCGCGCTGGTCCTGATCGCCGGCGGCGCCATCCAGAACTTTCACCTGCACGATCAGGTGGTGACCACCATCGCCGGTGCGCAGCAGACCATTCCGGGCGGCCCGGTCGCCAGCCAGGAAGCCATCAAGGAGCTCGGCACCAACGGCGGCGGCTTCTTCAACGCCAACTCGGCGCACCCGTTCGAGAACCCGACGGCGTGGACCAACTGGGTGGAGATCTTCCTGCTGCTGGTCATCTCGTTCTCGATGCCGCGGATGTTCGGCCGGATGGTCGGCAACCGCAAGCAGGGGTACGCGATCGTCGCGGTGATGGGACTCATTGCCACGTGCAGTGTTTCGTTGACGATGTTCTTCCAGATTCAGGCTCACGGCACCGTTCCGACGGCGATCGGCTCGGCGATGGAGGGTGTCGAACAGCGATTCGGCGTGCCCGACTCGGCGGTCTTCGCCGGTGCGACGACGCTGACCTCGACCGGCGCGGTGGACTCGTTCCACGACTCCTACACCAGCCTCGGCGGCCTGATGACGATGTTCAACATGCAGCTCGGCGAAATCGCCCCCGGCGGTACGGGTTCGGGCCTCTACGGCATGTTGATCCTGGCCGTCATCACGGTGTTCGTCGCTGGCCTGATGGTCGGCCGCACGCCGGAGTACCTCGGCAAGAAGATCACGCCGCGGGAGATCAAGCTCGCCGCCGCCTACTTCCTGGTGACCCCGCTGATCGTGCTGACCGGCACGGCGGTCGCGATCGCCATGCCCGGTCAGCGCGCGAGCATGCTCAACACCGGACCGCACGGCCTGTCCGAGGTGCTCTACGCCTTCACCTCCGCGGCCAACAACAACGGCTCGGCGTTCGCAGGCATCTCCGTCAACACCGAGTGGTACAACGTCGCCCTCGGATTGGCGATGGCGTTCGGCCGCTTCCTGCCGATCATCCTGGTGCTCGCGCTCGCCGGTTCCCTTGCCGCGCAACGCAGCACACCGGAGTCCGTCGGCACCCTCCCCACCCATCGACCGCAGTTCGTCGGCTTGGTCGCCGGCGTGACGCTCATCCTCGTCGCGCTGACCTTCCTACCGATGCTCGCGCTCGGACCCCTCGCTGAAGGAATTCACTGACCATGACCACCACCAACACCACCCCGCGCGTCGAACGTGACGCCACTGCGGGAAACGACGCCGACGACCACGGTGACGTCACGCTCGGCGACGCCGCGACCACCAAGCGCGTCGGCGGCGGGCTGCTCGACCCGAAGATGCTGCTGCACTCCATCCCCGACGCGGTGAAGAAGCTCGACCCGCGGACGCTGTGGCACAACCCGGTGATGTTCGTCGTCGAGGTCGGCGCCGTCTGGAGCACCGTGCTGGCCGTCACCGAACCGTCGTGGTTCGGCTGGCTGACCGTCGGATGGCTGTGGCTGACGGTGATCTTCGCCAACCTCGCCGAGGCCGTCGCCGAGGGACGCGGCAAGGCGCAAGCCGACTCGCTGCGACGGGCGAAGGCCGACACCGTCGCCCGCCGACTCGTCGGCTGGGCCCCGTCGGTGCCCGGCACCGAGGAGGAAGTCGCCGCCCCGCTGCTGCGCCAGGGCGACGTCGTCGTGGTCGAAGCGGGCCAGGTGATCCCTGGCGACGGTGACGTCGTGGAGGGCATCGCCTCGGTCGACGAATCCGCCATCACGGGCGAGTCCGCCCCCGTGATCCGCGAGTCCGGTGGCGACCGGTCCGCCGTCACCGGCGGTACGACCGTGCTGTCCGACCGGATCGTCGTGAAGATCACCCAGAAGCCCGGCGAGAGCTTCATCGACAGGATGATCGCCCTCGTCGAGGGCGCCAACCGGCAGAAGACCCCCAACGAGATCGCGCTGAACATCCTGCTCGCGGCACTGACGCTGATCTTCGTCTTCGCCGTCGCCACCCTGCAGCCGCTGGCGATCTTCTCCAAGGCCAACAACCCCGGCGTCCCGGATTCGTTGGCGCTCAACGGCGACGGCATCAGCGGCATCGTGATGGTCGCCCTGTTGGTCTGCCTCATCCCGACCACGATCGGCGCTTTGCTGTCGGCCATCGGCATCGCAGGCATGGACCGCCTGGTGCAGCGCAACGTGCTCGCCATGTCGGGCCGCGCCGTCGAGGCCGCCGGCGACGTCAACGTGCTGCTGCTCGACAAGACCGGCACCATCACCCTCGGCAACCGGCAGGCGGGAGCCTTCCTGCAAGTCGACGGCGTCACGCCCGAACGGTTCGCCGACGCCGCACAGCTGTCCAGCCTGGCCGACGAGACCCCCGAGGGTCGCTCGATCGTGGTGTTCGCCAAGGAGCGCTTCGGTCTGAAAGAGCGCGCCGCAAGCGAATTGACCGGTGCGCAGTGGATCGAGTTCACCGCCGCGACGCGCATGTCCGGCGTCGACCTCGGCGACGGCCACCAGCTGCGCAAGGGTGCGGCGGCGTCAGTTGCCGACTGGGTCCGCGCCAACGGCGGCACCGTCCCCCAGGAACTCGGCGCCATCGTCGACGAGGTGTCCTCCGCGGGCGGCACGCCGCTGGTCGTCGGTGAACTCCGCGACGGCACGGCCCGTGCGCTCGGCGTCATCCACCTCAAGGACGTCGTCAAGCCCGGCATGCGGGAGCGGTTCGAGGAGATGCGTCGGATGGGCATCCGCACGGTGATGATCACCGGCGACAACCCCCTGACCGCCAAGGCAATTGCCGACGAGGCCGGGGTCGACGACTTCCTGGCCGAGGCCACCCCCGAGGACAAGCTGGCGCTGATCAAGCGCGAGCAGGAGGGCGGCAAGCTCGTCGCGATGACCGGCGACGGCACCAACGACGCCCCCGCCCTGGCGCAGGCCGACGTCGGCGTCGCGATGAACACCGGCACGTCGGCAGCCAAGGAGGCCGGCAACATGGTCGACCTCGACTCCGACCCGACCAAGCTCATCGAGATCGTCGAGATCGGCAAGCAACTGTTGATCACCCGCGGCGCCTTGACCACGTTCTCGATCGCCAACGACATCGCCAAGTACTTCGCGATCATCCCGGCGCTGTTCGTCACGCTGTTCCCCGGCCTCGACCTGCTCAACGTGATGCGGCTGCACAGTCCGCAGTCGGCGATCCTGTCGGCGGTCATCTTCAACGCCGTCGTCATCATCGCGCTGATCCCGTTGTCGCTCAAGGGCGTCCGCTACACCCCCAGCAGCGCCTCGAAGCTCCTGAGCCGCAACCTGTACGTCTACGGCCTCGGCGGCATCATCGCTCCATTCATCGGCATCAAGCTGATCGACCTGGTAGTCCAACTCATTCCCGGGATGTCCTAAACATGAAGTTCTCCAGTCTCATTCGTCAACACGTCGCAGCCCTTCGGGCCCTGCTGGTGCTCACCGTGATCGTCGGCGGCGCCTACCCGTTGGTCGTCTGGCTCGCCGCCCAGCTGCCGGGCCTCAATGACAAGGCCGACGGCTCGATCGTCCAGGCCGGCGGAAAGCCGGTGGGCAGCAGCCTCATCGGTCAACTCTTCACCGCCGCCGACGGCACCCCACTGCCGCAGTACCTTCAGAGCCGGCCGTCGATGGCAGGTGACGGCTACGACCCCATGGCCACCAGCGCCAGCAACCTCGGCCCGGAGAACATCGTCGACGGACCCGACAAGCCGAGCCTGCTGACCCTGGTGTGCACCCGCAGCCAGGACGTCGCCAAGCTCGACGGCGCCAACGGTGCGCGGCCGTTCTGCACCGGTGGCGGCGTCGGTGCGGTGCTGTCGGTCATCGGCCCGCGGGACACGTCCGGCCCCATGGCCGGTCAGGTCACCCACCCGGTCCGGGTGATCAGCGTCAACGAACCGTGCGACACCACCAAGGCACCGTTCCTCGCCACATACGAAGGCGTCCGCGTCGAATGCGCCAAACCCGACGAGGACTACTCCATCGGCCAGCTGGTCCCGATCCACGGCGCCTCGACCGCCAGCCCCCAGGTGCCCGCCGACGCGGTGACCGCCAGCGGCAGCGGGTTGGACCCCGACATCTCCCCCGCGTACGCCGCGCTGCAGGTCGACCGCATCGCCAAAGTCCGTGGCATCAGCGCCGATCAGGTAAAGACCGTCATCGCCGCCCACACCGAGGGCCGGGCCCTCGGGTTCATGGGTGAGCCGTCGGTCAACGTCCTGGCCGTCAACCTTGCACTGGACGGGCAGCGGGTAGGTGGATGATGGGCTGGTGAGTCCCCAACCGCCTGCGTCCACGCACCGCCCCAAGCGGGGTGAGCTGCGGATCTACCTGGGCGCGGCGCCGGGGGTCGGCAAGACGTTCGCGATGCTCGGCGAGGCGCACCGCCGAATCGAGCGGGGCACCGACGTCGTCGCCGCGGTCGTCGAAACCCACGGCCGCACGCGGACCGCCCAACTGCTCGACGGCATCGAACTCGTCGCACCGCGCCTCATCAACTATCGCGGCACCGAGTTCGCCGAGTTGGACGTCGAGGCGGTGCTGGCCCGCCGCCCCGAGGTCGTGTTGGTCGACGAGCTGGCACACACCAACACGCCGGGTTCGAAGAACGCCAAGCGGTGGCAGGACGTCGGCGAGCTGCTCGACGCCGGCATCGCGGTCATCTCCACTGTCAACGTGCAGCATCTGGAGAGTCTCAACGACGTCGTCGCGCAGATCACCGGCATAGAACAGCAGGAGACCGTTCCCGACGAGGTGGTTCGGCGCGCCAACCAGATCGAGCTCGTCGACATCACCCCGGAGGCGTTGCGGCGCAGACTTTCCCACGGAAACGTCTACGCACCCGAACGCATCGACGCCGCACTGAGCAACTACTTCCGCCAGGGCAACCTCACCGCCCTGCGTGAGCTGGCGCTGCTGTGGCTCGCCGATCAGGTCGACGCGGCTCTGGCCAAGTACCGCGCCGACCACGAGATCAGCGACACCTGGGAGGCCCGCGAGCGGGTCGCCGTCGCCGTCACCGGCGGCGAGGAGTCGGAGACGTTGGTGCGCAGGGCTTCTCGCATCGCATCGCGGTCCAGTGCCGAACTGATGATCGTGCACGTCGTGCGCGGCGACGGACTGTCCGGCGTCTCGGCGCCGCAGATGGGCAAGATCCGCGAGCTCGCAGCCAGCCTCGGCGCGACGCTGCACACCGTGGCCGGCGACGACGTCTCCGGCGCGCTGTTGGACTTCGCCCGCGAGATGAACGCCACCCAGCTGGTTCTCGGAACCTCGCGACGCTCGCGGTGGGCCCGCATCTTCGACGAGGGCATCGGCGCGGAGACGGTGCAGCGGTCCGGAAAGATCGACGTCCACATGGTCACCCACGAGCAGGCCAAGAGTGGGCCGTCATGGGAGCCGGCGCCCCGCAACCGACGGGTGGCGTCCTGGGTCGCCGCGGCCGTCGTGCCATCGGCGCTGTGCGCCGTGATCGCCCTGCTGCTCGACCGGTTTCTCGGCATCGCCGGTGAGAGCGTGCTGTTCTTCGTCGGCGTCGTCGTCGTCGCCCTCCTCGGCGGTGTCGGTCCTGCCACGGTGTCGGCGCTGCTGTCGGGCATGCTGCTCAACTACTTCCTGGTTGCGCCGCGGTATACGTTCACCATCGCCCAACCCGACAGCGCCGTGACGGTAGTAGTTCTGATCCTGGTCGCGGTGGCCGTCGCCGCGTTGGTCGACAACGCGGCCAAGCGGGCCAGGGAGGCCCGCCGCGCGTCCCAGGAGGCCGAGCTGCTGGCCCTGTTCGCCGGATCGGTGCTGCGCGGCGCCAACCTCGACACGCTCCTCGAGCGGGTCCGAGAGACGTATTCCCAACGCGCGGTCAGCATTCTGCGTGAGCATGACGGTGAACAGCAGATCATCGCTTGCGTCGGCGCCGACCCGTGCGTCGACGTGGACTCCGCCGACACCGCCATCGAAGTCGGCGACGACGAGTTTTGGATGTTGATGAGTGGGCGGCAACTCGCCGCCCGCGACCGGCGCGTGCTGACCGCCGTCGCCACCCAGGCCGCGGGACTGGTGCGCCAGCGCGAACTGATCGACGAGGCGGGCCAGGCCGAGGCCATCGCGCGGGCCGACGAACTGCGTCGGTCGCTGCTCTCGGCGGTCAGCCACGACCTGAGGACACCGTTGGCGGGAGCCAAGGCGGCGGTGTCGAGCCTGCGCGCCGACGACGTCGGCTTCTCCCCCGAGGACACTGCGGAACTGCTCGCCACCGTCGAGGAGTCGGTCGACCAGCTGACCTCGCTGGTCGGCAACCTTCTCGACTCGTCGCGCCTGGCCGCAGGCGTGGTGCGGCCCGAGCTGCAGCGGGTCTACCTCGACGAAATCGTCCACCGCGCGATCCTCGGAATACCCCGGGGCACCGCCGGATTGGACCGCGTCAAGGTCGAGGTCGGCGACACCGCCGTGATGGCCGACGCCGGCCTGCTCGAACGCGTGCTGGTCAACGTCGTCGACAACGCGATGCGCTACGCACCCGGCGGCGTCGTCCGCGTCAACGCGGGCCGGGTCGGGGACCGGGTACTCGTCAACGTCGTCGACGAGGGGCCGGGCATCCGGCGCGCTCAAGTCGACGAACTGTTCGCCCCCTTCCAACGGCTCGGCGACCACGACAACACCACCGGCGTCGGGTTGGGCCTCTCGGTGGCAAAGGGTTTCGTCGAAGCCATGGGCGGCAGCATCAGCGCCAGCGACACCCCCGGCGGCGGCCTGACCGTCGAGATCGAGCTGGCGGCATCATGATTCGAGTGTTGGTGGTCGACGACGAGCCGCAAATCCTGCGGGCGCTTCGCATCAACCTGTCGGTGCGCGGTTACGAGGTCCACACGGCCGAGACCGGTGCGCAAGCCCTCAAGGTCGCCGCCGAGCACAAGCCGGACGTCGTCGTCCTCGATCTCGGGCTTCCCGACATTTCCGGCATCGAAGTCCTCGAGGGCCTGCGGGGTTGGCTGACCGCACCCGTCATCGTCCTCTCGGCCCGCACCGACTCCTCCGACAAGGTCGAGGCCCTCGACGCGGGCGCCGACGACTACGTGACCAAACCCTTCGGCATGGACGAGTTCCTGGCCCGCCTGCGCGCGGCGGTGAGGCGCGCCGCCGCGTCGGTGGAGACCGATCAGCCCGTGGTCGAAACCGATTCCTTCACAGTCGATCTCGCGGCAAAGCTGGTCACCAGGCACGGCGCCGAAGTCCACCTCACCCCCACCGAGTGGGGCATGTTGGAGATGCTTGTGCGCAACCGCGGCAAGCTCGTCGGCCGCGAGGAGTTGCTCAAGGAGGTGTGGGGCCCGGCCTACGCCAAGGAAACCCATTACCTGCGGGTCTATCTCGCTCAGCTGCGCCGCAAACTGGAGGACGACCCGTCCCACCCGCGCCACCTGATCACCGAAACCGGTATGGGTTACCGCTTCGCGCAGTGACCTTTGGTCATTCGACGTCCATCAACCGCGCGGCGACCTGAACCAACGGCGCGTGCAGGTTCTGCAGCGCCTGAGGGTCGTCGTCCACCAGGGCGTTGATCACCAGCGCCGAGATCGCCGCCACCAACGTCCGGCAGGCGAACAGCTGTCGCTCGGTGCGGGCGTCGAACACCATCGCAACGCCGTCGACGAACTGCCCCTGCTTCTTGAGGCGAATGACGGCGGCCTCGGGCCCCGCGGCGTTGATGCCACTGAGGTAGAGCAGCGAAATCTCGGGCTTGCGGGACATGACGTCGAGGTAGGTGCCCAGCAGCGAGGCGAACCGGACCAGCGGGGTGTCCGTCAGCGGCGTCTCGAAAATCGCGCCGACCACGGCCCCCTGCCGTCGTTCGTAGCTCGCGAGGAAGCAGGCCTGCTTGGAATCGAACTGTTCATAGAAGGTCTGGCGCGATACTCCGGCGGTCTTGACGATGTCGGCGACGCTGGTGTCGCCGTAACCCTTGACGGACATCTCGGCTTCCAGCGCCGCGAAGATTCGCTCGCGCTGGTGTTCTCTGACCTCGTCGCGGCTCAACTGATGCCGACCGGGTCTGAGTCGTTTGCTGATACTCATGCCTTGGCTGCCGTTGGACGTGGATTCTGTGGGTCTCCTGAGTGTAGGCGCTCACAGGGCAGATCCAGCGATTGCGATTTATGAACGGGAGCGTTTATATTTGCCGCAACGGGCGGGTCCAGCGGAGGGGACTGGATCCGCCCGAACCCTGAAATAGGTCAGTGACCAGGCCCCTTGACCGCCTGCAGCGTGTAGGTCAACGGCAGGCGTTCACCCCCCTCGACCAACACGAATTCACCATCGAAGTCGGGGCTCTCGATCATCGCGTCGTCGAAGAAGTTCCACGCCAATTCGCGGTGTTCCTCGAACCCGGTGATGGTGAAGCCTGCCTCGAGAAGCGCCGTGAAGATTTCGCCAAGGCCGTGGTTGAACGAGATCGACTCCGGCGACGAGACGACCCCGGTTCCCGCATAGGTGTCCTCGTAGACGAAGCGCGTCCCTGGCGTCTCGAAGTACGGATACTCCACGACGAGCAGACCGTCGGGCCTCGGATCGCTCATCGCCCACAGGATCGGGTGACCCTCCCTGACGAACAACCGACCGCCGGGACGCAGCAGCGCGGCGACGACGCCCGCCCACTCGCGGATGTCCGGCAGCCAGCACAGCGCGCCGATGCCGGTGTAGACGACGTCGGCGCACTCCGCACCCAGGGCGTCCACCGCGCCGGCCACGTCCGCTTCGACGAACGTCACGTCGTTGCCTGCGCGGGTGGCCAGCGCCCGCCCGGCTTCCACGGCAGACGGCGAGAAGTCGAGGCCGGTAACCGATTTCGCGCCAAGGCGGGCCAGCGAGACCGTGTCGGTGCCGATGTGGCATTGCAGGTGCACGACGTCGAGGCCGTCGAGTCGCCCGAGCCGCGGGAGGTCGTAGCTCACCACACCGGAGAGGTACTCGGGGTCGTCGAAGCTCGCGAGGTCGTAGCCGCCTGGGCCGGTGTGCATCGGCACCCGCGACTCCCAGTTGGCGAGATTGACGGTGCGCCAGTCGTCGGTCATGACCCCACCCTCCCCCGCGAGCAGACGCAAATGTGCCCAATTTGCGGCGTGTCGCAGCAGGTTTGCGTCTGCTCGCGGGAGATTAGGAAGTCTCCTCGGCGAGCGTAATCAGTCGCGCCCGCACCAGGTCCGGGCGCTCGTCGATCACGAAGTGTCCGGCGTCGACCGGCTCGAACGTGTAGTCGTCGGCCTGCGCGGTCTCGGGTGCGGCCAGCGAGTGGTGCACCGCGAAGTCGGCCATGCCGAACAGCGCGCGAATGGGGACGGCCGACCGTCGCACCTCGGGATTCCTTGCCGCGGATGGCATTTCACGCAGCAAGAAGGTTCGGTAGGTGTCGGTGGCGGTGCGCGCCACCACCGGATCGCGGAAGCGCTCCGTGTACACGCGGACGTCGGCGGGTTTCACCCGGTGTGCCTTGGGCCCGGTACCGAAGATGACGCGCTGAAGGTACGGCGTGCGCCGTTGCAACGCCATGCCGATGCTCGCCACGAACGGCTGATACGCCAGGAACCGCCAGAAGTGCGGCAGGATCGTCCTCGGCGTCTGCCAAGGGTGCGCCATGTTCATCACGAGGTAGCCGTCGAACCGCTCCGGCGCGGCGAGCAGCATCCGATACCCGACGAAGCCACCCCAGTCGTGGCCCACGAGCAACACGCGATCCAGCCCAAGGGCATCCATCAGCGCCAGCACGTCGGCGGCGACGTCATCCTTGGCCCAGCGGTGCGGCGCAGGCCCCGACCAGCCATACCCGGGCAGATCGGGGGCGATGATCCGCAGCCCGGGTGGCGGATCGGCCAGCAGCCCCCGGTACACCCAGTGGTGCTGCGGCCACCCGTGCAGCGCCAGCACCGGCCTGCCGTCCTCCGGCCCGGACTCCGTGACGTGGAAGCGCACCCCGCGCGCTTGGACGAAGGATCGGCGGACACCGTCGATCGGCGGCACAAGACTAGTCATAAGTCCAGGTTATGGGACCGCAGTAACCAGTACGCTCCCGACTATGCCGGGCTACCGCGAACTGTTCGACGCCAGTATCGAAGACGCGTGCGCGTTCTGGGCGCAGGCGGCTGAGGCCGTCACGTGGACCCGCGCACCGCAACGCATCCTCGACGACTCCAATCCCCCCTTCTACCGGTGGTTTCCGGACGGGGAGCTCAACACCTGCGCCAACGCGCTCGACCGCCACGTCGCCGATGGGCAGGAGCGGAGCGACTCGGGGTATCGATGGGGCGGCCGCGGGGATCAGGCCGCGCTGATCTACGACTCGCCGCTCACCGGCACCAAGCGCACCTACACCTACCGCGAGCTGCTCGACGAGACCTCCCGCTTCGCAGGCGTGCTGCGCGGCCTCGGTGTCGAGAAGGGCGACCGCGTCGTCATCTACATGCCGATGGTCCCCGAAGCCGTCATCGCGATGTTGGCCTCGGCCCGCCTCGGGGCGGTGCACTCGGTGGTGTTCGGCGGCTTCGCGGCACATGAACTCGCCGCCCGCATCGACGACGCCCGGCCTGCGGTACTCGTCACGGCGTCGTGCGGCATCGAGCCCACCCGCATCGTCGACTACAAGATGATCGTCGACGGCGCACTGCACATCGCCGAGCACGACACCCCGGCCTGCGTCGTCCTCCAGCGCGAGCAGCACCCCTGCCATCTGACGCCGGGCCGCGACGTGTCGTGGACCGAGGCCATGGCCGACGCGGCACCCGTCGACCCCGTGCCCGTCGCGGCGACCGACCCGCTCTACGTGCTCTACACCTCCGGCACCACCGGCAAGCCCAAGGGCATCGTTCGCGACAACGGCGGTCACGCCGTCGCCCTGCTGTGGACCATGAAGCACATCTACGACACCGATCCCGGTGACGTGTACTGGGCCGCCTCCGACGTCGGCTGGGTGGTCGGCCACTCCTACATCGTCTACGGCCCACTGCTGCTCGGCGCGACCACGGTGCTGTACGAAGGCAAGCCGGTGGGCACCCCCGACGCCGGCGCCTTCTGGCGGGTGGCCGCCGAACACGGTGTGAAGGCGCTGTTCTCGGCACCGACGGCCATCAGGGCGATCAAGAAGGTCGACCCGGACGCGGCCCAACTCGCCGGGCACGACCTCTCCAAACTGCAGTACCTGTTCCAGGCCGGCGAACGGCTGGATCCCAGCACCTACCACTGGGCGGCCGAGAAGCTGGGCATCCCCGTCGTCGACCACTGGTGGCAGACCGAGACCGGCTGGTCGATCGCCGCCGCGCCGATGGGCGTCGAGGCGTTGCCGATCAAACCCGGCTCGGCGACGGTGCCGATGCCCGGCTACGACGTGCGCGTGCTGCGTCCCGACGGCACGGAATGCGAAGCGGGCGAAGAGGGTTCGATCTGCGTCAAGCTCCCGCTTCCACCCGGCACGTTGCCGACGCTCTGGGGTGACGACGACCGCTACGTGGCGTCCTACCTCTCGGCGTTCCCCGGCTACTACCTCTCCGGCGACGGCGGCTATCTCGACGAGGACGGCTACCTGTTCGTCATGGGTCGCACCGACGACGTCATCAACGTCGCGGGTCACCGACTGTCGACGGGCTCCATCGAAGCCGTCCTGGCGACGCATCCCGCCGTCGCCGAATGCGCGGTGATCGGCGCGGCCGACGAGCTCAAGGGCCAGGTGCCGCGCGGCTTCGTCGTGCTCAAGGCGGGTGCGTCATCCGACGGTCTGCTCGAGGAGCTGGTCCTCGCCGTGCGCGAGAACATCGGCGCGGTTGCGGCGCTGAAGAGGGTCGACGTCGTGGCGGCCCTTCCGAAGACCCGCTCGGGAAAGATCCTGCGAAAGACCATGCGGGGCATCGCAGACGGCCGCGACGAACCGGTGCCGTCGACCATCGAAGACGCCAGCGTGCTGGACGCTCTGACACCCATCCTCAGGTCTTGATCCGCAGGTCTTGATCCGCAGGTCTTGATCCGCGAAAGCGATATTCGACCTATTCTCGAATGGTCATAGGTGCATGTTCGACCGAGTCGACAGAGGTGAACTCCCATGAGCGTTAAAGAGCACAAAGCCGGCGGATGTAACTGTCATTGCAATGCGTGCGACGGCGGCCATCACTGCGGAAACCCGCCCAACTGCAACGTGCGGCGCTAGGAAAGCTCTGCTGCCGTTTCCGGCTCGGCCCGTAGCCAGCTCGGGAACGGCAGTGGGGCACCTTCGGAGCGCTTGCTGTCGAAGGTGAAGAGCACCAGGCTCGCGGCGAAGCTGATCAGCGCAACGCTTCCGAGCGCGCCGGCCAACAGAATGTTTCCGCCACCGAGGGTGACGACGGCGATCACACCGGCCATCACCGCGCCGAGCATCGTGACCAGCCCGGCAGTCGCCAAGAGCTCTGCGCTCGGATCGTCGCTGTACTTCGTCTTCTGATCGGTCACGGACGGTTGTTACCCCGGGCTCGAGAGTTCAAAACTTGCCGTCACGCGCTGCCATCCGCCCGTCGCTCCGCTCGCCCCCAATGGACAGCGCGATGCCGTCGAGAATGTCGTGCTCGCTGACCACCAGCTCGTCGATGCCGGCTCGGCCGCCGAGCGCCCGGGCCAGTTCCTCGACGACGATCGCGCCGCCGCCGATCACGTCGACCCGGCCCTCGTGCATCGGGCCCAGCGCGGCGCGCTGGCGACGGGTCATGCCCAACAGCGCCTCGCACACCTTGGACAAATCGTCGAAACCGACGCGGGACAGGTGGATGGCGTCGGAGTCGTAGGCCGGCAGGTTCATCGCCAGCGCCGACAGCGTTGTCATCGTGCCTGCCACCCCAACCCACGTTCGCGCCCGCTCGACGGGCACCACGTCGAAGACGGCGTCGAGCGCGTCCCGGACGACGGTGCGGGCGGCTTCGATCTCCAGTGCCGTCGGCGGATCGGACTTCAGGCACCGCTCCGTCAGCCGCACGCAACCGATGTTCGCCGAATAGCTCGCGTCCACCCCGTCCGCGGTGCCCAGCACCACCTCGGTCGACCCGCCGCCGAGGTCGACGACGACGAACGGCGCTGCGGCGGAGCCGAGTTCACCGACTGCACCGCGGAACGACAGCGCGGCCTCCTCGGTTCCGGTGATCACCTCGGCGACCGCCCCCGGCACCACGGAACCCAGCACCTCGGCGGTCATCGCGAAGAATTCGTCGCGGTTGGCCGCGTCCCGAGTCGCCGAGGTGGCGACCATCCGGACCGTCGCCACCGAATGTTCCCGTAGCAGCTCGGCATAGTCGACGAGGGCAGCGCGGGTCCGCAACAGCGCGGGCTCGGCGAACGCCCCCGTCGCGTCGACGCCCTCGCCGAGTCGCACGATGCGCATCTCGCGGTGCACGTCGACCACGCGCCCGTCGACGATGTCGGCGATCAACAAGCGAATGGAGTTGGTACCGCAGTCGATCGCAGCGACCCTCACGTCCACACCTCTCGGTCCAGGATTCCGGCCATCGCGGGCTCGGCGGCCAGCACGGCCAGCGCCTCGTCGCCGAAGGGATTCACGCCTGGCCCCTTGGCCAGCGAGTGGGCGATGACCACGTGCAGGCACTTGACCCGGTCCGGCATCCCGCCGCCGGAGAACGTGGTGCCCAGCGACTCGACGGCGTCGCGTTCGGCAAGAAAGGACTCGTGTGCGCGCAGATACGCGGCGGCCAGTTCCGGATCGTCGGCCAGCCGTTCCGTCATCTCGCGCATCATCCCGGAGGACTCCAGCCGACTGGCCGCCGCGGTGAGCGCCGGATGCGTCAGGTAGTACAGAGTCGGAAAGGGCGTTCCGTCGGGAAGTCTCGGAGCCGTCTTCACCACGGCGGGTTGACCGTTCGGGCAGCGGTAGGCGATCTCAAGGACACCTCGCGGTTCGCGGCCCAACTGCTGCGCGACGGCGTCCAGATCTTCCGCGTCAACCACCGGGAGCCGGCGGGATCGGAGGGGGCGGCCCTTCGGGAGCTCCGGGGGGCAAGTCGGGGCCGGGCAAGTCGGGGGCCGACGGAATCTGCGAAACCCCGTGCGGCGCATCGGCAATCGTGTGCCATAACGAGGTGTACCACGGCTGCCCGCTCGGGGGCTTCGCCGGATCAACCCCCGGCGCCTCCACCGGAGCGGCGCCCGGCGGCAGCTGAACCTGGTACGGGATGTCACCCGGCATCACGAAGCCGAGCCGTTCACGGGCTTGGGCCGCGATGTACACCGGATCACCGAGCTTGAGCTTCTGCTGCTCGAGATCGGCGATTTGCGAACGCAATTGGGCCTCCGCGTCGACGAGTTGCTTCATCTCGGTCCGCTGGGCGAAGTACGTGCGCACCGGCCCCGCGATCGTCAGCGTCAACACGCACACCACCGCCGCGAGGATCGCGGCACGTCTGGCAGCCGAACCCAAGCGCTGCTCGGACTGCTGCTCGGCCGCGTCGGCAATGGCCTTCCTGATCGGCTCGATGACACCGGTCGGCGCGTCACCTTCGTCGACCTCGGGGGCCGGCTCGGGAGCCGGCCGCGCCTCGATGGCACGGGGCTCCCGCCGGATCGGGGTTGCCCCGCGCGGCCGTCCGCCACCCTTCCCCGGTCGCGACGCGGGAGCGCGTCGCTTGGGGTCGGGCCGCTTCGGGTCGGGCATGAACGACGAACTTCGACCGCTGCTACTTGGTCTCGACGGAGAAACGCGGGAACGCAAGGTCGCCTGCGTAGCGGGCGGCGTCGCCGAGCTCCTCCTCGATGCGCAGCAGCTGGTTGTACTTCGCGACGCGCTCGCTGCGAGCGGGCGCACCGGTCTTGATCTGCCCGCTGCCCACTGCCACGGCCAGGTCGGCGATCGTGGTGTCCTCGGTCTCGCCGGAGCGGTGGCTCATCATGGTGCGGTAGCCGCTGCTGTGCGCCAGGTTTACCGCGTCCAGCGTCTCGGTGAGCGTGCCGATCTGGTTGACCTTGACCAGGAGCGCGTTGGCGGCACCCTTCTCGATGCCCTCCTCGAGACGCTCGGGATTGGTGACGAACAGGTCGTCGCCGACGATCTGGATGCGGTCACCGATCGCGGTGGTCAGCGACACCCAGCCGTCCCAGTCGTCCTCGGACAGCGGATCCTCGATCGACACCAGCGGGTACGCGTCGAGCAGTCCGGCGTAGAACTCCGTCATCTGCGCGGCGGTGCGGTTCTGCTTCTCGAAGGCGTATCCGGTGCCGTCGGTGTAGAACTCGGTCGCGGCGACGTCGAGCGCCAGCGCCACGTCGGAGCCGAGCTTGAAGCCGGCACCCTCGATGGCCGAGCTGATCAGGTCGAGCGCGGCCACGGTGCCCGCGATGTCGGGTGCGAATCCACCCTCGTCGCCGAGGCCGGTTGCCAGACCCTGCTTCTTGAGCACCGACTTCAGCGAGTGGTACACCTCGGCGCCCCAGCGCAGGGCCTCCTTGAACGACGCGGCGCCGATTGGCGCAACCATGAACTCCTGGACGTCGACCCCGGTGTCGGCGTGGGCGCCGCCGTTGACGATGTTCATCATCGGCACCGGCAGGATGTGCGCGTTAGGGCCACCGAGGTAGCGGAACAGCGGCAGGCCTGCGGCGTCGGCGGCGGCCTTCGCGACGGCCAAGGACACCCCGAGGATCGCGTTGGCGCCGAGGCGGGACTTGTCGGGCGTTCCGTCGCAGTCGAGGAGTGCCTGGTCGACCAGGCGCTGGTCGTCGGCGTTGAGACCGATCACGGCCGGCCCGAGCTCGCTCAGCACCCCGGCGACTGCCTTTTCGACGCCCTTGCCGAGGTAGCGGCTGCCGCCGTCACGGAGTTCGACGGCCTCGTGTTCACCGGTGGAGGCGCCGGATGGAACCGCGGCGCGGGCGGCGGAGCCGTCGTCGAGCGCCACCTCGACCTCCACGGTCGGGTTACCCCGGGAGTCGAGAATTTCTCGCGCTGCGATCTGCTCGATGACGGGCACTGGCGTCTCCTCGGTGGTGCTGGCTGCGGACTGGTCGTGCAAGGAGACAGCCTAGAGCGTGCGGTTTCCCCACGCCGAAACAGACACCGGGAGAGCTACAGGGAGTGCCCTTCGGCGTAGGCCGTGGCCCAGTCGCGCACCGTCCTGGCGTACTGGTCGGAGAGGTTGTAGGCCCGCAGCGCGTCCATCCAGCCGCGAGGTGTGGCGAGGTCCTTGCCGCGCCAACACAGGTATCCCGCCGCCGACAGTGCCGCGTCGTCGACGTTGTCGGCGCTGACGACGCCGTCGTTGTTGGCGTCGACTCCGTAGAGCTCCCACGTCGCGGGGATGAACTGCATGGGGCCCATCGCGCGGTCCATCTGGGGATCGCCGTCCAGCACGCCGCCGTCGGTGTCCGGGATGGCCATGTTGCCGAGCGACCCGTCGAGTCGCACCCCACGGATGGGCGGGGTGACGTCACCGTCGGGGGCGACGGTCGCTCCGCGGTACGTGCCGTGGTGGCTCTCGACCATTCCGATGCCCGCGAGCGTCGTCCAGGCCAGGTGGCACTTGGGGTTCTCGACCTCGGCGACGCGCGCCGCGTAGGCGTAGGCCTCGAGTGAGGTCGCAGGGATGCCGACGGCGGCCGAGCGCTCCGAGGCCCATTCGCGCAGCTGGTCGGCGGGTCGGCCCTTGGCGTGCGTGTCCACCTGTGGCACCGGATCGCCCGGCGGGGGCGGGACGCCCTCGGGGATCGGGATGCCCGTCTGCCACGAACACGATGAGGCCATCAGCAGGGCCGTGGCGACGACAACCGCGACGGCCCGCAGCCAACGCACTGGCGACACCGGACTCCCTCGAACATTCGGACTCCAGCCATCGTCCCATGCGTCCGGCACTGCCCCGTTTCACCGCGTTTGGCGAGGCGTGCCGTTCCGGCGATCAGCTTGCTAAGGTGAGCCACACCTAGCCATGGCTAGCCAACACTTGGGTGCCCACCCATTCGCAGCGAGGACGAGTGCATGACCGCGGTCGGAGACCTCTCGGTGTCGTTGCTGGCCGCGGGCCCCAGCGTCACCTCTCAGCTCTTCGGCAGCGCACTGATCGGCGTTCGCGAAGGCTTGGAAGCGGCCATCGTCGTCACCATCCTGGTCGCGTTCCTGGTCAAGTCAGACCGCCGCGACGCCCTCAAGTGGGTCTGGCTGGGCGTCGGCGGGGCGATCGTCATGACCATTGCGGTGTTCCTCGCCATTCAGTACGGCAGGAACACCATCTCCGGACTCGGCGCCGAGGCCATCGCCGGTATCGCGTCGCTGATCGCGGTCGCCATCGTCACCACGATGGTGCTCTGGATGAAGAAGGCCGCCGCGGGCATGTCCGGCCAGCTACGTGGCGAGATGTCCAAGGCACTCGAGGCGGGCGCGTTCGCCGTGCTGTCACTGTCGTTCCTGGCCGTCGGCCGCGAAGGCGTCGAGACCGCACTGTTCATGGTCGGCTTCGCAGAAGCCAAGACGCTCTGGCCGCTGACGGGTCTGATCATCGGCGTCCTCATCGCCGTGGTGATCGCCTTCGCGATGTACCTGGGTGCGTTGCGGATCAACCTGGCGAAGTTCTTCTCCTACACCGGCGCGTTCCTCGTCGTCGTCGCCGCGGGCATCCTGTCCTACGGCATCGGCGCGCTGCAGACCGTCGGCTGGCTGCCCGGCCTGACCAGCCGCCCGTTCGACATCAGCTCGTGGTTCGACTGGTCGTCCTGGTATGGCCAGGTCATCCAGGGCGTCTTCAACGTCACCCCGACGCCGACCTGGCTGCAATTCCTTGGCTGGGCGTTCTACCTCGTCGTCGTCCTCATCATCTTCCTGCGCCCCACCAAGGCGCCCGCGAAGCCGGCGCACACTCCTACGCCGGACTCCCCTCCCACCAGTTCCGATCTCACTCCAGAGTCGGAGCGACCCACCGCATCCGAAAGGTCCAACACGTGAACGTCTCTCCTCTAACTGCGAGGACGGGCGCTGCCGCAGCGGCCGCCCTGATGACGGGCCTCTCCCTGGTGGGTTGCCAGGCCAAGGAAGCCGAGACTCCGGCGAGCAGCGGCGCGAATGCGCCCGCGCAGATCACGGTGAACGCCTCCGACACGTCGTGCGAGCTGTCGGGCACCGAAAGCGCCACCGGCCCAAGCACCTTCGTCATCACCAACAACGGGACCAAGGTCACCGAGTTCTACGTCTACGGTGAAGGTGACCGCGTGATGGGCGAGGTCGAGAACATCTCCCCCGGACTCGAGCGCAAGCTCATCGTCCAGCTCACCGAGCCGGGCAAGTACCAGACCGCGTGCAAGCCGGGCATGATCGGCGACGGTCTCCGTGGCGACTTCACCGTCACCGGTGACGCGGTCAAGATCGACACCGAGGGCAAGTTCAAGGAAGCCGCCGACAACTACAAGCGGTACGTGAACAGCCAGACCGAGGCCCTGATCCCGGCAGTCGACGTGTTCGTCGCCGCGATCAAGAAGGGCGACGTCAACGCCGCCAAGGCCCAGTTCCCCATCGCCCGCACGTACTACGAGCGCATCGAGCCCGTCGCCGAGTCGTTCCCCGACGATCTCGACCCCCGCATCGACCTTCGCGAAGCAGACCTCGAGCCCGGCCAGAAGTGGACAGGCTTCCACGCGCTGGAGAAGCAGCTGTGGGTCACCGGCCTTCAGCCCGACGCCAACGCGCTGGCCGACCAGTTGGCCGCCGACGTCAAGGAGCTCAACGACGGCGTGAAGGCACCCGACTTCACCGTCGACTCCACCCAGATCGCCGGCGGCGCCCAGGGCCTGCTCGACGAAATCGCCTCCAGCAAGATCAGCGGCGAAGAGGACATCTTCAGCCACACCGACCTGTGGGACTTCGAAGCCAACCTGCAGGGCTCGCAGACCGCGGTGTCCTCGGTGCGGCCGATCCTCGACGAGCGCAACCCCGACCTCGCCAAGAAGGTCGACCAGCGCTTCGCCGAATCTGAAGCGCTGCTGCAGAAGTACCGCCAGGGCGACGGATTCGTGTTGTACGACACCGTGACCGAACCGCAGCGCCAGGAGCTCTCCCGCTCGATCGACGCATTGAGCAAGGAAGTTAGCCAGGTACAGGGTGTCATCGCAGGCCAGTAACCGCCCAGACGATGCGCCGGACTCGACGTCCGGCGCATTGTCGCGCCGAAGGTTGTTCGGCGCGGCGGGAGTCACCGCAGCGGTCGTCGGCGCGGCAGGCGCAGGTGCGTTGGCCGGCCGCGCGTCGGCGTCAAGTACCGCCACCGAGGAGCTCCAAAGCTCGGTGCCGTTCCGCGGTGAGCGTCAAGCGGGCATCGTGACCGCGGCGCAGGACCGGATGCACTTCTGCTCCTTCGACGTCACCACCGACGACCGTGAGGACGTCGTGGCGATGCTCAAGGAGTGGACCGAGATGGCCGAGCGGATGACGCTCGCCGAGGAGGCCGTCAAGAACGGCGCCGTGGGCCTCAACCCCTACGCACCGCCCGCGGACACCGGTGAGGCGCTTGGTCTTCCGGCATCGCAGCTGACCCTCACCGTCGGCTTCGGACCGACGTTCTTCACCAAGGACGGCAAGGACCGGTTCGGCGTCGCCGACAAGCGACCCGAGGCGTTGATCGATCTACCCAAGTTTCCGAACGAGACGATGGACCCGGCCAGGAGTCACGGCGACATCTGCGTCCAGGCCTGCGCGAACGATCCTCAGGTCGCGGTGCACGCCATCCGCAATCTGGCCCGCGTCGCGTTCGGCACGGCGGCGGTGCGCTACTCGCAGCTGGGCTTCGGCCGCACGTCTTCGACCACCCGCGATCAGGCCACGCCGCGAAACCTGTTTGGATTCAAGGACGGAACGGCCAACATCAAGGCCGAGGACACCGGTGCGCTCGACAAGAACGTGTGGGTCGCCGACGGCGACGGCCCGGCGTGGATGACCGGCGGTTCCTACCTGGTGACCCGCCGCATCCGGATGCGCATCGAGAACTGGGACCGCACCACACTCTTGGAGCAGGAGCGGGTCATCGGACGCCTCAAGGGCAGCGGTGCACCGATCGGCTACGCCGACGAGTTCGCCGCCCTCGACTTCACCACCAAGAGCTCTAAAGGCACCCCGCTCATCGACGTGGACGCCCACGTGCGACTGGCGTCGAAGGAGAACCTCAACGGCATCGAAATCCTGCGCCGCGGGTACAACTTCACCGACGGCACGGACGGTTTCGGCCATCTCGACGCCGGCCTGTTCTTCATCGCCTTCGCGCGCGACGCCCGAACGTCGTTCGTGCCAATGCAGATGGAACTGTCGCGACGCGACGCGCTCAACGAGTACATCACCCACACGGGCACTGCCCTGTTCGCCTGCCCACCCGGACTACGCGAGGGTGACACGTCGGCCTACTGGGGCTCGACGCTGCTGTCCTGATCCTCGCCGAACGTGTAGTCGTGCACCACTTCTAGGCCTTCCGCCGTTCACGAGTCCACACTCGGCGGAAACCTAGGCGGGCCAGTGCGCGCGCCACTCCTCCTCGGAGACGGCGCCGAGCTGCGCGTCCTCGAGATCCGTGCCACCCCGACCGGCGAGGATGCTCTGCTCCACCGTGCGGACGACGTCGACGAAGTCCAACGCCTGTGCGCGGACGACATTCTCGGGATCGCTGCCGTAGGTCGCGACGATCGCCGTCAACCCCCCTGGCATCAGATCGGCGGGCAGACCGGCCGCGGTGACGCGCTCGATCACCTTCTGCGCCAACGCCAACGCCGGCTGAGAGGTGGGCACGTCGTCCATGACGGAACTGCGCGCCTTCACCTTTGCCTCGAGCGCCTTGCGCTCTTCCCACTGCGCCAGCTGGTCGTCCAGCGAAATCGGCTCTCCGGCAAGCACTGCCGGGACCCGGTTGCCGAGCTTGCGCACCAGCGCGTCGGCGACGTCGTCGATGCCGAACGGCGACTCTAGGGAGTCCTCCGCGATCCGTGCCTGGAACAGCACCTGCAACAACACGTCGCCAAGCTCTTCCCGCAGCTCGTCGGCGTTGCCGCTTCGCACGGCGTCGAACAGCTCGTAGGTCTCCTCGAGCAGGTAGCGGCGCAGCGATTCGTGGGTCTGCTCGCGCTCCCACGGACCCGCCGTGCGCAGCGTGTCCATGATCGCCACCGCGTCGACGAGTCGCTCACCGGATGGCGGTGCGGGCGTGCAGATCAGCGTCGCCCCTGCCGCGAGCCGCGCTCTGACCACCGGGTGGTTCGGATCGGACGACAGCAGCACCGGGGCGTCCTCACCGAGATACACCGGCCGGGCCGCGGGCAGCGACCACGGCACCCGCACCGGCATCTCCTCGGTGTACTGCACGTCCCCGGCAAGCAGCGCGACCGCCTCGACGGGCATCGACGACGGACGCCGCTGGTCGACGAGGACGACGGTCGACGAGGACGCGTCGGCGCTCACGAGACCGCACCTCCCAGATCGATGACGTCGAAATCGGTTTGGGGCCTTCCGTCCAACGCGAGCAGCAGACCCGCCACCACGCGCAGCATCTCGGCGTCACGCACCCGCGGTGCGGCGATGCCACCCTCGGCGCGCGGAATCGGGATCGTGATGGTCGACGTCGTCGCACGGTAGGTCGCCGACGGATACATCCGCTTGAGCCGCATCTGCTGAGAGTCGAGCAAGGTCAACGGGGTGACGCGAATGGTCGTCGCGGAGGCCGTCACCTCGGTCACGCCGTACTGGCGACACAGCAGCCGAAGTCGGGCGGCCGCCACCAGCAGCAGGGCGGGCTCGGGCAGCGGCCCGTACCGGTCGACCAGCTCTTCGACGACGCCGACGATCGCGGCCTCATCCTGGGCAGCCGCCAACCGGCGGTACCCCTCGAGCCGCAGACGGTCGCTGCCGATGTACTCCGGTGGCAGGTTGGCGTCGACCGGCAGGTCGATGCGCACGTCCTTCGGTTCCTCAACGGCGGCAACGGTATTGCCGTCGACCACGGCTCGGTACGCTTCGACGGCCTCGCCGACCAGTCGCACGTAGAGGTCGAAGCCGACGCCCGCCACGTGACCGGACTGCTCGGCGCCCAAGACGTTTCCCGCGCCGCGGATTTCGAGATCCTTCATGGCCACCGCCATGCCCGCGCCGAGCTCGTTGTTCTGCGCGATGGTCGCCAACCGGTCGTAGGCGGTCTCGGTCAGCGGCACCTCGGGCGGGTACAGCATGTAGGCGTAGCCGCGCTCACGGCTGCGCCCGACCCGACCGCGCAGCTGGTGCAGCTGCGAGAGTCCGAACGTGTCGGCACGCTCGACGATCAGGGTGTTGGCGTTCGAAATGTCAAGGCCCGTCTCGACGATCGTGGTGCACACCAGGATGTCGAACTCCCGGTTCCAGAAACCCTCGACGGTGCGCTCCAGCTGCTCCTCAGGCATCTGCCCGTGCGCCACCACCACGCGCGCCTCCGGGACGAGGGCCCGCACCCTGGCCGCCGCGGAGTCGATCGACTTCACCCGGTTGTGGATGTAGAACGCCTGACCGTCGCGGAGCAGTTCGCGCCGCAGCGCCGCGCCGACCTGCTTGTCGTCGTGCGGCCCGACGTAGGTCAGGACGGGGAACCGCTCCTCGGGCGGGGTGAGGATGGTCGACATCTCGCGGATGCCTGCCAGACTCATCTCGAGAGTTCGCGGAATTGGCGTGGCGCTCATGGTCAGAACGTCGACGTGGGTACGCATCGACTTGATGTGTTCCTTGTGCTCGACGCCGAACCGCTGCTCCTCGTCGACGACGACCAGCCCGAGGTCCTTCCACGTGACGCCGGTCTGCAGCAGTCGGTGGGTGCCGATCACGATGTCGACCGAACCGTCCTTCATGCCCTCGATCACCTTGCGTGACTCGGCGTTGTCGGTGAAGCGGGACAACCCCTTCACCGTCACCGGGAAGCCGGCCATCCGCTGGGAGAACGTCTGCAGATGCTGGTCGGCCAGCAGCGTGGTGGGCACCAGCACCGCCACCTGCTTGCCCGCCTGCACCGCCTTGAACGCCGCGCGCACCGCGATCTCGGTCTTGCCGTAGCCGACGTCGCCACAGATCACGCGGTCCATCGGGACGGGCTTCTCCATGTCGGACTTGACCTCGGTGATCGCGGTCAGCTGGTCGACGGTCTCGGTAAACCCGAACGCGTCCTCCATCTCCGACTGCCACGGGGTGTCCGGTCCGAAGGCGAAGCCGGGCGCAGCCTGCCGCTTGGCGTACAGCGTCACCAGCTCGCCAGCGATCTCGCGAACGGCCTTGCGCGCCTTGGTCTTCGTGTTCGCCCAGTCGCTGCCGCCGAGCTTGCTGAGCGACGGTTCCACCCCGCCGACGTAGCGGGACAGCTGGTCGAGCGAGTCCATCGGGACGAACAGCTTGTCCGATCCGCCACCCCGCTTGGCCGACGCGTACTCCAGCACCAGGTATTCGCGGCGGGCACCTCCGATGATGCGCTCGACCATCTCCACGAACCGCCCGATGCCGTGCTGGTCGTGCACGACGAGGTCGCCCGCGGCCAGCGCGAGCGGGTCGACGACGTTGCGGCGCTTGGCCGCGAGCCGCTTGCCCTCGGTGGCGGCGGCCCGGTTGCCGGTCAGGTCGGTCTCGGTGATGACGACGAGGTTCGCCCCGGGCAGCACCACACCGTCGCGCAGCGGACTCTTGAGCACCCCGACCACGCCCGGCTTCGGCACGTCGCCCGGAGCCAACATCGAAGCGGGCGTGTCGGATTCGCCCAACTGCTCGACGATGCGCTGCGCGGTGCCCGCGCCGGGTGTCACGACGGCGGCCAGGCCACCGGTCGTCACGTGGGCCCGCAGCATGGCGAACATCTCGTCGAGGTTGTTCTGCTGTCCCCTGGCCGACGGCGCCGGCCGAATGTCGAGCTCGGTTGCCGACCCGTCCGCCAGCTGGCTCAACGTCCACCACGGGTGCCCACCGACGGCGGCGTTGGCCCGGACGTCGGCGAGCTCCCGGAAACCGGAGCCGCCGAGCGCTTCGAGGTCGATCGGCGCGTCGGCCCCCATCGCCGCCACCGACCAGGACGCCTCGAGGAACTCCTGCCCCGTCTTGATCAGATCGGCAGCCCGGGTGCGGACCTTCTCGGGGTCGCACACCAGCACCGGCGCGCCGGCGGGCAGGTGGTCGGACAGCAGCGACAGCTCCGTCGGGCGCAGCACCGGAAGCAGCGCCTCCATGCCGTCGGACGGAATGCCCTCGGCGAGCTTGGCCAACATGTCGCTGACCGTGCCGGTGACCCGGTTGTCGTCGTGGGGTTGGTCCATCGACAGCGCAGCCGCGCGCTTGCGCACGTCGTCGGTCAGCATCAGCTCGCGGCACGGGAGGGCGATCACCGAGTCGACGGCGATGTCGGGAATCGACCGCTGGTCGGCGACGGAGAACATCCGCATCTCCGAGACCTCGTCACCCCAAAACTCGACGCGGACGGGATGCTCGGCCGTCGGAGGGAAGACGTCGAGGATGCCGCCGCGGACGGCGAACTCGCCGCGCTTGCCGACCATGTCCACCCGGGTATACGCCAGCTCGACCAGCCGCTCCAGCACGGAATCGAACTCGGCGTCCTCGCCCACCGTCAGCGTCACCGGGTCGACGTCGGCCAGATCCGGCGCCATCGGCTGCAGCAGCGACCTCACCGTGGTGACCACGACCCGCAACGGAGCGCCGAGTCGTTGGTCCTCGGGCCTGGCCAGCCGGCGCAGCACCATCATCCTGGCGCCGACCGTCTCGACACCCGGCGAGAGCCGCTCGTGCGGCAGGGTCTCCCAGGAGGGGAACATCGCGACCGCGTCCCCGAGCACCGCGCTCAGTTCGGCGGTCAGGTCGTCGGCCTCCCGGCCGGTGGCGGCGACGACGAGCAGCGGGCCGGCCTCGGCCATCGCCGCGGCGACGAAGAGCCGTGCGCTGGCGGGTCCGACGAGAGCGAGTTCCGCGGTGGCGTCGCCGGCGCGGCGGGTGAGTTCGGCCAGACCTGGGTCGGACAGCGCGAGACGCACCAGGCCCGCCATCGGGGTCTGGACATGGGGGTGCCCCGATGTAGTCATTGTGCTCCCAGTCTAGTCGTCATCGCGTCATGGACGCCCAGTGGCCACTTACCCCACGGTGACGTCGAAAATGCGTGTGTCAACTGGCCATTCGAGGCTCTCGCACTAGTGCTGGTCGTGCAGTTCCGGGTCGGCTTCGAGGTGCGTCAGCCCGTTCCACATCAGGTTGACCAGGTGCGCGGCGACGACTTCCTTCTTCGGCTCCCTGGTGTCCAGCCACCACTGCGCCGTCATCGACACCGAACCGACGAGGGCTTGGGCGTACAGCGGCGCCAGCTCGGGGTCGAGCCCGCGGCGGGAGAAGTCGCCAGCCAGGATCGACGCCACCTGGCTCACTGCGTCGTTGAGAAGGCTCGAGTACGTCCCAGAGGCGATGCTGGCCGGCGAGTCGCGGATGAGGATGCGGAAGCCGTCGGTGCGTTCCTCGACGTAGGTCAGCAGCGCCAAGGCCACCCGCTCGACCCGCACCCGGGAGCGGTTGTTGGTCAGCGACGAGGTAATGCCGTCGAGCAGGGCGGACATCTCGCGGTCGACGACGACGGCGTAGAGACCTTCCTTGCCGCCGAAGTGCTCGTACACCACCGGCTTGGAGACATTCGCCCGTTGGGCGATCTCCTCGATGGACGTCGCGTCATACCCGCGCTCGGCGAACAACGACTTGGCGATCTCGACCAACTGCTGGCGTCGTTCGGTCCCCGTCATGCGCGCGCGAGGCGCGCGCACTTCCTTCTCCGGCGCTGCCACGCAGCCAGGGTAAACCCGACTCGGGCGTTCGACTAAGATCGTCTCCCGTAGTCCGTCGTAGTGTAATTGGCAGCACCTCTGTTTTTGGTACAGATAGTTCAGGTTCGAGTCCTGGCGACGGAGCACGAGGCTGCGATTTCGGCGTGCTCAGTGGCGGTGAGCGCCGCTGATCACGCCCAAATCGCACGAAGGAGCCCATCACATGGCGACACGAGGCGAAACCGCCGTCATCGTCCTGGCCGCAGGCGCTGGCACCAGGATGAAGTCCGGCATCCCCAAGATGCTGCACACGCTGGCCGGCCGCAGCATGCTGTCGCACACCCTGCACGCGATCGCCAAGGTCTCGCCGCAGCACCTGATCGTCGTCGTCGGCACGGGCCGCGACCACGTCATCCCCGCGGTCAACGGGCTCGCCGACGACCTCGGCCGCCCCATCGAGATCGCCGTGCAGGAAGAACAGCTGGGTACCGGCCACGCCGTCGCCTGCGGGCTCGCCGCGGTTCCCGCCGACTTCTCCGGCACCGTGATGGTCACCGCGAGCGACGTCCCCCTCCTGGACTCCGACACCCTCGCGGGGCTCATCGACGACCACGTCAGCCGGTCGACCTCCGCCACGCTGCTGACCACCACGCTTGCCGACCCGACCGGCTATGGCCGGATCCTGCGCACGCAGGACGGCGAGGTGACGAGCATCGTCGAGCAGGCCGACGCGACGGAGTCGCAGCGGGCGATCCGGGAGGTCAACGCCGCCGTCTACGCCTTCGACGCCGACGCGCTGCGGTGGGCGCTGACCCAGCTGCGCTCGGACAACGCCCAGAGCGAGCTCTACCTCACCGACGCCGTCGAGATCCTGCGTCGTAAGCACAAGAGCGTCCGTGGCCGCCACGTCGACGACAGTGCCCTGGTCGCCGGGGTCAACGACCGCGTCCAGCTGTCCGAGCTGCACGCCGAGCTCAACCGCCGCATCGTCGCCGCGCTGCAGCGCAGCGGCGTGACCGTGGTCGACCCCTCCAGCACATGGGTCGACGTCGACGTCACCGTCGGCATCGACACCGTCATCGCCCCCGGCACGCAGCTGCTCGGCACCACCCGCATCGGGGCGCGCTGTCAGATCGGTCCGGACACCACCCTCACCGGTGTCACCGTCGGCGACGGCGCGACCGTGATCCGCACCCACGGCTCGTCGTCGGTGATCGGTGACGACGCCGTCGTCGGCCCGTTCGCGTACCTGCGCCCCGGCACCGAGCTCGGCACCGAAGGCAAGATCGGCACCTTCGTCGAGACCAAGAATTGCATCATCGGCGCAGGCACCAAGGTGCCGCACCTGACCTACGTCGGCGACGCCGACATCGGCGAACACACCAACATCGGCGCCTCGAGCGTCTTCGTCAACTACGACGGAGAAGTCAAGCAGCGCACCACGATTGGCTCTCACGCGAAGACCGGATCGGACAACATGTTCGTCGCTCCGGTGACGATCGGCGACGGCGCGTACACCGGCGCGGGCACCGTCATCCGGGAGGACGTGCCGCCCGGCGCGCTGGCCGTCTCGGCCGGGCCGCAGCGCAACATCGAGGGCTGGGTGGAACGCAAACGGCCGGGCAGCGCGGCAGCCGAAGCCGCCCGCAAGGCCGCCTCGCGAAGCGACTCTTCAGACACCTGACGTTGGCATTCTGGCAACCCGGCCACGCGTCCCCAGAATCGCTACGTACGATTGGCCCCCGTATCGATCCCCGACGGCAAAGGCAGCTTCGACGTGGCCACGGACTGGACCGACAATCGCAAGAACCTGATGTTGTTCTCGGGTCGTGCGCATCCTGAGCTTGCCGAACAAGTCGCCAAGGAGTTGGACGTCAGCGTCACCGCGCAGACGGCCCGCGACTTCGCGAACGGCGAGATCTTCGTGCGCTTCGACGAGTCGGTGCGCGGCTGTGACGCCTTCGTGTTGCAGTCCCACCCCGCACCACTGAACAAGTGGCTGATGGAACAACTGCTGATGATCGACGCGCTCAAGCGCGGCAGCGCCAAGCGCATCACGGCGATCCTGCCGTTCTACCCCTACGCCCGCCAGGACAAGAAGCACCGCGGCCGCGAGCCCATCTCGGCGCGCCTGGTCGCAGACCTCTACAAGACGGCTGGCGCCGACCGGATCGTGTCGGTCGACCTGCACACCGACCAGATCCAGGGCTTCTTCGACGGCCCCGTCGACCACATGCGCGGGCAGTCGCTGCTGTGCGGCTACATCCGCGACAACTACGCCAGCCACGACATGGTCGTCGTCTCCCCCGACTCCGGCCGGGTGCGCGTCGCCGAGAAGTGGGCCGACTCGCTCGGCGGCGTCCCGCTGGCCTTCATCCACAAGACACGTGACCCGCTGGTGCCCAACCAGGTGAAGTCCAACCGGGTCGTCGGCGACGTCAAGGGCAAGACCTGCATCCTGACCGACGACATGATCGACACCGGCGGCACGATCGCAGGCGCGGTCAAGCTGCTCAAGCAGGACGGTGCCGCCGACGTCGTCATCGCCGCCACCCACGGCGTGCTCTCCGACCCGGCCCGTGACCGGCTGGCCGAGAGTGGTGCGCGCGAAGTGGTCGTCACCAACACGCTGCCCATCGGCGAGGACAAGATGTTCCCGCAGCTGACCGTGTTGTCGATTGCGCCCCTGCTCGCCAGCACCATCCGCGCGGTATTCGAGAACGGCTCTGTGACGGGACTGTTCGACGGGGATGCCTGAGATGGCTTCGGTTGAAGGCGTCATCTATCACAACCCCAAGTGCTCGACGTCTCGCAAGACCCTCGAGCTGCTGCGCGACAACGGCATCGAGCCGACCGTGATCCAGTACCTGAAGACGCCCCCGGCCCGCGCGGAGGTGGCGAAGCTGATCGCGGACGCTGGCATCCCGGTGCGGGCGGCCGTGCGCAAGCGCGAGGCGCTGTACGCCGAGCTCGGGCTCGCCGAGGCCTCCGACGACGAGTTGCTCGACGCCATCGCCCAGCACCCGGTCCTGCTCGAGCGCCCGTTCGTGGTCACCGCCAAGGGCACCCGGCTGGCCCGCCCGATCGACGACGTCCGCGAGATCCTGTGATGCTGCGGCGCTGCGTCGGCGTGGTGGCCGCCGCACTCGTCCTAGCCGGTTGCTCCTCGGCAGGGCAGGACGCCGCGACGCCGACCTCGTCGTCTACCTCGGCCCCGACGAGCGACACGCCGGCGATGACGCCTGCACCGCCGCCAACCGCGCCGCCGACCGAACAGCCGCAGGGATTCCGCGACTACCTCGCCTCGATCAACGTCACCGGTGCCCCCGTGCACCTCGACCAGGCCCCCGGCCTGACGATCACCGTGCCCGTCCCCGACGGCTGGGCGCAGACCAACGACCCGCTGTTCTCGACCGGCGTCGAGTTCATCCAGCCGGTCGGCCAGACGGGCAACGCGCCGTCGGTGACGCTGATGGCCGTCGAGCTCACCGGCCCGTTCGACCCGAAGGACGCCATCCGCCACGCCAACGCCGACGCGCTGCCGCCGGGCGCCACCGACGTCACCGAGTCCTTCGACGACTACGACGGCTTCCCGTCGGCGGCGGCCCAGGGCGTCACCGGCTCCACGCAGCACTACAACCGGATCGTCCTCGCCGACGTCCCGTCGACCGGCAAGCGCTACCTCGCGCAGCTCACGGTCACCACGCCGACCGACCAGCTGATCGCGGCGAACCCGCCTTTGAAGGGCATCGTGGCCGGCTTCAAGGTGGCGGTCTCCTGAAGGCCGTGACCGGGGTCGCCGGAGCCGCGATCGCACTCCTCGTGGCCGGGTGCGGGCCGTCGACCCCCGACTACAAGTCGATCTGGACGACGACCACCTCGACGACGACCACCGCGCCGGACACCGACAAGCCCATCTCGCTGTCGACGTACTTCGAGAACATCGGCATCACCGGCGCGCCCGTCGCACCCGACAAACTGACCGATCTGACGGTGACCGTGCCAGAGCCGCCGGGCTGGAAGCCGTACTTCAACGTGAACCTCTCGCCGGGCACCCGGACGATCGCGAAGGGCGACACCTACCCGACGGCGATGCTCCTGGTCTTCCAGCTCGACGGGAACTTCGACGTCGCCGAGGCGCTCAAGCACGCCAACGGCGACGCCGAACTGTCGGCCAACTTCAAGCAGCTCAACGCGTCCACCGACAACTTTCGGGGCTTCCCGTCGTCGATGATCGAGGGCACCTACGACCTCAACGGCCAACGAATGCAGAGCTACAACCGGATCGTCTTCGCCGAGGGCACTCCCGCGCGCGCCAACCTGCCCGGCCAGAGGTATCTGGTCCAGCTCACAGTGACGGCGTTCGCCAACGAGGCACAGGCCGACGGACCCGACATCGAGGCCGTCATCAAGGGCTTCACCGTCGCCAAGAAGTAACGGCGGCGCACCCCGGCTTAAGGTTGCGCCATGACTGACTGGACCGCCGCAGACCTTCCCTCGTTCGCCGGGCGCACCGTAATCGTCACCGGCGCCAACAGCGGCCTCGGCGAGATCACCGCCCGAGAGCTCGCACGGGTCGGCGCCAAGGTCGTCGTCGCGGTGCGCAACCTGGACAAGGGCAAGGCCGCAGCGGCCGCAATGCCTGGCGACGTCGAGGTCCGCAAGCTCGACCTGCAGGACCTGTCCTCGGTGCGGGAGTTCGCCTCCGGCGTCGACGTCGTCGACGTGCTCGTCAACAACGCCGGGATCATGGCCGTGCCGTACGCGCAGACCGTCGACGGCTTCGAAAGCCAGATCGGCACCAACCACCTCGGCCACTTCGCCCTGACCAACCTGCTTCTGCCCAAGGTGTCCGACCGCGTCGTGACGGTGTCGTCGATGATGCACCTGATCGGCAAGATCAGCATCAAGGACCTGAACTGGAGGGCGCGGCCGTACTCGGCGTGGCTGGCGTACGGCCAGTCCAAGCTCGCCAACCTGCTGTTCACCAGCGAGTTGCAACGGCGGCTCGAAGCGGCCGACTCGGTGGTGACGGCGGTCTCGGCTCACCCCGGGTACTCGGCGACCAACCTGCAGGGGCACACCGGCGGAAAGCTGAGCGACCAGCTCATGTCGATGGGCAACAAGGTCGCCACCAACGCCGACTTCGGCGCGCGACAGACCCTGTTCGCTGCGTCGCAGCCGTTGCCGGGTGACGCCTTCGTCGGCCCGAGGTTCGGGATGGCCGGGCCGACCGGGTTGTCCGCGCGCAGCCCGCTGGCGCGCAACGCGAAGACCGCGGCCGCCCTCTGGGACCTCTCCGAGCAGCTCACGGGTACCAAATTTTCGGTCTGAGCGTTCGGTGCGCTAGCCTTGGCGACGATCACGGCGAGGGTGGACCGCTCGGACCACCGTTATCGACGAGAAACCGATTCGCAGCTGAAGCTGCTTCCAGTCGCCCTCACCGTGCCACCACTGAAAACGGCACAGGAGCGACACACATGGCCAAGACTGCGGCCCACGCATCGAACAATCTGACCGCTGAGGTCCGCACCAAGACCGGCAAGGGCGCGTCGCGTCAGGCCCGTCGCGACGGCAAGGTGCCCGCGGTGCTTTACGGCCATGGCGCCGATCCCCAGCACCTGACCTTGCCGGCGCGCGAATTCGCCGCCGTGCTGCGTAACTTCGGCACCAACGCCGTCCTGACCCTCGACGTCGACGGCACGGAAGCGCTCGCGCTGCCCAAGGCCATCGAGATCCACCCGATTCGGCGCAACATTCAGCACGTCGACCTGATCATCGTCCGTCGTGGCGAGCGCGTCACCGTCGAGATCCAGGTCACCGTCGAGGGCGACGCCGGCCCGGACACCCTGGTGAACCAGGAGTCCAACACCATCGAGATCGAGTCCGACGCGATGTCGATCCCGGAGACCCTGACCCTGTCGGTCGAGGGCATTCCGGCGGGCACGCAGTTCCTCGCCTCGCAGATCCCGCTGCCCGAGGGCGTGACGCTGATCTCGGATCCAGAGCTCTTGGTGGTCAACGTGATCCCAGCGCCGACCGCGGCGGATCTCGAGTCCGAGGGTGCAGGCGAGGCCACCGACGCGCCGGCCGCAGCAGCCCCGAGCGAGGACGACGACGCCACCACCGAGTCCGAGTAGTCTCCGGTGGCCGAACCACTTCTGGTGGTCGGCCTTGGCAATCCCGGACCGCGGTACGAGACGACACGGCACAACTTGGGCTTCCTCGTCGCCGACATCCTGGCCGATCGCATCGGTTCGGGGTTCAAGGTGCACAAGAAGTCCGGGGCCGAGGTGACCACCGGTCGCCTCGGCGGCCGGTCGGTCGTGCTGGCCAAGCCGCGTACGTACATGAACGAGTCCGGGCGCCAGGTCGGTCCGCTGGCGAACTTCTACTCGGTGGCACCCGCCGACGTCATCACCATTCACGATGAACTGGACATCGACTTTGGTCGGATCCGGCTCAAGCTAGGTGGTGGCGAGGGCGGTCACAACGGGTTGCGTTCGGTGGCTTCTGCGCTGGGCACCAAGGACTTTCAACGGGTGCGCGTCGGTGTCGGCCGGCCGCCGGGACGCAAGGATCCCGCGACGTTCGTGCTGGAGAACTTCAGCGCCGCCGAGCGCCCGGAGGTCGGTTTGATCTGCGAGCAGGCCGCCGACGCCACCGAGCTGTTGATCGAGTTGGGGCTGGAGACGGCGCAGAACACCGTGCACGCCTGGTAGCCCCGCCTTCCTGCGATTCGGCGCGTAAACGGTTGCCCTGCGAACGTTTACGCGCCGAAATCGCCCTTGACGGCGGGCGGTGATGCCGCGGTCGACCACCTTGGTGGGCTCGTGCGGGAAGCCGTCAGGATCGAACCGAAGTCCGTCAGGATTGCGTAGAGACCGTCGCCGCGGCCGCCCGCCGGGCGTAAACCTGAAGTCATGAACGACACGACGACCAGACCTCGCTGGCGGCGACTACTCGACGGCGGGCACACCTGGGGCTCGCTCGAGGTGTCCGCCACCCGCTACGGCATCACCCGCTACCGACTGGTGGTCTTCCCGCCGGGAATCTCCGCCGACGACCGGATGCTGCTGCGCATCTGGCGGGCCTGGCCAACCTGGGGCATGGCGACGTTCCTCATCCTCGAGATCCTCTTGGTGCCTGCCATCGGAGCCGTTGCGGCGCTCTGGATCTCCGCGACCGTCTTCCTCGGCGCGGGCGCGGTGGTCATGGCGATGACGGCGGCCACCCGCGGCGACGTCCGCACCATGACCGCGGTCCGGCGGGCCGGCGTCCACGACCCGCTGGCCGCGGAGCAGTTCGCCGAGTTCTACGTCCTGGCCCACGAGCTGGTCGAGGCAGACGGCAAGCGCGCCGCCGGTGAGATCCTGCCCGTGGAACACGAGCTACTGGTCTGGCGCGTCTTCGACCGGATGGCCGACGCCGCACGCACGCCCGTCTAGTCCGAGGTCCGCCGGGCGTAGGCACGCAACGCGAAGGGCGCGATGACGGCGGTGATGGCGACCGACCACAGGATGGTGGAGAGCACCGGATGGTGTAGCGGCAACTGCGCCTCCGGTGGCGCAGGCGGACCGTTGCCCCAGAGTTCACGCATCGCTTGCGCCAATGACGACACCGGGTTCCACTCGGCGATCACCCGAAGCCACTTCGGCATCGGTTCGGTCGGCGCAAATGTGTTCGCCAGGAATGTGATCGGGAACAGCACGGTGAACATCACGCCGTTGACCGCTTCGACGGACCGCATCAGCGAGCCGACGAGAATGCCGAACCAGATCATCCCGAAGCCGAACACCAGGATCAGCGCGAAGGCGAGTACCGCCTCGGCGACGCCACCACGGATGCGCCAGCCGATGCAGAGCCCGGTGATCGTCATGACCACGATGCCGATCGAGGAGTGGATCAGGCTGGCCACGCTGCGGCCGATCAGCACCGAGGACCGTCTGATCGGCAACGATCGGAATCGGTCGATCACGCCCTTCTCGACGTCGGCGGTGATGCCGGCCGCAACCACGAAGGCCGTGAACACGATCGTCTGCCCCATGATGCCGGGCAGCAGGAATTCGCGGTAGGTCGCTCCGCCGGTGTTGGCGATCGACGCGCCGAACACGAACGCGAACAGCAGCACGAACATGATGGGTTGCACCGTGACGTCGCTCAACATCTCGGGCATGCGCTTGGTGTGGATCATGTTGCGCTTCACCATGATCCAGGACTGTTGCACGATGTTGGTTGGATGCGTGACGGGGCGCGACGCGTCTAGGGCGGGCTTGGGTTCGACGGCAGTCACTAGCTGACCTCCTCGCTGCCGTCCTCGGCGCGGCGGCCGGTGAGCGAGAGGAACACGTCGTCGAGGCTGGGCCGGGACAGACCGATGTCGTCGACGTCGACGTCGTGTCGATGCAACCAGCCGGCCACCCTCGTCAGGTCGGCGATGCCCTCCGCGCTCGCGGTGAGTTGCCGGGCGCCGACGTCGACGTGCACCTCGGCGCCGGACTCGGCCAACAAGCCGCGTGCGGTTTCCAAGTCGTCGGCATGGGACACCGTCACGACCAGGCTGGCGCGGCCGGCCTGCTGCTTGAGTTGAAGCGGCGTGCCCTCGGCGATGATGCGACCCCGGTCGACCACCACGATGTCGTCGGCCAGCTGGTCGGCCTCCTCCAGGTACTGCGTGGTCAGCAGCAGCGTCGTGCCCTGGGCGACCAGTCCACGGAGGACCTCCCACAGGTCGGCGCGGCTGCGGGGGTCGAGACCGGTGGTCGGCTCGTCGAGGAAGAGCACCGGCGGTGAGGCGATCAGGCTGACCGCGAGGTCGATGCGTCGCCGCATGCCGCCGGAGTACGTCTTGACCGGCCGGTCGGCGGCTTCGGCGATGGAGAACTGCTCGAGCAACTGGTCGCCCCGGCGCACCAGGTCGCGGCGGCCGATTCCGTAGAGGCCGCCGATCATCCGGATGTTCTCGCGGCCGGTCAGCAGTTCGTCGACCGTGGCAGCCTGACCCGTGAGACCCATGTTGCGGCGGACCATGTCGGGTTCGGTTCGCACGTCGTATCCGGCGACGCGCGCGGTGCCGCTGGTGGGCTCCGACAGCGTCGTCATCATCCGGACCGTGGTGGTCTTGCCCGCGCCGTTGGGTCCCAACAGGCCGAGAACGGTGCCCTGAGGTACCGCGAAGCTGACGCCGTCGACGGCGGGCCGCTCATCGGCGGCGCCAAACCGCTTGACGAGATCGATTGCCTCGATGGCCGGGGCGTTCATGGGTCAACCGTAGCGAGACACCCCGACAGCCGACCATCGCATTTCCGCCGAACGTGCACTTGCGCTAAGGGAATCCGCGCACCGGCGTGACGGAAGTCCACGTTCGGCGCAGAAGAGAAGCGCTACGTGACGAGCGAGACCGAGTTGGCGCGGCGCAGCTTGCCCGACGGGGTCTTCGGAATGGTGCCGGGGCCGAGGACCACGACGTTGCGGGGCCGGACGTCGACCTCGGTGACGACCTCGTGGGCGACCTGGTGCTCGATGCGACGCACCTCGACCGGATCCTCCCAGGCGTTGGACTCGACCGCTACGGCGAACGTCTCACGTGAGTGGCCGGCGTCGAGCCGGACTGCGACGGCGCAGCCGGGCCGGACGCCCTTGACGCGACCCGCGGCCCGCTCGATGTCGGTCGGGTAGATGTTGCGGCCCGCCATGATGATGACGTCCTTGACGCGACCGCACACGACGATGTGGCCATTTTCCATCTGGTAGCCGAGGTCGCCGGTGTCGTACCAGCCGTGCTGGTCTTGCGCGGGCAGGAAGCCACCCATCGTGATGTAACCGGGGGTCAGGGATTCGCCGCGAAGCTCGATGACGCCGACGCCGCGCGCAGGCATGATCTCGCCGTGCTCGTCGACGACGCGGGCCTCGAGGTCACGCAGCAGCGGGCCGAGCGAGGCCAGCCGCCGGGTGTTGCCCTTGGTGGACGGCACCGCGCGTCGCAGCGCGGCCAGTAGGTCGGCGTCGACCTCGTCGACCACCAGGCCGGCACCACACTCGGAGAACGACACCGCCAGCGTCGTCTCGGCCATGCCGTAGGCAGGCAGGATCGCCTTGGGGCTGAGCCCGAACGGCTTGCCCGCGTCCAGCAGGTCCTCGACGTCGGCCGGCTCGACGGGCTCGGCGCCCGACAGCGCGAACCGCAGCGTCGAGAGATCGAACTGGCCCGGCTCGGCCTGGTTGCGCAACCGCTTGGCGAACAGCGCGTAGGCGAAGTTGGGCGCCGCGGTCATGGTGCCCTTGTACTTGTCGATCAGCTTCGCCCACAGCAGCGTGTCGCGCAGGAAGTCCATCGGCGTGACCTTGACCAGCTCGGCCCCGAAGTACATCGGGATCGTCAGGAAGCCGACCATGCCCATGTCGTGGAAGCAGGGCAGCCAGCTGACCATGACGTCCTTGGTGACGTCGTACTCGGCGCCGATGAACATCGCCTCGGCGTTGGAGTGGATGTTGCGGTGCGTGATCTGGACGGCCTTCGGCGAGCCGGTCGAGCCGGACGTCAGCTGCATCAGCGCGAGGTCGTCCTCGTCGGTCTCGACGGGGTCGATCGGCTCCGCCTTCAGCAGCTCGCCGACGACGAGTACCTTCACGCCCTTTTCCTCGAGCACCGGGATGGCGACCAGGAACGGCTCGGAGACGATGACGGCCTTCGCCTCGATCATCCCGATCACGTTCATCGTGTCCTGGGCCCAGACGACGAGGTCGGTGCGGGGCGTCGGCTGGTGCAGCATCGTGAGGCTGGCGCCGCGCATCCAGAGCGCCTGCGCCGTCGGAGCGATCTCGACGGGGTAGCCGGCCAGCACGCCGACGGCGTCCCCTGGTCCGACGCCTGCCGCGGCCAGCCCGCCCGCGATGCGCCGTGCGCGTTCGTGGACTTCACCCCAGGTGTGTCGCACCGGTTCGTGCGGCTCACCGGTGACCATGCCCGTGCTGACTGTCGCAGCATTGCGGTACATCTTGTCGGTAAACCTGCTCACGACAACCTCCTGGATCTGGGGAGCCCGCCGTGGGCCCCAGTGTTGGGCGTGAAGCCAACGCGCGCTGTTCCATGTTCCACCCGTTCACGCGCGCGTTCCGCGAGGAACGTGCACACGATTGGGGTGCGATTACGTCTCGAAATGGGTGCGGTGAAGTTTGCTCCGACGGGCTGGGCCGGGTCGGCGTCGCCGCTGCTAGAACGCCCACCGAAGATTACGGTAGGGGCCGTCGTCGCGCCGCACGTGAAACCGCTCGTTGTCACCGCCGATCATCTTAAGAGACTCTTAAGTAACTAACAAACTTCTGGCTCAATTGAGGCGTGGGTCACACCGTCTTCGGGGGCGTCGGAACCACCCTGGCGCCGTGCACCGGACCGCTCGCTGCCCTCACCGTGCGGCACACTCCGGCCCCTGCCAACTGGACACCGACGTCGACGGCCGCCGCGGCCGTCGGACATAGAAAGGCGCACGTCGGCCCCGAACCGGAGACGATCCCCGCCAACGCCCCCGCGTCGACGCCCGCCCGCAGCGTCCTGCGCAGCCTGGGGTCGAGGTTCAGCGCCGCCGGCTGAAGGTCGTTGCCGAGCAACGGCGCCAGCTCGTACGGATCACCCGATGCCAGTGCGGCCAGCAGTGGTTCCGGATCCTCGAGCCGGGCAGGTTGGGTCTTGGTGTCGTCGGCCCTCAGCCGGTCGATCTCGGCGAACACCTTCGGCGTGGAGAGGCCGCCGTCGGCGAACGCCAGCACCCAGTGAAAGGTGTTGCGGGACAATACCGTTGCCAACTGCTCGCCGCGACCGGTGCCCAGCGCGGTGCCACCGTGCAGGGCGAAGGGCACGTCGCTGCCGAGTTCGGCGCCCAATGCGTGCAGGTCTCGACGCGGCACGCCCAACTCCCACAGCGCATTCATGGCAACCAGGACGGCCGCGGCGTCGGCGCTGCCACCCGCCATCCCACCCGCGACGGGAATCGACTTCTCCATGGCGATAGTCACGTCCGGCTCGCGTCCGACGTGGGCGGCCATCAACTCGGCGGCGCGCCACGCCAGGTTTCGGTGGTCCAGTGGAAGCGACGCCCCGTCCTGGTCGCGGCCCTCCCCCGAGAGCTCCAGGGACAACACGTCGGCGTTGCGCACGGTGATCTCGTCGAAGAGCGACACTGCGTGAAACACCGTCGTCAGTTCGTGATAGCCGTCCTCGCGCAGATCGCCGACGGCGAGGTACAGGTTGACCTTGCCGGGCACACGTACCGTCACCGACCCCGTCGACACCCATTCGGCAGCTGCGTCGGACTGGGGCACGCACCGACAGTAACGAAGCCCGGCCGCGACGAGAAAGGAAGTGACGAGATCCCCCCGTTGAGCCGCATTCTGCGAGAATGCTGACACCAATGGACGCCTTCGGGGATTACGTGATCGACGGCGTGATCGGTCACGGTGGAACCGCCACGGTGTACCAGGCGCACCACGCCGACGGCCTGGGCGGACCAGTCGCGCTCAAGGTGCTCGACGAGCACCATCGCGACGCGTTCAACCTGACACGGCTGCAACGCGAATTCGAGTTCGCGAGGCGCACCGCTCATCCCCACGTCGTCACCATGTACGAGGGCGGCCCCGGTTGGCTCGCCATGCAACTGATCGCCGGTGGCACGGCGACCCACCTACAAGGCAGGGATCTTCGCCTCACCGCACTGGCCCAGATCGCAGGCGCACTCGACCACGTCCACGCCCTCGGCGTCGTGCACTGTGACGTCAAGCCGTCGAACATCCTTGTCTCCAAGCCATTTTCCGGCGGCGGGGCGATCCTCACCGACTTCGGCATCGCCCGCTCACTCGCAGAGGACGCGAATCACCGCTTGACGCACGTCGAGGCGTCGTTGCCGTACGCGGCACCCGAGGTGCTGCACGGACATCCGCCGTCGGCCGCGTCCGACGAATACGCCCTGGCCTGCACGGCCGTCGAACTCCTCACGGGGTCACCGCCGTTCAACGGCCACACGTCGATGGCCCTTGTCAACGCGCATCTGAACAGCCCGGTGCCGAAGTACTCCCGACACCTCGACTGGGTACCGCGGGCCTTCGACTCGATCCTCGCGAAGGCGATGGCCAAATCGCCCGACCTTCGCTATCAGTCCTGCTCGGAGTTCATTTCGCTGATCACGCGGGCAATTGGGTGAGCGGACCCATCCCGTTGCGCCCCGTTCCGTAACTCAATCTTTACCCCTCCCCTAAGCGCCCCAGGACGTCGGCGGCTAGCTTCGACCAATGACCACCGAACCTCAGAGCGCATACGACAATTCGGCGCTCGCACATGAAGAAGAGGGCTACGAGAAGGGGCTCAAACCCCGACAGGTACAGATGATCGCCATCGGTGGCGCGATCGGTACTGGCCTGTTCATGGGGGCCGGCGGCCGACTCGCCAGCGCCGGACCGGGCCTGTTCATCGTCTACGCCATCTGCGGCGTGTTCGTCTTCTTCATCCTGCGAGCGCTCGGCGAACTGGTACTCCATCGCCCCTCATCCGGGTCGTTCGTCTCCTACGCCCGCGAATTCCTCGGCGAGAAGGCCGCATACGTCGCCGGCTGGATGTACTTCTTCAACTGGGCCTGTACGTCGATCGTCGACGTCACCGCCATCGCCCTCTACATGCACTATTGGGGCACCTTCGGCGCGATACCGCAGTGGCTGATCGCCCTGATCGCACTGGTGATCGTGCTGACCATCAACATGATCTCGGTCAAGTGGTTCGGCGAGATGGAGTTCTGGGCGGCGCTGATCAAGGTCGTCGCGCTCGTCACCTTCCTCGTCGTCGGCATCGTCTTCCTCGCGGGCCGCTTCAAGGTCGAGGGCGCTGCCACCGGCCCGTCGGTGATCACCGACAACGGCGGCCTGCTACCCAACGGCCTCCTGGCCCTGGTAGTCATCACCTCGGGCGTGATCTTCGCCTACGCCGCAGTCGAATTGGTCGGCACGGCGGCGGGTGAGACCGAGAACCCGGCCAAGATCATGCCGCGTGCCATCAACTCCGTCATCTTCCGAATCGCCATCTTCTACGTCGGCTCGCTGATCCTGCTGGCACTGCTGCTGCCGTACACCTCCTACAAGCAGGGCACCAGCCCGTTCGTGACGTTCTTCTCCAGCATCGGCGTGCCTGCCGCGGGCGACATAATGAACTTCGTCGTCCTGACGGCGGCGTTGTCGAGTCTCAACGCCGGGCTGTATTCGACCGGCCGCATCCTGCGGTCGATGTCGATGAACGGCAGCGCACCGAAGTTCACCGCGAAGATGTCCAAGAAGGGCGTCCCGTGGGCGGGCATTGCGCTGACGGCGTGCTTCACCGTCGTCGGCGTCTTCCTCAACCTGGTGGTGCCAGCGGAGGCCTTCAACATCGCGCTCGACCTGTCGGCGCTTGGCATCATCGCGTCGTGGGCCACCATCGTGATCTGCCAAATTCAGCTGTACCGCTGGTCGCAGAAGGGCATCCTGGAGCGTCCGAGCTTCCGGCTGTTCGGCACGCCGTACACCAGCTACGCCACGCTGCTGTTCCTGGCCGCGGTCACCCTGCTGATGTGCATCGAGAACTACTGGAACGCAATCGCATTGGTGATCATCGTGCCCGCGCTCATCGGCGGTTGGTACGCAGTGCGAGGCCGGGTCCTGGCGGTCGCGCAGGAGCGCGTCGGGATCACCGGCAACTACCCGATCTACGCGGAGACCCCACTGCAGGACGAATTCCTGGCCAAGGACGCCAGGGCACGCGAAGCGGCCAAGACGAAGAAGGACGAAGACAAGGGCTGACGGCGGGAGACCGTCCGCGTGTGCTGAGCGCTCAGGCGCTTAGTACACGCGGACGTTCGGCTGCCGAGGCGCTGACTCGACCTGGCCCGACCGCTGAAGCAGCCGAACGAAGTCGGCGATGCCAAGCGTCTCACCGCGGCGAGCCGGGTCGATGCTGGCCGACAGCAGCCGCTCCGCGGACTCGTTACCGGAACCGGCCCACTCTGCGAACGCGTTGCGCGAGGTCTTGCGGCGCTGCGCGAACGCGATGTCGATGAGCTCGAAGACCTTGTTGCGGAACTCGTCTTCGACGGGCCACGGCGACGTTTCGTGACGGTCGATGCGGACCAGGCCGGAGTAGACGCGCGGGATGGGCCAAAACACCGTCGGCGAAACCGTGCCGTGGCGACGGACGTTGCCGTAGAAGCGCACCTTCGCGCTGGGCACCCCGTAGTCCTTGCCACCCGGTTCGGCGGCGAGGCGCTCGGCGACCTCCAACTGAACCATGACCATGACGGTCCGGATGGTCGGGAACTGAGCGAGCAGGTGCAGCAGTGCAGGTACCGCGATGTTGTACGGCAGATTCGCGACCACTGCGGTCGGCTGATCCTCCACGTCCGCCGGCATCAGGTCGAGGACGTCCTTGTTCAGGACGACGAGCCTGTTGATCTCGCTGTGCGAGTGGTCTGCAACGGTCTTGGGAAGCTGATGCGCCAGAACGGGGTCGATCTCGACAGCGGTCACCTTCGAGCCGCGGTCGAGCAGCGCCAGGGTCAACGAACCGAGACCCGGGCCCACTTCGAGGACCACGTCGTTACGGTTCACCCCCGACGCCGACACGATGCGACGAACGGTGTTGGCGTCATGGACGAAGTTCTGTCCAAACGCCTTCCGCGGCCGGAACTCAAGTTCCTTTGCCAAGTGCCTTATCTCGGTCCGCCCGAGTAGCCGAATCGTCAGCGCACACCCAACCTTCCACTACACGTGGGCCACGCTCCCCATCCTTGGCGCGCCCGGGTTACCTCAGCAATCGCGATCTGCTCTTCTCTCGAAGCCAGATCAGCCCGCTGAGCATACCGCAAACCGCCGTTGCGCTCCCATGTGTTTTGGTCGAATTGGACAC